>Ga0116129_1001608_pt1 | contig 12329 bp, 11 predicted proteins | sample June2015DPH_17_2_FD_89732 | JGI IMG/M metagenome (GOLD analysis project Ga0116129, IMG submission 89732) | Peatland microbial communities from SPRUCE experiment site at the Marcell Experimental Forest, Minnesota, USA - June2015DPH_17_10 | ecosystem: Environmental > Terrestrial > Soil > Wetlands...
GCGACACCGCCATGGCGGTCGATGTGCTCGAACATGCCCACCGGCTCGGCCTCGAAGCCCATGGGGTATCGTTCCATGTCGGCTCCCAGCAGCGACGCACCCAGGCCTGGGACCAGGCGCTGAAGTCGGCTGCCGCGATCTTCCGCGCCTGCGGGGAACGCGGCATCACGCTCGCCATGGTCAATCTGGGCGGCGGCTTCCCGACCAAGTACCTCAAGGAGGTGCCGGCCGTGGAAGCCTATGGCCGGTCGATCTTCCGGGCGCTGCGCAAGCACTTCGGCAACGCGATCCCGGAGACCATCATCGAGCCGGGCCGCGGCATGGTGGGCAACGCCGGCGTCATCGAGGCCGAAGTCGTGCTGGTGTCCAAGAAGAGCGAGGCCGACAAGGTGCGCTGGGTCTATCTGGACATCGGCAAGTTCGGTGGTCTCGCCGAGACCATGGACGAATCGATCCGTTATCCAATCCGCACGCCCCACGACGGCGACGAAGCCGGCCCTTGCGTGCTGGCCGGACCGACCTGCGACTCGATGGACGTCATGTACGAGAAGACGCCCTACGACCTGCCGGTCAGCCTGGAAATCGGCGACAAGGTCCTGATCGAGGGGACCGGCGCCTACACGACGACCTACGCGTCGGTTGCCTTCAACGGCTTCGCGCCGCTGAAAGCGTACCATATTTGACCAGGAATCAGCGATCAGGCGTCAGTGATCAGAATCGGCGCGTGCCTTTTCTGATCATTGCTTCCTGACACCTGCTTCCTGACACCTGCTTCCTGACACCTGCTTCCTGATCTGATCCCTGACCTCTGATGACTGATCCCTGCCATGACCATCCGCCATGAACGCACGGCTGACATCGCGGCGCGCGAGGCGCTGCTCGACGCGAGCTTCGGTCCTGGCCGGGAGGCCAAGACGTCCGAACGGCTGCGCGAAGGGCGGCTGCCCGCTGAAGGGCTGTCTTTCGTCGCGACCGAGCGGGGCCGCGTGGTCGGCACCGTCCGGCTGTGGCACATCACGACCGGACCCGGTCGGCCTGCGCTGCTGCTCGGCCCTCTCGCGGTCGATCCGGACTGCCGCAATCGCGGCCTCGGCGCGGCCTTGATGGAGCGGGCGATCGCCGAGGCGCGTCGCCGCGGCCATCGGGAGATCCTCCTGGTCGGCGACGCGCCTTACTACGTCCGTTTCGGGTTCTCGGCCGCGCATGCCGCCGGCCTGTCGCTCCCGGGGCCGTTCGAGCGGCACCGGCTGCTTGGTCTAGCGCTCGTCCCCGATGCCGCGGCGAAAGCGGTGGGGCTCGTCCGCGCCACCGGGATTCCGGCGCCTGGGTTCGCGCCGGTCGATATCGGGGCGATTCGGCGGAACAAGGCGGCAAAGCGGTCACGATTGTCACACGCCGCTTGATTTCACCTGTCATGTGTCGTTCTGACGACGCACGCGCGGCGTCGCTTCGACCTATTGGAGTGGACCTATTATGTCCGACTGGCCCGTTCATGCCCGTATCGACGGCCCCATCGTGATGATCGGCTTCGGCTCGATCGGCAAAGGCACGCTGCCGCTGATCGAGCGTCATTTCGACTACGATCCGGCCCGCCTGGTGGTGATCGACCCCGATGACGCGGACCGCAAGATCCTGGACGCCCGGGGTATCCGGTTCATCCATCAGGCGGTGACGCGCGACAATTACCGCGACCTCCTGGTGCCGCTCCTGACGGCCGGCGGCGGCCGCGGCTTTTGCGTCAACCTGTCGGTCGACACCTCATCGGTTGCCGTCATGGAGCTCGCCCGCGAATGCGGCGTCTTCTACATCGACACCGTGATCGAGCCGTGGCCGGGCTTCTACTTCGACCCCAAGCTCGACCCGGCGGCGCGATCGAACTACGCGCTACGCGAGACCTTGCTGGAAGCGCGCCGGCGCAATCCGGGCGGCATCACGGCGGTGTCGTGCTGCGGCGCCAATCCCGGCATGGTGTCGTGGTTCGTCAAGCAAGCCCTCCTGGACATCGCCCGCGATCTCGGCGTCAAGACCGATGTTCCGAACAGCCGCGAGGACTGGGGGCGCCTTGCCATGACGCTGGGCGTCAAGGGCATCCACATCGCGGAGCGCGACACCCAGCGGGCGCGCAATCCGAAGCCCGCGAACGTGTTCGTCAATACCTGGTCGATCGAGGGCTTCGTGTCGGAAGGCATGCAGCCGGCGGAGCTCGGCTGGGGCACCCATGAAACCTGGATACCGGACAATGGGCGCCACCATCGCGGGGGCTGCGAAGCCGCGATCTACTTGTTGCAGCCCGGCGCCAATACGTGGGTGCGATCGTGGACGCCGACCCCGAAGGCGCAATACGGGTTCCTGGTCACCCACAATGAATCGATCTCGATCGCGGATTATTTCACGGTGCGCGAAGCCGACCGTGTCGTGTACCGGCCGACCTGCCACTATGCTTATCATCCATGCAACGACGCCGTGTTGTCGCTCCACGAATTGTTCGGCCGCGCCGGCGTCGCCCAGGACGACTACCACATACTGGATGAGCACGAGATCGTGGACGGTATCGACGAGCTCGGCGTGCTCCTCTACGGCCACGCCAAGAACGCCTATTGGTACGGCTCCCAGCTTTCGGTCGAGGAGACCCGCAAGCTTGCCCCTTACCAGAACGCCACCGGCATGCAGGTGACCTCGGCGGTGCTGGCCGGCATGGTTTGGGCGCTGGAAAACCCGGAGCGCGGCATCGTCGAAGCCGACGAGATGGATTTCGCCCGCTGCCTCGAAATCCAGCGGCCCTATCTCGGCCCCGTGATCGGGACCTATACGGACTGGACGCCGCTGACGGGGCGGCCGGGGTTGTTTCCCGAGAACATCGATCCGGCGGACCCGTGGCAGTTCAGGAATGTGCTGGTGGGGTGAGCGGCGCGTAGTCCGGGATCGCCAGAAACTCAAAGCCGCGTCATTTTGCCTGGCCGCCGGCACCCGCCACCGCGATGGCGTCGATCTCGACCATGAGGTCCGGCCTCGCCAGGGCGTTGATGCCGATCAGCGTCGAGCATGGCATCGGTTCGGCAAAGAATTCACGTCGCGCCGCGCTGATTTCGGCTCTCCGGCTCATGTCGCAGAGATAGATCGTGAGCTTGACGACATCGGCTGCGGTGCCGCCGGCGGCATCGATCAGTGCCAGTATCCGCTTGAGCGCCTCGCGCGTCTGCTCGAACACGCTGTCGCCCCCGATCGCACCCTCAGGCGTGCCGGCGTGCTGACCGGAAACGTAAATCGTGTCGCCAACCTTCAAGCAGTTCGAAAACAGCCCCGCTGGCGGTTCGGGAACCGTCGGCGCCGTCACTTTGGCGATCACGGAGCGTGGTCCGGCCGCCATCAGGTTTTCCTCGCCGCGTCGAGTTCGATGAGCTGCATGCGTGCCTGCTGCGCCAGATATCGCCGCAGCCGGATGACGCCGGCGTCGTGCTGGTAGAGCATCTCGTACTTCTCCAGGCCCGGCCGGCAGCCGGACAGCATCTCCCGATCCTGCTCCAATACCGCCCAGTGCCGCTCTTCGATGCGGGTTTTGTAGAGGAAGCGCCACGCGTCCCGTTGCCAGCCGCTGACGCGGCGCACGCGCCAGAAAAAGCACGCCGTCTTGTCCTCGTCGATCGGCGTGCCGAACGAGATGATCCCGAAATTGCCGCCCGGACCGGCGGAGGGCGGATAGGGGATCTCGAGGCGCACGTAGAGCGCGGCGTCGTCGACCAGCTCGCTCCAATCAAAGTTCACGTCACGCTGGCCGGCTTTTTCGAAAAAGAAACCGGACGGCGTATCGCGGGTGACGAAATGAGCCTGGGTGTCGCCCTGGTACATGGTGTGGGAATTCGCATGCAGGAACGTCCCATGCATCGGATCCATGTTGTTGTCGTAGAGGTAGCGCCAGAACATGTCCCAGTCGGTGTAGCAGAGAAATTGCGAATACTCGTCGCCGACGAGTTGCGGCGGCGGATTGAAGACGGCGGGCTCCTGATGAAGAGCGTCGCCGAACCAGACGAAGATCGCGCCGGCGATTTCTCGCGCGTGATAGGTCTTCACGGCCTTTTTGCCTTCCAGGGGACACCCGGGCTGACCCGGAACGCTCAATACGGTTCCGTCCGGCCCGACCTCGACGCCGTGATAGTTGCAGCGGATGCGATCGCCCTCATTGACGCCGCGCGACAGCGGCACCGCGCGGTGCGGGCAACGATCGACCTGGACATGGATTCCACCCGACGCGTCCCGCCACAGCATCAGGGGTTCGCCGAGGCGAAGCATGCCGAGCGGCTTTGCACCGGTCTCGACCAGGCGCGACGGCAGCACCGGCCACCAGCGATTGCGCAGGCCGGTGCGCAGACTGGCCTGAACCTGCTGTTCGGTTGGAGCCGAGGCGGCAACGGCCGGCCGCGCAAGGGTTGCGGTGTTCATGATCTAAGCTCCCAACTGCCTCATCAGGGCGGTGAAGTGTTCGGGCGTCCATTGGCCGCCGTGGAGGGGACGCACGCGCGAGGCGTTCAGCCCCGCGATCAATGCGTCGAGGTCATGGGCGCCAAGGTCATGGGCGCCCTTGGCGAAAATGCTTTCCATCACGTCGGCCAATTCGGACTGCCACGCCGTCGGCGCCTGGGCCTGGATTGGTGAGGATCGAGATAAGGGAATTGATACGCGCTCATGTTTTTTCACTCCGCTTGGCTTGCCATTCCCGCATGAGCCGCTCGCGCACCGGCACGAAGTCGTAAGTGGGGAAGAACTCGGTGGAGAACACGCCCCAGGCGCTATGCTCGATTTCGATATTGATGACGTTCAGCAAACGCGGTGGGAATCGCAATGTGACGATCTGCCCGATGCCCATCGCGACGACCCAACTGACGATCTCGCATCCCTTTGGCGGGAAGCGCTCCCACCAGGCGCGCTCGGCCAGCTTGCCCTGGATCTGATCGATGTTCTGACTCTGGTCGTGCTTGAGGAAGATGGTCAGCATGATCATCTCTTCATCGGCCATTTCGGATCTCCTCGGGATATCAGGCGCCAGGCGAGCGGATCTCCGGTATCACGAACCAATGAAGTCATTCGTGTAGAGATCCCCGACCGGCACGGCCGTCTGGATGATTTTGTTGTCGAGATAGAACTGCTGCACCTTGCGCAGCCGTTCGGGATCGAAGCGTCCGAGATCGGACAGCGGCTCGGTGTGATAGCAGTCGGCAACGTAGCGACGCAGAATACGCTCGATCTCGGCCTCCTTGCCGGCATGTTGCGGAACCGCGGCGACAAAATCGCGCGCCGCCGAAGCCGGGTCCTCCATGCAATCGCGCACGCCGTGCAAGATGGCCTGGACGAAGCCCCGAACCGCGCCGGGACGCTTCTTGATGATGCTGTCGGAGGCGAGAACGGCCTGCGCCATCGCGGGGAACACGGCATCGATCGGAAAATAGTCGAGCGCGATGCCCGCGCTCTCGATGGCGTCCGACCAATCCGGCGTCGTCATGATCGCATCGAGAGACTTCGCGATCATAAGCTGCGTCATGCCGGCGCTACCCACGGCCCGCTCTTGCAAATCTTCGCGCTTCAGGCCGCTCGCCGCCAAGGTGCCGAGCAGCGCGTAATACCCGGTGTCTTGATAGCCGATAACGCCGACCTTCTTTCCCCGCAGGTCGGCGAGCGTTTTGATGCCGACACCCTTGCGTGCGGCCACCTGGAAAATCGGCCGTGCGCCCAGCAGCGCGACGCCGCGGACTTCAAGTCCGTTCGGCCGCACGATCATCGTGGTTTCGCCGACACCGCCACCGACATCGGCGTTGCCGGCGGCGACTTGGGTGGCTGCATCGGCGCCGCCGCGCCCGGTCCGGAACTCGACGATCAGGCCTGCGGCGGTGAAATAGCCGCGTTTCTGCGCGAGATGATGCGGCACGAATGCCGGCAGGAACGACGGTGCGGGGAAAAGATAAACCACCTTCTCCTCGGCGGCCTTCGCGAAATGAATGGCCGGAGCCGCGAGAAGTCCCCCGATGATAGCGCGTCTCGATAAGGTCATGGCTTGCCTCACATGGTCGCCAGGGTGTGAAGATTTCGGAGTGCGTCAACCCGATCGTCGGATCGAAGCGCGTCGCAAAGATACGCGATGATCTTGCGTTTGCGGCCGGAGCCGTTAAGTCGCCTCATCGATTTGTTCGTATTTGAACATATAGTTCATATCCGAACATATAGTTTGGGATGCTAAGTAAAGCACGCAAATGCGTCAACGATCAGAGGGTTCATATTTTAAGCGCGCACGATCACATTTTGGACGAGCGTGAGATCGTGGACGCCATCGGCATGCCATTGCGTTTTATGATGGAGTGCTTGCCGAATCCGCGGTGCGGACGATTCGAAGACCGCCTCCGAGCCCGCTCCCGCGGGTGGCCGAGCACGTAGAGGAGGGTCGCCCGTTTGGATCCCGACTTCATCCATGAACTGTTCTCGCAATTCCGACCGGTGACGATGAAGCGTCTGTTCGGCGGCGCCGGCCTTTATGCCGAAGGTCTCATGTTCGGGCTTGTTTTCGACGCCGCGATCTATCTCAAGGTGGACGAGACCAGCATTCCGGATTTCGAACGCGAAGGAAGCCAGCCCTTCGTCTATACCCGCGCCAAGAGCGCCGGCCGCGTCGGCCGCCATTCGCTGTCCTATTGGCGCCTGCCCGAGCGGCTTTACGACGATCCCGATGAACTGGCCGTTTGGGCCGCGCGCGCCCTCGCCATCGCGGAACGCAAGAAGCTCGCCCCACGCGTGCGAGCCAAAAGAAAACTGCCGTCGAAACGGTCGGCGGGACGCCGATAGAGCGAGCTTCCGGGACGTGGTGGTGGATCGATTGCCTTTGAATCGGATGACGCGCGAGCCTCCTCTTGATCAAGACCGCCCGCACGTTCTAGGCTTTTTGCCGCTGTCGGAGCTTTGTCCATGTCTTTTGTCCATGTCTGATGCCGTCGACATGCCACCGGTCGCCGCGCCGTCGATCGATCGGAAAAGCAAGACGATGCCTTGCAATCCGTATCTACGGAAGCTGCAGCGGCGGCACTTTCTGTGGTTCGACGTGTTGCCTTTTGTCGGTACGCTCACCGCGCTGGCGCTCGCCCTGGTGCGTCCGCCCACAGCCGTGGACCTGATGCTGTTCCTGACCTTGTGGCTGGCGACGGGCCTGGGGCTTACCGTCGGATATCATCGGCTGTTCTCCCACCGCGCCTTCGACACAAGCCCGTGGATGGCGTCGCTCCTCCTGGTGATGGGTTCGATGGCGGCGCGGGGCCCCATGGTGTCCTGGGTCGCCATGCATCGGCGGCACCATGAGTGCGCGGATCATGACGGCGACATGCATTCGCCGGTCGCCCGGGGCGATACGCCGCGCAAGCGTTTGCGCGCATGGGCTCATTCCCACATGACCTGGATGGTCGCCCACGACTATCCGGACACGGCGCACTATGTCCCGGATATTATCCGCAACCGCGACCTGATGCGGCAGAACCGCCGATATTACGCCTGGGTGGCATTGGGCCTGGTGTTGCCGGCGGCAATCGGCGGCCTCATCACGCAAAGCTTTATCGGTGCCCTGACGGGGCTTCTCTGGGGCGGCGTCGTGCGCATGTTCGTGGTCGAGCAATCGATGTCGGCGGTGAACTCGTTCCTCCATCTGTTCGGTTCCCGTCCGTTCGATGTCACCGACGACAATAGCCGCAATTCCGCGGTGGTGAGCTTGTTCACATGGGGCGAAGGCTGGCACAACAACCACCACGCCTTTCCCAATTCCGCGTCCTTCGGCCTCGCCTGGTACCCGTATGACATCGGCTATTGGTTCATCGGGCTGCTTCGGCGGCTGGGCCTCGTTTGGAACGTCCGCGTGCCGACGAGCGATAAGATCGCGCGTCGAAACAGCGTCGGCTCGACCCTGGGGCCATTGAGTGCTTCGGCGCTCCAGCAAGAGGCCGGCCATTGAACCGCTCCGAAGCTGAAATTCGCGATTGGTGCACCGGCTATCTGGCGACGCTGCTCGACATTTCGGCGGCTCGGATCGACCCCAATGCCAAACTGGCGCGCCTCGGGATGGATTCTGCCCTCACGGTCTCGTTCGTCCTGGCGCTCGAGGGATGGCTGAAGATCGAAATCGATCCCGAGCTTGCCTTCAAGTACCCGACGATTTCCCAGCTGGCGAAATTCCTGAGCATGCACGGCGCCGGTCCCTTGCCGCAATGACGGCCGGCGGCACGATCGGAACCCTGGGCGATTTGCTGCGCCATCGCGCGCAACGGCAACCGGAAGATCGCGCTTACGTGTTCCTGTCGGACCGTGGCGATGAAACCGGATCTTTGACGTTCTTTGAACTTCACGCCCGCGCCCGCGCCGTCGCCTTCGATCTCGCCGCCAGGATGCGGCCGGGCGGCCGGGTGTTGCTGGTGTTTCCGCCCGGCCTCGATTTTATGGTCGGATTCTTCGGGTGCGTCCTCGCCGGCCTCATTCCGGTTCCCATGATGGCGCCGCGACGAAACAGCGCCCGCGATGCGACCGCGAACATCGTCGCGGATTGCGGGCCCGAAGTTGCGCTCACCAATCGGGAACTGGCCTCCAGTCCACGCGGCAATACGCTCGCGCGCTTCACCGACGCCGGAGTAGCGTGCCTGCTGCTGGATGAATTGGGCGGGACGATGCCTCGTGAGGCGCCCGACCTGCCGGTCCCCGCCGCGTCGGATATCGCGTTTCTCCAATATACGTCGGGTTCGACCTCCGCCCCGAAGGGCGTGATGGTCAGCCACGGCAATCTCATCGACAATCTGGAGATGATCAATATTGCGTTCGGCAATACGCGGCAGTCGACCTATGTGAGCTGGCTGCCGCTCTACCACGACATGGGGCTGGTTCTGAACGCGTTGGCGACGCTCTATGCGGGCTCACTCTGCGTGCTGTTGGCGCCGGTCACGTTCATGCACCGCCCGATGACGTGGTTGCGTGCGATTCATCACTATCGCGCCGAGGTGGCCGGCGCGCCGAATTTCGCGTTCGACCTTTGCGTCGACCGCATGATCGCCGAACACGCCACGGACCTCGACCTGTCGTGCTGGTCGGTCGCGTTCAATGGAGCCGAGCCGGTCCGTCACGATACCATCCAGAGATTTACCGCGGCCTTCGCGCCACTGGGTTTTTCCGCGCGCGCCGTCTATCCGTGCTACGGCATGGCGGAAGCGACCTTGCTGATCTCGGGACGGCAAAGGGGCCTCGGTCCCGTCACCTGCACGGTCAGCCGGGCTTGCCTGCGACAGAACGAGGTGACGGAACCGACCGCCGTCGACGACGCACAGGTTCTGGTCGGATGCGGCGGCCATCTCGCGGGCGAACAGATCGCCATGGTCGATCCCGACACGCTCCGGCGCCTGGGACCAAATCGCATCGGCGAAATATGGGTCCACGGCCCCAACGTGGCGCAGGGGTACTGGAAAAACCAGGATGCGACCGCCGCCGCGTTTCATGCCGCGATCGACGGCGAAGCCGGAAACCGCTGGCTGCGGACCGGCGATCTCGGCTTTCTCAATGCGGCCGGCGAGCTCTTCATCACCGGCAGGGTCAAGGACCTTCTCATCATCCGCGGCATGAACCACTATCCGCAAGACATCGAAGCGACCGTCCAGGCCGCGCATCCGGCCTTGCGGCAGCATTGCGGTGCCGCTTTCGTGGTGACGGACGGGCATGACAACGAAAAGGTCGCCGTCGTCCAGGAAGTCGAACGGACGAGCCGCAACGACATCGATCCCGATGAAATCGGCGCACTCATTCGCGAAGCGGTCGCGAACGAGCACGAGGTCGCCGTGCATCACGTCGTTCTGGTGCGTCCCGGCGCCGTTCCCAAGACCACGAGCGGCAAAATCCAGCGCAGCCTCACACGGCGGCTCTGGTTGGAAAACAGGTTGAACCTGCTGGCGTGACGGCGATCAACCATAGTAGCCGATGTATCGGCGCACATAGGCCTCCCACGTCAGCTGTTCGCCATCGAACAGATAACGCGCGCTCTCGGTCGCCCATTTGATCCCCAAAAGCTTTCCGATCATCGGGTGCACGGGAATCTGCGTGGAGCTGAAAAGGCGATCGAACTCACTGCCGCCAGGAACGACGTTTTTGATCTCCAGGCTCTTGAAGAGCTGCTCGAGAAGCATGGCCAATAGCTTGACGTGAGGATGGGTCGTCGTGTGGAACACGCGGCGGCTTTGGAAATTTTCCAGTACGAACTGCCCGATCTGGCATTGATATTGGCGGTCCATGGCGAGAAGGCGCCGTTCTTCGAATGCGTGCAGCCGTTTTGGATCGACCAGGAGATCCATATCCAGCGCCGCATATCGGGCCAGCCGCCGTTCCGGATCGGGGGTTTCCTTGCGCAACCGCGCCAGCGCTCCGTCGAGGTAGGGAAACTTGAGCTGGGGCCAATCGCGCTTGAGAGCGTCGGGATCGCCGGGGCCGTTGTAGCTGTCGAACGGCCATAACGAGGCTAAGCGCAGACAGGGAAATTTCACGATCCGGGCGCTCGCCGGGATAAAGTCCTTGAGCGGATATTGCTCCCAATCCCGAATGTCCTGGACGAGGACGAGATCGGCCGCGTCGATAACCCTCTTGCCCATCTCGATCTCGTGGTCCGGCATATTGAAATAATGGAAATTCACCGAAAAACGGTCCGATAGCGCCGTCGCCCGAAGCTGGTGGCCGACGATTTCCGCTTGGCAATTGCCGATGATCACCAAGGCTTGCTTGGAATCGCGCAGGGTCGTTTTGACAGCCGGCACCGGCGCTTGATTTGCGCCGTTGTCCTGATACGGCGCGGCCATAATCCGTACGTCCTTGACGTCGATCGTGGCGCCGGAGAGACGGGCGAGCCTGAGATCGAACCACACGTCCGCGCCCGACTCGATGCTCCACTCGAATGGCACCTCGAAATCAATCGCGCCGTCGCCCGCATTCAATTCTGATGCGCTGAACTGGTGCGTCGCCACGACCGCGAGCGTGCTGCGAATGCGCCAACGCAACGTCTCGAAGAGCGGACTCAGCCAGCGCGGCGGACGCCAAAAATGCTGTGCCGCGACGTCCACCCGCATGGCCGGCGCGATCGACGCGCCGGCAGACCTGGCGTCGAGCCGAACGCGATATCGCCCGGCCGGTAACTTAAGATGAGGCTGAATCCCCTGCAGAATCCGACGGACCGGTGCTGCGCCCGGCGCAGGCCTGCCGTCCACGATGCGGCCCGCCCGCCACTTTTTTTGAAGACGTCCGAAAAGCCTCCACACCGGCGGGGCGCCGGCATCGGCGGCGTCTTCCGGTATCTCGCGCAGCTCGACCGCCCGGACCGCGATATCGGAATTGCCAAGATGAAAAAACGCGAAGCTGAACGGCGCTTGTCCGCCGTGGCGATCGCCGAGGCCCGGCGGCACCGTAAAGCTGATGGTGACGGCGCCACGATCCAACTCATCGGCCGTGAAGTCGCGCCATGCCAACTGATGTCTGTCCCGCACAATGACTTCGACGCCCAGGACCGGTTGCCCGCGCCGCTGCGCGGGTCCCGCCGAGCACAAGAATTGCAATTGATAGCGCCCCTGGGGAAGCATGAAGGCCGGGGGCCCATCGAGAAAGCATTCTGGGTGTTTTCGCTGCGTGACCGCGACCGCGCCGTCTCGATGACGCTTCGCGGTCTTTTTTGCTCTCAGCCGGCCCAGCAATCGCCATGTCCGCAATTCGCCCCGGCGTACGCTTTGCTCGGTGGTTCGAATCAGGTTGACGGCGGTGATCGTGATGTCCGAGTTGCCGAAATGATAGAACTTGAAATTGAATTTCGTCGGGTCGACGCCCGAATCCGGCGGCACAAAAAATGCGATGGTGGCGTGTCCGGATTTCAGTTCATCGGCCGTGAAATCGCGCCACGCCAGTTGGCCGCTCGATGTGGCAACGGCCTCCAGCCCAAGTACCGGAAGGTCTGGCGCTTTGGGTGCGCCGGCGCGGCAGCTAACCTCCAGCCGGTAGTGCCCGGTTGCCAGCTCGCAGAGCGGGCCGGTCAAGACATAGCCGTGCGGTTCGTCCGCTTCGACTTTGAGCGAACCGTCTTTATTGCGTTTGCCGATCGACGTCTTGGTCAGTCGGCCCAGCAGCGACATCTGAGTGTCGGTCTCCGGGTCCGGCAGAAGTGGAATTTCGGCTTCCAAGAGCGGACTGGAGTCATGCATGACAGCAACGATGACACGATGGGAATTGGTCGCAGTTTGCGCCGCGGTCGATCGGCGACGCCAGCCTCAACTTACCATAATTGGCGAAAGGCCGGCAGA
>Ga0116129_1001610_pt1 | contig 12326 bp, 11 predicted proteins | sample June2015DPH_17_2_FD_89732 | JGI IMG/M metagenome (GOLD analysis project Ga0116129, IMG submission 89732) | Peatland microbial communities from SPRUCE experiment site at the Marcell Experimental Forest, Minnesota, USA - June2015DPH_17_10 | ecosystem: Environmental > Terrestrial > Soil > Wetlands...
CGATGTCGAGCGCGCGGCGCACGATGGTCTCGGCATCCTTGTCGGAATCGACCAGCGCGCGGGCGGCCGCCAGGGCATAATTGCCGCCGGACCCGATCGCCATCACGCCGGCTTCCGGCTCCAGAACGTCGCCGGTGCCGGTCAGAACCAGCGACACGTCCTTGTCGGCGACGATCATCATCGCCTCCAGCCGCCGCAAATAGCGGTCGGTGCGCCAGTCCTTGGCGAGTTCGACCGCAGCCCGGGTCAATTGCCCCGGATATTGCTCGAGTTTGCTTTCCAGCCGCTCAAACAGCGTAAAGGCGTCCGCGGTAGCGCCGGCAAAGCCGCCGATGACGTCGCCCTTGCCCAGTTTGCGGACCTTTTTGGCATTGGACTTGATGACGGTCTGGCCGATCGACACCTGCCCGTCGCCGCCGATGACCACCTTGCCGCCCTTGCGGACGGTCAAAATAGTGGTGCCGTGCCAGACCGGCGATTGGGGTTGTGATGCTTGCATGGAGTTCCTCGCGTTCGGCCAGATTTAGGGATTTTGGGGCGAGGTTACAATCGGCGCGTTTGGGGGACGGATTCCGGTCACCATAGGCCCAAGTTGAGCTTGCAGCGGGCCATCCCGCAGTAGCGAAGGCGACATGAGCCTGTTAAAAGGGCCGCGTTTTCAGGCTAGGAAAGCCCTTTTCATGCGCACAGCGACGATCAAGCGCAAGACCAAAGAGACCGACATCGAGGTTTCGGTGAACCTCGACGGGGCGGGTGTGTCCAACGTTGCGACCGGCATCGGCTTCTTCGATCACATGCTCGACCTGCTGGCGCGGCATTCGCGGATCGACATCACGGTCAAGGCGGTTGGCGACCTTCACATCGACCACCATCACACCACGGAGGATGTCGGCATCGCGCTTGGCCAGGCGGTGAAGCAGGCGCTCGGCTCGATGGCCGGCATCACCCGCTATGCCTCTATCCACATGCCGATGGATGAGACGCTGTCGCGCGTCGTGATCGACATTTCGGGACGGCCGGTCCTGGTGTTCAAGGTTGAGTTTCCGCGCGACAAGGTAGGCCAATTCGACACCGAACTGGTTCGCGAATGGTTCAACGCCTTTGCGATCAATGCCGGCGTGACCTTGCACGTCGAGACCCTATATGGCGAGAACAGCCATCATATCGCCGAATCCTGCTTCAAGGGTCTGGCGAGGGCGCTGCGTGCGGCGGTTGCGATCGATCCGCGTGCCGCGGGCGAAGTGCCATCCACCAAGGGTCAGCTCGGCGGCTGATTTTCAATTCTCGGCGGAGACTGACGATGCCGGTCTACACAGTTCATGCTCCCAAGACCAACAGCGCCGATATCGCTGCGGCCGACAGATTCGCCTTCGTTCGCGACGGATTTCACGTCTGGGCCGCGCTGGGGGGCGTGGTTTGGCTCGCCTGGCACCGTCTGTGGCTGGCGCTGATCGGCTGGATTGTGGTGATCGCCGCCATCGATAGCGCAATGACGGAGCTCCGTGCCGGCAGAATGACGATCTTTCTGGCCAATGTGCTGCTCGCGCTATTGCTGGGGTTTGAGGCGGCGAGCCTGCGGCGCTGGACCCTGTCACGGCGCAACTGGCGCCAGCTCGACATCGTGGTGGCCGACGACGAGGAAGCGGCCGAGCGGCGCTTCTTCGACCGCTGGACAGCCAAACAGCATGCTCTCGGCAACGATCAGCCGGCGATCGATCGCGGCGCGCCGCCGCCGCCGCGCGCTATTGCGGGCCAGCCGTTTTCGCAGCCACCGCCGTTGCCGCAGAACGACATCATCGGATTGTTTCCGGAACCGGGAGCATAGCGTTGAGCGTTGCCATCATCGACTACGGCTCCGGCAACCTGCATTCAGCGGCCAAGGCGTTCGAGCGCGCCGCGCGAAGCATGGATGCGCCGGAAAAGATCGTGGTGACCCGCGATCCCGAAACGGTGTTTCGCGCCGACCGCATTGTGCTGCCCGGCGTCGGCGCATTCGCCGATTGCCGCAGGGGCCTCGACGCGCTTGACGGCATGTTCGAGGCGATGACGGAAGCGGTGCGAGCCAAGGCGCGGCCGTTCTTCGGCATCTGCGTCGGCATGCAATTGATGGCGACCCGCGGCAAGGAACACGTGACCACGGACGGGTTCAACTGGATCGCCGGCGATGTCGAGAAAATCTCGCCGCGCGAGGAGAATTTGAAGATTCCCCACATGGGCTGGAATACCCTTGACATGGTCAGGGAGCATCCGGTGCTCGATCGCCTGGCGCTGGGACCGAAGGGCCGCCACGCCTATTTCGTGCACTCCTATCACCTCAAGGCGTCAAACGAGGCGGACGTGCTGGCGCGCGCGGATTACGGTGGGCCGGTGACCGCCATCGTCGGCAAGGACACCGCCATCGGCACCCAGTTTCACCCGGAGAAGAGCCAGCGTTTCGGGCTGGCCCTGATTTCGAATTTCCTGAAGTGGAAGCCGTGATTCTGTTTCCCGCCATCGATCTGAAGAACGGCCAGTGCGTGCGCCTTGAACAGGGCGACATGGCGCGCGCGACCGTGTTCAATCTCGATCCTGCGGCGCAGGCGCGCGCCTTCGTCGCCCAGGGGTTCGAATATCTGCATGTGGTCGATCTTGACGGTGCCTTTGCCGGCAAGCCAATGAATGCAGAAGCCGTGGAAGCGATGCTGAAAGCGGTCGCCGTGCCGGTACAGCTCGGCGGCGGTATCAGGGATTTGAAGACGGTTGAAGCCTGGCTGGCAAAAGGCATTGCGCGGGTGATTATCGGCACCGCGGCGGTGCGCGACCCTGCGCTGGTGAAGAATGCCGCGAAGAAATTCCCCGGCCGCGTCGCGGTGGGTCTCGACGCGCGCGACGGCAAGGTCGCGGTCGAAGGCTGGGCCGAGACGTCGCAAGTCACCGCGCTCGAAATCGCAACGCGCTTCGAGGACGCCGGCGTCGCCGCGATCATTTTTACGGACATCGCGCGCGACGGGCTGTTGAAGGGCCTGAACCTCGATGCGACCATTGCACTGGCCGAACGTATCTCAATTCCCGTCATCGCCTCGGGTGGTCTTGCCTCCATCGATGACGTCAAGGCGCTGCTTCAACCGCGCGCCAAAAAGCTGGCCGGCGCAATCGCGGGCCGGGCGCTCTATGACGGCCGGCTCAATCCCGCGGTCGCTCTGGCGCTGGTCCGTCAGGCGCGGGCGGCGGCTTAAGGAGTTTGAATGTTCAAGGTGCGCGTCATTCCCTGTCTCGACGTCAAGGACGGACGAGTGGTCAAGGGCGTCAATTTTGTCGATCTGCGCGATGCCGGCGACCCCGTGGAAGCGGCCATTGCCTATGACGCCGCGGGCGCCGACGAACTGTGCTTTCTCGATATCACGGCTACCCATGAAAATCGCGGCATCATGCTGGACGTGGTCAGGCGTACGGCGGAGGCCTGCTTCATGCCGCTGACGGTGGGCGGCGGGGTGCGCACCGTCGACGATATCAAGACCCTGCTGCGCTCCGGCGCCGACAAGGTTTCGATCAACAGCGCGGCCGTCAGCCGCCGTGAATTCGTACGCGAAGCAGCCGAGAAATTCGGCGATCAGTGCATCGTGGTCGCGATCGACGCCAAGCGCGTCAAGCGCGGCGGCGGATCGGAGCGCTGGGAGATATTCACCCATGGCGGGCGCAATTCCACCGGCATCGATGCCATCGAATACGCCCAGGAAGTCGTCTCGCTCGGTGCCGGGGAGATCCTGCTGACCTCGATGGACCGGGACGGAACCCGGCAGGGATTTGACATCCCGCTCACCCAAGGGGTCGCCGACGGTGTTTCGGTGCCGGTCATCGCCTCCGGCGGCGTGGGTAATCTCGATCACCTCGTGGACGGCATCCGCCAGGGCCATGCCACCGCGGTGCTGGCGGCGTCGATCTTCCATTTCGGCGAATTTACCATACGGGAGGCCAAGGACCATATGGTGCGCGCCGGGCTGCCGATGCGGCTCGATCCCTGACGACTCTTTGTGACAGAAGTGCTAAATCCCCTGAAGTTGAGTTGCGCCCGCTCTCACGGACGGTGCGTATTGAGTTCTGCCGATGTCGCGTTTCACGATCCATGATCTTGCCGCCACCATCGATGCCCGCGCGGCGTCGGGAGGAGAGGCGTCCTATACCCGCAAGCTGCTGGACAAGGGTCCGGAGCACTGCGCCAAGAAGCTTGGCGAGGAAGCGGTGGAAACCGTGATCGCCGCGGTTGAGAACGATCGCGGACATCTGATCGCCGAAAGCGCCGATCTCTTGTTCCATTTGCTGGTGCTTTTGAAGTCCCGAGGCGTGACGCTGGGAGATGTCGAAGCCACGCTGGCGCAGCGCACCGCGATGTCCGGACTGGAAGAGAAGGCGGCGCGCGAGCGCGACTAAACCTCAGAGGCGCTTCATGGATATTCGGACACCGGAGCAACAATATAATCCCTACCGGCTGTTCTCGCGGGAGCAGTGGGCGCGGCTGCGCGACGATACGCCGATGACGCTGGAGCCGGGCGAGTTCGAGCGGCTGCGTTCGATGCACGACCGCCTCGACATGCGAGAGGTCGAGGATATCTATTTGCCGCTGTCGCGGTTGTTGTCGATCTACGTCGATGCGACCGTCCGGCTCTATCAGGCACAGCGCCAGTTCCTCGGCATCCGGGATCGCAAGGTACCCTACATCATCGGCGTCGCCGGATCGGTGGCGGTGGGCAAATCGACCACCGCGCGCGTGCTGCAGGCGCTGCTGGCGCGATGGTCGCCGCGGCCTAAGGTCGATCTGGTGACGACCGACGGCTTTCTGTTTCCCAATGCGGTGCTCGAGCGCCAGGGCCTTATGCAGAAAAAGGGCTTTCCGGAAAGCTACGACCTGCCGATGCTGCTTTCGTTCCTGAGCGACATCAAGGCCGGGCGGCGGCCGGTGCGTGCGCCGGTCTATTCGCATCTGACCTATGACATTATTCCGAACCAATGGGTCGAAGTCGACCGGCCGGATATCCTGATCTTCGAAGGCGTCAACGTCCTGCAGACCGGCCGGCTGCCGCGCGACGGCAAGGCCGTCCCCGTGGTTTCGGATTTCTTCGATTTCTCGGTCTATATCGATGCCGACGTAGCCGTGCTACGCGATTGGTACGTCAAGCGCTTCCTGGCGCTGAGGGACACCGCGTTCCACGATCCGCGATCGTATTTTCATCGCTATGCCCCGCTCTCCGACGAAGAGGCGACCGCGACCGCGCTGGCGATCTGGGAACGCACCAATCTCGCCAATCTCGAGGAAAATATCCTGCCGACGCGACCGCGCGCGACGCTGATCCTGAAAAAAGGCGCGGATCACGTGGTCGAGACCGTGGCGCTGCGCCGGCTTTGATCAAATCGCCGTCCCTGCGTTCGCAGGGACGACATTGGAAAAAGCTGAATTCAGGCGGCGAGATGCCGCGAGGCGGCGAGGCCTTTGAGCGCATCGGCCAGCTTTTCGCGATCGAGCGGCTTGATCAGAAAGCCATCCATCCCGGCCTCGAAGCAGGCGTAGCGGTCCTCCACCAGCGTATTCGCGGTGAGTGCGAGGATCGGCGTCCGGCGTCCGGGCTGGCCGGCCTCACGCTGGCGAATCCTTTTGGTGGTTTCGATGCCGTCGAGTTGCGGCATCTGGATGTCCATCAGAACCAGATCGTAAGGCGTGTCGGCGGATCTGGCGGACAGCCAGGATTCCAGCGCCTCTTCGCCGTTGGTGGCGATGACAGCGTGGTGTCCCAGCCGCGTCAGCAGCGAGCGCATCAGGAGCGCGTTGATCTCGTTGTCTTCGGCGACCAGAATCGAAAGGCCTCGCAGCGGTGCTGTCGCCGGCGTCTCGATTTCGTCGGACGGCTCGGTCGGGGCATCGCCGGCAAGGCTCGGCGCCGATATTTCCGGCGCCGTCGTCAGGCGGGCCGCGAGCGAGGCCGCGCGCAACGGTTTGACCAGATAGCCGGTGAAAATGGACGGACTGGAGGTTTGCAGTTCATGTCGCGTGGCCGGCGTGAACATCACGATCCGCTGGGTGGCATGAGCACGCGCGGCCTCGCCGAGCAACGCGAGATCGGCGGCGCCGATGGCGCGGTCGAGCAGAACCGCGTGCCATGCCCGCTCCGGCAGCAAAGCCTGCGCCACCGCGATATCCGCCACCACGCAGGTCTGGCCGCCCCAGCGTTGCAGCCGCCGGGCGATCAGCTCCGCCTCAATGCTCTGAGGCGTCACCAGCATGATCGATTGACCCGTCAAATCCGGCGCCGCGAACGACTTTTGCGCGGCGCCGTCGCCGCTGGAGGCACCCAGCGGAACCGACACCTCGAATGTCGAGCCGGCGCCCGGCTGGCTTTCCAAAGTGATGCGGCCACTCATGCGCTTGACGATACGCTCGGAGATGCTGAGCCCCAGCCCGGTGCCGCCATAGCTCCTGGCGATGCGTTCGTCGGCCTGTTCGAATTCGCGAAAAATCCGGCTCTGTGCCTCAGGCGCGATGCCGATGCCGGTGTCACGCACCAAAAAGCTGATTTCACCGGGCCAGATGCCGGGCTCGACAATCAGCGCAACGCCGCCGGTCGAGGTGAATTTGATGGCATTGCCGGCCAGATTGAGCAGCACCTGGCGCAGCCTGGCCGCATCGCCGACCACTTCCACCGGCAACCGCTCGTCGACATAGGCCGCGATCTCGAGCTTTCTGGCCTGGGCCCGCGGCGCCAGCAATTCCGTGATGTCCTCGATCAAAGCGGCAAGCGCGAACGGGCGATGTTCGAGGTCGATCTTGCCGGCTTCGATCTTGGAATAATCCAGAAGTTCCTCGATCAGCGCCAGCAAGGCGTCGCCCGAGGTTTTCACCGCTCTCGCATAGGTCATCTGCTCCGGCGTCAGCGGCGTATCCAGCAGCAATCCGCTCATGCCGATAATGCCGTTGAGGGGAGTGCGAATTTCGTGAGAGGCCATGGCAAGGAACCGCGATTTGGCGCGGTTGGCAGCGTCGGCGTGGTCGCGGGCTTCGCCAAGCGCGCGCTCGGTCTCGGTGCGGTCGGTGACGTCGCGGCCGACGCATTGCATTTCTGCGGGACTACCCGCATCCGACCGCACCAGGCCTTCGCGCCATGCGATCCAGCGCGGCCCCAGCGCGGTCGCGATTTTCTGGTCGTGAATCCGGGTGCCGTTGGCCTCCAGCGCGGTTTCACCCTGGACAAGCACCGTGAGGGTGAAGCGGCTGCCGATCAGCGCGCTGCGCGGCAGCTCGGCCAGTTCGCAATAGGCGTCATTGACGAAGGTGATGCAGCCGCTCGCATCGCGCAGCACGATCAGGTCGCCCTGCGATTCGAACAGGCTGCGGGCGCGTTCCTCGGCCTCCTTCAGTTCCCAATTGCGATCGGCCAGCGCTTCGTTATGCAGGGCGATCTTGCGAATTTTCCTGCGCATCCAGCGCAGCCTCATGCTCAGGGTCGCCAGCGCGACGCAGGCGAGGGCGAACAGGAAGCTGGCGCCGATGGCAAAAGCGTGGGGGTCATAACCGGAATTTTCCGACCGGCTGCCGGCGATGAAGCCATAGGCGCCGCCAAAGGCGGCGGAGAAGATCATGAAGGAGCGGACCGCGAAGGTAAGCCGCGGATGACGGCGCTCGAAGCGGCGTATACGACCCTTGATCCGGAAAACCCGCGTCATCGCGCCTCTACCCCTGGGGATTGTCTTGCGCCACGACGATGCGGCGGCGACCTTGCAAAGTGCTTGAGGAGGCGCGGCCTCTCGCCGTCCGATAAGAACAGGGTTTATGAAACGTTAAGAAGCCGTCCTAGAGTGACGCGGCTTCCAGCGGGAGGTGTCCGCCGCCGGCGCCGACGATCAGGGCGGCTGCGTCGCGCGCCGTGAGGCGCTTCGATCGCACGAATATCCGGTAATCGGCCGGGCCGTCCGGTGAGAGATAGATGACGGGTCCGGACGCCGAGGGGTTTGCGGCGATCGCCACAAACCGTGTCGATGCCGTGACCTCGCACGCGCTGTCGGGCGGACTATCGGCGTCGTCGACCACGGCGAAGTCGGCCGCTTCGGCGCTGTCCGATAGCTGCACCCGCACGGTCGCGGCTGCCGGATCGTCGGTGAAGCTGACATGGAACTGGGCTTGCCAGGGCAGCGATGTGACCTGCACCGATCCGGCGCCGATCGAAATGCAGGGCCGCGTGCCGGGCAACAGCTCGCCGCGGGCGAATATGGCGGCAACCACCAATGGCGCCGCAGAGACCAAAATCTTCAAACGCACCATGATATGCCGCCCGCTCGACCAAGCCCTGAGGATACGCTGGGGGCTTATGGTTGGCGGAGCGTAAACAAAACTCGTTACCGGCGAGTTGACGCGCCGAGGGACAGGCTGCGCGTCTTCCGCTCCGGGCAAGCGATATGGATCAGGCTACGAGGCAATAAGGCGTCCGGGTTTTGGTCGCGGATACGGATCCCGGCTCACTGGTTCAAAAGCGGAAAGTTTTTCACCGGCTGGCGTCCCGGGAGCGACTGCAGGAACGCATAGATGTCGGTGGCGTCCTTGTCGGACAGGACGTCGGCGGAAAAGGCCGGCATGTCATTCGGCGCGGCGCGCAGGAACGCCACGAACGATTCGACCGGCAATTCAAGTTTCGCCAGCGCCGGCGTCGGATAATTCATGGCTCCGCCCTGTCCGGAACGGCCGTGGCACTCGAAGCATCCATCGGCGAGATAGACGCGCTTGCCGTTGACGGGATCACCGGCCGGTTGATCCTGCGCGGACGCCGCGCCCCATCCACCGCCCAGGACGACCATAACGGCTGCGGCGATGACGGCCGCAATTGGCGCAGCCATCCTGGGGCGCCCGAATGATGTTGCGGGTCTTGTCATGACAATTCTCCTCAGCGTGGGTCCGTCACCACATCAATGAGTGCGGGTTGCCCGGTCTTCACCATTGCGATCGCGCGCTTCAGCGCCGGGGCGAGATCCTTCGGATCGGTGATCGGCCCTTCGCCATAGACGCCGAACCCCCTGGCGACCGCGGCGTAATCGACGTTCGGATCCTTGATGGTGGTGCCGATATCGGTCCTGGCGATACCGCGGCCGTGGCGCGCGGCCATCGCCTGCAGATACATATACTCCTGATGGTAGGCGCGATTGTTGTGCACGATGTAGAGCATCGGAATGCGATGATGCGCGGCGGTCCACAGCGTGCTCGGCACGAACATGAAGTCGCCGTCGCCGCCGAAGGCCACGGTGAGGCGGCCGTGTCTCTTGTTGGCGAGGGCTGCGCCCAGCGACGCGGGCAGGGTGTAGCCGACACCGGCGCCGCCGGCGACGCCGTTCCATTGATAGGGCTTGTCGAAGTTCCAGAGCTTGTGCGGCCAGGTGAGCCGGATCGAGGTGCCGACCAGCGACCAGTCCTCATCCTTGATCTGGCCGTAGACCTCGGCGCACAGCCGCGCCGTGGTGATCGGACTCGCGTCCCAGCCTATGGTGGCGTCGGACTTTGCCTGTTCGATCGTCGCGAGCTTGGCCGCCGCCAGTTTCTTGCCGCGCGCCTCGAACGCCGATTTACGGACCTCGTCGGTCTGCCGCTTCACCTGCTCGATCAAGGCCGGCAGGCTCGCTTCGGCATCTCCGGCGATGGTCAGGTCGACCTCCTGGTAGCGCCCGAGATCCTGATAGTTGGATTTCATGTAAAGATCGCGGCTGCCGAGCGTGACGATCTTGGCGGTTTTCTTGTAGGTGGGATCGGAGGTGCGGACGATACGGTCGCTGAAGGAGTGCAGCGACCCCCACAGCTCGTTCACTTCCATCGCCACGATCAGATCGGCCTGCGCGATAACGGAACGGCGGAACGAATGGTTCAGCGGATGCCGCGACGGGAAATTCATGCGCCCATAATTGTCGACCACCGCGCATTGCAGCGTTTCGGCCAATTGCACCAGCAGGGGCATGCCGGCCGGCGTGCGGGCCACGCGATCACAAAGGATCACGGGGTTTTCCGCGGCCACCAGCATTTTGGCAAGTTCCGCCAGCGCTGCGTCGTCGCCTTGCGGCGGGATCACCCTGGAAAATTTCGGGATGCGCAGCGCCTGGGCATCAGCAATCGGATTTTCCTGCAGTTCGGCGTCGAGCGAGAGCATCACAGGCGCCATCGGCGGCGTGGTCGCGACCTTGTAGGCGCGCACCGCGGACTCGGCAAAGTGCTGTAGTGAGACCGGCTGATCGTCCCACTTGACGAAATCGCGCACCAGCGCGGCCGGGTCCACCGCCGCGTGCACCCATTCGGCGCCGGGCCCGCGCTTGTTGGCCTCGATGATATTGCCGCCCATCACGATCACCGGCACGCGATCGCACCATGCATTATACATCGCCATGGTGGCATGCTGCAGCCCGACCACGCCGTGGCAGATCATGGCCATCGGCTTGCCTTCGATCTTGGCGTAGCCCTGCGCCATATGGACCGCGATTTCCTCATGCGGGCAGGTGATGATTTCGGGTTTGGTGTTGCCGCCATGGTTGATCACCGCCTCGTGAAGGCCACGGAAACTCGACGCGCAATTCATCGCCAGATAGTCGATGTCGAGCGACTTCAGCACATCGACCATGAAATCGCCGCCGCTGCTGGATTGGCTCACCGGATCGGGATCGGCCGGCGGCATGGTCTCGGCCGCAGCCAGCTTTGGTCCGGGAACCGCGGCTTTGGCGCCTTCCTTCGATATGCCCGATGCCGGCATGTTTGCCGCGGCAGGATTAGTCAGAGCCGCCGCTCCCGCGAGCGTCGCGCCTTTGAGAAAATTGCGGCGTGCGGTGTTGGGCGAAGGGTTACGTTTTGACATGCTTCCTCCCGAGAATCCGTCGGATGTTTAAGAATTCCGCGTCTTGTTTCCGGCAAGTCTCGCGCGGCATTTCGAGGGCGTCAAGATTGTACCCTGATCATTCTTGAATGGACGCGCTTCTCCTTCTGATGCTTGAAGCGCGAGGGCACGCAAGTCGGGGAATTCCAAATGCTGCATTTATTACGGCCAATGCCGGATGTCCGCCTAAGGTCACAAAACGAACTTCGTTCCGTTCCGCGCCATCTGCACTTCCGCATTGCCCTCAATAACGGACATACCAGATGCGCGCTTTATGAATACACGTTCCGGTTCGTCACGGTCTCAGGCGGCGCGGCGCAGATCTTCGGCGAGCGCTCGGTAGGATAGCGCTTCGGCCAGATGCAGGCGGCCGATCTTTTCCGCGCCGTCCAGATCGGCCAGGGTGCGGGCGACGCGCAGCACGCGATGATAGCCGCGTGCCGACAGATGCATGGTTTCGGCGGCGTCGCGCAGCAGTTTCGTGCCCTGCGCGTCCGGCTGGGCGATCGTTTCCAGCACCGAGGCCGGCGCTTCCGCATTGGTGCGGATATGCGGCAACCCGGCAGCGGCGTAGCGCGCCATCTGGATGTCGCGGGCGGCGGCGACCCGCAGCGCCACTTCAGTTGATCCTTCCGCCGGCGGCGGCAGGATCAGATCGGCGGCGGTCACCGCCGGCACTTCGATGCGCAGATCAATGCGGTCCATCAGCGGGCCCGAGATGCGGGTCTGGTAATCCGAGGTGCAGCGGTCGACTTGTCCGCGCTTGCAGGAATAGCCGGGTTCATAGGCGTGGCCGCAACGACAGGGATTCATCGCCGCGACCAGCATGAAGCGCGCCGGATAGGTGACGCGATGATTGGCGCGCGACACCGAGACCTCGCCGTTCTCCATGGGCTGACGCAGCGAATCCAGTACCCTCGGATCGAACTCCGGCAATTCATCGAGAAACAGCACACCCTGATGCGCCAGCGAGATTTCACCGGGCTTGGCGCGGACGCCGCCGCCGGTCAGCGCTGCCATGCTGGCGGAATGATGCGGGCTGCGGAACGGCCGTTGCGCCGTCAGCGCGCCGCCTTCGATCTCGCCGGCGACGGAGGCAATCATCGATACTTCCAGGAGTTCGGACGGCGACAGCGGCGGCAGGATCGATGGCAATCTCGCCGCCAGCATCGACTTGCCGGCGCCGGGCGAGCCGATCATTAAAAGATGGTGCCCGCCAGCGGCGGCAATCTCAAGCGCGCGCTTGGCGCTTTCCTGGCCCTTGATGTCGCGCAAATCCAGAAGCGATGCCTCACGCTCCCGGACCTTGGGCTGTGGGCGCGAGAGCACCTGCGTGCCCTTGAAGTGGTTGGCGATCTGGATCAGCGAGCTGGCGGCGACGATCTGGATATCCGGGCTCGCCCAGGCCGCTTCCGCGCCGCAGGCCGCGGGACAAATCAGGCCTTCGTCACGCGAATTGGCGCC
>Ga0116129_1001611_pt1 | contig 12321 bp, 3 predicted proteins | sample June2015DPH_17_2_FD_89732 | JGI IMG/M metagenome (GOLD analysis project Ga0116129, IMG submission 89732) | Peatland microbial communities from SPRUCE experiment site at the Marcell Experimental Forest, Minnesota, USA - June2015DPH_17_10 | ecosystem: Environmental > Terrestrial > Soil > Wetlands >...
GACTGTTCTTGCCAGACTCGTCATCTCCCAGAACGCGACTTCAGGGGCGTTTGCACTTCTGTGGCTCGGGCGAGATCCAACAAACCAGGCGCCAATCAAGTTGCGTAAAGGGTCCTTTGTGCACGCTTTCAAGGCAGAACGGCCGACGTGGGAAAGTGCGGGGCGATTCGGCTTACCGGGCGCAATATGCGCGCGCACTTCGCAATATGGCCGAAGGCGGCCGGCAGCCTCCGACCAGATACCGACGGGGGAACCCGACGCCGGGGCGGCCGCCCACCGGGGCCGCGGATGAAATGCAGTTGGGGTCGCGGCGCCCAGCTTACCGGGCGCAATATGCGCGCGCACTTCACAAATTGCGCGAAGCATCCGGCGGCCTCTGACCACGTGGCCGACGAGGGCGGAGCGCTGGAAGGTTAAGCGCGGGCGCCAACCGGGGCGGCGAATGCTCGCGGCTGGCGCTGCGACGGGTGGCTAACCGGGCGCAGATGCCCGCGCACGTCAGGGTATGCCCGAAGCGGGCCCGCAGGCTCGAATCCAAGGAAAGACGCCGGAAAACGGGCGGCCGCTACTTGGGTGTTCTCAGTGAACTCCCGCCAATGGATTAATTTCCAAACCCAAAGGCCCCAACTCTCCGAGCCTCCACTATTCTGTTTCCACTCGATTAGCAGTCGGGGAAACAGCCAGTAACCCCCGAACTGTACCTGTCTCTTGTTGTAGAATCATACGCGCGAAGGAGAGAACATGTTCTCTCAGGACGTACCAACTCAACCAATAGTCAATCTGCACGGCCTGAATACCACGTTAGTGAGATTACAGCCCACTATATCCGGTATTGCGGAAACGTTTCGAACAGACAGCAGTTGGCGATACAAGTGGACTATTCGCGTGGCCCAGTAGAGACGATCGCTTATCGTGGATTCCCGCGAGATATCACGGTGTATATTCCATCTAGAACGTTAGGCGGCGCACCCATTCCGACCTAAGCCCGAAAGGCGGCGTGTACCGGGCTGAGATCGCGCCGGTTCTTCCGAAGCCTCCAGGGCCAGGGCGCCAGCAGCGACGGAGTTGTTTGCCGTACTCCTCGCGGCATTTCACTTGCTAACTGAAACGCCGGAACCTGTTTATGAGAATCCGGCAGTTAGTAACTTTAGTCAGTTTGGCCGCCATCGGCGCAGTGGCGTGGGCGGGCGTGACGCTATGGAGCGCGCGGCGGGCTGCGTCCATTGCGACACAACGGGTCAGGGCTGACTCACTGACCGGCTTCTCGGTTCGTACCCTCGACCCCGCCAACGCGCCCGTCGAAATGCTGGCGGCCGGCGACCTGGTTGCCGACGGCGCCAGCTTCGATGGAAAGCTCTATCTGGCCGGCAACGGAGGCGTGTCCGAGTATCTCGCGGACGGTTCGCAGGGGCGGCGATTCCGGCCTGGAGTGGAGCTTCCGCCCGCGCCGGTGACGGCTCTGGCCGCGGGAGTGCTGCCGAATACGTCCGGGCGCGAGTTACTGATCGGGACCCGTGGCGAAGGGTTGATCGTCTTCGACGGATCGCGGCTTTGGCAGATGCGGCCGGACGACGCGGCGGTGCGGAAGATCACCGCGCTATTGCCCACCGCGAGCGGCCGGCTGCTGCTCGGAACCGAATCGGCGGGCGTACTGGCGTATGACGGCCAACATCTGCAGGCGTTTCATCCGTCGCTCGCTCAACTGCATGTCACGGCGCTGGCAGGGGACGCGGCCGACCTGTGGGTGGGGACGCTCGATCGAGGCTTGATCCACTGGCACGCGGGGCAGGTGGACCAGTGGAGCAATGAGACGCCGGCGTCGAGCGGTCTGCCGGATGCGCAAGTGCTCGCCATCCAGGTGGCGGGAGATCTCACCTTCGTGGGAACTCCGATGGGCGTGGCGGAGTTCCGCGCGGGCCGGTTCGACCGCGTGTTGGCCCCGGGCGTATTCGCCAATACACTATTGCTGCGCGAGCGCGAGTTGCTGATTGGCACGTTCGACGAAGGCGTATTTCGCGTGCCGCTGGAAGCGCGCCCGGTGCGGCCGGCAGCGTTAGCGCGTGGTTTGTCGGGTGGCTCCGTACGCCGCCTGTTCGTAAGTGGCGCGGGCCCATGGCCTGCGTCGCCGGCAAGCGCGGTGTTCGCGCTGACGGATTCCGGACTGTCCCAGCCCGGTTTGCATCAGCTAAGCGGCGCAAGCAGTTGGGCGCCGGTGATTTCTGAAGGAGCCGCTCCGCAGCCGCAGCAACTGACGAACGCCAACATCTCCGCGCTGGCAGTGGACCCCGGCGGCCGCCTTTGGGTTGGTTATTTCGACCGCGGTCTCGACATCATAGACGCGGGCCGCGTCACGCACCTTGAAGACGACACGCTGTTCTGCATCAACCGCATCGCCACAGATCCGGAGACGCGGCAGGTAGCGGTGGCGACGGCGAACGGCCTGGCGATGTTCGATGCATCGGCCCGCGTGCGACAGGTGTTGCGCACGCGCGACGGTTTGCTGGCGGACCACGTGACGGACGTGCGCTTCATCCAAAGCCAGGTAGTTGCGGCAACGCCCGCGGGACTGACATTTTTCGACGCCGGCGGTACACACAGTGTGTCCGCTTTTCAAGGCATGGTGAGCAACCACGTATACGCCCTCGGCGCCGACGGCGATTCGCTGCTCGCGGGCACGCTGGGCGGACTCTCGGTGCTCTCGCGCGGCGTGGTGACGGCGAGTTACACCACGGCGAATTCGCGGCTGAAGCACAACTGGATCACCGCCATCGCCCGCGTGGGGCAAGACTGGTTCGCGGGCACATACGGAGCGGCTGTGATGCGCCTCACGCCTTCCGGAGCCTGGGAACAATTCGACGATTTAAAGACCCTTGAGGTGATCAATCCGAACGCGATGCTGACCACTGCCGCGCACGTTTACGCGGGAACGCTGGGCAGCGGCCTGCTGATCTATGACCGCGACAAGGGCCGTTGGCGCACCAGCGGCGCGGGGTTGCCATCCATGAATGTGACCGCGCTCGCGGCCAGCGGCGGCGCTCTTTATATAGGGACCGACAACGGCCTGGTGCGGATGGCCGAGGAGGCGATCCAATGATCAGACGCGCTGTCCTACCCATATGCAAGCACTTCATGAAGGTGGGGCAGGCGCTTTCGCCTGCCAACCCCGCGACCACGGCGATTCTTCTTGCCCTGACATTATCCATCCCGCGCCTCTTCGCCGCCGATAGCGGGGTCCTCCTGCCGGTGGGGACGCAACAGCCGGATTCCGCCGTCTTCTCGCTGGACGAAATATCGATCGACGTCCACATCGATAACGGCGACGCGCGCATATCCATCCGGCAGATTTTCGGCAGCCACTCGGGGACCATCAACGAAGGAACATACGTCTTCGCGCTGCCTGCCCGCGGCGTGGTTTCGGATTTCGCGGTCTGGGACGGGCTGGTGCGGATCCCCGGAGTCATTTTGGAACGGCGGCGCGCGGAGGAGATTTACGAGAGTCTGAAATCGCAAGCCATCGACCCGGGACTCCTGGAGCAGGGGGAGCGCGGCGAAGAGGATGCGCGGCGCGGGTCAACATTCACAGCCCACATCGTGCCCATCCCGGCGTTCGGCACCAAACGGATCGAGATGGAATACCATCAGTCGATCGCGGTGGAAAACCTGCGGTCGGCGTTCGTGATTTCGCTCAAGCCGGGTGCTTATCGCGCGCAAAAAGCCGGCGTGCTGCACATTTCTTTCGAGATGAAATCGGCGCAGCCGCTGAGCGGGTTCACCGTTACCGGCAAACAGTTCCCGCTACGCCTGACGGAGAACCGGCCGAACCTGGTGCGCGGCGAATTCGACGGCCGCGGCGTGGATTTGACGGACGATTTCGCGGCCGAATGGGGCTTGGCTACATCGGGAACGCCGTTGCAGGTGACGGCGTACCGGAGCCTGGCGGAAGGCGGCAGTGGATACTTCCAGGCGGCGGCGCTGCTGGCTCCGCTGGGCGCGCAGAGAGAACAGCGTCCGCGGCAGGTCGTGGCGTTGTTCGATGCGTCGCTATCGATGCAGTGGGAAAAGCTGGAGCGCAGTTTTCAGGCGCTCGATGCGCTGCTGCATTCGCTGCGGCCGGCGGACCGTTTCAACGTGCTCACGTTCAACGGCACGGCGCATGCGTGTTTCAACCAACCCGGACCGGCCGACGCGGCGCGCATCGAAGAGGCATTGGGCTGCGTGCGCGCGCAGGATTTGCGCGGCGGAACCAATCTGGATGCGGCGCTGGAAGCCGCCTTGGCTCAAAACGCGGACGCTGGGTTCGACCCGGATCGCTTTGACCCGGATCGCTTCGACCCATACGTCGTATTGATCAGCGATCTGGGCGCCACCGAAGGGCCCATCCGCAACGGCCGCATCGCGGCGGCGTACACCGAGCGTTGGAAAAAGCTGTCCGTTGCGCGCCGGCCGCGGACCTATGTATTCGCAGTGGGCGACGACGCCAATCAATCGCTGGCGCGCCTGCTGGCGGAAAACGACGGGCTCTCGGAATGGGTGCGGTCCACCGAGCCGATAGAGTTCAAGCTGAACGCGTTCCTTTCGAAGATCGGGCGGCGTCCGCTCGATCTCACACTTACGTCGACGCCGGCGGGAAACCTCGATATGGTGTATGCGCTAAGCGATCAGTTCTTCACGGGCTCGCTGGCCGCATGGGTGGGACGCTACAAGCAGCCCGGCCCGGCAACGTTTTCAGTCACGCCGCCCGCGTCGCCGGCAGTCCCTTCCATTCCCGTCACCGTTACGAAGGTAACGCCGGCGGTCTTGCCGCCGGTTCTCGTCACTCTTCCCGCAGAGGCGTCGGAGCACGATCAATTGCCGCGCACGTGGGCGCAGGCGCGCGTGGACGCGCTGCTGCAGAAAATCGAACGGGAAGGCGAAGACCGCGCGTCGATTGACGAGATCATCCGGCTTTCGCGCAAGTACAAGTTCGTGACGCCGTACACTTCGTTTCTGGCGGCGCCGCGGTCGCTGCTGCGGCCGCGCGTCATCCGCCCGGGCGACCCGGTACTGCGCGTGCATACCGACCTGGCCATCGTGTCGGTGACCGCTCTGTTCCCGTTCGGCCTGACGAAAAGCCTCCGCTACCTGAAAGAGGAAGACGCGTGGCAGACGCGGTTCCTGGCGCCAACCGACATGACGGATGGCACCTACACCGTCCGCCTGATTCTGCGCGACCGGCAGGGCCGCGTCTACCGCGAGGCGAAAAGTTTCGTAATCGCCAGCAAAGCGCCTGTGATTCGGGTCCAGCTTACGCAGACGCGAGTGCGGGCGGGCGCCAGCGTGCATCTGCGCGTGCAAGCTTCCGCGAGCACGCGCACCCTCACCGCGCGATTATATGGCGCCGGCCCGGTGTGGCTCCACTGGAACCCGGTGGAGCGCGCGAACACCGGCGACATCATGGTGCCGGCGCAGTTGCCGCCGGGGACATATGCGCTGCAGGTGATCGCCGAAGACATGGCGCACAACATGGGAACTCAGGAGGTACGTCTTGAAGTGGTTCCGTAGTGGCGCGCAGTCCCGAGTGGCTCCGAGCGCTCGACCCGATCAGAGCCACGACCGTAAGGGAGTGGTCTCCAGCAGAATAGCTAAACTCGCGGTCATAGCAACCTCCGCCACACTCGCCTGGGCCGGTCTCGGCGAATGGGTGCAAACGCTGCGTAACGACGCAGCCATTCAGCACGCGCTGTTCCGGCCGATGGCGATGCCGTCCGGCGCGGTCGAGGTGCAGCGTCCGCCATCGGAGAGCATTCCCGAGCTTTCGAAGCTGATCGCGGCCCAGCCGGCGAATGCGGAGCTGCATCGATTGCGCGCGTCCGAAGCAGAGCTAGCTATGGATTACGTAGCGGCGGAAGCGGACTGGCGCGACTATGCGCGGCTGTCGTCCGATCGCCCCGGCGCGGCCATTGCGCTGGCGGATTTCTATCATCGCCGGCTACGGCCGCTCGAAGAAATCCAGGCGCTCGACCGTGCGGCGCAAGCGGGTAGCAACGTATTTGCCAGCGGCGTGTTTGAGCGAATCGTGCAGCTGGTGCAAGCGCAGGCGCTGCCATCCACGGTAGCCAACGCACAGTATCGATCATGGTTGGCTCGTGAGCCGGCACGCGACCTCAAGAACGCCGCGGCGCGCAAGCGCTTCCTGAGTTACCTGGTGGAAAGCGGCCAATACACTCTGGCGGCCCATGAGATTGAAGCTTACAGGCTTGCCTTTCCCGATGACGCTGTGACGCCGGTCGAGCAGGAAGCCAGCCTCGCGCTGCATCGCGATACGCCGGCGCAGGCGCTGGCGGTGTACGACCGCGCGTTCCGGCCGCTGCTGCCTGAGCCGCTGCTGAAATCGTATTTCGACCTGCTGGAAAAGCAAGGCCGGCTGCGCGACTTTTTGGCGCGCGCGCGGCAAAGCGCGCAGGCGAATCCGGAAGACCTGCTGCCGGTAGCGCGTCTATATTACTACTACCGGCGCCAGAACAACGTGGCGGGCGGAGTGCGCGCGCTGGTGGAATACCTCAACCGCAAGAAGAACTGGCGCGCCGATGAGCTGGCGCCGCTGGCGGCATTGTTCGAGCAATCGCAGCAATGGAACGACGCGGCGCGTTGCTGGTATGCGCTCTACAGCCTGCCGGGCGCGGCTCCGGCGGATCGCGAGCAGGCTCTGGCGGGGATCGCGCATATTTTGTTGACGGCTCCCGAACAGGCGGTCCAGTTCGGCGCGGCCGATCTCTCATACTACAAAGACATCGCGGCGATGGACCCGTATCCAGGTTTTCTGAACGGCATACTTTCCCTGCTGTTGAATTCGTCGGACCCGAAATATCAATACGGCGGCGAAAATCAAAAGGCGTGGCCATACTTTCACCGGGCGCGAGCGAGCGAAATGCTGGACTTGCTGGAAAAGCAGTTTCCCTCGTCGGCGCGCACCCCGGAGCTCCGGGCCGCGCTGATCGAGGCGTATGCCGGATACAACGAAACGGACGCGGTGATCCGCGCGGCCACGCAGTTCCTGACGGCGTATCCAAAGGCGCAGCAGCGCACCGCCGTGGCTCTGGCGCTGGCCGATGCTTACGCCAGCAAGGGCGATTCTTCGAGCGAGTTCGCGGTGTATAACCAGATGCTCCACGAATTGGCGGCGGCTGCGGGCGGCGTACCTTTGGGCGAGCAGGCGAGCCCTCCGAATTATGCGCGCGATGGCTCGCGCGAGATCGCAGTCGACACTCAAATGGTCGGCGTGCCGGTGGGCGAGCAGCAGCCGCAGCAGCAGAACCAGGCGCGCTCGCCGGATTATGCGCGCGTACTCGACCGCTACATTGCGCGTCTGGTGAGTTTGAACCGAGTACTGGACGCGGTGCAGCTCTTCCGGCGCGAGCTGGACCGGAATGCGAACGACCCCGGTCTCTACGAACGCCTGGCTGCGTTTCTGGACCAAAATCACATGGGCGACGAAGTGGAGCAGGTGTATCAACGGGCGGTGGCGCAATTTCAGAATCCTTCGTGGAGCCACAAACTCGCGCGCTGGTATCTGCGCGAACAGCGCGCCGGCGGTTACGCCGCCCTTACGCGGCAAGTTGTGGATACCTTTTCCGGAACCGAAGTGGATCGCTACTTCCGTGAAGTGGGCACGGCGCGTTTTGCAGGAGCCAGCGCCATTGATGCGCCGCTCTATCTGGAGCTCAACCTGTATGCGCACCAGCGCTTCCCCAACGATTTGACGTTTGTCCACAATCTGCTGGGCGCATACTCGCGGGAAGGCACGGCCAATGCGGCGGCATACTCGGCCCTGCTGCGGCAGTATTGGTTCTACGACGATCGCCTGCGGACGCAGTTATTCGAAGATTTAGCGCGCACCGGAAAATTAGAAGGAGAAATCACCGCCGCGCGCAGTACGGCGAAGGCTTCCCTCCCGGACCCGGCCGCGGCGCGATTCGTAGCGGAAGGCGAAGCTTGGCGCTCGCACTTCGAAGCCGCTGCGGCGCCCATGCGCGAAGTGGCTGCGCTGTTTCCCGGCGATGTGGAAGTAACCGGGCGCGCGGCCGACCTCTATCGTTCGCTGGGAGCTTACGACGCGGCGAATACAGTTGTCGCAGCGACTCTGGCCGCCGCCATTTCCCGCTCGGCAGTACGCGACCAGGATGCGATGGCGCGCGTGGGCGATATCGATATGGACCGTAACTGGCTTGCCCGCGCGCGTCCCTGGTGGAATCGAATGGCAGCCGTGGAACCGGGGAATTCGGCGGGGTATCTGAGCGCCGCGACGGTCTACTGGGACTACTTTCAGTACAACGATGCGCTGCGAATGCTTGCGGCCGGGCGGCAAAAGATCGGCGACCCCGTGCTCTTCGCTTATGAAGCCGGCGCGATCTACGAAAGCAAGCGCGACTACGCGAGAGCCATAGCCGAGTATCAACGTAACGCCGGCGATCTTGTCGCCGGTCCTTCTTATCAGGCTCTATGCGAAGAGCGCCTCCTGAAATTGGCTTCAATGCCTTCGCACGCGGCGCAGGTCGACCGCGCGACACAGGCTGCCGCCGGGGCGCCCAACGCGAGCGTGGCGGCGATCCAGCTACGCGCCGCGGTACTGGAACGGCGGAATCGTCCCGCAGACTTACTCGCCTTTCTGCTAGACATCGCCAGGCGGTCCGATTCGCCTGAGGTCTTAGCGTGGATTCAGCAGACGGCCGCAAGCGCGCCGCTGAGCGCCGCCGCGCAACTCGCCATGCAGCGGCAGGTGGAGATTACGCACGATCCGGTGGATCGCATCCGGTTGCAGTTGCAACTGGCGCGGCTGTACGAATCGCACAAGGATATCGCAGCGGCGCGCCGCACTATCGAGGCCGTTTACGCGGATAACCCCGCGATCCTGGGCGTAGTGCGCGCGACCGTGGATTTCTACTGGCGCAACCAATTGCAAGACCAGGCGATTGGCGCGTTGCAGCGCGCGGCGGCAAGCGCTAATCCCGGACTGCGGACACAATTCACGCTGGAGGCGGCGCGCAAGGCGACCGACGCAAAACAATTTGCGCGGGCGAGACAGATTCTGCAACCGCTGTTGCAGGCCGACGCTTTCAACGCGGATTATCTGGCGGCGTTGGCCGAGACCTGGGCGCACGCAGGCGACGACCGCGCCCTGCGCGATTTCTACACTGCCACCATCGAGCAGATCAAGCACGCGCCAATCGCCGCGGCGGATCGCGATACGCGCACGGCCGGCTTGCGCCGCGGGTTGATACCGGCGCTGACGCGGCTGCGCGAATTTGACGCCGCGACCGATCAATACATCGAGCTGATGAACCATTTCCCGGAAGATCAGGGGTTGACCATCGAAGCCGCGAGGTACGCCGCGGCCCACCGCTTGGAGGCGCGGCTCACGGCGTACTATGCGAAGGCGTCGTCCGACTCGCCCAAGGACTACCGCTGGCCCACCGTGCTGGCCCGGCTGCAAGCGCAGTTCGAAGATTTTCCGGCGGCGATCGAGGCCTACGTGCATGCCAGCGCGGTGCGTCCGGACCGTACCGATCTATTGGCGGCGCGGGCCACTTTGCAAGAGCGCCTGATGCGATTCGCGGATGCGGCCGCGACTTACCGGCGGCTATACGAGTTGAGCTATCGCGATCCGCAGTGGCTCGAAAAAGTCGCCGAGCTCTCGGCGCGGCAGGGACGCACGGCGGAAGCTGTGGAGACGCTCGAAGAGGCGCGCATCGCGAACCGTCCACCAAGGGCCGAGAATTATTTCAGCGTGGCAGGGACGTTGGAATCGTGGAACATGGTAGACCAGGCGCTTGGCTATGCGCAACGCGGCATGGATCTTTCGGAAGCGGAGCAGCCGGGAGTCTTCGACGAACCACACTTCTCGCTTTATGCGCGATTGATGGTGCGCGCGAGAAAAGGTGGCGCGGGCCCATGGCATGCGGCGCCCCAATCCGCTCCGAGCGCTTGGAGTCAGACCGGAAGCTATGGCGAAGCCATCGACAAATACTGCACTCCTGAAGAAAAACTTGCGTATGCGCAGTTCCTCACCGAACAGCACGGCAAACGGCCGCTCGCAGAGATGCCGCAGCTGGCGCACGCAGCCGGCTTAGCTGACTTGGAGGCAGCGTGGCGCTATGAGGTCGCGGCAGATAATCCGGCGTCCTTCCAGGAGGTCAGCGTTTTGGAAGCGGTGCAGAACCAGCGGCTGCGCTTCGCGGAACTGGGCGGACAGCTTGAAACGTTGGCGAAGTCGACTGCGGCGCCGCAGCCTCAGAACCAGTTACTCAACGGCGCCCTGGCAGCCTACCGCAACGCCGGCGATCTGAAATCGGAGATTCGGATCGCGATGGCGCCCGGTCCTCATGGCGGCCTGAACGAGGAAGACTTGCGCGCACTAGTGATCGCCGATCCGCCGCAATTGCTGCAGATCGCGCGCGGCTCGTTTGCCGAGGCGCGTAATCAAGCGGTGAATGCCGCGATTGCTTCCGGCGATGTGCGTCTCGCCATGGACGCGGTGACGGCGCGAGGGCAGGGCATGCCGCCCATGTGGTCCGACGCGCTGACCGCCCTGACCGGACTCTATTACGCAGGCGATAACGCACCGCAGGGCCCGGATGTGTCGGCGATTTTCCAGCGCATGCTGGGGACGGCGAACATCGGCCAATTGCTGGGACGCCCAGTGGATCGCGACAAGCAACTGGTAGGCGATCCCTGGTTTTACTATGGTTCGCGTTACGGCGAATACTTGGCGGCGAAAGGCGTTCCTGGAGCGGAAGATTATTTGCCGGCAATGCTGGAAGGCGCGCCCGCCGATGCGCAGCGTTATTCTGCGCTGGCGGATTCCTACGCCGAGCGGGCAGTCACGGCGCGGGCGCTGGAGGAGTATGCGCACGCGCTGGAGCTCGATCCGAACCTTGGGCGCGCGCATGACCGCTCCGCGGTGTTGCTGTGGAGCCAGGGGCAGCGCGATCGGGCCATCGCGGAATGGCGCGCCGCGGTGGCGGCGTTCGGGCGTGTCCAGGCGCTGCCGAATGCGAAGGAGTCATTCTGGAGCGACGCGGCGGCTGCCATGCGGCACATCGGCGAACACAAGTTGTTCGACGAGCTGAATGCCGACGTGGTCTCATTCCTGCGTGCCTACGTCCGCAAGCGCCAGAACTTTCGCACCGAGGAAATATTGCGTCCGGTGATCGAGACCGGCGGCTTGCAACAGGCGTTGGAAGCGGCGGCCGGCGGCGACCGGGAGACAACCGGCATCATCGATCAGCTTTCGTACGCCGATTGGATCTCAGCGGCGGACCGGGTAGGAATTATCCGCAAATGGATTGCGCTGGCCGAGACTCAGCCGGGAAAGGGGCCGGTAATTCCCAACTATCGTCTACGTCTCGTCGAAACCCTGATCGAAGCGGGCCAGCCCGAGGCCGCGCGCCAGGAACTGGCGGCTCTCCAGCTCACAGACGAATTTGGGACGCGCCGGAAGGTGGCGGAAATTCAGATCGCCGCCAAGACGGCAGGTCTCGACGCGCTGCTCAGCCGTTGGACCAGCGATCCATCGCAAGCGCCGAACGTGGAGACAATCCAGCAAGCGGCGACAGCGCTGCGTGTGCAAAGCGAGACTGCTGCCGCAACCCGTATTTTGCATTATCTTTACCAGCGCGAACTCAATAGCGGCAACTTCGCGCCCGCGAATTTTCTAGGTCTGGCCGAGACATATATTCAATCGGGCGACATCGCCGCGGCCATGGCGACGCTGAAGCGCATGCCGCTGGTCTCGGGCCAGGCTTTCGAAACCTTGATTCCGGCGGCGGATCTGTTGCAAAAATACAAGCGCACCGCGGAGGCCGCAGAGTTCTTACAGCAACGCGTCACAGCAGTGCCGTGGGACGCCGAAGCCCGCCTGCGCTTGGCGCGTCTGCACGGCGATGCCGCCGAATTGCAGAGTATCGCCGCCAATTCCACCGCCCCCTACCAGACGCGCGCTGCCGCCGCCGAAACTCTCGAAGCCCTTTGTGGGGCGGCCAATCCTGGCTGCCGGCGGCTTGCAGCCGGCGCTATGCCCGGGCAAGATGCGCTCCCGCCGGCCGCCCCGGGCTTGACTGGAGAACTCGCCTTGCTGGCGCGTGGCAACATCCAGCCATCGGAAGCAGCACAGCATTATTACTTCGAGAGCCGCATCGTCGCCGCGCGCGCGGCCACGGGGCAGGTCCGCTTGCAGTTGCTGCTCGATGCATTCGCGATTCACGCGGCGAACCACAATCTGCACATCGAAGTATTCCGTGCAGCAGCGGCGCTGGGCCAGTATCGTCTGGCGCTGGCGGCGCTGGA
>Ga0116129_1001612_pt1 | contig 12313 bp, 8 predicted proteins | sample June2015DPH_17_2_FD_89732 | JGI IMG/M metagenome (GOLD analysis project Ga0116129, IMG submission 89732) | Peatland microbial communities from SPRUCE experiment site at the Marcell Experimental Forest, Minnesota, USA - June2015DPH_17_10 | ecosystem: Environmental > Terrestrial > Soil > Wetlands >...
GTCATCCACGATCGCCCAGCCGTGGGCTCCGAGCCACTGCACCGTCCTGCGGTGCTTTACGCCAAAGCGTTTGTAGCCGTCGTGCTCACCCTCAAAGCGGTCAGCGCGAGAGTAGCCGAGCGTCGTATAAGCTCGGCCCTCCGCCTGCGCCCAATCGACCCAGAGAAAGCGACCGGCCCGGCGCATCTGATCTTGACAATCGATTGTGATGGTGTTGTGAACGGCAGTCCCCGCGAGTCCATTATTCCACGGTGCCGGCCCGTTGTAGAGGTATGTTCCAGGATCGCGCGCCAGGTTAACACCCTGCCACCATAAATCTACGTGCAACTGATCTGCCTGAAACGGCCGACGGGCGTAGCGGCTCGCGCGAATCAGTGCCCAGGAATTTTCATCGCCTAAACGGAAGTATCCAGTTTCAACGGAAGGAAGCGAAGAGATCTCCGTTTGCTCCGCGGGCGGAGGTGCTACGCCGAACCAGAGGGGAGCCTCATCCCACGGTCCTGGCTGGAGGGCGGGACGATTCAGAACGGCTGCACCCAACTGCACCAGAGGACGAAAATCTCGATACGAACCCGAGGCGAGAGGAAGTATCTGGCTGCCATCATCGGAGCCATAGTTCGGCGCAGATCCGCTTGCCGAATCTACCCAAGGACGCATGAAGTCATAGGCAGCATGCGTACGCGTGCGAATTACTTCGTCAAGGGGAACTTGTTGAATTTCGGCCAGGCGCAACGTCCACAGGAGCAAATGCAGAATCATCCGCTGGTAGTTAAATGAGTGCTGTTGAGAAACTCCCGGCTCAGTGATCTGGTCGAGCACCGATTCATGCAACAGACGCGCGCCAAGATTCTGCCAAAGTTGTGCTTCTCGCAACTCTGGATAAAGCGCACCGGCGGTCCACAAACCAACAGCTTCGCTGATCAAATGATTACTACGCTGGGAGCGCGCATAGCCGATGGTCTGCGCAGTTCGCCAGGCGTGAGCGGCGATCATGGAAACGAGCAGGGAGATGCGCTCGTTCGTGGTCGACGGCGAATGGATGAAGGCATGGAGCGCGAACGACCAGGCAAGGATGCGCAACGAGCACTCCTGCCCGCAAATCCAGAGTGGGCCGGCCATCGGCGGACTGTGGCGAGACCAGTCTTCAATCGCACTCCAAAAAGCCTTGGGAAATCTTTCGTCACCGCTGAGTGCGTATGCCCGAACCAGCGGGTAGACGAACAAGAACCTGGAGGGCTCAAGGATAAATTTCAAGTCCCCGTAATCTGGAGAGGCGAAGCGCATCTGAGTCCAGGGCCGCTGCGGTGAGATACTTTGGCCGTTAACAGGATTACGGAACCAGTTCGGCGGGAAGCCACAAGCGAATGAGAGCTCGCCGAAGAACGGCAGGTTTCCCTCAAGGATGCGCTCGGCTTCATGCAGGATAGATTGCTCCCCATCGGGTCCGACAATTTTTCTAATACTCGTTGCCAGGTCTCGCGAAGCGGTGAAGAAAAATGCTCGCGTGCCATCCCGGCGTGTGGCGCGCATTTCGTCTATGCGCGCTGCAGGCGCGATCCGCTTCAGCTCCCACGGATCCCATCCCTGCACGGATCGCATCTTCCACAGCATGAGCCCGCTGCCGCGCTGTAGTTCGTATTGAAGGCGCAGCATGCCGTCACGCATGCCGAAGGTGCGACCAACTTGCAGCATGGTGTCGATTGTATTAATTGGCTTACCCATTGATTGACTAACCATGCACCGCGCCCGCGATTGTTGCTGTGCGGCTTTTTGCAAGCCGTTCCGCGGCGCGTTCCCGCAGCCATTCGTGCATTACGAAGAATTGATTGTCGCAATCGAGATCCGATCGAGGTATCGCCGAAAGCGCCCCGTGATCGAGCGCAGCAACCACCTCTGCGGTTTTATCGATCCCGAATGCGATAAGACGATTGCGGAGGTCGTCCAGCGATTCGCACTGGCGGGCTTCGGGAAATTCATATCTTTGAAGGATCGGACCAGTATCAATTCCGACGGCCATATAGTGGATGGTGATGCCGACTGGAACATTTTTCAGCAACGACCACTCCGGACTGCTCATTCCTCGAATTTCAGGCAGCAGCCCCAGATGTACGTTGAGAACGCCGAGGCGAGGCACATCCAGCAATGGCTTTCGCAAAATGTTCCCACCTGTGAAAATGATCACGTCGGGGGACCACTCTTTGAGAAGAGCGATCGAATCCGATCCGTTCTGGTCCGCGCAGCTGGCAACTGGGAAGCAATACAATTCCGTTACGGCGCGCAAACTGAGGAGGACTCCTCGTCCGTTCTCAAGTAGCGGCCGCAGGTGAGGATTTTTGACTTGGGGCGGACCATCAGCATGATGTGGAATCAGCTTTGCGCGCGCGTAGTGCGCAACCCCTCGCGCGCCCCACTGTCCAACTTTACGCAGCAAAGTCGTGCTGTCGAGCGCTCGAAGAGCAAGAGCACCAACTGGAACATGCCCGGACTCAGCCAGGCGAACCGCCATCGCGCAGGCAGTTTCGCTGTACACACTGGAGCTCAGGATTACGATGCGCATGGCAAGGCCTTGACCGCGGGCGTGTCAGCCGTCGCGCGAAACGACCGCTTTAGACCCTGTTCCAGTATGAGTGCGTCGGCGAAAAATTTGCATCCCCAACTGATGTAGCGCAGCGGCTGGTAGCGGCCCCAGGCGGGAAAAGATCCGCTCACTCCGCCGGCAATGCCTGGCCGGCCGCGAAATGGAATCAACCGCTTGAGCATCTCGTTCATCTTGAGTGCAGCATTTAGATAACGGAGATCGTCAGTCATCTCAAACAAGCGAAGCCACACGCAGGACATTTGCGCATTCCCAGTGAGACATGTGAAGTTGCACCCGCCCTTGAAATCCCGCTCGTATGCGCCCGGCAAGAATTTGGTCGTTTCAAATTTCCGCAGCAGCACCCATGACGATTTCGCAACTGCATCGATAGCATCGGGCCGGCCTCTTAGAATTCCACATTCCAGCACGCCCTGCAGCACGTAAGCAATAAAGTGCAGATAATTAGGATGGCCTTGCAGATTGATGCCCTCGATCCATCCGCTGGGCCGGAACTGCCCCAACACCCAATCGAGATTTTTCTCAGCTGCGACGGCATATTCCAGGCTGAGTGGTCGACTTCCAGAGCATTCCGATAAGTCAGCCAGCGCCCACGCAACCATGCTGTAGTAGGTGTGAGCGGTGTTTTGGTAGGCGCCTGCGCCGGACCACGACCCGTCTGGCTGCTGTATGCGGACCAACCAATCGCCAGCGGCGGCGGCGCCCTGCAAAATATCCGAACGATTGGTCTCCGCGTAAACGCGAACTAGTCCCTGCAAAATCTGCCCTGTGTTGAATACTGATGGTTGCGCGTCGCTGCCGTGCAGCCCCCCGGAAAATGCGCCGCTGGGCATTTGCAGCCCAAGTAACCAGCGCGTAGCTCGTTCTGCCGCCACAATAGCACTGCTGTCGCCGGTGATACGCGCGAAATCGTAGAGCGTTGGAACGATGTACCCAGTCACCTCCGGATAGGATTCCGAATATCCCGTGAGCAGACTGTAATAAGCCGCAATACCGCCATCGGACCGCTGCGCGGCGATGATCCAGCGCAGCAAGGAGTTCAGGATCTCTTCGCTGGGCCGCTTGGCCTTCGTGTAGGAATACAGATGCCTCGGCTCGAAAGTCAGTCTGATTTTGTCCGAAGCGAGCTTTTGAATCAGCGGGACGAGGCGTTGCGGTCGGCGCAGCAAGCCCGTTGCCTCGATCAACGCCGTAGAGACCAGACTGGCGGTGGCGTTGTCTTTGTTGTGGCCTCGGTCTCTGAAAGCGGCACCCAAGTCGGTCATCTCAGAATCTGTCCTGTGAAGTTATACACTTGGTGGCGCGGTAAAGCCTCAAGCAGTGGCCGCCTCGCGAGCATGACCGAACTCCTCCGTCCTCCGCTGTATTCCGACGTCCAGGAAGATCCGCATCCAGTTTTCGAGAGTCAGGAATTGCCAGATTTGCATCGCCCAATCTTCGGCGCCGCTGCGGTGCTCGTCGACGAAACGACGCACCACCTCTGGACGAAACAGGCCGCGCTTTCGGATGTTCGTGTCGGAAAGCAGATCATCCACCATCTCCTTCAGATCGTTTGCCAGCCAGTAGTCCACTGGAGCCGCGAAACCGGCTTTTGGTTGTCGCAACACTTCCGCGGGCAGAACGTCGCGCATTGCCTCGCGGAAAATGTGTTTGGTAGTGGGGCGGAAAAATCCTTTGAGCTTCAGGTTGGGGGGAATGCTCCATGCGGCAAATTCCGCAAGTTCACGATCGAGAAACGGAACCCGTACCTCCACTGACGACGCCATGCTCATCTTGTCGTTGTAGTTTAGGTTCAGACTCACCATGAAGATTTTGGTGTCGAGATAGAGCATTTGGCTTACGAAATCTGCGTCGCGCACCGCGTCGAAGCTGCAATGGTGGCGGATTCCAGGATCGGAGTCGCGAAGTCGATTCTGAACCGGCGCAGTATACAGACTCATTTTCTGTTCAGCGTCTAGATACGTGCAATTGCGAATGAAACGCTCCTCGGGAGCAAGCGAGGCACTGCGCGCCATCTTCTTTGCCAAGCGCACGCTGCCCTTCACGGCCGTGCCTCGCAAGCCGGGCAAAGAATTTATTCCCGACTCTATTCCACTTCGGAGCGACGCCGGCATTCTGTGATACGCGCTGGCCCAACGATGAGCGACATGCTTCCGGTATCCGGCAAACAGCTCATCTCCGCCCACGCCAGAAAGCAACACCGTGGCCTGCTTGCGCGCCTCGCGACAGACCAGATACGCCGTGATGATTGCGGGATCGGCAGTCGGTTCATCCATGTGCCAGGTGAGGCGTGGGAGCAAGTCAGCCACGTCTGGCTCAACCACAATCTGCTGATTCTCGCAGCCCAGCTGTCGCGCCAGACGCGCGGGAACTTTGGGATTATCCAGGGTAGATTCGCCGACTCGATATTTGGGTGGGAAGGTGATCGTATAAGTCCGGACGGGTTGTTTTGTGGCGCGGCACATCATGGCGACGATGCTGGAGGAATCCAATCCGGCGCTGAGAAATGCGCCAATCGGAACATCGCTCACCATCTGCGCCTCTACCGATTGGCGAAAGCGTTCGCGCACCTCGTCAGCAAGATCGGCTTCGGACCGCGAGTAGTACGCATTGGCGGGTGGAAAACTTAAATCCCAATACTTCCGAATTTTCAGTTCGCCGTCGCGAAAGGTCGCGCAATGTCCTGCGGGAAGCTTGTAGATTCCACGAAACATTGTTTTTGGATCGGGAACCCAGAGGAAAGTCAGATACTGATGCAGCGACTCCAGATCAATTTCGGCGTCAATGTGAGGCGCGTGAAGAAGAGCTTTCACTTCTGAAGCGAAGGCAAGCTTTTTCCCGTGGTGGGCGTAGTAGAACGGCTTCACTCCGAAATGATCACGTGCCAGAAACAACTCGGGCTTGCCCGAGCGCAGGTCGCAGATGGCGAAGGCAAACATGCCTTTGAGACGCAGAACGCAGTCCGCGCCTTCTTGCTCGTAGAGGTGGATCACGACTTCCGTGTCCGTGTTGGAAGCAAAGCGGTAACCCTTGCTTTGCAATTCACGGCGGAGTTCGGCAAAATTATAAATCTCGCCGTTATACGTGATCCAAACCGTGCGGTCTTCGTTACACATCGGCATGTGGCCATCTGCCGAAAGATCGAGGATGGCAAGACGGCGACTGCCGAGTGCAACGTAGGAACCGTCTGGGAATCTTCTGTCCCACAGGCCGGAATCGTCAGGACCACGGTGCGCCTGAACATGCGTCATGCGGTCGAGCAGCTCCTTGTCGCCACAGTTCGCGAGACCGGCGATACCGCACATGATTAAAGTGGTCCTTCGTCTTTTAGACTTCAGTGCCTTTGCGCTTCAGTTCGTAGATCTTGGCCTTGGTATGAAACATCTGGACCGCCTGGAAACCGCAATAGATCAGCCCTGGCACCCCATCCAGAAATCCGAGCCATAAAACGTAACGATACAGGAAAAGCAGGACTGGGGAACCGGGCAAGGCAAAGAGTTTGCGTTTTAACCATCGGCGGCGCTGAGCTTGCGTGCCAAAGAGCGAAGCCGGCAGCTCTTTGTCGTCATCATGTTCATGCCCGCGCTGCAGTAATACGCGCGATTCCCAGTTCGAATACTCGTCGTGCTTCCGAATATAACGCGAGAGCGATTCCACGTTGTGATGAATCAGCGGATTGCGCAATCTTGCCGTCGCGCCTTCGACGATGACGTGCTCATGGACTTCCATATCTGCCATGGAAGGATCCTGATCTTTTAGGCGGCATTCAAACCGTCCCTTGCCGCGGCGAAATAATGCCAGCTTCCACAAGCCCACATCTCCATGGCGTAAGGCGCGGCCAAGAAACCAGGTGCGGAGCAGAAGGGAATAACCATCGATCGCCGAATTTTGGATCGCCGAAGAAATTTCTTCCGAAAGTTCCGGTGTGAGGACCTCGTCGGCGTCGAGCAAGAGAATCCAGTCATTCGCAATGGGCAGCGAGTTCATGGCCCATTGCCGCTTCTTGGGCCATCCACCCTGATAATGAAACTGCACCACATGCGCGCCTTGGAGCCGAGCAATCTCCACCGTATCGTCGGTACTCTGCGAATCGACTACAAAGACTTCGTCAACATTCCTCAGCCGCTGCAAACAGCGAGCCAGATTCTTGGCCTCATTACGCGTGGGGATGATTACGCTCACGGGAATTCTATCGGCGAGCTCACGTTTTGCGATGTTTCCGAGTTCTTCCGTCTTCTCCATTGCGGTTTAACTCGGCAGATGACTCTCACACCAACATTGCAGCACATACAAAGACCACGGGCGGGACCATGAAGTATTGCCACGCAGGAAATCATCCCAGACAGAGCGCGCCGCCTGTTCGCTAATTAGAGTGCCAAGAATACTCTCTCCTATCCTGCTCAGTGATTTCTGCACAACCTGGCGCAGCACATCGCGCAACCATCTTTCCAACGGCAGGGTAAAGCCACGTTTCGGCCGGTGAACAATCTTGTCGGGAAGCCGTCCCCCCAACGCTCTGATCAGCAAAGGCTTTGGCGTTCGCGAATTCATCTTCCAAGCTCCCGGCAAAGCGAGGACGCACCGCACCAATTGGTGGTCAATCATAGGCACACGCACTTCTAAGCCGTGCGCCATGCTCATGAAGTCTGAATCACGTAACAGTGTGTTCAGCATATAACACCGTGACTCGAGATAAGAAATGTGATTCACTGGATCTAGGCCTTGGGCGGCCCTTATGCCCTCCATCAATGGCTTTCGGGCTCGTGCAAAGGCGTCGGAATCGGGCCCAATCCCGAAGAGTAATTTAACCCTCTGTTCCGGAGTGAACAACATGCGCAAAATAAAATATGGATCGACGATGTGCCCTCCGTTCCGGGCAAGGGCTGTCAACTTGCGGTTTTGGTCGCTGGGGCACGCCAACGCGTCGAACATGTTTGCCAAACCAGCGCGTGCTGCGGTGGGCACGCGATCGAGCGCTTTGGCAAACTGCTTCATTCGAGGAACGGTTCGGAAACTGGAGTAGCCGGCAAACACTTCATCGCCGCCCAATCCTGAGAGAGCTACTTTTATCCCGGCAGCCCGCGTTCGTTCCGCAACGAAGTAGGTATTGATCCCGTCTATCGTGGGCAGATCCATCGCTTGAATGGCAGGGTCAATTGCAGCGAACAGGTCAGCCTGAGAGACGGTTATTTCGTGATGGTCAGTGTGAAACTCCTCGGCGATCACCCGAGAGTACTCGGCCTCGGAGTAATCCGACTCCGAAAAAACAATCGAGAACGTACTCGGCCGCACTCCGCTTCGGCTCATGATCGCAACCAGAGCACTGGAGTCGATACCACCGGAGAGAAAGACTCCCACGGGCACATCGCTGACCAACTGCATCCGGACCGAATTATCCAAATGCTCGGCGATCTCATTTTCAAAAGCAAGACGCGTCTCCCCGCTGGCATAGTAAGCATCACAGGTGGTCCGAACAGTTTCTGCATCGACCAAGTCCCAATACCGAGACTCCGTTACCTGCCCCTTGACCCAGGTCAAACTATGACCCGCCGGAAGCGAACGCACGCCTTCGACCAAAGTATTGGGTTCGTAAAGCGATCCAAATGTCAGATAGCTGACGAGGCCGGCTGGATCTATGGTCCGTGGCACGAGGTTTGTCGTCAGTAATGTTCGAACTTCGGAAGAGAACAGAAAATATTGATCGGAGTTGTAGTAGTAAAGCGGTTTGATTCCCATCGGGTCACGGGCCACAAACAGACAATGTCTTCGCGAATCCCAAATGGCGAACGCAAACATCCCCCGTAGCTCCGAGAGGCAGGCCTCGCCCCAGTTCGCGTAGGCTTGAAGAATGACCTCAGTGTCAGAAAGGCTGTGGAATTGATGCCCCGATCGTTCCAATTTCGCGCGCACTTCCCGGAAGTTGTAAACCTCGCCGTTGTAAACGATCCAATTGCCGTTCTTCGGATCGTTCATGGGCTGATGCCCGAGGGGGGACAAATCCAGGATCGCCAGGCGGCGGTTTCCTAGTCCGATTTCAATCGCTTCAGGCAAGTCCTGCAGAATCACTGTGCCGCTATCGTCGGGCCCGCGGTGCGCAAGTGATCGTGTGGCACGTTCGAGCACTTCCGAAGACACATGCGCATTACGACAGATTATGCCGAAGATTCCGCACACGAGAACGTTGGCTCCTTGGTACTCGTAAATCATCTTACGTGAGGAAGTTCAGCATATCGCGAGGTCTAGTGTGTAACCGGGTACACCTTCGCTCCGGTTGTCCAAGTCTTCAGGTATGCGCTAGCATCAATTGATGATCAGGCACATCGCGAGAAGTTTGAGCCGTGGTGTAGTCCTGAAAAGGCGCCTACCTCCCGAGTTTGGTGGAGTTCCCGTTCTGGTGTCGCCAGAGTGTGCACTCGGATATTGGAGACATAACCTCAGCAAAGTCGATCCTTTCCTGCTATCAATGGTGAAGGATCTCGTTCGCCCGGGGATGGTTGTTTGGGATATCGGGGCCAACGCGGGCTTGTTTTCATTCGCAGCGGCCGGTCTCGGAGCTCAGGTCGTTGCCATTGAGCCGGACACCTGGCTCGCCAATCTTCTCCATCGGTCTGTGCTAATCAATCGCTTGCCCGTCACGGTTCTGCCGGCCGCAGTCGCGGACAAACTTGGTATCCGCGCACTGCATCTCTCCGAGCAAGGCCGGGCTTCCAACTCGCTGCTAGGCTCGGGGTCAGCGCAGACGGTGATCACGATTACTCTCGACTGGCTCCTTGAGCGCTTTCCAGCCCCGCAGCTGGTAAAGATCGATGTCGAAGGGAATGAGTCTGCAGTGCTGAGCGGGGCGCCTAACGTCCTCAGAACGCGACCCCTTCTTTTTTGCGAGGTAACCCAACATCATGATGACATCGCCTGGCTGCTTGGAGCTGCAGGTTATACGCTTTACGCGGCCCGTGAAAGAGAACGCCATCCACTGCAGCGACCTTCCTACGATACTCTCGCCGTTCCACAGGAATTACAGGTTCCGCGTGCGTCGGATGAAACTGGCAAGCACTGCCTACCACAATAACCTCCCGAACGTGCCTCAACGATTTGTTGTGGCAAACCGCTCAAAGAGAAATCGTTGAACGGCTCGATCTCACGCAGCCCACCTACTACGACGGAGACACACACACCCGGCCTTCATTTCACTTGTAAGAACCGTTCTTTTGTATCCCGTGGCCTACATGCCGGCTGAAAACAAAGTACTTGATGGGTTCGTTTCGTAATTTGCCAGCTGTCGTGTCCTTAGTTTCCGATTCAGCCGTGCTGCTGATGTGAGCACAATTACGGCGCCGTCGCACAAGAGCCTTAGCTAAATTCAGAGATGGTCCCCACTCGTAAAAGAGGCGGAGGCCAGTCTCCGGGTTCATCCTTCATCGCCGATCGAGTCTCTGGATTCCAACAATGCAATCGTATCTGAGTCCTCGACTGTGACGCCGTGATGAATGCTTACAATCGAGAGTGGAAGGCACGGGCACGCTCTCGCCATTCCTCATCCGTTGCATCCGTTCGAGTTCGTGGAGCGTCCGGAACAGTTGATGGGCAAAAGCCGATTCGTAACATCGAAAAGTGCTGACTAGTCTTTGAGCACTCTCCGAATTCACCGAGGCCGGGAGTCCTGGAGCAATCACCGGGGCTGAAACACATCGTCGAAGTCGGCTAGATCTCCCATTTCGCGAACAAACACAGCTGTCAAACCAGGCGTGGAGACGATCTCAGCTGCTGCGATCAGAATTCACCAGAAGTTGTTGCCCTCGGTTTCGCTGCCTGGGCTATAGCACGTGGCTAACACTTTCTGGGACGAAATTCCCCTATCGCTACGGCGATGGCAAGTTGCCAGCAACTTATCTTGCAGGCTACTCAGAAGGTGAAGACAAGGTCAATCGGGAGGCGCCGGATTTACTTAAGCGGTATGACTTGCACTCGCGGACGAGCGATAAGATGCCACGCGCGCCGCGGAGGCAGGCGCAGCGCGTCATGCTATGCTTTTGGCGGTTAGACGAATGCTTCAGTTCCGACGCATCACGACTCAGAAGCGGTTCATTCCTCAGATCGATGGGCTGCGCTTCGTCGCCATTGCTTCCGTCGTGTTTTTCCATATTTATGCTGCGCTGGAACGGGGAGCAGTTCCGACCCCGATCCCGTTCAATACCGACCTTGCCAAACGTGGCGTGGAGTTATTTTTCGGGATCAGCGGGTTCATTCTTGGGCTGCCTTTCGCTTCCCGCTACCTGCTCAACGCTCCAGTGAACTTGAGGCAGTACTTCCTGCGACGGTTGACTCGGTTGGAGCCACCTTATTTTCTAAGTTTGTTCGCATGTGCGGCGATGCAGTATGTCGTGTCTCGCCGGTCGCTCAGCGATATGACGCCTCACTTGCTCGCCAGTTCCGTCTATATGCACAACCTGATCTTCGGAGCGTTCCCCGGAGCGGTGAACGGAGTCGCCTGGTCGCTGGAGGTCGAGGTACAGTTCTATGTTCTGGTCCCGCTCCTGGCGTTGTTGTTTGCAATCTCGGCGACACGAGTGCGCCGGGCAGTGATCGTCACACTGATGCTAGTAAGCGGCCTTCTCAGCAACAAGCTTTACAGCAGTCTTCACTTGCACGCGTCCATCGCCTACTATCTGGCGTTTTTCCTGACGGGATTTCTGGTTTGTGATTTGTACATCACCCGCGGAGAGTGGAAAAAGACGTTTCTTTGGGATGTACTCGCCGTCGGCCTCTGGCCGCTCGTGTGGTACATGGGCCGGAATTTCGGCCATGTGGCGCTCCCGTTCATAATCGTGTTGCTTTACCTTGGGGCGTTCCGCGGTCGAATCTGTTCCGCAGTGTTCAGTAACCGGGCGATCACCGATATTGGAGGGATGTGTTACAGCATCTATCTTTTCCACTTTTTGGTGATCTATGGCGTGAAGCACCTTACGGCGCCGCTGCACATCGGACAAAACTTCTGGGTGTATTATGCGATTCAGTCGGCCATGATCCTTCCGGTCGTGATGCTGTTTTGCGGGGCATTTTTCCTGCTGATCGAACGCCCCTGCATGGATCGGGAATGGCCACGCAAGTTCGGGAGGTTCAGTCAAGCGCTCCTGTTACCGGCAACCGCGAAGCAGCCGGGCCAGTTGCCGGACTGAGATTCGGATCCCGGCTAGAGAACTCCGGATACAGATTCCGGTGCCGGCTAACATGCTTGCCGAGTCAACCACGAGCGTGCTTTCCAGATGGCTCGGAATTCAAAGCAATCAGCATTGAGATACAGCCCCTGAGCTGGCAGCTAAGCCCTGACTTTGAGCCCAACCGCAGACGTAGCCACTCCATGTGTTTTCAGGTAGATACAGACGCTCGGATCTGTTTGACTTGAACCCTCGGCTGAACAGATGGACAAGAAAGGTGAATTTCGCCAACAGTGGACAGTATGTCGGGAAGAAGATTTCCTGATGATGCTCTGAATCCTATTGGGCCATCAGATTTTGGGAGCCCAGACTCTTCGCTAAAGCGACGATGCGCCCCACATGGTGCTCCCAGCTGAATGCGGTTGAGCGTTCAACCCCGGCTTTCGATAGTTGAGCGGCCAACTGTGGAGATTGGGCGATCTCAACGACGCAATCGGCGAGTTGTTGCGGTGAGAAGCGCTCGAAGTAGAGGGCCGCGGAGCCGCAAACCTCCTTGTGCACCGGA
>Ga0116129_1001613_pt1 | contig 12310 bp, 11 predicted proteins | sample June2015DPH_17_2_FD_89732 | JGI IMG/M metagenome (GOLD analysis project Ga0116129, IMG submission 89732) | Peatland microbial communities from SPRUCE experiment site at the Marcell Experimental Forest, Minnesota, USA - June2015DPH_17_10 | ecosystem: Environmental > Terrestrial > Soil > Wetlands...
TGGTTGCTGTTCTTCTGCACGATGTCGGCGCTGCCACCGTTGAAGAAATCGCTGATCGGCGCGCCGTGCGTTTGGTCCTGCACGCCGATATCGATGATCCCGTACAGAGTGATGCCCTTGTACGTGAGGCTGTCGTCACCCATCGGCGTGGAGGTGGCGGATTGCGCATGCACCATGCCGGCCGCAGCCAGCAATATGCCGCCGACAAGGGCGGCCATGCGCGAACCAGAGCGCTGCCAAGTATCCTGCGCAACGCTCGAAGATGAATTGAAAACTTTCACGATCATGGCTCCCAGAGGTTTCGGAGGTCGCATTTAAACGACATTGTGTTACAGCAATATGACGAGACAGGCTTGGCGCGCTTTTGTTGCGTAAATATATCGCAGGTCAAAAAAAATAGCCAAACTCATGTATCTTTTATACAACAGATGGCACTGTCACCTGGGCTATCGATGCAGGGAGCAAGGCTAACTCGGCAAGATGTCGTTTTTACTACGGAACGCTGTTGGAGACGGCGATGTTATTGATCACGCGCTTGACGTTGTCCATCTGTGCGACCAGGGACTCCGCATCTTCTTTTTGTAACTCGGTGGCCACGAGTCCGCTCAAGTACACAACGCCGTTCCGCGTTCTCACCGTGATCGGACCCGATGCGTTCAGATCGGCGTGCTGCAAAAGCTCCGCACGAGCCGCGGCAGTGATTTGCGCGTCGCGGGAACAGCCGGTAGCAACCAAGTCAGCAGCCTGATCCTTGGAGTCGCACTTGTCGTTTAATGCCGCGCAACCCTCCAAATCCCCGGCCATGATCAAAGCTATTAGAAAAATACGGCAGGCGGTGCGGCTCATTGATTGTCAGACCTCCATCGGTATCGGAGCGTCATCTTCATCACCCGGCAGCAGTTCCGTCAAGCCAGCAACAGCTCCAGCGTGCGCCGATACACGGCGTGCAGCTGATCGACGTCGGCGATTTTCACCGACTCGTTCACCTTGTGGATGCTCTCGTTGATGACACCAAGTTCGATGACTTGTGCGCCCATGGGTGCAATGAAGCGGCCATCCGAAGTGCCCCCGCCGGTGGTGAGCTTGGGCACGATTTTCAGCTGCTCCTGCACCGCGCGCATCGCGGCTTCCGATAGCGCCCCCGGAGCGGTTATGAAGGGATAGCCGGAAATGAACCACTCCAGGGTGTACTTGACCCGATGGCGGTCGAGGATTTCCTCCACCAGCGCCTTTAGTCCCTCGACCGTCTGCTGCGTGGAGAAGCGCAGGTTGAAACGCGCCCTGAGTTCGCCGGGGATGACATTCGGCGCGCCGGTGCCGGCGGAGATGTTCGACACTTGAAAACTCGTCGGCTCAAAATGTTCGTTGCCCTGGTCCCAGGTACGCGCGGCCAGCTCGGCCAGCGCAGGCGCCAGGGCGTGCACCGGATTGTCCGCCGTGTGCGGATAGGCGATGTGTCCTTGCACGCCGTGCACCGTCAGCCGTCCGCTCAAGCTGCCGCGACGGCCGATCTTGATGGTATCGCCCAGCGTCTGTTCGCTCGACGGTTCGCCGACCAGGCACCAGTCGATGCGTTCCTTTCGCTCGCGCAGCACCTCGACCACACGGCGCGTGCCGTCCACGGACGGACCCTCCTCGTCGCTGGTGATCAAGAAAGCAATCGTACCGCGATGCCCAGGGTATTGGCCGACGAATGCTTCGCTGGCGGTGAGCATGGCCGCGAGCCCGCTTTTCATGTCGGCGGCGCCGCGACCATAGAGAACGCCGTCCTTGATCACCGGCTGGAACGGGTCAGTGTGCCATTCGTCCAAGGGTCCGGAGGGCACCACGTCGGTGTGTCCGGCGAAACAGAACACCGGACCACCGCGGCCGCGCTTCGCCCAGAAGTTGTCGACCGGGCCGAATCTCAAGGTCTCGACCTCGAAGCCCAATGCCTGCAGCCGCGCGATCATCAAGGCTTGGCAGCCGCCATCGTGGGGGCTGACCGACTGACGCGAAATCAGCTCCTGCGTGAGCTGCAAGGTGTGCGACAAGGGGGCGCTGCTCATCAGAAGCGCAGAATCGGGGGCTGACGGCGCAGGTTGACCCAAAGCCCGTAGATTCCCAGCGCCAACGCCGCGATCAGCACCCATCCCGGCATGGCAAGGCCAAGGAATGTCCAACTGATCCTCGCGCATTCGCCCGAGCCGGTGAGCACTTTGACCAGAACCTCGCTCAAGGAAAACACCTTCATCATGAAGGCCAAGGAGGCACCGCAGGCGGGCACCGCATCGGGTGGCAGACTCTGGATATAGAGATGCCGCGCGGCAACCCCGATGGTGGCGAGCGCCGCCAGCGCGAGCAGCGCCGCGTAGATGCGCCTTCCGAAGCTCACCGGATCGTGGACCGCTGCCGCCAGAAACACCACGCCCAGCGCGAACACCCCCAAACGCTGGAAGATGCACAGCGGACAGGGCTCGAGGTGCAGAAAATACTGGGCGTAGTAGGCATACGCCAGCAGCGCCGCACACGCCGCAAAGCCGCAGAAATTACCGAGCCGCGCCGTCATCAGCGGCGCATGAGCGCGTGCGCCGACTCGATTTGCTTGGCAACGTCCTCGAGCGAGGTGTGGCGGATGTCCTTACCGTGCACCATGTAGATGACGTATTCGCAAATGTTCTTGGCATGATCGCCGATCCTCTCCAGCGCGCGCACGATCCACATGATCTCCAGAGCGCGGCGGATGGTGCGCGGATCCTCCATCATGAAGGTGATGCACTGCCGATGGATGGACTCATACTCCTCGTCCACCATCTTGTCTTCCTGCGCGGTCTTCAGGGCAGCCTGGGAATCCATGCGCGCGAAGGCATCCAGCGCATCGTGCACCATCTGCGCCACCTGGCGGCCCAGATGCTTCACCTCGCGGTACTTGTCGGCCGGCCGCTCCATGGTGGCCAGGCGCGAGGCGATGTAGCCGATCTTCTCGCCCTCATCGCCGATGCGCTCCAGATCCGTGATGGTCTTGATGATGGCCACGATGACGCGCAGGTCGCCCGCCGCGGGCGCACGAATCGCCAGGATCCGGCTGCACTCCTCATCGATGGAGACCTCCATGCCGTTGACCTTGTAGTCGTCGGTGGCGACCGACTCTCCGAGCCGGCTGTCGCCCTCCACCAGGGCCGTGATCGCCTTGTGCAGCTGCTGTTCCACGAAGCCGCCCATCTGCAGCACCTGGTTGCGGACCTTCTCCAGATCTTCATTGAAGCGGCGGGAGATGTGGTGAGTGAGGTCGGCCGTTTCCATATATAAATCGCCTTGCATTCCAATTGGACGAACGCAGAAGACACGCGTTCGTTTACATCCGATTGTACCGCGCGTCAACCATGCATACGAAATATGTGATCGGGTCGCCGCCGCGAGATCAGGCGCTCTCGGCCGCCTGCAACGCGAACTTCCAGATGCGCTGTTGCGGGAAGTGGCAGGTGAAGGTGCTGCCCTTGCCTTCGACGCTTTGCACGTCGAGCCAGCCGCTGTGTCGCTGCAAAGCGTGCTTGACGATGGCGAGCCCCAATCCAGAGCCACCTTGACCCCGGGAGCGCCCGGCATCCACCCGATAGAAGCGCTCGGTGAGGCGCGGGATGTGTTCCGCCGGGATGCCTATCCCCGTGTCGATCACGGAAAAATGAGCCCCCTCCTCGTCGGTCCACCAGCGCATCCGCACCGTGCCCTCCGCCAGGGTGTATTTCAGGCCGTTCACGAGCAAATTCGTGAAGGCCGACTCGATCTCGTGCGCGGCGCCGTACAAGCCGTCCTGCGACTCCAGCTCCAGCAGCACGCGGCAGAGTCGATCCGGGCTCGCCAGCGCATCGCGCAGCATGCGCTCCAGCATGTGCGGCACATCGATCGGCTCGCGCAGCGCCTCGCCATCGGTGGATTCGAGCCGCGACAATTCCAGCAATTCGGCGATGATGGCATTCATGCGCTGCGCCTGTGCACGCATGTCGCGTATGGGTCCTTCCCAGGAGCGGTCGATCGACGGATCGTCGGCCAAGGTGTCCAAGTAGCCCGCGATCACCGTCAGGGGCGTGCGCAGTTCGTGCGAAGCATTGGCCACGAAGTCCTTGCGCATGGCCTCGAGGCGCATTTGCCGGGTGACATCGCGCACCAGCAACAAGGATTGGCCGCCCCCGTAGGGCACCACCTGCAGCGCCAAATACAGATCCATCTGCACCGGCGGGCGAATCACCAAGGGGACGGTGAAGTCATCGCCGTGCAGGTAGAGCGCGAACTCCGGCGCACGGATCAGATTGTCGATCCGCAGTCCGACGTCGATGGGCCGCCGCAGTCCGAGCAGACGCGCCGCCTGCCGGTTGAACCACACGATCTCGCGCTGCGTGCTCAAGATGATGACGCCGTCCGGCAGGGCTGCCGTCGAGCGCCGCAGTTCGCGAAACAGTTGCACCAGGCGTTGCTTGTGGTACTGCTTGCGGCGGTGCAGCCGTACCACCTGGGCGATGATATCGCCCCAGATGCCGCCGATATCCGGTGGATCGATTTGCGAGCGCAATCGCAGCCAGCGGTCCAGACGATACAGGTTGAGCAGCTGCCAAGCTAAGTACAGGCATGCCGCCGCCAGGATCCAAAGCCAAATAGGCCCGATCAGTAGACCCAGGCACAGGCCCAACAGAAGAATGCCCGCGAGCCGCGCGAGCGCGAAGGTCCACATCGCTGCCATGGGCTTCTTTGAAGTCCGCTATGCGTCTCGCGTCGAAAACCGGTAGCCGGCGCCGCGCACTGTCTGTACCAACCTCTCCAAGCTGAAGGGCTCGAGCGCCTTGCGCAGCCTGCGGATATGCACATCCACCGTGCGCTCCTCGACGTAAGTATTACCTCCCCATACGCGGTCGAGCAACTGACCCCGCGTAAATACGCGTTCGGGGTGGCTCATGAAGAAATGCAGCAGACGGTATTCGGTGGGGCCCAACGCGATTTCACGCTCGCCGGCGCTCACGCGGTGACTGGAATCATCGATTTTCAGGCCGTCGAATTCGATCACGTCGGCACCGCCGGCCGGCGCGGCGCGGCGCAGCACCGCCTGAATGCGCGCCAGCAGTTCCCGCGGCGAGAAAGGCTTGGTGATGTAGTCATCGGCGCCGCCCTCGAGACCGTTGACCTTGTCCTGCTCCTCGGCTCGCGCCGTGAGCATGATGACGGGAATCTCCTCGGTCTCCTTGGCGCGCTTCAGCGAGCGCGTCAGTTCCAAGCCGCTCATATCGGGCAACATCCAGTCGATCAGCATCAAATCGGGCCGCACGTCCACGATGCGGGCGCGGGCTTCGCGGCAATCCTCCGCTTCGCGAACCTCGTAGCCAGCACGTCGCAAGCCGAATGCAATCATGTCGCGGATGGGTTTTTCGTCTTCTACGATGAGGATGCGTCTGGCTGTCATGCGGGCTATTACAGGGACAGATTGTGACAGTTAAATGACGATCAGACGATCAGATGACAGATTAGTGCGCGGCGCGCTCCGCTTCCGTCTGCGCGACCTTGTCGCGCAGGTACAGCGGCTGCAGATCGGCAGGGTCCAGAGCTTGGCCCAGCATCAAGCGCAGCGCGCCAAGCCGAGCAAATTCTCGCGCCCGGGGCGCCGCCGAGGCCGCACCCAGCCGCAGTTCGAGGCCCGGCAAAACGGCCAGCGCCGGGAAGGCGGCGAAGCCGCGGCCAATGCCGACGCAAGGAGTCCAGGGCGGCATGACGGCCTGCGGTGTGCTGACCCGCGGCGAGCTCGTGGCAATCACGCCGTGGCGCGCATCCGCCGCGAAGCAGCCCCAGTAGACCTCCTGCATGCGCGCATCGAGGCAGGCGATGGCATGCGTCGGCTGCGGCTCGGGGCAGCGATCCTGCAGTGCCTGCAAGGCCAGCGCCTCGAGGGTCGAGACCGCCGCGACGCGCAAGCCGGCGCCGAAGGCCAAGCCCTGCGCCACGGCCACGCTGACTCTCACACCCGTGAATGCACCCGGCCCGATGCTGGCAGCGATGCCGTCGAGATTGCCAAGCGAGATTTGCCCCTCGGCCAACACCTCGGACACCATGCTGAGGAGTTGCTGCGCATGGACCTTGCCCGCGGCGCCGGCGCGCTCCATGACCTCGCCGTCGCACAGCAACGCCACCGAGCAACTCTCGGTGGCGGCGTCCAATGCCAGCAGCCGCATGCTCAAGAAACCTGCGAGGCGCTCAGGGTCGCCGCGCGCATGGCTTGCAGCCGCTCGCTCAAGAATTTGGCGGCGGCGCCGCTGTCGGCAACGATGGGGCTCGCCGGCAAGGACTCCAGGAACATGCGACCGTAGGCCTTCGAGGTAATGCGTGGGTCGCCGATGAGGATCACCCCGAAATCATCGACATCGCGTATCAATCGACCGGCGCCCTGCTTCAAGGTAAGCACCGCCTGCGGCAGCTGGTATTCAAAGAAAGGATTGCCGCCGCGCCGCCTGATCCCTTCCAAGCGCGCTTTCAGTAGCGGATCATCGGGCGATGCGAACGGTAGCTTGTCGATGGCCACGATCGACAGCGCATCGCCCTTGACATCGACGCCCTCCCAAAAGCTGCCCGTCGCCAGCAGGACTGCGTTGCCCAACTCCCGAAAGCGGCTCAGCAAGGCTTCGCGCGGTGCTTCCCCCTGCACCAGAATCGGAAACGGCGCCGTGGGAAAGCGTGCCTTGAGGGCACGCACTCCTTCGGCCAGTCCACGATAGCTGGTGTACAACAAGAACGCACGGCCGCCGCCGGCCTCGAGCAACGGCGCGCATGCCTCGATGAAGCGCTGTGCGAATGCCGGGTTTTGCGGTTCGGGCATGCGCGGCGGCAGGAAGATTCGCGCCTGCGAGGCATAGTCGAACGGGCTGCCGATGCGCAGCGTGCGTGCTTCGCCCATGCCGACGCGCTCTGCAAAATGCGAAAAGTCCTCGCCGATGGCCAGGGTCGCGGACGTGAAGATCCAGGCGCAGGGCCGCGATTCGACGTATTCGCGCAAGCGCGTCGCGATTTCAAAGGGCGTGAAGTGCAGCGATAGCCCGCCGGCGCTGGTCTCCACCCAGCGCAGGCCGCTGTCTTCTGCGATGTCGCGCAGCGCAGCCAGATCGGCGGCCAGCACCGCGGCGCGGCGCCCGCAATTGGCCGCCCCGGCTCCGGCCCCGAGTCCTTCCAGCTGCGCGGCGATATCGCGGAGCGCGCCTTCGAACTCCGGTAGAGCATCCACGAATGCGTCGGGCAAGGCCGCCCATTCGATGCGTGCGCCGCCGCGCGCAAAAAGCGCGCGCAATTGATCGATGGCGGAGGCCAGTTCGTCCGTCGCTGCCGTCAAGGACGGCGCTCGGGCGCCGCAGGCGGCAAGTTCCGCGCCGACGTCGCGCAACAGCAATTGCACCTGGCGCACCGACCACACACGGCCGAAGAATTGCGCGGCGATGTCGGGCACCTGATGCGCTTCATCCAAAATGACGGCTTCCGCGCCGGGCAGCAGGTCACCGAAACCTTCCTCTTTGAGCGCCAGATCCGCCAGCAGCAGATGATGATTCACGATCACGATGTCGGCGGCTTGCGCCTTGCGCCGCGCCTCGAAGACATGACAGCGCGAAAAATGCGCGCACTCCTGGCCCAGGCAATTCTCCCGGGTGGAGGTGACTGCAGGCCACACCGGCGACTGCTCCGGTAAATCGCTGAGTTCGGACAGATCGCCGTTCTTGGTCGATCCTGCCCAGCGCGAAATGCGCGCCATCATGCGCTGCGTGCCGCGCTCGAGGTCGAGCAACGATCCTTGCTGCGCGGCAAGGTCCAGCCGATGCCGGCACAGGTAGTTGCTGCGGCCCTTCAGCAACGCGATCTTCACCGGCAATCCCAGCGCTTTCGCAAGCAGCGGCACATCGCGGCGAAACAGTTGATCCTGCAGGGTGCGCGTGCCGGTGGAGATGATCACGCTGCGGCCCGACAGCAGCGCCGGAATCAGATAGGCGAAGGTCTTGCCGATGCCGGTACCGGCTTCCACGATCAATGTGTCGAGCCGCGCGAGCGCCGCGCCCACTGCATGGGCCATGGCTGCCTGCTCGGGGCGATAGGCATAGCCCGGCAGCGCGCGCGCCAGCGGCCCGCTTTGACCGAAAACATCCTTGAAGTCGGTGTGCATCGGCGCTATTTGACCTGGGCGCGAAAGCGCAGATACGCGATCGAGTTGGGCTTGAGGCGATTGTGCAGGCGCCAGCGAATGTGCGTGTACTCGGCGGCCGTTGCGCGCGCTGCAGCATTCGCGCCCTTGAGGTTCTCGGATCTGTCGAATGTGCGGCCGCCATCGAGCGAGTAATCCACGTCCACTCCCGGCCCCACGGCCGAATCCGCCAGATACATCGTATGCTTCGGAACCGGCTGAACCACCACCGCTGACTCCACCGCGTACTGCCCGGCGTTGCGCACCTCGACGGTATAGATCAGAACATCGCCCGGCACGACGCGCTCCGCGGCTTGTAGTTTCGGATGCGCGCCCTGATCGGCGCTAACTGCCGCGACCTCGGCGCTCACCCGGGTGACGATGTGATCGGCGGGGGTTTGCGCGTGTGCGACGACTGTTATTGCTGCTGCGCATAACACAGCCGCCCATGGTTGACCGCGCATTGGCTGACCGCGCGTCGGCTGACCGCGCCCCGGTTTCGACTTATTCAACTTATTAATAGGGGAAGACTGGCGCATATTCCGTACCGGCATTGTAAAGCAAACGAAATCAAATACTTATCTATATGATAGGCAAGACTTTATCGATCCGGCAAACTAGCCAGTTGCAGCAAAAAAGCGCGCTGCTTTTGCTGACATGTTTTGACGCTCTCAGGTAGTTGGCGCGCATACACCCTTCTGTCATCCTTCGCACCCGAGATATATTTCCTGCAAAAGAGATCCGCATGGCCACAGCTCCGCAGCATTTCACGTCGCTCGCTTCCTTGAACCATGATGTCGCCGTCTGGGTCGAGGAGGTTGCCCGGCTCACGAAGCCGCAAAAAATATATTGGTGCGACGGCAGCGAGGCGGAGTTTCAATCCCTGAAGCGTGAGTTGATTGCCGGCAAAGACTTGCTGCCGTTGAACCAGCAAGCATTTCCGGGGTGCGTATTGTCGCGCTCCAATCCATCCGATGTGGCGCGTGTCGAGCATCTGACTTTCGTTTGCACCAAAGCCAAGGAAGACGCGGGCCCGAACAACCATTGGATCGCTCCCGCCGAGGCACATGCGCAAATGGACGCGCTGTTCGCCGGCTGCATGAAGGGTCGCACCATGTACGTTGTGCCCTATTGCATGGGGCCCATCGACTCGCCTTATTCGCGCTGCGGCGTGGAGATCACCGACAGTGCCTACGTGGTGCTCAACATGCAGCTGATGACGCGCATGGGCCGTGCGGCCCTCGAGCGCATCGCGCGCGACGGCAATTTCGTCAAAGGCCTGCACTCGATCGGCGATTTGAATCCCGCGCGGCGTTTCATCATGCATTTTCCCGAAGAGCTCAGCATCAAAAGTTTCGGGTCCGGCTACGGCGGCAACGCGTTGCTCGGCAAGAAGTGTCACGCGTTGCGCATCGCCAGCTGGCAGGCGCGCACCGAAGGGTGGCTCGCCGAACACATGCTGATCGTGGGCATCGAAAATCCGCAAGGCGAAACGCACTACCTCGCCTGCGCCTTTCCCTCTGCATGCGGAAAGACCAACCTCGCCATGTTGATTCCGCCCGCCAGTTACGAAGGCTGGAAAGTTTGGACCGTGGGCGACGACATCGCCTGGCTGCACCCGGGCAGCGATGGCCGCCTGTACGCCATCAATCCCGAATCCGGATACTTCGGCGTGGTGCCCGGGACCAATGCCAGCACCAACCGCAACGCCTACGAGATGATTCGCCGCGATACCATCTTCACCAACGTGGGCCTCACCGCCGACAATCAACCCTGGTGGGAAGGGCTCAAGGAGGGCAAACCGGTGATCGACTGGCAAGGCCGGCCCTACGATGCTGCGAACGGTCCTGCGGCTCAACCGAATTCACGGTTCACCGTCGCAGCCAAGCAGAATCCAAGCTATTCCAAGCTGGCGGATGCACCGGGCGGCGTGCCGATTTCTGCGCTCGTGTTCGGCGGTCGCCGGCGCGCTCTGGCGCCTCTGGTCTACCAGGCGCGCAATTGGCGCCACGGCGTGCTGGTCGGCGCAGGCGTCGCTTCGGAAACCACGGCGGCCGCCACCGATGCCGTCGGCGTTGTACGCCGCGATCCGATGGCCATGAAACCCTTCGCCGGCTACAACTTCGGCGATTACTGGGCGCATTGGATCAATGTCGGCGCCAAGCTCAAAACGCCGCCGCAAATCTTCCACGTCAACTGGTTCCGCCAAGATACCGCGGGCAAATACCTGTGGCCGGGATTCGGCGAAAACCTGCGCGTGCTGCGTTGGATCATCGATCGATGCAAGGGTACGGCGCGTGCCCGCGAGACGGCAATCGGCTATTTGCCGGACGCGGCTGATTTGGATTGCAACGGTTTGACCGTCTCCCCGGACAGTTTAAAAGAGTTGCTCGCGGTCAATCCGACGCTGTGGCAGGAGGAATTCGCCGGTATCGACAAGTACCTGGCCGAATTCGGCGACCGTGTACCCGGAGCGCTGCGCGCCGAATTGCAGGGCGCGCTCGAGCGGGTTCATTCCTCGCAGGTGTAGCGAATCACCTGCGAAGAGTTGCTGTCCGGCGCCTTGCCGAGACCGATCAAACCCTCGCCGCGGATCTGCATCGAGTCGCGGCGTACGAAGGCTTCCTCGCCGTCCTTGCCGACCACGAAAGTGCCGTTCGTGCTCTGATCGACCAGCATGAATTTATTGCGGTTGATCTCGACGCGGGCGTGCAGCCGCGAGATCAGGTTTCCTTTGACCACGAGATCGTTTTCTTCGGCGCGGCCGATGGTGATGTTGGTGCGTCCCTCGTCCACCAGCACCTCTTGTCCCTGATATCTGAGCCGCAGCCGGTGCGATTTGCTGGCTTTCTCCCGCTCGCGGGACGAGATGGCAATGGCGGGCACCATGCTGGTGACGTCCTCGGTCTGCCACAGTACCTCGAATAACGCCACCTCGCTGCTGCGCCCCTTGAGAGTCGCAATATCGATTTGGCGCACCGAAGCGCGCCACTCGCCCGACAAGCGCTCCACCATGGTCGCGGTGGTCATGATCTGGCCGGCCTTCGCCTGGCTGGTCATGCGGTTCGCCGTGTGTACCGCGGAACCAAAGATGTCGCGGTTTTCCAGCACCACCGGACCGAAATTGCAGCCGATGCGGATCGCCACCGTTTGCTCTTCGACTTTGAGTTGGGGATGCAGGGCAATCTGCTTCTGCATCTGCGCCGCGGCGTTCAGCGCGTCATCCGCGGTCGGAAAGGTCGACATGACCTCATCGCCCATGGTCTTTATCACGCTGCCGTTGTTCTGATCGGTGGCGGCGCGCATCACATCGATGCAGATCCCCACCATGTCGCGCGCGCGCACATCACCCAGAAGTTCGTAGAGCTTGGTGCTGCCCACGACATCAGCAAATAGGATGGCGACTTCGATTTCTTTGCCCATTGCCTCAAGCATTATACTTAACGTAATGCGTGGCCGCTCGGACCGTTTTATGCTGCCAGCCCCGCCTTGATGATGGGAAGGGCCGAATGCAGGATTTCCGGCCGTGCCTCCGGGCGCGCTGCCGCCTCCGAGAGAAACCTGCGCCAGACTCGTGCTCCCTCGCGACCCGCCATCACCCCGTGCATGTGGCGCGTGATGGAATGCAGCCGCACGCCCTGCCGCGCGCAATCCCGGGCGTAGGCGATCATCTTCTCGACGATCTGCCAGGGTTCCGGGATAGGCCACGCCGGATCCACGACTTCCCGTTCGAGCTCCGCAAGCAATCCCGGATGGTGGTAGGCAGCGCGGCCGATCATGGTTCCGAGGCCAGCCGCAAGTTGCGCTCGAACGTCGGCCGACGTGCACAGCCCACCGTTGATGACGATGGGCAGCGCGCCGAGTTCGGCCTTGAGGCGATGCACGAAATAGTACTTGAGCGGCGGAATTTCGCGGTTTTCCTTGGGCGACAGACCGCCCAAGATGGCGTTGCGCGCGTGCACGATGAGCGCGTTGACGCCGGCCGCGGCCACATGATGCGCGAAATCGGCAAAAAACTCGTAGTCCTCGCGAGCATCGATGCCGATGCGGCACTTCACGGTCACCGGCAAGTCGGTCGCCGCGCGCAGGCTGCGCACGCAATCGGCCACCAGGCCGGGGCGCAACATCAGGCAA
>Ga0116129_1001614_pt1 | contig 12304 bp, 10 predicted proteins | sample June2015DPH_17_2_FD_89732 | JGI IMG/M metagenome (GOLD analysis project Ga0116129, IMG submission 89732) | Peatland microbial communities from SPRUCE experiment site at the Marcell Experimental Forest, Minnesota, USA - June2015DPH_17_10 | ecosystem: Environmental > Terrestrial > Soil > Wetlands...
GTTAATACCGGAAAGCGGCAGGTTATTTACGATAGCCGCGGCCTTGATTCCGGGAACCGTTTTCACGCGCTCCAGAATCTCGCGATAATATGCCATCTGCCGCGGCCGGGTGTCGTACTTGCCCGAGGGACGGGGCTGCGTCAACGTCCCAACCGGCACCCGCAAAGTGAGCACATGGTCCGGTTGAAATCCGTGATCTTCCTGCTGCAAACGGATCAGGCTGCGGATCATGAGGCCCGATCCGACCAACAGCAGGAAGGCGAAGCCCACTTCCAATGCGATCAGGGTCGAGAAAAGTCGCGAGGAGCCTCGATGCCCCGCGGCTGCCTGTCCGCCCCGTAACACAGCCTGGAGGTCGGTTCGGGTGGCTAGCAGAATGGGCGCCAGACTGCACAGAACTGCAATCAGCAGGCACAGGACGGTGTGGAACGCCAGCACTCGTTGGTTGAGCGATACTCGCTGTAAATGCGGCAGCACAATCGGCAGCCCAGCCAACTGTTTAGTCAGAAGCTCCAACAGCGATCGCGCCGCCACCATCCCAGCCAAACTCCCGAGAACGGCCAACACCAGGCTCTCGGATAGCAACTGCCGCACAATACGCCATAGCCCGGCGCCCAGCGATGCGCGAATTGCGATCTCCTTCTGCCGCTGTACGGCGCGGCTCAACAGCAAACTGCCCACATCGGCGCAAGCGATCAATATCACCAGACCGACGGCGGCCAGTACGAAGATCAGAGTCAATTTGTATTTCTGGTCCGGCATGTCGCGCCACGGCGTCGCGACTATCTTCAAACCGGAATGATCTTTAGGCTCTTCCTGTTCCATCTGATGCGCCACAATTTCCAGGGCGCTTCGGGCTTGTGTAACCGGGACGCCTGCATGGAGGCGCGCCGCCACCTGAAGCCAGGGTGACGTTGGGGTCAGGCGCAGGGGCGTCCACAGCTCAGCGTCGGAATAACGGAACTCAAAATCCGGCGGCATAACACCCACAATCGTGTAAGCCTCGTCGGAGATGGCGATTCCACGGCCGATCACCCCCGCGTCGGCGTGATAGCGTCGCCGCCACAGCCGATCGCTGAGCACCACGACATTTCGGGGGCCTTCTTCATCGTCGGACGCCATGAGTGTCCGGCCCAATCGCGCGGGAATACCGAGTACCGGAAACAGTCCCAACGAGCGCACCGCAATGACCTGGTCAGGCTCGCCGTCCCCCGTCAGTGTGACTGTGTCTCTAATGTAGGGCGCTATCCTCTCAAAAATGTCACTTCGGCCGGCCCATCGCTGGTAGTCCTTGACCGGCACGCCGGACAACGCGCGGCTGGTGATGCTCTCTTCGATACGCACCAGGTGTTCGGCGGAAGGGTACGGAGATGGTCGCAGCAGGACGGCATCCACAATGCTGAAGACGGCCGTATTCGCCCCGATTCCCAACGCCAACATGACGACTATCGCCGTAGCGAAAAACGGATCCTTGCGCAGGCGACGGAGAGCGCACAATAGGTCTAGACCCATACTAATTAATTAGTATACGCCCACCGGACCCGAGCGGCGCGCTTGCCGCGCCGATTTTTCTGCTCCTCGAATCAGCCGCAAAACGGCCTCGAATCTGGAACTCGATGTGAACTGAGAGAAAACGGTTCGGCCGAAATCCTGACTTACTGCACCGTCACCGCCGGCCCTGCCGCGCGACACGCAATCCTGCCGCCCACCATGGTCAGCACGCACTTTTTCGCAGATCGTCCGCTCCGCTCCTCCGGAAACAACTGTCGCGCCGCCCGGATGGTGTAAGATTTCAGCGCCACATGCGCGTCCACCGATTCGCTGGTTCCGAACGGCTGCGCCCCATAGGCGCCTTTCAGGGGCTTCCGCACCACCGACGCCCACAGCCCATAGCGCGCCGCGAATGGCGTCACGTTGCAATCCGGCCTGCCTGCCCGGATCACGCCCATCTTTACGTAAGTCGCGAACGGCTCCAGCCTGAGTGATCGCTCCGGTCAAGCCCCGGATGCGTAAGCTGACGCCTGCCCCGCCAACCGGCTGCGGCGCAGATACTCCAATAGCAGAATCATCTTATGGTCCTCGTCGGCCGTCTTCGGGCGGTAACAAACTACGGCAGTCGGCTGACCTGGGCAACTTTGACAGGGCCCCGTGGATTCCAGGATGCAAGCTCCCAGATACTCCGCGATAAATTGAAGTTCGTCCGAAGACAGACCCTGCAGGAAACGCCGGGCCTTGATCTTCACAGAACTATCCGAGCACGCAAGCAGTGCAGTAACCAGAGCGCTTCGCACGGCAGATCTCCCTCACTGACGTCAATGTAGATCTGAAGCCGTATTATTACGAAAAGCGCCGCCCGCCGCAAGGGGCTCCCCCTGAGATCGCCCGCTCCGGCGGCCGGCCTCAAGCCAGGGCCTGCCTGCCGTGCAAAAATCACCAGGGCGTGAAGAGGAAATTGGACTGCCACCGATTTGGACCTCCCATCGGCGCAGCCACTGACACTGTCGGCCTCGAAGTGGGCAAACCCAAATTTCCAGACGCCGCCGCGTGCCCGTGCGAATGCCCGCGCCGAAGCCTGAATTCGAGGGGCTAGATTCGACCCATGAGCAGCAGAATCACCAGAATCAGAACCACCAGGCCCACCCCGCCGCTCGGATAGTATCCCCACCCGCGGCTATAAGGCCAGGCCGGAACGCTACCGAAAAGCAGAACGATTAAGATAATGAGCAGCAAGAGCATATTTGCATCCTCCGCTCATGAAAACAGCAAACGCACAACCGTTGTACGCCGCCGCACGCGCTATTCGTCCGGCAGTTTCTCGGAGATTTGCTGGGCAAGCGCGGCCACCGAAGTCTCCGCGGCGAAATTCTCAATCTGCTCCCCGGAAACACGCACGCCGAGTTGCGCTGAGATGCGCAGCAGAAGCTGCAGCACGACGGTCATTTCCCGCTCGGCCAGCAGATTGATTTGCAGGTCGAGATGGCCGCGCTGGTCGGCCCGGCGGCTCATCCGGTTCTGCTTCATCAAAACAAATGTGGAGAGAAAGATCGCTTCAATCGACACCACCACGCTGAGCAGCAGAAAAGGGTAAGGATCGAAGGCGCGAATGCCGGGGATGAGTTTGAGGTTGATCAGAATCCAGAAGCCGTAAACCACCACATGCAGCAAGACGAACGTCACGCTGCCCGAGAATCCACCAATCCAATCCGCCAGTTTATCGGCCATGGACCGATTCTTCGCGAAGTTCTCTTCCAGCCTGGCGACTGCTTCTATATTGCGGCGTATGGCCTCGTAGGTCTGGTCGGACTGATCGTCCAATGGACGCTTTTCCATAACGAACCTGCCTGCAAGACAGAGGCCAATTATGGTCACTCCCTAACACTCGCAACCTACCGCCAAGCCGCATCCGCTAACTCCCCCACCTACAGCGACCTCAGAAAATTCAGTAAATCCTGCTTCTGACTCACCGACAGTCCCTGATAATTCAGAGTCGCCTGATGAGCCTCCGACCCCTGACTGTCATGCAGCAGAATCGCCTGCACCAGATCCTTCGTCCGCCCGTCGTGCAGCATGAAAAGCCTGTCGCCTAAGCCCCAGAGCGGCGCGCTACGCCATTCCTGGCCGTTGGCCTGTCCCTGGGTCACTCCATCATTCAGTGTCTGTCCCATATTATGTATCGCCAGATCCGAATACAGATTGACCGCCTGATTATTCAGCCCGTCGAATGAGGAATCGCCGCTCTGCAGCGTCGGGGTATGGCACATAGTGCAGCCCGTGGAATCGAACAGCGCGCGCCCGTTGTTGATCGATTGAGTCGCAGGCGATGGCTGCGGCGGGGCGAGAAATCGCATGAAGATTGCGAACATCTGAATGTCCGAGGGCGCTCCCGTCGCCGGATTCATATGGTCTTCGGGCAGCGAATTCGTCGCGCACGCCGGATTCTCCTCGCGCTCCTGCGGGAATAGCTCGTTAGTGACGCCCATTTCCACGTTATAGGCTTCCCCCGCGAACATCATCAGCGACTTATTCTGCGCCTTCCATCCGTACCGGGTGATCGTGCCATCGTTGGCGCTGGTATTAAAGCTCCCCTGGATGCCGAGCGCCTGCTTGCGCGCCGCATTCGCCGCCAGATTGTTTTTCAGCGTCGTGTCAGTGATCGATTCAATCAAGCCCAGCCCGAAAAGCGGCGTCGGAATGCGCAGAGAGAGGTTGTTCGCATTAGAGAAATCGGGCTGCGCGATGCTACAACCGGCGGGCGCATCGCTGCGTCCCGCGATCACAAATAGGTCGTGCACGCCGCCGTCGGGCTGTCCGTTTGGCGCCTGCTTGAACCGCACCACGTGAACCGGTCCGGTGGATTGAACAAATGGCGGAACCTGATTCTTCGCTCCGTTCTTGACGGCCGCGGCGATCTGCGGATTCACCGCCGGACTGGCGCCGCCCGCTGCCGGGTACGCGTGGCATCCGGCGCACGTATCCATATTGAAGCGCGGACCCAGGCCGGTAGCCACGGTTTCCACCTCGCTGAAAGTATTCTTCCCTGTCAGGAACGCCTGCATGTCCGCAGCGCTAAGTCCGCGGATCGCTGGCCCGGCGGGCGGCGGAGCTGGACCGCCCTGCGCCTGACGCGGGCCTGGATCGGTCTGTGCACCCAGAATAGCGGCGCATGCCAGCGCCAGGGCGCCCGCAAGAATCTTCGAAGGGAACATCGTTTCTCCTCTACAGTCTTCATTCCAGCCGCTGCGTGTTAGCGGCAAGTGTTCTTATCGGCCAAAATTGTTAGGCAAGTGTAAAGTTTGGTTAAGGGCCGTCGAAACTGACTTACTCTGTAGGTACCCGATGCATCCCTCGCCGCCGCGCCTGCTGCTGATCGAAGACGACGTGCGGCTCTGCCGCCTGGTCAAGGACTATCTCGAAACCATGGGATACTCCCTGTCCATGGCCCACACCGGCCCGTCCGGTTTAGCGCTGGCGCTGGCCGGGAAGTTCCACGCAATCCTGCTCGACGTCATGCTGCCCGGCATGGACGGCTTCGAAGTCCTGCGCCAGATCCGCGCGCAATCGAGCGTCCCGGTCCTGATGCTCACCGGCCGCGGCGAAGAGGCCGACCGCATCGTGGGCCTCGAAATGGGCGCCGACGATTATCTGCCCAAGACGTTCTCCACGCGCGAGCTCCTCGCCCGCCTGCGCGCCGTGCTGCGGCGCTCCCTCATCACCGAAGCGGCCACGGCGGACAAGCGCAATACGCCGCTCGCCATCGGCGGTCTCTTTATCGACCCGGGCTCGCACAGCGCGTCGATGAACGCTCAGCCGCTGCTTCTCACGCGCCAGGAATTCGATCTGTTGCTCTCGCTGGTGCGCGCCTCCGGCCGTGTGAAGACGCGCGAGCAGCTGCTGCTCGAAACCGCCGAGCGCGATTTCGAAAGCTTCGACCGTTCCATCGACGTTCATATCTCGTCGCTGCGTAAGAAGCTGGGGGACGATGCGAAGTCCCCGCGCTGGATCGATACCATTCGCGGCGTGGGCTACATGCTCAAACAACCGGGGAGCGAGTGATGCGCGGCGCGTCCCTTTCCAGAAAGATTCTGGTTTTGGCGCTGCTCAACCTCACGCTGCTGGGCGCCGTTCTGGTAATCTTCGCGCGCTCGCAATTCCAGCTCGGCCCGGAATCGCTGCTGCTCGGCCCGGCGCGCGACCGCATCGTGGCCATCGCCGATTCCTTCAGCCTGGCGCTCGAAACCACGCCCGCAAACGCCCGCGACGCGCTATTCGCCGCCTATGCGCAACGCTACAGCGCGGATATCTTCCTCACCAGTCCGCAGGGCGAAGCGATCGTCGGGCCCAGCATCGCTTTCTCGCGCGAGCTGCGCGACAAGCTGGAACGGGTAGCTGCTCCGGCGCGACGTCCGGAACCCAGGCCTCCGCCGCCTGCTCCTCCGCCGCCTCGCAAAGGCGACGACGACGAAGACCGGCCCCCGCCTCCCCCGCCTCAGCAGCGGCCTCCATCTCCATCCGAAACGGCATTTCTGGTAATCACCCACGATCCGGTCTTGTATTGGGCCGGCGCGCGCATTCCGGTGCGCCTGCCGGACTTCGACGATCAGCATCCCGGGATTCTGCTGCTGCGCTCGTCGTCGCTCTTCAACAGCAGCCTGTTCTTCGATTGGCGCTTATGGATCGCCGTGGCGTTGAGCGTAGCGGGCGTGTCGGTGCTCTGCTGGCTGCCGTTCGTGCGCGGATTGACGCAGTCGATTAGCGAGATGGATCGCGTCACCCGGCAAATTGCCGAAGGGCGCTTTGACGTCCAGGTGGCCAGCCGGCGCGGCGACGAACTGGGCGATCTTGGCCGGCAGATCAACCAGATGGCGGCCCGTCTGCAAAGCTTCGTGAAAAACCAGAAGCGCTTCCTCGGCGACATTGCGCACGAGCTTTGCGCGCCCATCGCGCGGGTCCAGTTCGCGCTCGGCATTCTCGAGCGGAAAGCCGCCGAAGCGCAGCAGGCCGACGTCGCCACGCTGCACGACGAAATCCAGGAGATGTCCGCCCTGGTGAACGAGCTGCTTTCGTTCTCGAAGGCGGGGATGAATCCGGAGGCGGCGCGAGTGACCGTTGTGCCTTTGGCGCTGGTGGTGCAGCGGGCCATCGCGCGCGAGGCGTTTTCCGGCGCGCAGATCGAGACCCACGTGCCGCCGGAACTGGTCGCCATCGCCAACGAGGCGCACCTGGTGCGCGCGCTCTCGAACATCTTGCGCAACGCGATTCGCTATGCCGGCTCGGCGGGCCCGATCACCATTGGCGCCCGGCGCGACGGGCTGGCGGTGACGCTGACGGTGGCCGACTGCGGCCCCGGATTGCCCGAAGCCGAGCTGGAAGAAGTGTTCGCGCCGTTTTACCGGCCGGAGGCGTCCCGCACGCGCGAAAGCGGGGGCGCCGGGCTGGGGCTGGCCATTGTGAAGAGCTGCGTGGAATTGTGCCGCGGCGCCGTAACGTGCCGCAACCGGCAGCCATCGGGCCTGGAAGTCACCATCCGCCTGGCCGCCGCCGAGCCTATTACATAGTTATGTCGGACCCCCTGGTCTGCCATAGGCGTCAAGAGAAGACCGGCCAACACGATTAGGCGCGTGCCTGTCAACTCGCATGTATCGCAGAACGCTGCTTGGCAAGCCTCCGCGATAAATCGGACGATCTGTTTTTAGCCAGGCCTAACCACTTGGCCGACATGGACGTGCGACGGCCAAGTACTGGTGCGGGGAACGGTCGGGCAAGTTTCCGAAAAGCCACCTATCGGGAGCAATAGCCGACACGGACCCTGTAGGGAGCCGCCTGCGTCAGACGCGGGGCTCACGGATGGGCCGGAATCGCAAAGGGCTTTCGCGGGGTGGGGGACCGGCGATCAAAAACTCCAGCTGATTCCGGTGCGCCCGCTAAGTACTTCGAGGTAGTATACTGCCTCAAAGGAGGGGTAATATGCGGACGCTACTCCCTTTCGCAATCGCGCTTTGGCTCATGAGCTTTTCTCCGGGCGTCTCCCAGATTACAATCAGGAAGAGCGAGACTCGCCCGCGCGGAGCTGCCGACCCCATCCAGATCCATCAGCTCTTCTTTGAGCGAGTGTCACACTCCAATCCCCGAACACCTTTCACCTTCCAGAGCGACCTGACGGACGCGGAGATGGCCATCCTGAACAGCGTAGCCGCCGATTGCGATTCCAGGTTGCAGCCCCTTAACGACAGGCCGGTGGTGTTGGAGGCGCGCATGCGTTTCGTGGAATCGGGCGAGGAGCAGGAAGATTGGATGGACCAACGCCTGACCGAGCTGAAAGCGCGCCGCGATCGCGTGATTGTGGAGCACGTTGAGGCCTTGCGCACCTCGCTCGGTGAGCCGCGATTTCAGGCCCTCGAAACCTTTGTACAGGACTGGTACAACAGCCTCACCGTCGTCACCGCGACCGGCACTGGCGCCGCACCCGCAGCCGCCAAGAAGTAATAATCGCGCGGATCTTGCGTATAGTGCCGTCTGGTTCCTCATGCGGCGTTCTTCCCATAGCGGCTGTGAAACGGGCTTTCTGGAAACTACACGGCAACGGTTTGGCGGGCGCAAGTTTCAGAAAGCCTCACTTTCCTGCCGTTGACAGAGCGCGGTCCTGGGCTATGGAAATCCTAGCAGCGTGCCAGAGCCGCACTGAGTTTTCATTGGCCGCCTACGAACAGCGTCACGCCGGATTGCGTTTGCACCCCGCCGATGGACGCTTGTACCACTGGCGTGCCAGTGGGCGCGTTGGCGGGAAGTTGCACGGTGATCTGATACAGGCCCGCGGTCCCGCTCGTCATCACGGAACTGATCGCTCGTGCCTGCGTGCCTCCGATGGTGACGATGGGTAGCGTCGCAGTCGCGGGTGCACCGCTGACGATGGCGCCCACGGGAGCAACCGGACTGGTCGGGCCGAGTCCCGTACACCAGAGCACCACTAGGTCGCCCGCTTGCGCTGGCGCCGTCGATGTGACGGGCGTGTAATTCGGCAGCTCGGAAGCGATCGCATTGGATTGCGGCGTCATGAAGAGCGCCGGCGCGTACGTCTGCAACTGCGCGGTCGCGCTCGCGCTCGATTGGCCGTTGTTGGTGACCACCACGTTCACGCTGCCCGTTGTCGTATCGGCGGGGGCGAGCACATTGATCTGCGTGGGGCTAATATACTCCACGTAGGCGGGGATGCCGTCGATGGTGGCACTCGTGCCGTCGAGCTGCGTAGGCAGATTGTTGCCGTTGAAGTCGGACGATTGCCAGAGGCGCGTATCTTTGGCGAGGTCGGTCCCCTGGATCGTCACCCACGACCCCGCCTCGATCGGCGCTGTGAAACTGGCGGCGTTCAGGACCTTGGTGATGGCCACAGGTCCTTGCGCGGCAGTCTGGCCGAGCAAGATACTGACCCCCGCGGAGGTGTCGTCGTCGAAGAAACTTGCCAGGTCCGTGCGGCCATCGTCGTTAAAGTCGGCAGCGATGATCGCTTGCTCGAGCGGAGGCGTCGATTCGGGCACGGGGCCCTGCAGGGTGCCGTCGCCGTTACCGTACAACAGAAGGATGCTCTCGGTACTCTGGCCCGAGGAATACAGAGCGGCAAGATCGGTATGACCGTCGCCGTTGAAATCGCCGGCAGCGATGCCCGCAACTGTACCGGAAATCGAAGAGTTCAGGACCGCCTGGAACGTGCCGTCGGGATTGCTCAGCAGGATGCTAGCCGTCGTGCTGCCGCCAAGTGCCAGGTCGTCGCGGCCATCGCCGTTGAAATCGGCAACCGCGATCGAACTCGCGGCGGAGTTGGTATACACGGAGGGCGTCTGAAATGTGCCGTCACCCTTGCCGAGCAGTATGGTCGCGGAACTGGGCTGACCCGGCCCGCTCAGCATGGCGAGATCGGCGCGGCCATCGGCATTGAAGTCGCCCAGTGCGAGCACTCCGCCGCTTGTCAGACTGACATTGAGTGTGGATTGGAAAGTGCCATCGCCGTTGCCGGGGACGACGCCGACCACCCCTGCCAGCGACCCATCGATGAAGCCGGACCAAGCGACATCGGCGCGGCCGTCGCCGTTGAAGTCGGCCGCAATGAGGGAAACGAGATTGCCGTTGAAGTTCGAGACGGGCGAGGCCAGCGGACTCTGAAAAGTGCCGTCGCCGTTGCCGAGGTAGATGCCGGTAAAGGTGGCGATATCGGGGATGCCGTCGCCATTGAAATCGGCGATGGCCGGCGTCATGGTCGTGTATACGTTCTGACTGAGCTGTGCGGTTGTGCGGAAGGTCCCGTCGCCGTTGCCGAGCAGGACGGTGAGGCTGGCTAGTGCAAGGGAAGGTTGGCCCCCGAAAAGGACATCCATCACCGCCAGGTCGGGGATGCCGTCGAGATTGAAATCGCCGACCGCGATGCGGGAATTATCGAGTCGCGCAAGCGAGGTCTGGACGGCCTGAAACCCGAGATCCGGAAGCACGTGGACGATAAGCGAGAGCGGCGCGGAGACCGCCGCGGTATCGGACCGGTTGCCGCCATATAATGCGGTAATCGAGTGAGTGCCAGCGGTAAGAAGAGACGTGGTGAGTATCGCTTGCCCGTCAGAGAGCGGCTCGATGCCGAGGATGTTGACGCCGTCAAAGAAGGTCACCGTCCCTGTGGCCGATGCAGGCGATACCGTCGCGGTGAATTTAACGGCCTGACCCAAGGTCGCCGCCTCAACGGAGGATTGAATCGTGGTGGTCGCCTCGGTCGCGGTCTGCGCGCTGGCGGCAACGGTTATCAGGCAGAGCGATAACGTCGCTCTTATAGCGTGCCTGCGAAATCTGCATTGAAACGCACCGAGGCTCAGACTGTTGCGTATCGCCACAGGGACGGGGGCGCAATAACCCAACCTACTCACGTAGATCATGCCTGACTCCTTGGCTGGCGGCTGGACGATCCCAGGGTTTGCCACCTCTTAAGCAGCCCCCATGCCAAACTCGGCAAGGCGACAATCTAAAAGGCATCCGCCACTTATCGAAGGGAGTGAACGGGTGTTGTCGACAAAAAACGGGCTTATCGTACTTTGACTCTGGGCCGGGAGCCGCAACGTCACCTGTGAAGCCTGTTCACGCGGCGGCATCGATAACTCGCTTTCGAGCAAAGGGCCGCGCGTCCGGGCTTCAGCGTGCACCCAATGGGCCCATCCATATGAAGACAGAATTGCGCGGATTAGTTCTGTGTGTAGTTCTGTGTGTAGTCCTGGCATCAATAGGCGCGCCGCAAACAGCGCCGCCGCAGGCGTCGCCCTTTTGGTGAGAAGCATTCGAGTGAGGCCGATCTCAACAAGCAGTAACCCATTGGTCGGTATTCCCGTGCATGAGTTTGCGGCGATTCTTAAGAGTAAGGGCATTGATCTTGCCGTCGAGAAGAAGTTCGACAGTTCGGCGGTTGACAAGGCCGCCGAGGTACTCCGAAGCATGCACAAAGACGCCGGGCAAGAGGTTCGGGTCGAGCATGCTGCGTCGCAGATACCCCCGCACGCGCTGGAAGTGTCCTTCGAGGTCATTCAGCTTTGCACGTGCCATTCAAGCGGCAAGGCCGGGGCGCTTGACCACCGCACCGAAGATACGCCAGATGGGTCCGTCCGCGATTCTGCGCCGCGCGGGCAAGAAGTCCCACTTAACTTCAAGCATTTGGGCGCCGAAAAACCTGTGGCGGCCGAGTCCGAACTCTGCCGCGGACTCTTATTTTTAATGCCTATGCCCTGGTCTGCGCGGGTCCCCCGGACCCGCTCCATGTCCCCTCTTCATCCCCCAGCCTCCCCCGCCCCGCAGAAACGAACGTTATTTCGCCAGTCCTAACCTTCGCCCACCGTCACAACTTCGTTACACTAAAGAAGTTCATGTCCAAACTCTTGGAGGGCAAACTGGCCCTCATTCTGGGAATCGCGAACAAATGGAGTCTCGCATATTCCATCGCACAGGCATTTCACCGGGAAGGCGCAACGCTCGCGCTGACTTATCTCGGCGAGAAGCAGAAGCAAACCATTGAGGAATTCGCTCAAGGGTGGAACGTCGCGGCCATCCTGCCGTGCGACGTCACCAAAGACGAAGAGTTGACCGCCCTCACGGAATCGCTGCGCGCGCTTTCCCGGCCGCTGCACGCGGTGGTCCACAGCCTGGCCTTCGCCAACCGTGAAGACCTCTCGCATCCGTTCAGCGAGACCAGCCGCGCGGGCTTTCTGCTGGCGCAGGATGTGAGCGCCTACTCGCTGGTGGCGGTGGCTCGCGCCGCGGCGCCGTTGATGACCGAAGGCGGCTCCATCAGCACGCTGACCTATCTCGGCTCGACGCGCGTCATGCCGAACTATAACGTGATGGGCGTGGCGAAGGCGTCCCTCGAGGCGTCCATGCGCTACCTGGCGGGCGATCTGGGCCAGCAGAAGATCCGCGTCAATGCCATCTCGGCTGGACCGGTGAAGACTGCTTCGGCGCGTGCGGTGAAAGATTTTTCGACCATTCTCGATATCACCGTCAACCGAGCGCCGCTGCGCCGCAACGTGGAGCCCGCGGAGGTCGCCGACAGCGCGGTCTTCCTCGCGAGCGACCTGGGGCGTGGCGTCACCGGCAACATTCTGTTTGTGGATTCGGGCATGCACATAATGGGGTTCTAGATGAAAATCGAAGTGGTCCTCTCGGAAGCCGACATCGCAGAGGAATTTGTCGAGGCAGTCGAGGCGCGCGATCTGCCGGAGAAATTCTTCTTCTGGTTTCCGCGTTCGGCCGCGGAGTGGAGCGCGCTCACCGGCGACGCGGAATTATA
>Ga0116129_1001615_pt1 | contig 12303 bp, 10 predicted proteins | sample June2015DPH_17_2_FD_89732 | JGI IMG/M metagenome (GOLD analysis project Ga0116129, IMG submission 89732) | Peatland microbial communities from SPRUCE experiment site at the Marcell Experimental Forest, Minnesota, USA - June2015DPH_17_10 | ecosystem: Environmental > Terrestrial > Soil > Wetlands...
CAAAAGTGTCAGGTAAAGCCCGGGTGCACCGGCCATTGCCCACCATCGAAACACGCTCGCATCCCGGGAATTGAGCGGCAGGCTGCGCCAGACCAGGCTCTTTGCGTTGAGCGCAGCGTTTGCTCCCCATATGCCAAGCGCTGCGCCGGCGATCGGCATGCGGCCCCATCCGCGCAGCCAATACACCCCGGTCAACCCGAACTGCGCGAGTCCAAGAAGGGCGTACAGCCACACGCTGCGGAACAAGTATCCCTTCAGCAGCTTATAGACGGTGCGATTCATGCGGCGCTCAGCTGCGGCCACCAGCCTTTGCGGCTGTTGGCGCTCTTGATCAGCGCAAGAAACAAGTCCTCCAGCGTGAGCGGAACCTCTGCCAATACCTCGAGGTGCAGCGCTTCGAGCCCTTCGGGAGAAGCAGCATCTTGATCGACCAGCAGTCGCACGCGCTCTGCTTGACGATCTATGACGGAAACTCCGGGTACGCTCAAGGGCGTTTCGCGCCCGACCCGAGCATCGAATTGGCGATAGCGCTCAACCAGTTGGTCCATGCGGCCCGAAGTCAGCAGTTTACCTTGATTCATGATGGCCGCGTGATCTGCAAAGCGTTCCAGATCGGTCAGCTGGTGCGAGGAAATCAGGATTGTGCGGCCATCAGCCGCCATGAACTTGAGCAGCTCCGCGAACAGTTGGCGGCGCGCTATGGCATCGAGGCCGATGGTCGGCTCATCCAACACCAACAGTTCTGCGTCTCGCGACAGCGCCAGCACCAACGCAAGCTTCATGCGCGCGCCGAATGACAGCGCCTCAACCCGGGTATCGCGATGCACGCCGAATGTGAACTGCAGCTCTTCGCAGCGCGCCGCATTCCAGTCAGGATAAAACCCGCGGACAAAATCGATCGCGCGTCCAACGGTTCCCCAGGCGCGATAATCCATGTCGGGACTGACATAAGCGGTGCGGCGCTTCATTTCGACCTCGTCCTCGCGCAAATCGCGGCCCAGGACCCTGATATTGCCGAGCCCCGGCTGGCCCACGCCCATCAACATGTTGAGTGCCGTGGATTTTCCTGCGCCATTGGGTCCGATCAGTGCGTAAATCGAACCGCGTGGCACATTCAACGACAGGGGACCCAGTGAAAATGTGAGTTCAAAGGACTTCAGAACGTCTTGAAATTCGATCGCGGATGCACTCATGGGGCTCTACCTCGGAGGGGCTCGATGGTTGACTCGGTTGGTTCCGGTTTCATTTCATCACGCAGCATTTGGATCAATTCGCGATCGCTGATGCCCGCCTCGCGGCCCGCGTGAATGGCCGCGCGCAAGGCCGCGCGCGCCATCGCACGCCGGTCGGCACGAGTTCGATCGTTGCCGCGCGCGGCGACAAAGGTTCCCAACCCTTGCCGGCTGAAGGTGATGCCTTCCCGCTCCAGCTCTTCGTAGGCTCTCTTGACCGTGATGAGGCTCACCAAGAGTTGTTCGGCCAGCACTCTATAAGAAGGCAGCGCGCTGCCGGCGGTCAGCCGATTGGCCAGCACCTCGCGCTTGATGCCCTCGACAATCTGTTGGTAGAGCGGACCGGAAGCGGCCGGTGAAATGGGCCCCAATCGCAAGATTGCCGAGGAATCAGTCATGCTGACTGTATATACTAGATATGCTCAGTAAGCAAGGCCCCGGTGTCCCAATGCGCCAGTGCAGCGAGCGGCGGCATAGCCCGGATGCCGCCGCCCGCCGGCGCACTCAGGCCGCCGCTGCGCCGCCTGCTTGCAGCGCCGCCCGGAAGGCACGCGCATCGATCCAGCTTCGTACGTCGACGGCATTGGGAATGAACTTCCAGCGATGCAGGAAGTTGCTGAAATCCTGCAAGGCGGTGATGGAAAGATCGTCTAGATTGGTTTTCAGCCGCAGATGCGCATCGGTACCGTAGGCGGTCGCCACCCAGTATTCGCTGGAATTGCTTTCACGGGCCAGGAACTGCCGGGTTTCCTCCGCGTGTACCCGGGCCCACGCTTCGGCACGAAGCACCTGATCGACGATGCGCACGGCGGCATCGAAATGGTTCTCGGTCAAGTTCCTGTCCACGGTCAGCGTGCGTGGCGTGCCATTGTTGGCGCGAATCAGCGGCTCCGGGTGCGCTCCGGTATCGATGACGGTGTGCAGACCGAACAGATTGGCAAGATGCGCCGCCGAGGCTCCTTTGAGAAATATTGCGTCCACCTCGCCGCGCAGCAGCCCGACCAGCTCACGGGCCTGACCGCCGCTGCGGCGGCCGCTGAAAATCTGAGTGCCGGCGATGCGTTCGGCCGGAGCATCACTCTGACCGGACGTGATGACATAGTCCACGAGTTCGACGTCGGAAACTTCGAGGCCATTGAGGCGCAGCGCATTCTCCAGGCCTCGGATGGCCTGGGCGCGCGAGAAATCGATCTGCACATTTTCCCATTTCGGCAGGCCGAAGCGACGACCCTTGAGGTCCTTCGGCGAATGGATGCCCGATTCAGGGAGGGTCAAGATGAGTTGGATCTCGTCCGCCCAGGACAAACCCAAAACACGGGTTTCGCGGCCGGCCGACCGCGCCCAGATGGCGGGAATATTGCCGCCATGACGCACGGAGTTCTGCAGGGTATGGTCGAAGTGCGACTCACGCACCGCCTTGTCGTTCGATTCGCGCAGAGATTTAACGAGAGTATTCTGAGCGCGGAAGCTCTCCTCCAGCCAGCCCTTTTGCAAGGCGATGCCGAGGCCGGTCGGCACGGGGCAGCGCGTGTACCACAAAATATCGAGATTGGAATTGCTCATGAAAGAACGCTCCTATGGGTCGATTGAAACTATGCAAGGTAGTAGATGCGTGGATTCTTGGGTCCTACCGTCAAAAGTGCACCGTGAACGAGCCGCCGACGATGCGCCCTTCGCTCCAGGACACGGCGTCGCCGCCCAGATAGATTCCCGAGGGCGCCGGTGCCGTCGAATTCGTTTCCAGCAGCGTGTGTTCCTTGTAGATCTTGTCGGTCACATTGTTGACGTAGGCCGTAAAGGTGACTTTGTGGACAATGTAGGACAGCCGCACATCGCCCAGCGTGTAACCCTGTTGAACCACATTGGGGTCGATCTGATCGTTGGAGTAAAAGTAGTACCTGCTCGTGTATCTCCAGTCCGTGCCAAGCAACAAATCGGCGCCGTTTGGCAAGTGCAGGCGATAGTCGCCGTCTAAAACGATGGACAAATGCGGCGAGCGGACGAAATTATTGCCTGCATAGCTGATGCCGCCGGTGGTGTATTCGGTGAACTTGGTATTGAGCCAGGCCTGGTTCAGGCGCAGGTGCAGATTTTCCACCGGCAGCGCTTCGACCGTAAATTCCACACCGTGCGCCTTGCCGGCGCCGGCGTTGGTCAAATTTGATATTCCGGCGGTGACGACGTTCACCTGGATGTCGTCGTAATGGTAGAGGAAGGCGTCGGCGTTGGCGGTCAAACGTCCGTTCAGCCATTCACTCTTTGCTCCAACCTCGTACGAAGTCAGGTACTCCGGCTTCACGACATCGATATTCGCGCTCGAGGTAGCCGAACTGTTGTAGCCGCCCGCGCGAAAGCCGTGCGCATACTTGGCGTACACGCGCGCGTGATCGGTGATCTCGTATTCCGGCGTCGCATCGTAGGTCCAGGCTCCCCAACTGTTGCCGGCATTCTGTGTGGCGATGCTTTTGAGCCCGTTGACCGAACTTGGCAGCCACCAGGTGGCCGCATTGTTGTAGGGCGACAGGGGATCGGTTTTGACCACGGGCGCGTTGAGAAGGTCCAGATTGTCGGACTTGATTTCGTCGGTGTAGCGCACGCCCGCGCTGATGTTGAACTTGTCGGTGAAGTTGAATGTGTTGCTGAAGAAACCCGAATAGCTCTTGGTGTTCTGCAGAAAACTCGAGTAAAGATACTTGGCGCTGACGCCGGTCGGCGTGTCGCCGGTTGCGGCATCCGGCAGAGTCGCCGTGACCGTCTGCGAATTGATGTCTTCCTCGAACAGCATGGTGCCCAACAGCCAGTTCCAGCGGTCGCTGCGCGGCGATGCCAGGCGCAGTTCCTCGGAAATCTGCTGGGTGTGTCCGGAGTTCCAACCGCGGCTGAGTTCCAGCGAGGTGTCGTCGGCGTCGTCGAAGACCACCGTCTGAAAGCCCTCGTAGCCGGTGATGGAGGTAAGTGTATTGTGGCCGATCGGGCCGTTGATCGTGAGAGCGGCGCCATCCTGGCGGATCTGTGTGGTGTTCGGCGCATTTTGCGACACCACGCTGAGATTCGAACTCGGCGTATATCCGTTCGGCGTATTCGGCGTGTCCTTGTAATATTGGCCGTTTGGGCCGGCGCCCACGACGGTCCAGTTATTGCCGTTGCCGTAATAGTCGCGGTAATGCAGGTTGAGCAGTGCGCTCCACTCCGGGGTCAGATTGGCCAGAAACTGCAGCCGCCCGGCATCATCGTGGAACTGCACTTCATTGTTGTCGGTATAGGTGTCCAGATAGGCGCCCGGTGAGCTTTCGGCATGGAAGGACGCTCGGGCCGCGAGCACATCGTCGATCACGGCATCTCCATAGGCGCCTTCATACAACTGATCGTCGAATGAGCTGTGGTCCACTTTGACATAGCCGTCGGGGGTGAAGGTGGGCTTCGCCGAAATGAAATTGATGGCGCCCCCCGTGGTGTTCTTACCCCACAACGTACCCTGCGGACCCTCCAAGACTTCCACCCGCTCGAGGTCGTACACCGGCTGGCCGGTGGCATTGACATTGCTGAAGTACACGTCGTCGAAATACACCCCGACCGGACTTTGCACATCGAAGCCCTGGGCGCCGGTGCCGACACCGCGTATCCACCAGCGCGGCCGGGTGGGTGCAGTTTCTCCCGCTGACGTATCCGCGATGAGGAAGGTGATGTTGGCGGCGGAACTGCCGAGATCGAGCGCCATGACCTCGTTGCCGCTGACCGCCGTCACCGTGGTCGGCACCTTTTGAATGGGTTCTGCGCGGCGCTCCGCGGTGACCACCACATCGTCGAGGAGAGCGCTGTCGCTGGTGCTCGCGCTGGCCAGGTTGATATTGCTGCCGCTTCCCGGCATGGCCGTCGCACTGTCCGCAGCCGCTACATGCGTGATGGCGCAAAGCGCCGCAACGCCCGCCACTGCGGTCATGGTTCGGCGGATGCCCGGCGACGAAGGCGCAATTGAAAACAGCATGCATACCCCATTACAAAAAACACGTGAAACAAATGAACACTTGTAACGGGCGTTATCCAGAAAGCGTGCCAAATGCGCGGTGGATGTACTCTTATTTCAGAACACTTATTAAAAACAATGAGTTGAATTTTCACTGCCGCACTCGGCGGTGTATTTTGAGTCGAGACATTTGCCGCCGCCTCCGCGGCGTACTGACGTTAACTGCGCAGGCCGCTGCTGCTTTTCGGCCATGGCGAATCACCTATGCGTATCGGTTATAACCATGTGATTTATTTATCCTGTGACAAGCGACGATTGCCGCGCAGAGGCACGTGAAACTCCGCCGAAAAGGCGTCCACCTTCTCCTGCGTCTCCAACTTCTCCGCAGTGCTTATTCGCTCACGAGACAGATGCGGCGCCAGCCTCTCGATAAAATCGTACATGTAGCCGCGCATCAAAGCGCCGCGGCGAAACCCGATCCAGGTGGTGTGTGCGTCGAACAAATGAGCCGCATCGAGCACCACGAGATCCGAATCGACGACCGGATCCATGGCGAAGCCCGCCACGACGCCCACGCCCAAGCCGATCCGCACGTAAGTCTTGATGACGTCCGCATCGCGCGCCGTCAGCGCCACGTCGAGCGAGAGCCTCGCGCGTTCGAATAAAGCCGGCAGCGACGATCGGCCGGAGATGCTGAATCCATAGGTCACGATCGGGTGTTGGGCCAGCTTCCTGAGCGTCGGTCTTCCAGCCGATGCGAGCCGATGACCGCGCGGTACCACGATCGCCCGATGCCATCGGTAGACCGGCAGGCGTACGAGATGCGGGAATAACTCCGGAGATCCCGTGGCGATGGCAAAATCGATCCGTCCTCCCGTCATCATGTCCGCGATTTGCTCGGACGTGCCTTGATGCAAATGAAGGCGGACTTTGGGGTGTGCCGCGCGGAATGTACGAATCACCTCCGGCAACACATAGCGCGCCTGCGTGTGCGTGGTTGCAATGGATAGCGAGCCGCCGTCCGGGTTGCGAAGCTCTGCGGACACGCGGCGGATGTTCTGCATTTCTCGCACGATGCGTCCGGCGTGTTCCATGATTTCCGTGCCGGCGGCCGTGGTCCGCAACAATGCGCGGCGTTTGCGCTCGAACAGCTCGAGGCCCAATTCCGTTTCCAGCAACTTGATTTGGCGGCTCAAAACGGGCTGGGAGGCATGCAGACCCCGGGCAGCCGCCGAAATGTTCAAGCCGTTGTCACGCACCGCGACGAGGTAGCGCAATTGTTGGAATTTCATGGCGGGGCTGCCACTCGAACTTCATTCCTGAAAAACAAAGCGGCCTTCGGCAACGAACTGCTCAATTCGCCTGCGCTGATTAGGGTGCTCGCGTTCCCTCAGGTCCGACGGCAGACTGTCGCGCTCAGCCTGCCGGCCGACCGCGATGGCCACTTCGACGCTGTAGCTCTCCGGCACGCCCAGGACCTCACGAGCCTTGTCGCGGTTGAAACCGCCGATGGCGTGCGCACGCCAGCCGCTGTGCAGGGCTTGCAAGGAAAGATTGGCCCACGCCGCACCGGAGTCGAATGAATGGCTGCGCAGGGGACTGGCCTCGATCTCGCCCTCACGCACCTGCGTGGTCTTCGACACCAGAACCACCAGCACCGAGGCGTTGGCGGCCCAGCGTTGATTACTGCCGCTGAGCAGGCTTAGGAAAGTCGGCCAATGGTGCGAATCCTTCAGGGCATAAATGAAGCGCCAGGGCTGAGAATTACTGGCCGAAGGCGCCCAGCGTGCAGCCTCAAACAGAGTAAACAGCGTGGTCTCGTCGATCGCTTCGTCGGTGAAGGCGCGCGGTGACCAGCGATTGACGAAAATCGGATCAACGGCGAATTCAGGTCGGCGGATACTCACAGTCATTTTGATCCTCTTCCGAGATGGGGTACGACGGCCGATCAGGCGGCCGCGGATTTGCTGCTTGTAGGCACAGTCGCAGAAAGCATGGTCCGTGCCATGTGCAACCACTCCGAATGGACCAACAGGGCGCTCAGATCGACCGCGGGCCGAGTGTCTGCACAGATCGCAGCAGCGCAGGCCATCAACTGTTGAAAATCGTGCCGGTCGATACGCATTGGACGCGGCTTTCGCTCGTCCCTCATACAGTCGGCCGCCCAGGTGCCGAAAAAACTCGTTCGTACTCAACCCAGGCCTTATGGCACGGAGCTTGCTGCGCTGTCCTATCAAATTCGAGGACAGCCATGACCAACAAACGACGTCAACTTGCGCTCAATGTATTTTTCATGCGTTTCGGTCATCACCCGGCGGCGTGGCGCAGCCCGGGCGTCACGGCGACAGGTCGCCCGGACATCAAATACTGGGTCGATATGGCCAAGCTCGCCGAGCGGGCTAAGTTCGATACCTTCTTCGTGGCGGATTTCATCGGCCGCTCGGGTGACAAGCTGGAGCAGACCAGCCGCCTGGGCGGCGCCTTCCAGTTCGAGCCGTTGACCTTGCTGAGTACGATCGCCGCACATACCCAGCACATCGGCCTGGTCGCCACGGTCAACACCAACTTCAGCGAGCCCTACAACATCGCCCGTCAGCTCGCTTCCCTGGATCACATCAGCGGCGGCCGCGCCGGCTGGAACGTGGTGTCCTCGTACCGCGAGGACACGTCCCAGAATTTCGGCATCAAGGAACTGCGCGGTCACGGCGAGCGCTACGAGCGCGCCGAGGAATTCGTAGCGGTGGTCAAGGCCTATTGGGACAGCTGGGATGATGACGCCTTCGATCATCCCGATCGGCCCGCCGCACGCTTTTTCGACCCTCGCGCGGCCCATGTCGTGAAGCATGAAGGCGCGTATTTCTCCGCCGACGGCCTGCTCGACATCGCCCGCCCGCTGCAGGGACATCCAGTGCTCGTACAGGCCGGAAACTCCGATACCGGACGCGAATTCGCCGCCAAGGTCGGCGAAATGACCTACAGCTCCGCGACCTCCCTGGAAGTGGCACAGGCTTACTATCGGGATGTGAAGCACAGGCTCCCCCACTACGGCCGCGACCCGGACGACATCAAGATAGCACCAGGTCTGTCGGTAATCGTGGCCGACACCGATCAGGAGGCGCAGGACAAATTCCAGGCTCTGCAGGATGCCGTCGACTTTACTCAAGGGCTCATGGGCCTCGACGTATCGGCCTATCCGCTCGACGGTCCGCTGCCCGACGACATTCCCATCCCGGAGAACGGCCGTGGCCGCATACAGCAGCTGATCGAGCTGGGCAAGCGCGAGAACCTGACCATCCGCCAATTGATCCTGAAATTCAGTGTCGCCAGAGGCCATGTACAAGTGATCGGCTCCCCCGCCAAGGTGGCCGATCTGATGGAGCAGTGGTTCGTCGAGCGCGGTGCCGACGGCTTCAATGTCGTGCCGCCGCTGCTTCCCGGTGGCTTCGAGGACTTCGTACGTCTGGTCGTGCCGGAACTGCAGCGTCGCGGCCTCTTCCGCAAGGAGTATGAGGGCCGCAGTTTCCGGGAGAACCTCGGACTGAAACGTCCGGCCGATCTTGAATCACGCCACTCGCAGGCGTTGCGGGCCGAATCCGGCAGGAAATTGTCGAGCGCCGTAGGCTAGGGTTCCCCGTCCCCTATTGTCGCCAGGGCTGGAGGTGCTTGGACACTGATGACACCAGTTGACTCATGGCCGTGCCCAGCACAGTGATCCCGGCCACGCACACCATGATCACGTCCATGTGCGCGCCCGTCTCGGCCACCATCATCAGATTGCCCAGGCCCGCGCCGACATTGAACAGCAGCTCACCGGCGACCGCCACGATCCACGCAAAAGGCACCGCCTGCTGCAGACCGGCAAAGAGGGCGGGCAACGCCGCGGGCAGCAGCACGCGCCGGAACGATTGGATTCCGCTCAAGCCGTACACCTGGCCCACTTCGCGGTAGCGCACATCGACATTCCGCAGCCCCTCATAGGTGCTGAGCACCATGGGATAAAACGCGGCCAGCGCGATGATGAACACCTTGGCCGGCTCGCCGTTGCCCAGCCACAGCCCGATCAGTGGTGTCAGTCCCAGCAGGGGTACCTGCCGGACCGACTGGTAAAGGGGATTGATGAGAGTCAGGGCGAGGCGCGAAAACGCCATGAGTAGGCCGGTGCCGATACCGAGCGCGACGCCGGTCGCCAATCCCAGACTGGTGCGTAGCAGACTCCCTTTGAGATCGAGCCACAGATCGCCGCTGACGAGCAGTTCGTAAAATGCCGCACCCACTTGCTCGAGCGGCACAAACGCATAGGCGTGCAACGCGTCGCGGTGCGCATTGTATTCCCACCATCCGAGCAGCAGCACCGGGATGACCGCGCCCCGCAGCGATTTGAGAACACGAACGGCGGAATGCATCAACTGTGCTTCCAAGGCAGCAGAGCCCGCTCCAGCCATCGCAAGCCGAGGTCGAAGGCAAAACCCAAGGAGCCGGTGACTATCACGCCGACCATGACGATGTCGAGGCGCAACATCTGCCGGCCTATTTCCATCATTTGCCCGATGCCGGTATCGGCGGCCAGCAATTCCACCGCCACCAACACCATCCAGGATCGACCCAGCGCAATGCGCGCACCCGTCAATAGAGCCGGCACCGTGGCAGGAAAGAGGATGCGGCGAAATTGCGTCCATAGCCCGAGCCGGTAGGCCCGGCCCACCTCACGGTAGTCGCGCGGAATATTCGCCACGCCTTCCAAAGTCGCGACGGCCACCGGGAAAATCGTGGATTTGACGATGATGACGATTTTCAGTGTTTCGCCGATCCCGAATAAGAGGATGAACATGGGAATGAGCGACAGGGTCGGCACCTGCCGCAGCACGTGAAACGCCGGCCGTAGGTAAATCTGGGCCTGCCGGGAGGTCGCCAGCAAGGCGCCCAAAGCCGCACCCGCCGCGCCGCCCAGCGAAAAGCCCAGCAGCAATCTATACAGGCTGATTTTCAAATCGCCCGGCAATTCGCCGCTGTCCCAGACTTCGTGAAAAGCATCCAGAACCGCCTGAGGCGGCACCAGGATTTGCTCCGAGAACCAATGCGCTCGCGTCGCGCAAGTCCACGCAGCGAGCAGCAGCAGCGGCGATACCAACCATGCCAAACCCTCGAGACGCGACCGCTCGATCCGAGGCCTTGCGGGCAGGAAGGAATGGGGACTGCCGGTGCCTGGAGCTGTCAGACGAGTTGTGCGGCCGCGCGATGTATCGACATCAATGGTGGTGGCGTTCATCGGAGTCTCACAGGGCCGGCCCTGTCAAATGCGGGCGGCGTCCGGCAACCAACTACGATCCTTGTGATTTCGATCCTGGGGGCTCCGATCCTGCGACCGCTCCGGCGCTGTGATGGCACTGTCCTCCAACAGCCCATGGCGCTTGAGCAACGTGCGCAGCACATTGCGAGTGACGCCCAGCATTGCCGCCGATTGAACCTGATTGTTGCCGCAGTGCCGATACGCCTCGGTAACGATCAACTGCTCCAACTCGTCATAGAGCGCCGCGCCGGGTTTTGCGAAGGAGCGCCGCAGTTGTGCGGCGATGACTTGCAGCGGCGCCATCTCGTCGGGTGCGACCACCGGGACGAGCCCGGCAGCGCTGCTGCCCTCACCCACCATGGCGGCGCGCCAGCCGCCGCTGACCTTCAGATGCTCCGGTCGGATTTCCTCGGCGCTCGAGATCAACAACGCAAAGTGAATGACGTTTTCCAGCTCGCGGATGTTCCCCGGCCACGCATGCCTGCGCAGGGCATCGACGGCCGACGACGACAGATCGGGTACCGGTATATTCATGCGCTGGCTATGGGTACGCAGGAAATGCTGAGCAAGGGGCAGCACATCACCGGGCCGTTCCCTCAGCGGCGGCAGCCGCGCCGGCGCGATGTTCAAGCGATACAGCAGATCGAGACGGAAACGGCCGGCGGAAACGGCATGCTCGAGATCGACATTGGTGGCCGCCACCAGGCGTACATCCACGGCAATCGGCTTGCGCGAGCCGATGCGCACCACCTCCCGCTCCTGCAGCACGCGCAGCAATTTGACCTGCATGGCCAGCGGCAGGTCGCCAATTTCATCCAGGAACAGCGTGCCGCCGTCGGCGGCCTCGAACCAGCCTTCGCGGCGGCCTACCGCGCCGGTAAACGAACCGGCTTCATGGCCGAACAACTCGCTTTCCGCGAGATGATCGCTGATGGCGCCGCAATTGACCGCCAGAAAGGGACCGGTGCGCCCGCTCAATTGGTGAATGTGCCGCGCCACCAGTTCCTTGCCGGTGCCTGTCTCTCCGATGATGAGCACCGGCACCTCGCTGGGCGCCAGCTTTTCAATGTAGCTGAGCAGGTGACGCGACGCTGGATCGGCAAACACAAGCGCCTTCGCTCGGATCGACAGGGGTTGGGCGTCGCCGCCGTCCAGCGACAACAGAGTCGGATGCTTTTGCGAATCTGTGGTCATGGTATTCCCAATGCAAAAACACCCGTCGCGATTGTCACTCGGCGCAGTCTATGGCCCCCCTTGCTCAATCAGAAGTAACATAAAAACAGAGCGATATACGCTTTAGGAATATGCAGACCCACCCCCCGCCGCGTGCCTGCCTCAAAGTCAGCAAGCGGCTGCCCGTTTTAGAACAGCCCTGCGAGTCCCGGGGCCGAGCGGCCGCGCTGACTCGCCCAACATTCTCGCCAATTCGTTGAATTGAACGGCATTTATGCTGGGGCACCGACCGGCCCGTGCAGTTGGCACAATTTCTGCCAGTACCCTGGGGACGGCAAAGAATAGAACCCCAAAACAGGACCCATAAACTCCGTGGATAATTCACCCGCGACACGATTGAGGGATCTCTGGCATGCACGTTGTCCTGTGCCGACGCCGCTCAGCCTCGCCATTCAACTGGGCTGGATCGAAGATGCCCTGCGCCAGAGCGGCAATATCCAGCTCAGATCACTGCCTGAAACCGACGATCCCACCGAAACCGTTCACCATCACGAAAGCCCTCTGCCGAATTCCTTCCGCCACGGCGGCAGCGTCCCGGCGATCTGGGCGCGAGCGAGGGGTCAGCAGACTCGCGTCATTGGCCTGAG
>Ga0116129_1001617_pt1 | contig 12263 bp, 12 predicted proteins | sample June2015DPH_17_2_FD_89732 | JGI IMG/M metagenome (GOLD analysis project Ga0116129, IMG submission 89732) | Peatland microbial communities from SPRUCE experiment site at the Marcell Experimental Forest, Minnesota, USA - June2015DPH_17_10 | ecosystem: Environmental > Terrestrial > Soil > Wetlands...
ACGGTCTGCAGGAAGGTCGGCACGCTGAGGTCGTAGAGTGATGTCGCCATCGGCTTCCCCCTTAGCTCAAACTGGCCTCCGCTAGTGCCGGGGTGACCCTGCGCTGTCGCGGAGGACAAAGCCAATATACCCGACATCGCCGATCCCGCATTGCCCATGTAGACCGTCTGTTCCCGGGAAGCGCCAATGTCCAAGAAGGGTTCGGGACGCGCCGATGGCCCATAACCCTTGCTGCGAACGGATCTGACCGACCAAAGCTTCACGCTTGGGTGGCGCCAGGTCCACGGCCAAGCAATTTGCAGGTTATACGAGGCGATTCAGACCGCGCGCCTCATTTATCACGATCAGAATGCCCCGGTTTCCCATCAGTTAGCGAGCGCCAGGTCAATGATCGATTTTTGATTCTTTGCTTGCACTCGCAAAGTACAAAGCCTACCCGAAGGCCGCCATTCGCATCCTGCCACCGGTGCCGCCGTGCACGGTGCGCCGCATAGCCCTACTTCTTTGACGCTTCGATAATCTGAAATGGCGAACGCGTCGGCAGCATGCACTCGAACTTCAGGCCCGCGGTATCGAGCAGCACCTTGTACTCCTTCAGTGCCCGCTCGCGGCCCGGCAGCATGACCATCATGTTCAGGTCCATCAAGGAGGCGAAGCTTGGCGAGTTGTCGTCGGGGATCACCATCTCGACGATGTCTATCGTCCCGCTGCGCGCGAGCCTGCGTGCGCAGTTGGCGAGAATGGTTCGGCACTGGCCGTCGTCCCAATCGTGGAGGATCTGTTTGAGCAAGTAGACATCGCCCTCTGGCACGTCGACGAAGAAGTCGCCCCCGATGGCTTCGGCGCGACCGCCCAGCCCATTTGCATGCAGTGCCTGGCGGGCGCGCTCCGCTACGTTGGGCATGTCGATCACGATGCCGGAGGTACCGAGATTTTTCTTCAGCACCGCCGCCAGGAGCGTCCCGTGCGAACCGCCGACATCGACAATTTTCTTCGCCTTCGAGAAGTCGCATAGGCTCACCACCTCGCCCGCGACCATGGCGGCCAGGTTGGTCATGGCGCCGCCAAAGACTGCCGCTTCCTGAGGGTGTTCGTCGTACCACTCGAAGATCTCCTTCCCCAGCGCCATGGGCGCGGCGTGCTCGCCGGTTTTCGCGGCGTCGAACAAGCGACCCCAGGCCATCCAGTGTCCGTGATCCGTCTCCGCGATGGAGAAGTCGCGCAGCGATCCGGGCGTGTCGGACTTGAGCACGTTGCCTAGTGCCGTCAGCTCGAAGGTGTGCGGCCGGATCTCCTTAAAGAGCCCCAGGCCAGTTGCGGCGCGAAGGATGCGGTAGGTTGCGTCCGGGTTGGAGCCGCATTTCTTCGCTATGACGGTGCTCGTCAGCGGCTGCTCGGCGAGGACGTCCGGGATGCCGAGGGGCAGAGAGAGCCGACCAGCTGGCTCACCCAATGGCCGGTGATCATCTGCATGACGAGGGCGGGCGGCGGCAGTTGCTCTGATCCGTCCGGCTGGACCATTAAGAGTCTCCATTGGATTTGGGCGACAGGGAGTTTAGATTATTAAGCAACATAAATGCGGTTTTCTGGACTTCGCATGCTTCGCGATTTTGCTGCCCGGACTGCAGACACTACGAACACGTTTCACGTCAGCCTGATCAGTTCATACAACGCAGTTTTGGCCGTGCGCCAAAGCGAAATCAATCGCCGCGCGCACGGCTGCCACTTGCGCTGCACTGCACTGCTCAGGGGTTGTTCGAGGACTGTCCGGATAAACCTCGGTGGTGGTTTTGTAGAGGGCCGGGGTCATGCTTGCACAGAGGCCGAGTTGCTTCAGCGGGTAATTAATGACGCCCGGGGCGACCATGGGCGATCCGATGATCTCCCCTTGTCGATCTGCCTGCGCAATGTGCGTAACCTTCGCTACGGCCGCGATCACCGCTTGCTGGAACTCCGGTTGCGGATGCTCGCTATCGTCGACCAGATAGAACCCGTCGGGAATTTCACACGGCACATGCTCCACGCCGTCGCGAGCGGCGAGCGCCGGGCGAAATTCTGATTCATCGCTATCAGTCGTCTCATGCAAATCGATATGCAGAAGCACGCCGTCGCGGAAGGAGGCGACGAAGCGCATCAGTGCCGCCGACTCTTGCGCCGGACTGTTGTCCCGAAATGAGCGATTCGGATCGACGGCGTGCATGTTCCAGCGGTGAATCACTTCGTAGGCCCAGGGACTGACGCAAGGTGCGACCACGAGGTTGACACGACCTGCGTAGCTGGCCGCATGTTCATCGAGGAACCGCAACGCCCCGTGCACGCCGCTGGTTTCATAGCCATGCACACCGCCCGTCACCAAAACACAGCGAAGGGAGTCGCTCCATTCGCGGCTCTTGATTGCAAAAAGCGGGTACCTGTCGGGGTCAAAATCAAGATCCCCATATTGCACCACGTCGTAGCGGGACTTAAGGGTATCAATCACCCGCAACACGTCCAATTTGTAACTGCGTTTAAAGGTCTGCAGTGAAAGCCAGATTGCCACCTCCGCTTCGCCCCAGGGAAGTCCGGGCGTGCCGATCGGGAAGGGTGGAGGGGTCGTCATCGCGTTGCCTGCCCCGCAGTGGATAAATAGAGATCGTGGCACTTTAGCAGCGCCCCACGATCGAAAGAAGCTCGGATGAATTTTCCGCCGTTCGTGCCACGGCACAAGCGGCTCGCCGGTCCTTTACTGTCGGCAATCACGGATTGCTGGGTGTGGTTGCCTCCACCGGAGCGCAATTGGTTCGACCCTGCATCATGCAGTCCTGCCGCTCTGACTCGTCGCTAATCGCATAAAATAGGTACAAGCCTCCCAGGACCAGCAATAAAATGAGGGCCAGCGCCAGCAGCACGGCGCGCGGCGAATAGGTGTCCTCATTGTGCTTGGACTGCTGCTCGGGCATCCGCCAATGATCCCATTAGGTCGCAGCGAGCGCACTGATCGTGACGGAGTGAGAACTCCGCAGTTCCAGTGTTCGGGTTCTCGTGGGGTTCTTCCTCGAGCCGGGCGACGAGCGCGCGTGCTCTTGTCAGCGCCAAGTCGAAATCATCGACACGGAAAAACAAGAGGAGACCGTTGCCAGGCGGCGCGTGATCAGGACTCATCAAAGAGGGATGGTCATGAGCACCCCAACCGTGAAGGCAGAGCAAGACCGTTCCATCCGAGTCGAGGATTTGACCGAAGTAGTCATGGGCGGGGGCCGTCTCCGGCAGGCCAAATAGCGACTGGTACCACTTGAAGCTCTCGTATACATCGCCAACGCCAATGATCGTCTACGTGCGCCTCATGGGTGCCCTCCTGCGGCTCATCTATAAGGACGCATCGCCCAATCGACGATCCCGCCCGTCCTTTACTTCTTCGGATCGACCAGTGCCTGGTAGACGAGTTGACGGGCGAAGTCGTTGTAGCCGCGCGGGCCCGCGCGGTATCCATTCTGGATCATGCCCAAGAAGATCACATCGTTGGTCGGGTCCATCCACCACCAGACGCCGGTCGAGCCATCCCAACTCAGCGTGCCCGGCCCCTCAAGCCGGCCGGCGGCGCGTGGATCGACCGCAGTCTGCATATTCAGCCCGAACCCCATCGCATCGCTGAACATCCATTGCAGCGCCAGCGCGAAACCCGGCGGCAGTGGCTTCGGGAAACTGTTCGTACCCATCAACTCGACCGTCGCAGGAGCGAGTATACGGACGCCATTCCACTCGCCCTTGTTGGCCAGCATTTCTGCGAAGTGCGAATAGTCGTCGAGCGTCGAGAACAGTCCACCACCGCCCGATTCGAGACCCGGCGGTTTGCTGGGATCGCGCTTTCCGCCTGGGCCGGTGCCTTCAACCGGCACCAGCGCGCCGTTCGCGTCCGTCCGGTACAAGGCAGCGAGCCGGCCAAGCTTGGCCGACGGCACATAGAAGCCACTATCGACCATGTTGAGGGGACCGAAGAGCCGCTTCTGCAGGAACTCGCTGAACTTCATCCCCGAGAGCTTTTCGATGATGTAGCCTTCGACGTCGATGCCGGCGCTGTAATAGAAATGCTCGCCGGGCTGATAGGCAAGCGGGACCTGGGCCATGCGTTCGATCATCTGTTGGAGATTGTCGGCCGCCAGCGGCGCCTTTTGCGCGAAGATCTTGTCACCCGGCAGGTCCTGGAACATGCCGTAACCGAGGCCCGCGGTGTGGCTCATCAGGTTGTGCATGGTTGGCGCGTGCTTGACGGGCTCAAGCTTGGGCGAGCCGTCGGGATTGATACCGACCGCGACCTGAAGGTCCTTGAATTCGGGCACGTATTTGCTGATCGGATCGTCGAGGCGGAACTTGCCCTCCTCGAACAACATCATCAGCGCGACGCCGGTCACCGGCTTGCTCATCGATGCCAGGCGGAAGATCGTGTCGCGGCTCATCGCATTGGTGTCATCGCGATTGCCATAGGTTTTGACCGACACGATCTTGCCGTGGCGGATCAGCATGGTCGCCATACCCTTCACTTCGCGGTGCGCGACGATGTCGGCCATGGCGTCGTCAAGGCGCTTGAGGCGTTCGCTCGAGAAGCCTACCGCTTCGGGGGTAGCCGCCTTTGGCAAGCTTTGCGCATCTGACATACAGTTCAATAGTAACCCTGCAGATGCTGCTGCGGCTAACCAGCGACCTTGAATTCTGTTCACTAAACCTCCCCAGTTGATTTCTGTTTTCGTCTCCGTTAGCGCAGAGGCTTACCGAAGAATCTCTCGGTCGCAGCATCGGTCTAAAGGACCCGCCTCCAGCATATATCAGATTTGTGAGTGAACGCAGTCACTCTACCTTCGTGAGAGCGGGGCATCAGCAGCATGCGTTCGCCGCGCATGCGCCACATCGCGCGACGATCAGGCGACTGGCGGCGGTTGCCCTGGCAGGCTCGGAACGTTCGGATCGATGTGCGCCCAGGTCGGCGCTTGGGTGGTCCAGATGCTCGATGCGGGGCGGGCCAATTCTGGGTCATCGAGGGTGCCGCCTCGAACGAAGATCAGGTGTGGTCGGGCCTCGGCTTCGCTGAACAGTGGGGTGCCACAGGTCGGGCAGAAGCGGCGGTGCATCACGTTGCCGCTGTCGGCGACGCTACGATAGTCGGTGAGCGTACCATCAATGGTGACCGCATCCCTGGGGAAGCAAACATTCACGGTGCCGTTGCCGGCGGCGAGGTATTGGCAAAGCCGACACCAGCAGATCCGCGCCGCCAGTGGTGCCGCGGTGCTACGGTAACGCACAGCCTTACACAAGCATCCGCCCTCAATCTTCATCGCCATGTCCTTCCTGACCTCCTGAAACCAGACAATGAAGCCTCACGGATGAGGCGACCCAACGGCGCCGGTTGCGTATGTGCGCGGAGCAGAGGCGCCTGCTGAGAATAACTCTAGCTCACGCCGCGTTGGTTTGCGCAAATCTGTGCGAAAAAACCAGATATGCGTGTTGATCTGGGTGGCAGAAGGAGTTGGAATCGCACTTACCCAATTCCAATGACTGCCAACCCGCCCAGCTTGGTTCGAACTTATCGCCTAAAGGTAAAAAGCGAGGCGTACCCGTGGCGCGCTACCTGTTGACCTACACCCTGTCTCTGGGAGCACGGCTAAGTCGTCGCTCGACGATATGGAGGCGCTCCGCTACTGGATGGACAATCCTGTTTCATCAGGGAACATTGGTGCAGGATCAGTAGAACTGCCCCCGGTTTTGCGCAACGGAACAGTAAGCGTCGCAGTTCCCGGTCAAGTACTCAAAGCCGCCAGGATCGGTCGCCAGCGAATCAGTCTGCTACAACAAGCCGATAGCCCGCGTCATAGGCATCAAGAGTGAGCAGTTCGGCGTAGCGGCGCTCCCATTCGCCCGTTTCGAGATCTTGCTTCAGTTTCTCCAATCCCGGTTTCACGCTGCTGATTGCCCAGAATGACGAACTACCGGACCGTATTCTGGCATCGAGATAGGCGCTTGGGCGGCGCCAGTAGGCATACAGGAACCCATCGCTGCAATCGTGAGGCACCGGTACTGTGGTGATCTGCACGCGGCCCAACCACCGTTCGTAGTCGGACATCGCAGGCATCTGTGCCTGGTCCAACCAAGCGAGCTCAGGAAGATAGTCCGTCAGCCATGGTCGATGCGACGGATCGAACGTTAGCAGGACGATTCGACCGCGCGTCACGCGATGCAACTCGTGTAGACCCGCTTCCTTGTCGGGCCAGTGATGAATGGTCAAAATCGCCATTGCAGCATCGAAAGCATCATCGTCGAAGGGAAGGTGGTCAGCGGACGCCTGTATCGCCTTCGCTGCCGATGAATTTCGCTTTCGTATCATTTCAAGCGACGGCTCCACGGCCGTGACCCGTCGATCGACAGGTTCATACGACCCAGTCCCCGCACCAACATTCAGCACCGTCTCCGCTTGCCCTATAGCTTCCTGTATCGCTGCGGCTATGCGTGGGTCGGGCTTGCGAAGCTCGGCGTAGTTAAGCCCAATCACGTCGTATTTGGCGGACATTTGATCAGCTTCGCTCGATAATTGAGCGTCCGCAAGGGGTACGTTCCGGCCGTCGCCGATATACCGACGAATGCGATTCCGTTAGGATGACCGTGCGGCAGCCAGGAGAGCGGCGGTGGCAACAGATTGCACGACAGAGGGATCGTCGGCCGCAGTGGGCGGCCACGCTGATCCGCCCGCACTTGCCGGTGCGACCGATGCCCCGTCGGAAGCGATGCGCGCACCCACGCCAAGACAGGAGTCCGCCCAGATGCTTGAACCTCATGCACCTCATGAGCCGATCCATACGTGGAGAGGCTTTTTTATTCACATCGCCACCATCGTCGTCGGCTTACTGATCGCCATCGGTTTGGAACAGACAGTGGAGTACTTCCACCACCGCCATCAGGTCGCCGAGATACGCCAATCACTGGCCGAAGAACGCCGCATCAACGAGGCTATCTTTGATGGCGGAACAGCCGAGTTCAGGCGCTACTCGCCCGTGCTGCGCGGCATGCTGGAAACGACACAGTATCTTCGCCAGCATCCAGGCGCGCCAGAAAGCCAATGGCCCAGCCGCTATCGCTTCTATATTCTTACAACCAGCTATCAGGACTCATCCTGGCGCACGGCACAGGAAAGCGGAGTGCTGCAATACATGCCGCGCAGCGAGGTGCGCGCTTACGGTGACCTCTATGCCCGCTTGTCTCTGTTGAGTGAGACTTCCGCGAAAGAGCGGGACGCGGTCATGCGGGCCAAAGCCTATATTCTGCGCGCACCCGATCCAGCACACCTGACGGCAGAGCAACTCGAGCGCGAGTTCGATCTGATCAACGAAGTCCGCGTCGAGCTCTACTTGCTGGGAAATCAGGAGCGTAATTTGTCCGGCCTTTATCGCGACTTCCGCGACCCACCGTCCGACGCCGAGTATTACGCACTCATTCCGCCTCCCCCAGACCCGGGCGACTATGAGGATGTCCGTCGTATGCATCAGCACGTCGACGCCATAACCAAACAGCAGGACGACGCAGTAGGCGTGTCGCAGCCGTGAGCCGTACGATCGGGACCAACTCGCGACAGGTCGCAAGAAATGCAATCGGTCAAAACAAGCGGGAGAGCCCTTTAAAACGAAAACGCGCCCGGGAACGCGCCGCCGTCGGTGGGCCGCCGGATTTCCCCCGCGGACCCTGGCTGGACGCGCAGACGATGGCAGTGCGGCCGCGAATACCTAGATCCACGTTTGTCTCCGCTGCAATATTTACACACTAAGTTTATCCCGCGGAGCTTGCAATCAGCGAGAAACGACCGTATAGCCGGTATTTGGGATTCGAGCAATGCAGGGAGAGACCATGTCGGTGAAAAGAATTCAGAGCGGGCCGCGCATGTCGCAGGCCGTCATCCATAACAAAACCGTGTACTTGGCGGGACAAGTTGCTGAGAATGCGCGCGGTGCCAGTGTCGCGGCGCAGACCAAGGAAATCCTGTCCAGCATCGACCGGCTACTCGCGCAGGCCAGCAGCGACAAGAGTCAGTTGCTGAGCGCCACGATCTGGCTCACCGACATGGCGAGCTTCGCCGAGATGAACAAGGTGTGGGACTCGTGGGTGGTGCCGGGCGCCACGCCGGCGCGGGCCACGGTCATGAGCCCGCATCTCGCTGGCGCGGACTACAAAATCGAAATCGCGGTGATTGCCGCGCAGCTGTAGCGTCCAAGGTTGCACTGCCGCCATGCTCATTCTGCAAAGCATCTCGAAGACGTTTGAGAACAGAACGGCTCTAACCGATGTGAATCTGTCCGTCCCCAGGGGGGCGACCCATGCCCTGATCGGTTCGAGCGGTTCGGGCAAGACCACATTGCTGCGCATCACGCTCGGCCTCATTCCGATGGATAAAGGCTACGTGAAGCTCAACGAGCAGGCATTGTCGTCATTCACGCCAATCCAGTGGGCCGACCGCATCGGCTACGTGCCGCAGGACGGCGGCTTGTTCCCGCACTTGAGCGGCAGGAACAATGTTGCCTTGATCGCCAAGCTGCGCGGCTGGGACAGGGCGAGGATCGACACGCGCATCGAGGAATTGGGCAAGCTGGTGGACCTCGACGGCGGCGTGCTGGCGCAGTTTCCCGCCGAACTCAGCGGCGGTCAGAAACAACGGGTGGCCATCATGCGCGCCGCCATGATGGACCCCGATGTCATGCTGCTCGATGAACCCATGGCGGCGCTCGATCCACTGATACGCCGCAGCCTGCAGCAGGAGCTCAAATTCATATTTCAGCGCTTGGATAAAACCGTGCTGCTGGTGACTCATGATCTCGGCGAGGCGGCGTATCTCGCCGAGCAAATCACGCTGCTCCATGACGGCAAGGTCATGCAGAGCGGTTCGTTCGGTGAATTGCTGCATCATCCCGCCGATGCGTTCGTGACCTCGTTCATCAATGCGCAGCGGGGCGTCCCGGACGCTGCCACGGTCGCGGCCTGATGCGAGCGCTGCGCATCGCGGGCACTGTCGCACACGCGGCCTCACGCACGGCCGCGGGGGCGGCCGCGCGCACCATCGCGCGTACGGCCGTGATGGCGCTATTGGGGTGCTTGCTCGTGCCGGCATTTGGCCGCGCGGCCGAGCCCATCGTCATCGGCGGCAAGATCTTTACCGAGAGCTACATACTGGGCGAAATCGCCGCGCAGAGCATTGCCGCTCACTCCTCGGTGCCGGTGGAGCGCAAGTTGGGCATGGGCAGCACCGGGATCCTGTTCGAGGCATTGAAGAGCGGCGCCATCGACGTCTATGCCGATTACACCGGCACTTTGGCCGAGGCCATTCTCAAGCAACCACAACTCAAGTCGGTGGACGAGATTCGTCGGGCTCTGGCCCCCATGGATTTGGTGATCTCGGGCCCCCTGGGGTTCAACGACACCTACGCGATCGCCGTCAAGGATAGCTTCGCCGCGCAACATCAGCTGCACACCATCAGCGATCTACGACGTGTGCAGTCGACCCTGCGTGCCGCATTCAGCTACGAGTTCATGGACCGAAAAGACGGTTATACGGGCATGGTGGACAGCTACCAGTTGCACTTCGATCCGCAGAAGATCAGCCGCATGGAGCACAGCCTCTCCTTCCAGGCCATCGCCGACGATGCGGTCGACGTGATCGACGTGTACTCGACGGACGCCAAGATCAAGAAATTCAATCTACGCCTGCTCGAGGACGATCGCGGCTATTTCCCCGTTTATCAAGCGGTATGGGTGGCGCGCAAGGCGTTCGTGGAGCGGTATCCGCAGGAGTGGGAAATTCTGCGCAAGCTGGAAGGTACGATCAGCGAATCCGCGATGCAGGACATGAATGCAGAGGCGGACATTCAGAAGGAGAGCTTCGGCAAGATCGCGGCGCAATTCTTGGGCGCGGCGGCGGGGGCGGCTGCGCCGGATGCGGAGAGCGCGACGCAGAAGATCTGGCAGCGCACGCGCGAGCATCTGTGGCTCGTGGGCGTGGCGCTGTTGTTCTCGCTCATCGTCGGCATTCCTTTGGGAGTCATCGCCGTGCGCTTTCATGCTGCGGGCCAGGGCATCCTCATTGTCAGCGCCTTGGTGCAAACCGTGCCGTCGCTGGCGCTGCTGTGCTTCCTCATTCCTCTGTTCGGCGTGGGCACCAAGCCGGCGCTGGCGGCACTCTGCTTGTACAGCCTGTTGCCGGTTGTGCTCAACACCTTCACGGGCGTGCGCGGCGTGGATCCTTTGCATGTGGAAAACGCGCGCGCCTTCGGCATGAGCCGCAGTCAGGTGCTGTTCCGGATCGTGTTGCCGCTCGCCAGTCCCACCATGCTGGCGGGCATCAAGACCGCGACCATCGTCAGCATCGGCACGGCCACCTTGGCGGCCTTGGTGGGGGCGGGTGGTTATGGCGCGCCCATCGTTTCCGGCTTGTCGCTGAACGATATCCCGACCATTCTCACCGGCGCCATTCCCGCGGCCCTCATGGCGCTCATCGCTCATGGACTGTTCGAGCTGCTGGGCTGGGCGGTGATTCCGGCGGGACTGCGCAAGCACCAATAAGTGCTCCGCGCTGCGGCGGCGTTTCTTAGCGGTCGGGCGTCAGTCGCCGGCGGGTTTGACGGGCACTGCGTCGATGACGGAATTTTCCGCGCCGAGCAACGCATCGCTCGGTGCGTTGTCGAGCGTCGCGGCAAACTGTTGCCGCATATCGCGTTGGTAGGCATGCAGCCTGGTGGGGTCGGTGATCAAGCGCATGTACATGGTCGACGAAATGTGTAGCGCGTTCATATTTTCATGCCGTACCACTGACCTTGTTCGAGCGTCGCCCCCGACCACGCTCCCGTCTCCAAGTTGTATTCGAGTGCGGTCGCCGCCTCGACGACGCGCCGCGGACGGGTCAGTCCCGACTCCAAGATGGGGGCGAGCTCGGCGGCGCGGGTGCCGCCGGGCGCCAGACTGCCGAGCAGCGAGTTTGCCTCCGCTTCCTGCTCAGCGCGGGCCTGGATGATGTTGGGGTCGATGGTTTCATAGAAGTCGGCACCCGCGCCAAGCGTTGGGGAGTGCGTATCGGTGAGGATAAAGTCGTGAAACTGCAGCAGCATGCCCGCGAGCGAGGTCATGAAAGTCACATCCATTTTGCTCCCGGCCGGCAGCGGCTCGGGCGAGTAGTGTGAGCCGAGTGATTGGTAGCTGACGGTCCAGCCGAGAGGGCGCCTGCGAATGCTGCGCATCAAAGTGTGATCGCCGCTGGCGTGCAGCCCCCGATCCGCCGCCGTGCCCGCCACCGCCGCCACCACCTGAAGGCGCAGCCAACACCGGGGCTGTGAAGATGAGTACGGCAGTGAGAATTGTTGCCAGTTTGCTGAGCATGATTTCCTACATGAGTCTCAAATCCTCCCAATTTAAGGCCAGCGCCCTATGCCTTGGGCTGGAGCTGCCACAGCAAGAACGCGTAAGTGTCAGCAGCCTCGCGGTCCTGTTGCGCACGAGTGGAGCCGATGCCGTGGCCGGCATCGTAATCGACGCGCAGCAGGATGGGTTTTCCCGAGCTGGTGGCGGCTTGTAGCCGTGCGGTCATTTTCGCCACGTGGAATGGGGCGACGCGGGGATCGGTCACGCCTGTGGTGAGCAGCACGGCGGGATAGGGTGTGCCGTCCTTGACGGCTTGATAGCTGTCGATGCTCTTCAACGCGCGGTAGCCGGCCGCTTGGGAAATCGCGCCCCACTCGGGTTCCTCGCCATAGCCGTTTTGCTCGGCGACATAGCGCAGCGGATTGGACCAGCCGACGCCATCGATGACGGCGGCGAACAAGTCCGGCCGCTCGGTCAGGGCGCGTCCGACGGTGATGCCGCCGGCGGAGCGGCCGCCGATAGCCAGATGCGGCGTGGAGGTGTATTGCTTCGCGATCAGTTCCTCGCACACGGCGATCAAGTCACGCCAGGTGTTGGGCTTGTTCTCCAGCTGTCCGGCCTTGTGCCATTCGCGGCCGTACTCGCCGCCGCCGCGCACGTTGGCATAACCGACGATGAAGCCGGCATCGACCAGCGCCAAGGTCTTGCCGGCGAAGCTGGGCATGTAGGCGGCTGAGCCATAGGAGCCATACGCGGAAATCCACGCGGGCGCGGCGCCGTCGAGCTTCAGACCCTTGCGGTAAATCAGCGTATAGGGAATCCTCACGCCGTCCTTGGCGGCGGCGAAGAAGCGCTTGGTCTCGTAGGTGCTGACATCGATATCCGGCCGCGGTGTGATGCCGGTG
>Ga0116129_1001618_pt1 | contig 12259 bp, 11 predicted proteins | sample June2015DPH_17_2_FD_89732 | JGI IMG/M metagenome (GOLD analysis project Ga0116129, IMG submission 89732) | Peatland microbial communities from SPRUCE experiment site at the Marcell Experimental Forest, Minnesota, USA - June2015DPH_17_10 | ecosystem: Environmental > Terrestrial > Soil > Wetlands...
ATCAGGCCAAGACCGGCGAGGGCAGCGGCTTCGTAGGTTTGTGCGCTGTTGACGTGCAACGCACCTGGCAACTGAAGTGTCGCGTAACTTTCGCCGTCCGGGTATTCCCATCCAAAGGGTCTTATGCCCAGCGTCGTCTCAAAGTGAATTGTCCGGTGTTCCTGGCGCTGGAGATCTCCCAGCGATCGAGGGACGCCATAGCGCGCCAGATAGGCGGGATCGGCTGCGTGGGTGAAGTTCCCCATGTCCGCTACCGTGGGTCCGATCATACTCGCCTGCGCCATCCTTTACGCCATCCCGGCCACCGCCGTCCTCGGCGCGATCCTGGTGACGGGCTTTTTGGGAGGTGCCATCTGCGCCCATGTCCACATTGGTGAGTTGGGGTCGCCGCCGGAAATCATTTCCCTGCTGCTGGGCGCGATGACATGGGTCGGCCTCTACGCGCGCGATCCCCGTATCCGGGCCATTCTGCCGCTCATCCGTTGAACCAACCGGGGCGGCACGACGTCCGCACGCGACGTCTTCGCGGCGGCCCACAAGGCCGTGACGGCATGAACCGCGACGTTCACACCAATGAAGATCGAGATCGAACATGAAGGTTCTTGTTTGGGATCCGCGTTCCGCTTCGCCTGTAGGATCAGGACTACTGACGATCTGCCGCCTGGGATGACTCTAAAAACTTCTGACAGCGGCAAAACACAGTCCGATACCAAGGACGGTAATCATTCCCGCACTGAGTATCGGTAACAGCTGCGGCCAACGCGCGCCCTGTCTCGGCTTGCGGAAGCGGTTGCGCGCGTACAAGAACGCTAGGCCCAATGCTGTGAGCGTGATGGCCAAACCGACGCTGAACGCGACGACCAGCAGCATGCCATAGGCAGTCTTATTGAGAGCCACTGCGGCAAGCAACAGCACCATCGCCGAAGGACATGGCACCAGGCCGCCAGAAATTCCCAAGGTCAACAAACTTCGCCAGGTAACTTTCTCGCCCGATGCGCCCGGCGGCAGGTGCGAATGCATCGCGCCGCCGCCGTGTGAGTGCATCGTGCCGTCGGCGTGGCTATGCCCGTGATCATGGCCATGTGCGTGGGCGAAAATCAGCCCTCGGCCCGATGCGGGCCCGGTGGCGGCCACAGGATGGAACACGGTCAGGCCCTTCTTGGCTTCTACGAGCGCCGGATATGCCGCGCGTGTTCTTTGCACCAACAATAGTATGCCCATGCCCAGCACCAATATCGCCGATATGAGGCTCAGGATTGGAAATAGCCGCTCGGGCACGATGAAACGCGATGCATAGAGGGTGGCAAAACCGAGCACGAATACGCCCAGGGTATGAGTGATCGTCACGGTAGAACCCAGAAACACCGCGTGACGCGGCGTGCCGCGCGAGCCGATCAAATACGCGCCGACAATCGTCTTGCCGTGTCCGGGTGACAGTGCATGTACGGCGCCGAGCAGCATCGCGCCCAACAGGGCCAGTATGGCAATTCTCGGCTCCAGGTGCGGACCCGATATGGCCTCCACCAGGCGCCGTGTTTCGCGCGCAATCCAATTAGTCTCTTGCGTAGTAACGGCGCTTTTGTCCGACCCATTCGCCCCAGTTCGAATACCCTCAACTGGGCTGCCTTGTCGGGCAGCAAGCATCATTGCACCGGCCGGTGCCGCACCCGCGGCGAAGGTCAGGTGCACGGAGCGTTCCTCCAACGGTCCGGCGCTGGGAAGTGATTGCAGCGCGTTGGCCAGGCCGCCGGTGAGTGAAGTGCTGTAGGCGTTCCCGTCGAACACGGAGAGTCCGGGTGCCGATTGAACGACGATCTCGTGCCATCCCATGCGTCCGGCGTAATTTTGATTGCTGAATAGCATTTTGCGCTCGCCGTCCTGGGCAGCCGCCGGCAGTGCTGCGGTAAAATCGACATCCAGCCGCAGTGAAAAGCCGCCTTGTTCAGTGGGTAGACTGCTGGTCCAGTGCGTCGCCCGCAAGGGCACCGAGACGCCGTCGACTTCGAGATTCAGGCCATCGGCCAGCCCGGGCGCGAGTTTGCCAACGTAAGTATCGCGTTCCAATTGCGAAGTCACGCCGTCGCCATTGGTATCGGCCAGGTGCAATTCACGCAACGCGGGTAATTGCCCGAACACGACGACGTAATGAACGTCGACGGATGCCCGGTTCAGCTTCATACCGCAGTATTGGTTGACGGTGAAATTGCCCAGAAGGCTCGCCACCGTATCGGTGCGCCCGGTGCCGGGTCCCATGCCGCAGAGCGCGAGCAGCAACATCGCGGCCGCCCAGCGCAGCGGCCGTGCGCGAACCCTCGCCCTGGGTCTATCGGTCGTGCGGATGGGCATGATCGTGGGTGTGCTGCATGCCGCCGTCATGGACATGGGCGTGAGAGTGGAGGGAGAGCTGCATGGAGTAGCGCGCTTCGATGCGCCAAAATTTCCAAATGCCGACTGAGAGACCCCAAGCCAGCAGAAATAGGCCTACGATGAGGTAGCCCAACATGCCGAAATCCAATGCGGCGATGGCGTCGACATACTGACCACGCAGCCTCAGCATTCCGATCAACACCTGTAGTAGCTCGATCGAACCGACCAACAGCGCGACAGCAACCGACAGACCCGTGGTCGTGATGTTGTAAAAGATCTTGCGCAGGGGATTGATGAAGGCCCAGTCGTAAGCTTTGGACATGAGCACTCCATCGGTGGTATCCATCACCGTCATGCCGGCCGCAAACAAGATGGGAAGGCAGAGAACGGCGGGAATCGGCAAATTACCCGCTGAGGCACCGGCGGTCATGGCGAGCAATCCCACCTCAGAGGCCGTATCGAAGCCCAAACCGAATAACAGGCCCAGTGGGTACATCTGCCAGCTGTGGTTCATCAATTTCGTCAGGCGTCCGCCGAACAGGCGGTTGAGAAGGCCGCGCTGCTGCAATAGCGTCTCGAGATGAGCGTGGCTGTGAGTTCCCGACTTGGCGCTATGCAAGATTTTCAAGATATCCAGCAGCACCAGCAGATTCAGAATGCCGATGATCCAGAGAAAGGTGCCCGACACACCGGCACCGATGATGGCGCCCGTGTTTCTCAGAAACGGCAATTCTGTCTTTACAGCCGTCGCTGCGAATGCGATCCCAATCGCCAGAGCGAGTACGACCGTGGAGTGGCCCAGGGAAAAAAAGAACCCGACGCCCAGGGGCTTCTTGCCTTTCTGCAACATGAAGCGCACGGTGTCATCGACGGCGGCGATATGGTCCGCATCGAAGGCATGCCGCAAGCCAAACATATACGCGACGAATCCGAGACCGACCAGTTGGGGGTAGTGTCCAGCGTAGTGCAGATACAGGCCCCAGCCCAGCAGGTGAAGCACGCCGATGAAACCATAGAGGCCGGCCAGGCGCGTCCACTCCGCAGGCGAAAAGGACACTCGCGAGGAGAGGGGAGCCACCGGCCGGGCGATATAGGCAAACTCTGTCAAGCGGTCCCGCCTCGTATCAAGGTGTCGTTGACTGAATGTACGTAACTCCTCGCCGGCTGGATGCATCCAGCTCTTCGGGCGCATCTGTGGCGATCAATGAACCGTATATGCTTCGTGCCTCCCTTTCGTCCGGACCAGAACCCGATAGTCATGAATAGGCCGGTTGCCAACTATGCAGTACGGCCGGCCTCTCACCCGCGCAGGCCCGCACATCAGGGCTTTGCGCTGCGGTTGGGTTCGTACGCCCTGGCGGCCGCTCTTACGAACCTCGCCGCTTTTCAGGGAACAGCCTACGCCACGCCGGCCGACGCCAACACGGCGGCGCCCGCTGCCCCGTTCAGGGCTCCCTACCTTCCGTCGAGCGATGCTGAGATATTACAAGACGTCCCATCAACCCAGGATCCCGCGGTGTCGGAAATGAAGGCGCTGCGCGCCAAGCTTGATGCGACACCCCAAAGCCTGCCGGCGGCCATTCATCTAGCGGGCGCCTACGTGGACTACGGTCGACAGGTGGGCGATGCACACTACGCCGGCTACGCGGAAGCGGTCGTCGCACCTTGGATGGGGCAAGCGCGTCCCCCAACCAGTGTATTGGTCACCCAGGCCACCATATTGCAATATCGGCACCAGTTCAGTGATGCACGCGCCTTGCTGCAGAAGACGCTGAGTTTGGATCGTAACAATGCCCAAGCATGGCTGACATTGGCGACGCTGGATATGGTTCAAGGTGACTACCCGTCCGCCGGCAAGGATTGCTCTCAGGTGACTGCGAATGCGGGCTTGGAATTGGGTTTGGCATGCTCCGCAAACCTACGTTCCTATACCGGGCAGGCGCGGCAGAGCCTGGCGATGCTGCATCAGGCCGAGGCCGCCGGCGACACGGTGCCGGCGAGCTACCAGGCGTGGGTGCAGGGTTTGATGGCTGAATCCGCGGAACGCTTGGGTGATTGGCCTCTGGCCGAAACTCACTATTTGAGCGCGCTCAAATTGCTGCCTCGAGATAACTTCTTGTTGGTTGCCTATGCGGACTTTTTGCTTGAGCGCGCGCGACCGAAGGAAGTGCTGACGCTACTGGCCGATCATGCGCAATCGGATACGGCGTTTCTGCGGCTGGCCCTGGCGCAGTCCGCCCTTCACAGCGAGCAGGTCGGGCGCTACACCTGGATCATGGCCGCGCGCTTTGAGGCATTGACACTTCGGGGCAGCGATTTCTTCGGCCGCGAGCAGGCGCGATTTGCTCTGGAACTGCAGCACGATCCGCAGGCGGCGTTGGACATGGCGCGGCGCAATTGGCAGGTGCAGCGTGAGCCCTGGGATACTCGGTTATTGCTCGAAGCCGCAGCCGCGGCAGGGCAGCCACAAGCTGCCAATGAGGCCTTGGATTTCTTGCAAAAAGCCAAGTTGGAAGATCCCATCGTCGAACCTCTGGCACGCCGGTTGCGGGCGCAGCTGAACGCTCCTTCCGGGGAAATTAAGTGAAGATCAGGGTTGCCGCTCTGATCGTTCTGTCGACCCTGGTACTCGGGACGACAGTAGTTCAGGCGCATTCAGCAAGCGACGCCTATCTCAGTTTGACGGTGGACAGCGGTAACCGCCGAGGCATGTTCGTGGTACACGGCCAATGGGATATCGCGCTGCGGGACCTGGATTTCGTGCTGAAGCTGGACGATGACGGCGATGGTCGATTGAGTTGGGGAGAGGTGAGGCATCATCAGGCGGCGATCGAGCGGTATGCCTATGCTTCCCTGGGGTTCAGCGGAAATCCCGGCGAGGCATGCGTCATCAAGCCCACGCGGCAATTGATCGACGATCACGCGGACGGGGCCTATGCCGCCCTGTTCTTCGACGTCGTATGCAGGCAAGCTCCCCTCAAGCTGCATCTCAAATATAATTTATTTTTTGCCATCGATCCCTCTCACCGCGGCATTTTCGTCATGCACGACGGCGCCAACATTGCCACCGCGGTGCTGTCGCCTCAGAACGATGTCATTGATCTGACGATCTGATCGTTCGAGAGGGCTTATCGTCCCTATCCAAGTTTTCGGTTGGCGATTGAGAAAAAACTCCTCCGCCTGCGTCCAGGCTCTTCTTTGTAACGTATAGCACCAGTGAGAGAAATACCACTTACCGCTTACCATCGTCTGTCATTATGGGCTAGCAGACCAAAGTGCAGCCGACCGACGTTCGATTCTCATAAGAAACCGGGAATCAAGCATGAAAACGTCCGTTACGCAGCGAGCCATCGGGAGCGCCTTCTTGATGGGCGCTGCCTGCTCTTCGGCGCAGGCCGGTCAGGCGCTTGCCACGAATGCCGCCGACGCGGCGAACTCAGCGCCGGGGTCACTGCAGGAAATTACGGTGATGGCCCAGCGCCTCGAACTCCTGGGAACGGCACAGACCGCGAGCGAGGGCGTGGTGACCGGCGAGGAGCTTCAGATGCTGCCGGCCTATCGGCCGGGTCAATTGCTGGAAACGGTGCCTGGGCTCATCGTGACATTGCATAGCGGCGAGGGAAAAGCGAACCAGTACCTGATGCGGGGATACAACTTGGATCACGGGACGGATCTCGAGACCTACGTCGACGGCATGCCGATCAATCAGCCCACCCATGCGCATGGACAGGGCTACACCGACTTGAACTTCATGATTCCGGAACTCGCTGACGGATTGACCTACACCACAGGGACGTATTACGCCAATGTGGGGGACTTCGGCGCGGTTGGTTCCGTGAGGATGAGCTACCGGGACACGATTCCGGATCAAGTAGCCGCGACCATCGGTACGTATGGGTTTCAGCGTATCTTCGGCACGGGGACGCAAGCACTTGGCGACGGGCAGCTGCTCGCCGCCGTGGAAGTACAACACTACGATGGTCCGTTCGTGACACCCGACGATCAGCGGAAGGAGAACTTTGTCCTGCGCTACAGCGAAGGCGATGAGCATAACGGCTATTCGCTGACCGGCATGGTGTATCACGGACTGTGGACCAACACCACGGATATTCCGCTGCGCGCCATCGCTGAGGGCTTGGTGCCCAACCGATTCGGTACGCTCGATCCGACCGACGGCGGCTTGGCTTGGCGCGCCAGCTTGTCGTTCAATGATTATGCAACCCTAGGCGATGGGCAATTAACGACGAGCGCGTTCTTCATCGAGAACCAGCTGCACCTGTACAACAACTTCACGCATTTTCTGACCGATCCCATTTATGGCGATCAGGAAGACCAGATGGAAAACCGCCACGCCTTTGGCGGCCAGTCGAATTACACGTTACCAGTGCCTTTGGGCTCCATCCCGAACGTACTGTCCGTCGGTCTTTTAACGCGATACGACTTGCTGCATGTGGGACGCGATCCGAGCGATGATCGAATAACCGTGCCGGCGGAGTATAGTCCCCCTTCTTTCACCAATGACGACCGAGTATGGTTGTTCTCCGGGGCCGCGTACCTGCAAGCAACGACCCGTTGGACTTCCCAATTTCGTAGTGTCTTGGGCTTTCGCGAAGACTACCAGCACGGTACGGACATCGACTATGAGGCGGCCTTGCATGAGACAGCGGGCTACTCCAATTCGGGGACGGCCCAACAGCAACTGCCCCAGCCCAAGGGGAGCCTCATCTATACAGCGACGGATACGCTCGAGTTTTACGCGAGCGCCGGTCGGGGGTTTCACAGCGCGGACTTGCGCGGCGTGAACCAGGATGTGAGCGTTGACTTGGGACTTCCGCATACCCACCTGCTGTCCAAGCAGGAGGGCCAAGAAGTCGGCGTTCGCGCAACGCCCCAACCCAATCTCGCCCTTACGTTCGCGCTCTTCAACTTATGGCAACAATCCGAGACCATCATCGATCCGGACGTGGGTGCAGACTCGGCCGGCCCCCCGAGCCGGCGCTACGGATTCGAGGTCAATGTCACCTATAAAATCGACCAATATCTGGAATTTTACGGCAGCGTATCGGGCGACCATACGCGCTTCACCCAACCGTTTGACGACGGTACAGGGCACGAGGGCACTTACATCACCGACGCTCCGGTCGCGACCGGCTCGCTCGCGCTGTACCTGACCGATCTGGGGCCATGGAGCGGAGGCCTAAGCTATCGATATCTCGGCAATTATCCGCTCTCCTCCGGTCCGTGCAACAACGCCGCGGCGGTACACGACTTTCCCGGGGTGGCCACTTCCTGCGCCAATGCGCCCACCGCGTTAGGTCAGGTCAATGGTAAGGGATTCGGGGAGACCAACCTCGATGTGCATTACGCGTTTCTAGAAAAATGGAGCGCCTCGTTGGGGATATACAATCTGTTCAATACCCACGCGGCAGCGGCGGAATTCTGGTACGTCGATCGACTGCAAAATGAAATCGGCACCTACCCGGATGGCCGCGCCGATATCCATGAACACCCACTCGAACCGATTATGGCCCGCTTAACTTTGGCGAAGCAGTTTTGACCGCAGAACCTCGAGGCTGAGATTGATCCAGACACGGCTAGGGTTTGTCACTGTACCGATTGCCAGACGCTGACTGGCACCGCAGAAAGGCCTACAGGGGGGATTACGCGCCTGCTGCGATTTAGATGCGAACTGACGGCGCACATCACTTTGGCGGTCATGCTTGCCAGCAGACATCGCTAGCGGCATGCTATGCCAATGTCTGCGGGCGTGGTTTCCATGACCCACGCGCTTCACGGCCAGCCGGCCGGGCAGTTACGAACATAGGATTGTTTGCCGATGAGTGTGACCAGCCCTGCCGAGCGAGAGGAGCTGAATCGCCTGTTGATCGAGACCGGACGTAGCGACCAGAAGGCGTTTGCCGAGCTCTACAGACTCACCTCATCGAAGCTATTCGGCGTGTGCATGCGCATGTTGCGCGATCGCGGCGAAGCCGAAGACATTCTGCAGGAAACCTACACTACGGTGTGGCGCCGCGCCGCAGGCTTCGATGCGGCGAAGGCCAGCGCCATCACGTGGCTGACCACTTTGTCGCGCAACAAGGCGATCGATCGACTGCGCCAGCATCGCGAGGAATTGCTGGATGACCCGACCCGGTTGGAAGAGACCGCCGACGGTGAGCCCACGCCGGCCGCGCAGGCCGAGGCCAGTCAGGAATATCGGCGCCTGCAACACTGCATGGACCAATTGGAGCCTCAGCACAGGGATGCAGTGCGTGAAGCCTTCTTCACCGGGGTGACGTATAACGAGTTGGCGGGACGCTGCAAGGTCCCGCTCGGAACCATGAAAAGCTGGATTCGACGCAGCCTGATGCTATTACAGACGTGCTTAGGACAATGAACACTCCTGCTCATGAAAATGACGACGATCTGCGCTATGCCGAGTACGTACTGGGCGTGCTGGACGTCGATGCGCGCGCCGCCGTGGCCCAGGACATCGAGAGTTCACCTGCGGCAGCGGCTGCCGTTACTGCGTGGGAGCGAAATTTGCTGCCCTTGGCGGAAGAAGTCGTTGACGCGGCTCCCGCGCCCTATGTGTGGGCCCGGATTAGCGACTCCTTGAAGCTGGATGCGCCGGCCCGCGAAGCACCGCGCAAGGGACTATGGAACAACCTGCAGTTGTGGCATTGGATCGGCATCGGCGCAAGCGCCGTGGCCATTGCTTCGGTGATGTTCATCGTGACTCTCCCGCGGCCCTCCCCCGCACCCGAGTCGGTCAGCGCCGGCTATATGGTTTCGAATATCCAGCAAGATAGCGGCGTGACCGGCTGGACCGCCACCATGGATCTGCAGAACGCGCGGGTGGTCGTGGTGCCGGCCAGCCCCATTGCTTTCGAGCAGGGCCGTGCCCCGGAACTGTGGCTGATTCCCGCAGGTCAGAAACCGATTTCCGTGGGCATGATCATGCCTGACAAGCCCACCACGCTGGCGCTCGACGCGGCGCTACTGTCGCGACTCGGTCCGACCGCCGCGCTCGCCGTGTCGGTAGAGCCGCTCGGTGGTTCGCCGACCGGTCAGCCCACAGGCCCTGTGATCGCCAAGGGTGCGATAAGCACCGCACCCGATGCTCAGGGTCACCCGGCCAGGGTGGCCGGTCTCAGCTACCAGCGCGGCAACCCCGGTCAGACCTGACCGCGAGGGTTGTTTTCGTGGCGCAATACCGGTTCCCGCGCTCTTAATTCTCCTTGGGCTGCATCCGGATGCAGCTCCCCAGCGTATAGCTCGGGGACACAAGCGGCATATGAGCCGCGCCACATGCTATTGAAGGAGAATCTCATGTTTAAGTACTCATGGACCGCAGCCGCAGCGCTGTCGGTCCCGCTGCTTGCATTCGCCTCGAGCCATCGCGAGGCACCCAATATCTCGCGCCTGCCGACCCTCGACGGAACCGATCTCTACATGTTCAACAGTTACGAAGCCGGACGGACCGGATATGTGACCATTCTCGCCAACTACATCCCTCTGCAAGACCCGTACGGCGGTCCGAACTACTTCGCCCTGGACCCGGCCGGTTTGTACGAGATCAAGATCGACAACAATGGCGACGCGGTCGAGGATCTGACCTTCCAGTTCCAATTCACCAACACTCTGGCGAACAACAACGCAGGTATAGCGCTTCCAATCGGTCCGACCGGCAACACCAAGACTGTGGCGGTGCCGCTCAAGAACGTGGGACCCATCTCGGCGTCGAGCACCGCCAATCTGAATTTCAACCAAACTTACACGCTCACCATGGTCGCGGGCCCGGCCCGCAGCGGCACGGCAACGCCCATTACCAACGCGGCGAACGGCAGCACGACATTCACCAAACCCATGGACTACATCGGCCAGAAGTCCTTCGGTTCGGACGCCGGTTATGCGGCCTATGCGGCGCAGTACATTTACAACATCACCATTCCGGGCTGCAGTTCGCCGGGCCGAGTGTTCGTCGGACAGCGTAAGGAAGGCTTCGTGGTGAACCTCGGCGAAGTGTTCGACCTCGTGAATTTCGTTCCGCTCGAAGGCGACAACGATCCCGTGTACGGCAACGGCACGCCGTTCCCGGGCGGCATCGTCCAGAGTGCCGGCAACAATGTGCTGGCGAACAAAAACATCACGACATTGGCTCTGGAGCTGCCGGCGGCCTGTCTCAAGGGCACGGGAAACGGCGTGATCGGTGCCTGGACGACGGCCAGCATGCGCCAAGTGCGCATCATCAACGAGAATGCGACATTCGCGAAGCCTGAGGTGAACGGCGGCGCCTGGACTCAAGTATCGCGCCTAGGGATGCCCCTGGTGAACGAACTCGTGATCGGCATTCCGGACAAGGATCACTTCAACAGCAGCGCACCGGCGAATGATGCGCAGTTCGCTAACTATGTGACGAACCCCAGCTTGCCTGCGCTGCTCAATACCTTGTTCCTGGCGCCGGTCAACTCAGCGCTGGGAGCGAATCTCACCAATCTCGCGCCGACGAATTTTCCGCGCAATGATCTGGTCGCCGCATTCCTGACCGGATTTGTCGGACTCAATCAGCAATCCACGGTGACCGCATCGGAGATGCTGCGTTTGAATACGGCGATCGCACCGGTACCTGCCACCTCTCAGAAAACGTTCGGCGTGGCCGCGGGCGATGTGGCCGGATTCCCGAACGGCCGGCGTCCAGGCGATGATGTGGTGGACATCAGTCTGCGGGTCGTGATGGGTGCACTGTGCTACCCGTTGCCCATAGGCACGAACGGTGCGCCCACCAACTTAGGGTTGTGTACGCCTGCCAATGCGCCCGTCGGCAATGCAGCGTTCACCGATGGTGCGCCCATCAACGCGCTCGACTTCGATCAGACATTCCCTTACCTGCAGACACCATTGCCCGGTTCACCCGTCGGCTCGATGTAAGGAATACCTATGATCAACATCAACGCCAGATGGCGAATATCGGCGGCGGCCTTCGTGGCTGCCGCTTCCCTGGCCGGGTGTAACAGCGGCAGCGGCGGGATCGGTCCCCCTTCCACTGTTGCGCCGCCCCCACCGACCCCACCGGCTCAGACCGCCGACTTTTCAGTTTTTGCGGAAAAAGCATTCGCCGCGAATGCCAATTCGACACCGGTCAGTCTGGATGGAGTCACTTTCACGTTCGACGTGAACAATGATCCCGGCGCGTTCGACACATTGATAGGCTCAGGTACTTTCCAGTAAATCCCGTTTCGGGAATCAGGACATCGCCGGGCCGATTTTCTCGGTCCGGCGATACCCTTCAGGCGCAACCGATGCTGGGTTGCGGCTGCTTTTGGCTCAAACTGTGGCCGATCGAGTGCTTGCTGTAGGCAGAACGACGAGACAAATCAAAGCGAACTCACGTGAGAATACGTAAAGCACTGCGACCACGATTGTCGCATGATTAGACGCTTGCGACTGGTGGCGCAAGCCGTGTCATCCTCTGTGGTCCACCGCACATACGACGGCAGAAAATAAGCGGACGGTGAGGCAACTGGATGTCCTTCATCCAATTGTCATCGCGACCGATGTGTTGCCACGCCCGGGCCTTCCAAGGAATGGCGCGAGCACTCCCGGCAGCGGCGCCTCGTCGCGTCGGGAGATCGTTGGAGAAATTTACATGAATTCTGACTCGCCGCCCGTCACAACCTCCCTCGGTTTTGATGTTAAAGAGAAGGCCTCGAAACTCCGCAAGAGCGCTGACGGGCCACGGGTCGTTCGCCCTAGAATTCTGATTGTCGACAATGATCCGGCGACCTGTCGGCTCCTGAGTATTCGTCTTGGCGCCGCAAACTATCCCGATGCGGCGCGTTCGGCTTTTTGATCAAACCGGTAGAGAAATTGGAATTGTTAGGACAGGTTC
>Ga0116129_1001621_pt1 | contig 12246 bp, 10 predicted proteins | sample June2015DPH_17_2_FD_89732 | JGI IMG/M metagenome (GOLD analysis project Ga0116129, IMG submission 89732) | Peatland microbial communities from SPRUCE experiment site at the Marcell Experimental Forest, Minnesota, USA - June2015DPH_17_10 | ecosystem: Environmental > Terrestrial > Soil > Wetlands...
CCGCTGGTCTGGGAGGGCTTCGAACAGGGTTATCTCACCGAGATCGCCCTGGAGCTCGCCGCCCAAGCCGAAGATCCGGGCCCGGTGGGCCAGGCGCTGCGGCACAAGAAGATGGCGGTGGTGAACGACATCGAGGCGGACCCGAATGCGGCCTTCAAACGCGAGGCATTGGCGCGCGGCTTCCGCTCGCAAATGGCCATGCCGCTGGTGGTCGATGATCAGGCGCTCGGCGTCCTGGTGCTGTACGCCGCCGAGCCTGGCTTCTTCGATTACGAGGAACTGAAGCTGCTCAAGGATCTGGCCGGCGACATTTCCTTCGCGCTCGATTACATCCAGAAGGAAGAGCGGCTGACCTACGTGTCGTACTACGACACATTGACCGGCCTTGCGAACCGCCAATTGTTCTTCGACCGTCTGGCACAAGGGCTGCACGTGGCGCGCGCCGAGAAACGCGAGCTCGCCGTCATGCTCATCGACCTGGAGCGATTCAAGCGCATCAACGACACCTTGGGACGCTATGCCGGCGATCAGGTGCTGAAGGAACTCGCCGATCGGCTGCGCCGTACCATCAGCGAATCGGCGACCCCGGCGCGCATCGGCGGCGATCGCTTCGCCGTGGTCGTTCCCAACCTTCCGGAGCCCTCGATGGCGCACTGGGTCGAGGAGTGGATCGTGAACTCCTTCGCCGAGCCCCTGATCGTCGATGACATCGAACTGCGCACCACCGTGAAGATCGGCATCGCCCTGTACCCGGCGGACGCCGACACGGCCGAAGTGCTGTTCGCCAATGCGGAAGCCGCCCTGAAGCGCGCCAAAGACGGCCCCGCACCCTATCTTTTTTATTCGCCGGAGATGAATGCCCGCCTGGCGCAGCGCCTGCACATGGAAAGCCGCCTGCGCAAGGCGGTCGCCAACATGGAATTCACGCTCCACTATCAAGTCAAGGTCGACATCGCGACGCGCGCCATTCGTGGTCTCGAGGCGCTGATCCGTTGGCAGGATGCGGATGACGAGGCGATGTCGCCGCTCGAATTCGTGCCCGTGCTGGAGGAGTCCGGCATGATCGTCGAGGTCGGCCGCTGGGTGATCGAGCGGACGATCGCGGATATCGCCCTCTGGCGCTCGCTGCGCCTGCGGGTGCCGCGCGTCGCCGTGAACGTATCCGAGGTGCAGCTGCGCCAGCCGAACTTCGTGGCCACGGTGCTCGCCGCCTTGGGACCGCCGCAAGACCACGCCACCGGCCTCGACATCGAGGTCACCGAATCCATGCTGGCGCAGAACACCGCCGCCAATGTGCAGAAGCTGACGCAGCTGCGCGCAGCCGGCGTGCAGGTATTCATGGACGATTTCGGCACCGGCTACTCGGGATTGAGTCAGATCGCGCAGCTGCCGCTGGATGCGCTCAAGATCGACCGCGCCTTCATCGCCGGCATGTCCGGCAGCGCCGAACACATGGCCATCGTCTCTGCCATCATCAACCTGGCGCGGGCCTTGGGTATTGCCGTGGTCGCCGAGGGCGTGGAGACCGAGGAGCAGGCGCGCAAGCTGCTGGCTTTGGGCTGCGATGAAGCGCAAGGTTACTTGTTCGGCCGGCCGATTCCAGCCGACCAGGTGGCCGAACTGCTCACGCCGAACCACTGATCGAGTTTTGCGGCTCCAATTTGACCCCCTCCAGGCGCGCGGCTAGCCTACCCCGTTAACCCCAGGGATTACCGGTGCAACGCAACATCGACGGCTCGTTCATTAAATCCTCGAGAAACGCCCCCGCGATCCGGATCGCAACGCTCTGTATGCTCCTGGCGGGGGTTCTCATCCTGGGGTTCGTGGTTCGTCAGCACCAGCACCGGGCGCCCTTGCGCGCACCCGCGGCATTGGCGCCGGTGCAGCTCAAGGCTTCCCCGGGGGCGCCCGCCACGGCGGCGGTCATCCCGCAGGAGGCCAGTCTTGCCTCCCCGGTCGAGATCATCGTGCGCCGCAACGACACCCTGGATGCCATATTTCGGCGCATGTCGCTGGACCTTGGCGATCTCTCCGCCATCCGCAATTTGCCCGGCATTCGCCAAAGCCTCGACTACCTGAAGCCCGGCGATGCCATCAAGCTCACGCAGAAGAATGGCGAGGTGCGCGAACTGTCGCGCCGGGTGAGCGAGACGCAGACCTTGGACGTGGTGCGCGGCAATGCAGGTTTCACGGCGCAGCTGTCCGATAATCCGGTGGAGACGCGGGTGCGCACCGCGGTCGCGACCATCGACTCATCGCTGTTTCAAGCCGCGGAATCCGCCGATATTTCCGACGCGGTTGCCCTGAAACTGGCCAATGTGTTCGCCTGGGACATCGACTTCGTGCTCGATATTCGCGAGGGCGATCATTTCACAGCCGTCTATGAGCAGATTTACCAGGGCGGCAAATACCTGCGCGACGGCGAGCTGCTCGCGGCCGAATTCACCAACGACGGCAAGGTTTACCGCACCGTGCGCTTCGCGCAGGCAGGCAACGTCGGTTACTACACCCCGCAGGGGCAGCCCATGCGCAAGGCATTCTTGCGTGCCCCGCTGGATTTCACCCGGGTGAGCTCCGCGTTCAACCCGCATCGCCTGCATCCCATCCTCAACACCATACGCGGCCACATGGGCACCGATTACGCAGCGCCCATCGGCACGCCGGTGCACGCGGCCGGCGATGGTCGTGTCAGCTTCGAGGGTCTACGGGGCGGCTACGGCAATGCCATTATGCTGGCGCACGGCGGCAACGTGTCGACCCTGTACGGCCATTTGTCGCGCTTCGCGCGCAACGTGCATGTCGGCAGTCACGTGCAGCAGGGCGAGGTGATCGCGTATGTCGGCATGACCGGACTGGCGACCGGACCGCATCTGCATTACGAATACCTGATCGACGGCGTGCACAAGGATCCCCAGACCGTGCACCTGCCCGGTGCCGAACCGCTGCGCGCCGATGCCATGCGCGAGTTCCAGCTCGCCGCGGCGCCGCTGCTGGCCGAACTGGCCACGCCGCCGGCATCGAGCACCCCCCTCGTACAAGCGCCCGCTGCGGCCGCGCCCCCTGGCGTCACACCCCCCGGCGCCACGGCCGTGGCGGCCGCTTCCCTCGCACCGAGCGCGGATGCGAACACCAAGCGCTCGGCGCGATAACGGGCGACGACATGGCGCTCTATATAGGACTGATTTCCGGAACCAGCATGGATGCCATCGATGCAGCCCTGGTCGACTTCGATGTCGAGCCCTTGCAGGTTGTCGCGACCTCGGCAACGGCATTCGAACCGGCACTCAAGGCGCGAGTGGCCGCCTTGATTGATCGCGCCGACAGCGTCGCGTTGGACGAGGTGGGACAAATCGACGTCGAGATCGCTCGCGCTTTTGCGGGAGCCAGCATGGCGTTGCTCGAACGCTGCCGCATCGGCGCAGGCCAAATCGCTGCGATCGGCAGCCATGGGCAAACGCTGCGTCATCGACCCGATTTGCCGGCGCCCTTCACCTGGCAGATCGGCGATCCCAATGTGCTGGCGGAAATGACCGGCATCAGCGTGGTTGCCGATTTTCGCCGCCGCGACGTGGCGGCCGGCGGCCAGGGTGCGCCGTTGCTGCCGGTGTTTCACGATCAAGTGTTTCGCAGCGACGATGAGGATCGGGTCATTGCCAACCTGGGCGGCATCGCGAATATCACGATATTGAGCCGCGGCGCCACGGTCACCGGCTTCGATACCGGACCCGCCAACCGCCTGCTCGATGCCTGGATCAGCGCGCAGCAGGGGCGCGAATTCGACGCCGATGGGACCTGGGCGGCCACCGGCAGCGTCGATGCAACATTGCTCGAAGAGCTGCTGGACGAGCCATACTTGCGCCTGCCGCCGCCGAAGAGCACGGGCCGCGAACTGTTCAACATGGACTGGCTCAACAGCAAGCTGGGATTATTTCCACGCCGGCCCAACGACGTGCAAGCCACGCTGCAGCGCTTCACGGCGGTCACCCTAGCCGACGCCGTGCGTCGTTTCGCGCCCGGCGCTGCCGTCTATGTGTGCGGCGGTGGGGCCCGCAACGCCGGACTGCTGGCGGCGCTTGCCGAAACGCTGGCCCCCGATCGCGTGGCCAGCACCGCGGAGCTGGGCCTCGATCCTGACTACGTGGAAGCCATTGCCTTTGCCTGGTTCGCCAGGCGTACCCTCGAGGGTCTGACCTCCAGCGCGGCCAGCGTCACGGGCGCCAAGGGAGCGCGCATCCTCGGCGGCGTGTACCGGTATGCGTGAACCTTGAACGACACCGATCTGCAACTACCGCAGCTTTACATCAACAGGGAACTGTCTTTCCTCGAATTCAATCAGCGCGTCTTGGAGCAGGCCAAGGATGCGCGGATTCCGCTGCTGGAACGCGTGCGCTTCCTCTGCATCTCCTGCGCCAATCTGGACGAGTTCTTCGAGATTCGCGTTGCCAGCTTGCGCGAACTGCTCGAGGCTGGGGCAGTACAGGCGTCGGCCGACGGCCTGTCGGTCCAGGAGCAGCTCAAATCGATTCGAACGCGCGCCGTGCGCCTGGTCGATGAACAATATCAGCTGCTGAACGATGTACTCATGCCGGAATTGACGAGCAACGGCGTCGTGTTCGTGGAGCCGGAGACCTGGACCGAGGCTCAGGCGAAGTGGCTGGCGGATTACTTCGCGCGCGAGGTGGAACCCGTATTGAGTCCGCTGGCGCTCGATCCCGCGCGCCCGTTCCCCAAGATACTCAACAAGAGCTTGAATTTTGCCGTCGTCGTCGAAGGCGAGGACGGCTTCGGCCGCAACAGCGGCCTCGCCGTGGTGCAGGCGCCGCGTTCGTTGCCGCGCCTCATCAAATTGCCGGACGAACTCGGCAGCCGCAACTTCGTTTTCTTGGGCACCATCGTCGAGGCGTTCGTGTCGAAGCTGTTCGCCGGCATGAGCATGCGCGGCTGCTATCAGTTCCGCGTCACGCGCAACAGCGATCTGTTCGTCGAGCAGGAAGAAGTCGACGATCTGCTGCGCGCAGTCGAAGGCGAGCTGGCCTCGCGCCGCTATGGGGATGCGGTGCGCCTGGAAACCGCGCACGACTGCCCTGACGAAATTCTTACCTATCTGCTCGACCAGTTCGCGCTCACGAGCGAGGATCTCTACAAGGTTTCCGGGCCGGTGAACTTGAATCGCTTGATGGCGGTATACGACCTGGTCGACCGTCCGGAGCTCAAGTACGCCGCCTTCGCCCCCAGCATCATCGAGCGGCTCAAAGTGGGCAGCGACATCTTCAGCACGCTGCGCGCCGGCGATGTGCTGCTGCACCACCCCTTTCAGAGCTTTGCGCCCGTGGTCGACTTCATCAAGCAAGCCGCCAGCGACCCGCAGGTCCTGGCCATCAAGCAGACCCTGTACCGCACCGGCAGCGACTCCACCATCGTGGGCGCGCTGGCGGATGCCGCCGCCGCCGGCAAGGACGTGACCGTCATCATCGAGCTGCGCGCGCGCTTTGATGAGGAGGCCAACATCGAGCTGGCCACCAAGCTGCAGGAAGCCGGCGCGCACGTTATGTACGGCGTGTTCGGCTTCAAGACCCACGCCAAGCTCGTCATGGTCGTCAGGCGGGAGGAGAAGGGCTTGAGGCGCTACTGCCATTTGGGCACCGGCAACTATCACGCCAAGACCGCGCGTCTGTATACGGACTATGGCTTGCTGACGGCCGATGAATCGGTAGGCGAGGACATCCACGAGATTTTCCTGCAGCTCACCGGCCTGACTCGCGTGCCGCGCTTGCGCAAGCTGCTGCACGCGCCCTTCAGCCTGCATCAGGCGCTGCTCGCCAAGATCGAGCGGGAAGCCGAACATGCGCGCGCCGGCGCACCGGCACGCATCATCGCCAAGCTCAATGCGCTCACCGAGCCTGCCGTGATCCAAGCTCTGTACAAGGCTTCGCGTGCCGGCGTCGACGTCGATCTTTTGGTGCGTGGGGTCTGCTGCCTGCGCCCCGGCGTGCCCGGCGTCTCCGAGCGCATCAAGGTGCGGTCCATCGTGGGACGCTTTCTCGAGCATTCGCGCGTCTATTATTTCGAAAACGCCGGCGCTCGCGAGATCTACTGCGGCAGCGCCGATTGGATGGACCGCAACCTGCACCGGCGCATCGAGGTGGCGTTTCCGGTTGACGCCCAGGATTTGCAGACCCGGGTCATGGACGACCTCAAGTCCTATCTCGACGACGACATGCAGTCGTGGCTTTTAGACTCCGACGGCCTGTATTCGCGCACCAAGGGCCATGGACAGAAGTCGGCGCAAATGCGCCTGCTCAAGCTGTACGACGAGCGGGTGGCGCTGCTCGATGCCTAGCTTGTAAGACGCTGCTCGATGCTTGGACGCTGCTCCATCCTCACGTGATGTTGAGGCGAAACCCGGCTTCCTTCAAATAGCCGCGCTCCTGCTCCAGATCCTCGAGGGTCAGTGGATGCTCCTTCATCCAGCGCTGCGGCAGCTCCAGATTCAAGGTGCGTCCCTTGACGCTCAAATGCACCTCGGGCAAGGGTTGCGGACTGCGTCCCCGATGCAGCAGCACCGCCAGGCGCAAAAGCACGGTGAGAAACTCGGCGTGATGATCCCATGGCGGCAGCAAGTCCTCGAGGGACTCGAAGGATAGTTGGCGCCGATGCCCGCCCACCAGGGCGGACAACAGCAGCTGCTCCTCGCGCGGAAAGCCCGGCATATCGGCGTGCTGCAAGAGATACGCGCTGTGGCGGTGATATTTGGAGTGCGCGATGTCCAGGCCGGTTTCGTGCAGCCGCGCCGCCCAGCGCAACACCGACTCTGCCAGCGGATCCTCCAGGCCCCATTCGGACTCGGTCTGCTCCAGCAAACCCACCACGGTGGCTTCGACGCGGTCCGCTTGACTGGCATCGACGTGGTAGCGCTTTTCCATGGCACGCACGCTGCGCACGCGCGCATCCTCGTCGGTGAAACGGCCCATCAGGTCGTAGAGCAGCCCCTCGCGCATCGCGCCTTCGGCCACGCGCACGCGATCGATGCCGAAGTTCTCCACCAGTTCCAGCAGGATGGCCAAGCCTGCCGGAAACACCGGCGCGCGCTCCGCATCCACCTCCGGCAGGTCGAGGTCGTCCACGTGGCCGGCGGCAATCACACGCTCGGCCAGCCCGTTGAGATTGCCCAGGGTGATGTGCGGAGATTCCGGCTTGAGCGCGCGCAGCGTGTCGCCGATGACGCGCACCGTGCCTGAACTGCCGAAGGCCTGCAGCCAACCGAGCTTGCGGTACGCTTCTTGGATGGGCTCCAGTTCCATGCGCACCGCCGTGCGCGCGCGGTCGAAGCGCTTGGCGGAAATTCTACCGTCCTCGAAGCACTCCGAACTCAAGCCCACGCAGCCCACCGACAAGCTTTCGAGCAGCAGTGGATTGAACCCTTCGCCGATCACGGCCTCCGTGGAACCGCCGCCGATGTCGATGACCAGGCGCTTATCGGGGCTCATCGGACTCGTGTGCGCCACGCCCGAATAGATCAACCGCGCCTCCTCGCGACCCGAGATGATTTCGATCGGGTGGCCAAGCGCCGCACGCGCGCGCTCCAAGAACCAGCGCTTGCGCTTGGCGAGCCGCAGGGCGTTGGTTCCAACCACCCGCACGCTATCGGCGCGCATGGCGCGCAGTCGTTGGCCGAAACGCTCCAGGCAGCGCAGCGCACGGTCGGCGGCGCCATCATCCAGGCGGCCGCTCGAACCTAAGCCCGCGGCGAGGCGCACCATTTCACGCAAGCGATCGAGGATGACCAGCTGGCCGTGCGAGTAGCGCGCGACCACCATGTGAAAGCTGTTGGACCCCAGATCGACGGCCGCGAGCACATCGGGCACGGGCACCCTGGCATCGCTCATCCGCGCAGCATCGTCAGGCCGAGAATGAAGATCCGCAGCCGCAGGTGGTCTTGGCGTTGGGATTGCGAATGACGAATTGCGCACCCTGCAAATCTTCCTTGTAGTCGATTTCCGCGCCCATCAAATATTGGGCACTCATGGGATCGACCAGCAACTGGACGCCGCGGTTCTCCACGCAGAAATCGCCGTCTTCGATTTTCTCGTCGAAAGTGAAGCCGTATTGAAACCCCGAGCAACCGCCGCCCGACACGAATACCCGCAGCTTCAAGTTCGGGTTCGCTTCCTCCTTGATCAGCTCCCCCACCTTGCCCGCGGCGGCGTCGGTGAAAACCAACACATTCGGCAGCGCAGGACTCGGCTCGGCGGCCGCCATCGATTGGGATGTAGTGCTCATAAGGTCCTAGTCTACCTCCGATTTGCCGCGATGGATCAATTTACCCGTAATGCGGGCGCCGACGGCGGTTTCAATGGTCGTGTAGTGAACGCTGCCCAAAACCTGTGACCGGGGGCCCAATTCGACCCGGCCGCTGGCCTCGATGTCGCCCTTCACCACCCCGTTCAAGATGATGTTGGGTACCACGACCGAACCCTCGATGCAGCCTGCCTCGCTGACCGACAGGATATCCTCGCCGTCCAGCTCGCATTTGACGTTGCCGTTGATATAGCCGTCGACATGAAATCCGCCGCCGAATTCGACATCGCCATTGATGCGCGTTTTCGCGCCGATCAGCGTGTCGATCCGCGCCTTGCTAGTCGGTTTCTGTTTGAACATCTGCATCACCCTTGGACGGACCCTCGCCGCCGGCTTCGGTCTCCATCGACATTCCCTGTGCCTTCCACACGAAGGCTTGCCGGAAGCTGTGCGCGGCATCCTTGCTGCTGTGGATTTCCACGCCCACGCGCGTCGGCTCGAATCCCTGCGGCAACACGATCGGTTCGGCGTATTCCTGGAAGTATTTGAAGGAGTATGCCAGGCTAACGCGATGGTTGGGCGAGGCCTGGCTGAACGCCAGGGTCTTGGGTCTGCCCTGCTGCAGCCCATCGATGCTGATTGCCGCATTGCCCGACACGTCCTTGTCCGGCTTGCCGGTCTGCATCAACACGAACTTCAATTGAAACTGGCCGGCGGCGGCCTGCGGCACGATCTGCATCTGCTGCACCTTGACGTGAATGAGCGAGTCGGGCTGCACCAAACCTCGATAGAAGGACAAATCCTGGTTGAGACGCGCGATCTGGCTCTGCATGTCGCCGAGGCTGCGCTGCACGTGCGCATAACCTTCGTTGTCGATACGGCGCGCGACCTCGGCCGACTCCACCTGCAGATGTAATTTTTCATTCTCGGCCTGCAGCGCACGGATGCGCGCGTTCGCCGCCAGCGCGCCGCGCACCGAATCCACGACGCGAAAACCGGCATCGTAGCGGCCAACTTCGAACGTCGCGTACAGCACGCAGGCTGCCAGCAGGACTGATCCGCCCCATAACAGCGCGCGCCTTTTCGGCGCGTACGAGCGGACAATGAGCTTGGCGAAGGCATCGGCCATGTGGCTACGGTACCCTTAGATGCCGCATGCCGGGAGAGAACGCGTCACGGTATCATCGGCAAGGGACACACACGGGATGGGTTCATGCTCTGGCTCAAAGCCATACACGTTATCGCGGTGATTACCTGGTTCGCCGGCCTGTTCTACCTGCCGCGGCTCTATATGTATCATGCGAGCGCCCACGACACGATCAGCCAGCAACGCTTTGTCGTCATGGAGCGGCGCCTGTTCATCTTGACGACCATCGGCGGCACGCTGACGCTGATATTTGGCATTGCCATGCTCGCCGCGTCGCCCGCGTACCTCGCCATGGGATGGCTGCGCGTCAAGCTGGCGTTGGTGCTGCTGGTGATCGTTTATCACGGCTATTGCTACAAGCTGTTGCGCGACTTCGCGGCGCTGCGCAACAGCCGCGGCGGCAATTGGTTTCGCGGCTTCAACGAACTGCTCACGCCGCTGCTCATCGCCATCGTGATTCTCGCGGTGGTCAAGCCGTTCTAGTCTTGGAGCCTCTGTGAGTATTGCGCGTGTCGCGTCGGCCGGCTGCCGCACCGTCACGACGCCGTTTGGATTTCGGGCCACCACGCAGGATACGGCGGCAAGCCGTCCGGAAACATGAATTTGCCGAGATCGTGCAGCGCGCGCATGTACACGCGGCGCTTGAAGTAAACCACTTCCCGGACCGGCGTCCAATAATCGGTCCAGCGCCAGCGGTCGAACTCGGGCGTCGTGGTGTGATCGAAGCGCAATCTTGCCTCCTCGGCGGTCAACCTCAGTAGGTACCAGCGCTGCTTCTGACCGATGCATCGGTCGCGCACGTACTGGCGCGGCAGGCGGTAGCGCAGCCAGCCGCGCGTGGAGCCCAACACCTCGACATCCTGCCTGTCCAGGCCGATCTCCTCCTTGAGTTCGCGGAACAAGGCATCCTCCACTTGTTCGCCGCGATTCACACCGCCCTGCGGGAATTGCCACCCGCGGCCGCCGATCCGGCCGCCCAAAAATACCTCGCCGTTGGTCCGCGTCAGAACGATGCCGACGTTGGCACGAAACCCATCCTCATCAATGTAATCAATGCCGGGCTGTATGGACATGAAGTCGATTGTTCCATATCGCCGCCCTCTTGTGGTCAACCCGCGCCCAATTGCACCCGGTTTCTCCCCAGCGCCTTGGCGCGATACAGCGCGGCATCCGCCTCGGCGACCAAGCGGTCCGCCAGGGCCTTCAAATCGGTCTCGTGGCGCCCCGGCGCGACCGCGGTCACGCCGATGGATATGGTCAAATTTCGTACAACCTGCGAGTTCAGGGCGAACGGCTCCGCCGCGATGACCTGGCGAATGCGTTCCGCCAGGTGGGCCGCCTCCGCCTGCGTGGCCTCGGGCAGCAATATGGCTAATTCGTCGCCGCCAAACCGCGCCGCAGTATCCATGCTGCGAATTTGTCCCTCGACGCGGTGCGCCACTTCCTTGAGCGCCGCATCCCCCGCCAGGTGCCCATAGCCGTCATTGATGCTCTTGAAGCGGTCGATATCGATCATCAGACAGGCGATGGTGCCGCCGCGCCGCTGCGCGCGTGCCAGTTCCTCCTTGAGGCGCTGCTGCAGGTAGCGCCGATTGTGCCAACCGGTGAGGAAATCGGTGATGCCGGCGCGCAACAGGCGCGCTCGATTGACTGCATTTTCGATGCATACTGCGGCGACCGCGCCGAGATGCGCCAGAAAATCGGTGGCATGATGGCGGGTGAAGCGCCCCGGGTCGCGGCTGGCGAAGCACAGAGCCCCCGTGGCTCGATCCTTGCGTGGCAGGGGTACCAGCGCCGTGCTCTTCAGATTGGTGCTGCCCGAAAACAACAGATGATGGTCGGCCCCGACGTAGGGCCCCAGCCAGGGCTTGTGCAGCACCGCGAGTTGCGGCGCCAGGCCAACCAGGGAATCGACGAAGAATATTTGCTTGAACTCTTCCGGCCGATCGCCGCCGGCCACCAATAAATGGCGGATCTCGTGCTGCGGATCGACCAATACGACGCTGATGGCGTCCAAGGAATAAGACTCGCGCAATCCATCCACCATGGCGTGCAGCAGTTGCGACAGGCTGTCCGCGCGCAGCAGCGTCAATTCACGCGCCTGGGTACGCTTCATGATGGTCTCGTTGTTGGCTGCCTCCGCGGTCAACTCGACGATGCGCTTCTTCAGGTCTTCGTTTTCTTGGCTCAAATCATCGGCGTCCAGCATGGCGCTTACCTAAGTCAGGATTGCGGGCGCGCATGGGCGCGGACGTCGAGATAAGCTCGGCCGCGGGTCATGAGCGCGGCAAATTCGCCGGAATTCTTCTCCTGCACCGCCGCCACCAAGCGTTGCACCGCCTTTTGCAGTGCCTCGAGCGACTCGCCGCCGTATTCATTCGAGCTCTGTATTTCGTAATACAGCTCCGGACTTTCCGAGGCGACCCGGCTGGCCACTTCCAATTGCGAATCGAACGTGGTGCTCGACAGTTTCGCCAGCCGCGGCGCGGCCTCGCCGCTGTCGGCCAGCGCCGTAAAGAATGCGATATTGAGCGCGTGCGACAGGCCCAGCACGTAAGCGATGAGACGATCGTGTTCGTCGAGGTCCATGACCACGCGTTCCGCCATGGTCGGCGCGAACAGCTCCTGCGCTTCCGCCAAAGCCTGCTTATCGCCCAGATCGATGAAAATGACGTGGCGCCCGGAGAGTAGTTCCGTGTCCGGTCCAAACATGGGGTGCACCGATGTTACCCGGCAGCCGGCCTTTACCAGGGCATGCAGACCCGCGCGCAGCGGCGTCTTCAGCGAGCCTATGTCGAAGA
>Ga0116129_1001623_pt1 | contig 12240 bp, 10 predicted proteins | sample June2015DPH_17_2_FD_89732 | JGI IMG/M metagenome (GOLD analysis project Ga0116129, IMG submission 89732) | Peatland microbial communities from SPRUCE experiment site at the Marcell Experimental Forest, Minnesota, USA - June2015DPH_17_10 | ecosystem: Environmental > Terrestrial > Soil > Wetlands...
CACCGCGATGGATTTCTCGACCTCGACAGGATCGAGCTCGATGAACGGCCCGCGGGTGCGGTAGCTCGCATTGTAGACGACCGCATAAGGGTCGCCGAGCGCGCTGGCGACATTCGTGAAGAGCTCTTTCACCGCATCGGGCTTCGATGCGTCGCAGGCGAAGGTCTTGGCGCCGATCTCCGTTGCCAGGGCGGCGAGATCGTCGACGCTGCGCGCCGCGAGCGCGATCTTCATGCCGGCGCCGGCGAAGCTCTTGGCGATCGAGGCCGAGAGCCCCGAACCGGCACCGACGATCAACGCGACTTTGTTTTTCAAGTCCGCCATGATGCTTTACCCTGCAATCTCGCCGCGCCGCTTTTTCACCGCCGGCGCCACCATTACGATCAGAATGATCATCGTGATAACTAAGAACGCGAGACTGATCGGGTGAGTGACGAAAACCATGGGGTGGCCCTTCGCCATAAGCATGGCTCGCCGCACGCGATCCGCGAAGGCTGGCCGGCCGTGGCTACGCCCGCTCCCGATCAGGCGGCCTCGGTCGGCACGTCCTGCAACTTGACCTGCTCCATGATCCCATCCCTCAGCGCAACGCGATAGATAGCCTCGGCGAAGCGGCGGTCGTCAGGGGCCTCTTGCGGCGACTTGCGCAGTAACTGCGGCGCCTCGTCGAGCGCATCCTCCAATAGTGGCATGTCGATCGGGACACCGATACCCGCAGTCATCACGAATCGATCTGGCGCATAGAACCGCGTCGCGATCACGGACCCCTTTGGCATCGAAATCTCCCAGCCTTCATCGACCACCCAGAGTTCCTCGTTGCGGAACATGTCCCTGACGATCAGGCCGGCGGCCTCATGACGGCGTTCGACCTGAACGACCGAAAAGCGCGCGCGGCACATGGCTTCGAGCATCACGGCATCATCCGATGTCGGCACAAGCTGCAACGATTTGGCGTAGCGATCGATCGCGCGAGTGCGGCCCGGCTCGGCGGTGTGAATCGCAAGGTCGAAGGCAAGGTGAAGATCGTCGATGTTGTCGACGATGAGGGTATTGCCTTGAGCGAGGCCAAGCCGGCGCGCGTGGCGCATAATCGCTGGCTCGGCAACAAACTTCACCAAGTTGGAATGATGTTGTTTGCTGATCGCCCGTAACCGACGATATCGGGTCAATATTTCGTCACGTGTCGGCGCGACGGAAACAGGATCGACGACATTTAGTTCACGCAAAGCTACGGATGCTGCCATTGAAACCTCCCGTTTGCGTGGCGAGGCGGCGGCGTGGACCGCGCGTCAGCGCCCAAAACATGACGCAGGGATAAATCGCAATGGTGATTCGCGGAACCCAAAAACCTTAAAAATGCAGCACGCGACAACGGCCACTTCAGACCGCGATATCCCGCACCTGCTTCGCCCGCTGCGCGCACGCCCCCATCAGGAAGGCGAGGTCGGTTCCGGTCGAGACGTAACGGGCACCCATCCGCACATATTCCTCGACCAGTTTCGGGCGCGTCGCGAGGCCGCCGACGCCCACATGCTTGCCGTGCCGGCGGCACGCCGCGATGGTGGCGGCATAGGCTTCGCGCACCTTGGGGTGCTCGTATTGCTCCGGAATACCCCAGTCGCATAACAAGTCGTTGGTGCCGATCATCACCATATCGATACCTTCGACGGCGACGATCTCGTCGGCCTTGGCGAGCGCGGCGGCATTCTCGAACTGGATCATCACCATGGTGGCGTCATTGAGTGCCGCAAAGGCTTCGGCGGCCGGAAAGCTGCGAAAGTGCAGGTGCGGCAGCCCGCCGGCGACCGAGCGGGCGCCGAGCGGCAGGAATTTCGCCGCCCGGACCACCGCACGGGCTTCTTCGGCCGAGCCCACATGGGGCGCGATCACCCCGAGTGCGCCGCCCTCCAGCACCCGGGTGATGTATTCCGGCGTATTGGCCGGCACCCGCACGAATGGCGCGATGCCGGCCGCGAGCGCCGCCATGCAGATCTGGCTGGTGGTCTCGATCGAGGCGCTGCAGTGCTCCATGTCCACATAAATGGTGTCGAAACCCGCCGTCTTGGCGATCTGGGCGATCTCGATCTGGCGCACCAGCCGGACCGTCATCGACGCCACCACCTCGCCGCGGGCGAGCTTCTCTTTGACGTTATTGCGCAGGACATCCCCGATCGCCATGTTGGCGCTCCCGTTCTCCGATTGCCGCCGCACCAGAGTGCGATCATTTGAGATTGAATCGGATCGCATTAGATTCGTTGATTTTGGGCACGATCTGGTCCGAAAACTCTGCAACTTTTCGGGATCATGCCCTGGTGATGTAGCGTTATTTCGGCGTCCCAGCTATGCTGCCGGTTCCGGCGATGGATAGCGGTCGCCGCATGCGCTCTCGATCCGGGACGACGAGATTCATGAATTATTCGACCGATTTCAAATCGATCCGCGACGAGGTTTCACCCCAGGAATGGCAGACGCGCCTCGAGCTCGCGGCCTGCCATCGCCTGGTCGATTCCTACGACATGACGGACCTCATCTACAATCATATCACCGCACGCATTCCCGATACCGAGGATCATCTGCTGATCAATCTCTATGGCCTCCTCTACAAGGAGATCACGGCGTCGAGCCTCGTCAAGATCGACCTCGAAGGCAACATCATCTGGAAGCCGGAAACCGACTACGGCATCAATACGTCCGGCTACGTGATCCACGGCGCGATCCATGCGGCACGGACCGACGTCGCGTGCATCATCCACACCCACACCCGCGCCGGCATCGCGGTCGCCGCGATGGGCTGCGGGCTGTTGCCGATGTCCCAGACCTCGATGCGCTTCGTCGGCCACATCGGCTACCACGACTATGAGGGGCCGGCGATCGACCTCGCCGAACGTGAGCGGCTGGTGCGCGATCTCGGGCCGCACGACGCCATGATCATGTACAATCACGGGCTCCTGACCTGCGGGGCCACCATCCAGCAGGCGTTCAACACCATGTATCAGCTCGAAATGTCGTGCCGCGCCCAGGTCGACGCGATGGCGGCGCGCACCGAGCTCAAGATGCCGGGAGATAATGTGCTCGCCCACACGGCACATCTCTATCAGCCCGGCACGCGGCGGCCCTACGGCGTGCTGGAATGGCCCGCGATGCTGCGCCGGCTCGAGGCGGAAGGGCGCAACTCCGGGTATCCGCCCTACTGGCATTGAGGCGAGTGGCCCGGATTGCGCTTCATCCGGGCTCCCGCCTCACTCCGGCATCAATGCAAACGTCCACAGCGAGCCGCCGGTCGGCACGTCGGCGCCCACGAAACGCGGCGCCACGGCGCCGCCCAATCCCGATGCGACGCTGACATATTGCCGGCCTTTGTGGGTGTAGGTGATGGCGGTGGAATTGACGCTGGAACTGGTCTTGAACTGCCAGAGCGTCTTGCCGGTATCGGCATCGAGGGCGATGAATTCGCCCGTGAGCTTACCGGTGAAGATGAGCCCGCCGTCGGTCGCCAGCATGCCGGCGGCGCTCGGCAAGTCGACCAAGGGCGCCTCCCATTTCTTTTCACCGGTGACGGGATTCATCGCCACGAAATTGCCCACCACATCGCCCGGCTTGATGACGGGAGCGCGGCCGATGACGCCGGTGGACTCGCCGCCGAGGACCGGCTGTTTTGGCGGTGCGAGCTTCTGGATGCGCGGAACATTCCACGTGTTCACATAGACAAGCCCGGTGTTCGGGTTGAACGCGACGGGCACCGCATTGGTCCCGCGTGACGGCCAGACTTCGACCTCTTCGCCCGCCAGGAAGCGCTTATAGATGTCGGTCAACACCGGTCGCCCGGTGGCGATGTCGACATGGGTCGCCCAATTGACCTTGACGTAGGCGGGCGCGGCGATCGGTTTGCAATTGGTGCGGTCCACCACATACATGAAGCCGTTCTTGTTGGCCTGGATCATCACCTTGCGGGTCTGGCCGGCGATCTGGATGTCGGCGAGCACATTTTCGTCGGTGCCGTCGACGTCGTACACGTCATTGGGCGTATATTGATAGTGACAGACGAGCTCGCCGGTCTTGGGCCGGATCGCCAATACGCTCGACGTGAACAAGCTGTCCATCGCCTCACGTGGTCTCGGGTCGTAGGGTTCCGCGTTGCCGACGCCCCAATAGACGAGATCGAGTTGCGGATCATAGGAACCCGAGCGCCAAGTTGGGCCGCCGCCCCGTGTCCAGGCGTCGCTGTCGGCAGGCCAGGTTTCGGAACCCGGCTCGCCGGGCGCCGGAATGGTGTAGCGGCGCCATAGCTTCTTGCCGGTTTCGGGATCCCAGCCGTCGAGGAAGCCGCGCGTGGTCGATTCCCCGCCGGCCATCCCGGAGATCAGCACCCCATTGGCGACGATCGGGGCGCTGGTGGCGTAGTAACCCTCTTTCACCTCGGCGAACTTCTGCTTCCAAACCTGCTTGCCGGTCTTCAGGTCGAGGGCGATGACATGGTTGTCGATCGATACGCGGAACAGCTTGCCGTTATAGATCGCCGGCGCGCCGCGGTTGATGACGCGACGCGGCGACCCCTCCTCGAGCTCGACCGGCGTGCGCCAGATCTGCTTGCCGGTCTCGACGTCGATCGCAAAGGTCCACTTGCCGTTGATGGCGTAGATGACGCCGTTATAGACGACCGGCGCCGACAGCTCGCCAAGGTCGTTCATCAGGCTGGTGCTCCAGATCGGCACCAGGCGCTTGACGCTTACCTTGTTGATCTCCTTGAGCGGGCTATAGCTCTTGCGATCGTAGCCCATGCTCTCGGTCAATACGTTTTCGGGATTCTTGCCGTCATTGGCCAGGTCTTCGGCGGTTTGCGCGAGCCCAGGCGCGGGCCAAAGCGTAGGCACAAGCACAGGCCACAGGCCCAGCGCCGTCGCCAGCAGCAGGGTTTTCTTCATGATCATCCTCCCTGATTGACTCGTTCTTTTTCTTGGCCGGGACATTGCGCCCGGGGCCGGCCGCTATTCGTGCGTGCTGCCATCCGGCATCAGCGCGCCCTTCAAATTCACGCCGTCGAGCTTGGCGTCGGTCAGAATCGCGCGCGATAGCCGCGATTCGGAAAGATCGGCACCGGTGAGATCGGCACCAGTGAGATCGGCGCCGAATAGATCGGCACCCGACAAATGCGCGCCCTTCAGATTGGCCTCTCGCATCACGGCGTCGATGAGCCCGGAATCCTCCAGATTGGCGCCTTGGAGGTCGGCGCGGCGCAACGATACCCCGACCAGGTTGGCGCGCATCAGCTCAGCGCCACGCAGCGAGGCATCGTCGAGGCGGGCACCGGTCAGGATCGCCTCGACGAGCTTGGCGTTGTCGAGGATCGCCCGGACAAGGCGTGCCTTGCCCATCTTGGCTTCGGTGAGGTCGGCGCCCGTGAGGTTGGCGACGCTCATGTCGGATTCGTAGAACATGGCGCCCGCTGCATTGGCTTTGGTGAACACCGCGTTCTTGAGATCGGTCTTGTTGAGATTGGCGCCGGCAAGGTCGGCGCCGGCGAAATTGGCTCCAAGCAACCGGCTGCGATGCAGCACCGCCCGGGCAAGGTTGGCGCCCGTGAAATCGACGCCAGCAAGATCGCGCCGCTTTAGCTGGGCCTTTTCCAGCGCGCATTTGACGCAGGCCCTGGTGGCGCCGGCGAGGAATTCGGCTTCGCCATCCGCGCGCGACGCCGCGACGCCGATCGCAAGCACCAGCACCGCACCGCACAGAACGGAAAACCTGGTATGCGTCATGGCCTTTAATTCCGTTTCGTTGACCAATATGATGCCACGTTTCGTGTCATCGCCAAAGCGCGCCGTTCCGCGCCACAATGCACGCGGCCGAGGGGGAAAGCTTGGGAGATCATCGCATGCGCCTGTTCGGTGTCCTGATCGGCTTGGCTTTCGTCGGGCAAGCGGCCGTCAACTTTGGCACCCTGCAGGGCGCGGCGCATGCGCAGGGAGGTGCGGCAGCCAAAACCGGCGCGGAGGAGCGACCGACCCGGCGCGAGGTCTGGGACATCGCGCTCGGCGCCAAGATCGCCGATCTGCCGGACGATTTCATCGATTACGCCTGTGGGACCAATGGCGGCCCGCCATCGACGCCGCTCACGGGGTGGAAGGACTATCGCCGCTGCCGGCCCGAACCCAGCGGATTGCGCGAGGTCTATTTCCGTTATGACGACGAGCTCGAATATTGGGCCAAGGCCAACGATCTTGGTCCGCAAATGGAACAGTATATCGGCACCAAGACCTACGGCTTTCCCATCACGGTCTCCATCTTGGTCGACGACGACGGCGTGGTGAGGGGCATCCGTATCGTCACCGATCCGCGCGATCCGACGGGAGACCGCGACGAGGCATACCTGCTGCGCAACTTTCTCAATGCACGGTTCGGCCGCGACGACTGGAAATGCGAAGATTTCCCGGCAGAGCCCGGCGAAACGCCGGTGTCCGGCGTCTTCATCAAGCAGAACTGCCAGAAGCAGGTCGACGCGACGACGCGCGGCGTCCTGGTGACGCGCTATCTGCGAAAACCCGGCCAGAGCCAATACGACCCGCATTCCGGCAAGGAAACCCTGAACCAGTTCGAAAGCAATGTCCGCTTCGAACTGCTGCGCGCCAAATAGGAGCGCGGCAGACCGTAGGGCGCAATAACGCAGCGTATTGCGCCGCGGCCCCCTTCCTCATGCCCGCCAGTTCGAGCGCTTGCGCAGCGCATCGAATGCGGAGGCGGTCTCGTCCGTGAGCTGGTCGGCGTCGATATGGGTGAGCTTGCCCTGGCGCTTGAGAATGCGGCCGTCGACCACCACCGTGTCGACATTCGCGGGCTCGGCCGCCTCGACCAGAAGATGCGCCGGGTCGGTGAACACGCCCATATTGACGCCGCGGGTCGACACCATGATGAGGTCGGCGCGCTTGCCGGGGCTGAGCGAGCCGACGCGATCGGCGATGCCGAGTGCGCGGGCACCATTGATGGTGGCGAGTTCCAGCACCTTGCGAGGCAGCAGCTTGAACTCGCTGCCGAACCGCCCGTTCTCGAGATTGACCAGGTATTTCATGTTCTCGAACAGGTTGCAGGTTCCGGTCACCGCGGTGGTGTCGATCGAAATGCAGCAATTGACGCCGCCGTCGATCAGTTCGCTGGTCGGCGCGAAGCCGTAGCCGACCCGTGCGTCGATCACGGGCGAGAGAGAGACCGAACTGTCGGTATCCTTGAGCATCTTGATTTCGTCCGCCGTGACCCAGGTCGCATGGGCGATCAGCACGTCCTTGCCGAGGAGATTCTCCTTGTGATGGAGTTCGACGACTTTGATCGAAGAGCGCGCGCCCGGCACGTGCAACGCGATCGGAATGCCGATGCCGCGGGCGAAATCGAACTCGCGGCGATAGACCTCGGGCGGCGTCAGCGTGCCGAAGCGATACATGCCGCGCCAGCCGAGGCCGAGTTGAATGAGACCGCCATTGGCGAACTTCGCCCAGTCCTTGTGAAGGCGCTCGATGTCGGCCAGCGGCAACGGCTCGGTCTCGGCGAGCGACGGCGACCAGCCGTAGGAAAATCGGGCGCGAATGCCGGCGTCCGCCAGCGCGTGCAGTTCCGCGTCGGCGAACTCGGGTGCCGGCAGCATGTGCGACCAGTTGTGAACCGTGGTGATGCCGGACTGCAGCGCCTCGACGGCGCCGAGCCGCGTTCCCTGATGGGTGTCGGCGGGGGTCCAGAACTTGCCCAGCGCCGACACCATGGGGAAATAGGTCTCTTCGCGGCTATCGCCGGAAAAGCCGCGCAGCAACGTGTTCCACATATGCCAGTGGGTTTCCACCAGCCCGGGCAGCACGATCATGCGCTCGCCGCTAAGCACCAATGCCCCCGGTGCCTTGAGCGCGTTGCCGACGGCGAGGATGGCGCCGTCTTTCACATGGACGTCGGCACCGGCAATGTCGCCAAGCGCCGGATCCATGGTTATCACATAAGCGCCGCGGATGACGAATTCGCCGCGCTCCGGCAATGCGCCGACCGCGGTGCTCCGCTTCGCGGATTTCATGCCGGCAGCAAGAACCGGTGGCGCCGCAATTCCGGTCGCCCCGATGACGGCAGCATGGCGGATCAAGGCGCGCCGCGTGATGTGGTTCATGAGATTCCTCCCGGAGACTTATTTTATATCCTCCAGGATGAGCCTTTCCGGCAGCTTCGCCAAGGCCGCAGGGATGCGGCTATATTGTGAGGATTATTTTCCGACGAAGGTCGCGATGATGTAGTCGGCAACGGCCTCGATTTCGCGATGCGTCAGCGGCGTCGAATGCGGATCGTGGGGCATATCGCTTCCCAGATTCTTCCCCTTCAGGCCGTAGCAGTCGGTGTCGTCATAGGCGTATTTGTCGAAATGCGGCATCTCGGTGCCGGGCCGCCCGCAGGCGATCACCTCGATCAATTGGGCGCGCGTCAACATGGTCTCGTGAAGATTGGCCGCACGGCCCGGTGAGCGCGGATCGCCACGCCCATCGCCATCGACGCCGTGGCAAAACTGGCAGTCGGCCTTGTCGTGGAACAGCCGGTTGCCGAACGAATAGTCCTGGGCGGCGGCAGGGGACAGACAGAACATCATGCTCAGCGACACCAATGCTACGATTCTGCAGAAACTCACGAGATCGCTCCTTATTCGAATATTACTTCAATCGTCCGCGACAGCGAACGATCCGGTTGCCGCCTTTGTTGCGGATAAAGCTCTGTGGGGAAACGCCAGACGGGGTAGTGACCTCTGCCCCGCTTTCGCGGGGCGGACACGTTGGAGATTGGGAACCACCGCCGCTTACACCGTGCTTCGGTCCCCCTGATTACTGACCACTGATTACTGATCCCTGAACCTCACAGCCCGAACACGAACAGCATGGTCTGATTGCGCTGGTCCTTCAGCTCCGGAATGAGCTGATGTTTGCTGCGCGCGATGGGGCTCAGGCCGGACAGGATCGCGACGTATTGCTTGCCGTCAACCTCGAAAGTCATCGGCGGGGCATTAAAGCCGCTGCCAACGTTGATCTTCCACAGCGGGTCGAGCGTGGTGTCGTCATAGGCGACCAACGTCCCGTCGGTGAAACCGGTGAACACCAATCCGCCGGCGGTCGACAGCGTGCCGCTGTAGTTCGGGTACGGCACGTGCACGGTCTTCTTGATCTCGCCGGTGAAGGGATCGGCGACGGTGAGGTTCGATTCGAAGCGCTCGGTCTGCTTATAGGTGCCGCCCTTCCAGTCGCCCGCCTTGTTGGAGAGCGTCGGATCCTGGGTAAGGACGACGCAGGGCGTCGCGGTCGGGATGTAGATGAGCTTCGTCTTCACGCTGTAGGTCGCGGGCCAGAAATTGTTGCCACCGGAGGGGCCGGGACACATCTTCCGGGTCGGGTCAGCGAGCGTCGGCGCCGCAACGCCGGAATAGAGCTGGATGTCGGTGGCCGGATTGTAGTCGAGCGGCTTGCCGGTCTTCTGGTCGATGCCTTTCGTCCAATTGATATTGTCGAGGTAAGGCTTGGCAAGCAGCGTCTGGCCGTTGTTGCGCTCCATCGTGTAGAGGAAGCCGTTGCGCGCCGAATGGGTGATGAGCTTGCGCGGCTGGCCGGCCATCTGGCCGTCGATCAGGATGTGGGTGCCGGCCTCATCGTAATCCCAGTGGTCGCCCGGCGTGTATTGGAAATACCAGTTCATCTTGCCGCTGTCGGCGTCCCACGAGATCACGCTGTTGGTGTAAAGGTTGTCGCCGGGGCGGTAGGTCGCGTCATAGCCCGGCACCGGATTGCCGGTACCCCAGATCACCTGGTTGGCGGCCACGTCGTAGGAGCCGGTGACCCACATGGCCCCGCCGCCGGTCTGCCAGGCGTTGTTCCGGTCCTTCCAGGTTTCCGAGCCCGGTTCGCCCGGCGCCGGGATCACGTATTTGCGCCACGCCGGCTTGCCGGTGGCGGCATCCAGCGCAACGATGAAATCGCGGGTGCCGCGATCGCCCCCGGCGGCGCCGAGCACGATCTTGTCCTTGATCGCCATGGGGGCCGCGGTGAGCTGGATATCGGGCTGGCCGTCCGACAGGTTGGTATCCCACGCGACCCTGCCGGTGTCCTTGTTGGTGGCGATCACGCGCGGCGGATAATTCGCCGTGGTGACGACGAGATTGCCCCACAGCGCGGCGCCGCGGTTAGACAGCGGCAGCTTCTCCTGGCCGGGGTCCATGCGCCACACGATGCGGCCGACATCGCCCGAGCGACCGTCGATCTTGTAGAGCACGCCCCATTGATCGACTACATAAAGGAAGCCGTCCTCGGCGAGCGGGGTAGCCTGCAGGTTCTCGTTCGCCGACGTGCCGCCGACCGCCACCGCATAGGCGAGTTTGAGGCCCTTGATGTTCGCCTTGTTGATGCGCTCGAGCGGCGAGTAGCGTTGCGCATCATAAGTGCGGTGGTTCATCAGCCAGTTGCCCGGCTCCGGGTTGGCGAGCCGGTCGGGCGTGACGTCGGCCGCGATCGCGGGGGTGGCGGCAAGCAGGGATACGCCGGCGAGCAGCAGATTGCGCCGTGTTGCGTGTTTCGACAGCATGAGCTCTTCCTCCATTGTCATTCGCACGGTGTGACACGTCGCTTGTCGACCCAGAGGCCGAGATCGGATGATCCAGAAACCATGAGCCTTTCGATAAAAGCCGCACACCGGAGTTTACCGGATGACCGCTTTCGCGGGCATGACACGTCAGCGACCGCTGTTGTCACAGCCCGAACACGAACAGCATGGTCTGATTACGCATCTCCCGAAGCTCCGGCGTGGCTGAATTGATGTTTCTGGCGTTTCGGCTCAGTCCGGACAATATCGCAACATATTGCTTGCCGCCGACCTCGAAGGTCATCGGCGGCGCGTTGATGCCGGTACCGACGTTGAACTTCCAAAGTTGCTCAAGCGTAACGTCATCATAGGCCGCGACGGTCCCGTCGGTGAAGGCGGTAAAGACGAGACCGCCGGCGGTCGACAGCTAGGCACTGTTGTTAGGATAGGGCAGGTGCAGCGTCTTCTTGATCTCGCCGGTGAACGGATCCGCCACGATGATATCGGACTCGTTGCGCGCGGTATATTTGAAAGCACCGCCGGTGAAAAACCCATTAGCATTCTTACCGGCTTCCGGCGTGAGAGTGACTTCGTCGCACGTCGATCGCGACGGAATGTAGAGCAGTTTGGTCTTCGGACTATACGAGGCCGACCAGAAATTGTTGCCGCCATCATGGGAGGGGCACAGTTTCTTGGTGCGGTCCGTCAATGTTTGATTTTGCAGGCCGGAATACACTTGAATGTCCCGTTTGGGGTCATAGTCAATCGGCAAACCGGTCTTCTGATCGATGCCCTTGGTCCAGTTGATGGTTTCGACATAGGGCTTCGCCAGCACGGTCTGGCCGTTGGCACGTTCGAAGGCATAGAGAAAGCCGTTGCGCGCGGAATGTACAACGAGGCGGTGCGGCTGGCCCGCGATCTCGCCGTCGATCAAGATGTGCGTGCCCGCGGCGTCGTAGTCCCACATGTCTCCGGGTACGTACTGGTGATACCAGTTCATCTTGCCGGTGTCCGGATCCCAGGAGATCAGGCTGTTAGTGTAGAGATTGTCGCCTGGGCGGTAAAACGGGTTGTACATCGGCACCGGATTGGCGGTTCCCCACAGCACCTGGTTGGTGGCCGCATCGTAGGAGCCGGTGACCCACATGGCACCGCCCCCGGTTTGCCAGGCATTGTTCTTGTCCTTCCAGGTCTCCGAGCCCGGCTCACCAGGAGCAGGCACCACATATTTGCGCCACACCAGCTTGCCGGTCGTACCATCGAGCGCGACGATGAAATCGCGGGTACCGCGGTCGCCGCCGGAAGCCCCGACGATGATCTTATCCTTGACGGCGAGCGGCGCGGCGGTGAGCTGGAGATCCGGCTGGCCGTCGGCAAGATTGGTTTCCCATGCGACCTTACCGGTTTCCTTGTTGGTCGCGATGATCCGGGCTGGGTAGTTCGCAACCGTGACGACCACATTTCCCCACAGGGCCGCACCGCGATTCGCCAGAGGCAGATTCTCCTGTCCGGGGTCCATGCGCCACACGATCCTGCCGATGTCCCCCGAGCGACCGTCGATCTTGTAGAGCACGCCCCAATGGTCGACGACGTACAGGAAACCGTCTTCGGCCAGCGGCGTCGCTTCGAGATTCTCGTTCGCGGACGTACCGCCGATCGCGACCG
>Ga0116129_1001624_pt1 | contig 12238 bp, 14 predicted proteins | sample June2015DPH_17_2_FD_89732 | JGI IMG/M metagenome (GOLD analysis project Ga0116129, IMG submission 89732) | Peatland microbial communities from SPRUCE experiment site at the Marcell Experimental Forest, Minnesota, USA - June2015DPH_17_10 | ecosystem: Environmental > Terrestrial > Soil > Wetlands...
CCTCCTTATTTAGTTGAGATCCAATCTGCGGGCTCGCACGACGAACCTCTTTGGAGCAGCCCCCACAAAGTGAAACGGGTAACAGGTAATCAGCGTAAGGGCCTGCCCAGAAGTAGATTGCAGAACCCAGGTCTCGTCAGGATTGACGATGTCAGTGAATGTGATGCGGTAGCGGTACTCGGCGCGAGAGACGATTATCCTGATAGCATCGCCAGGTTCGAGTTCGCCGAGGCGGCGAAAGAATGTATCGCGATGGGCAGCTAACGCCATATTACCAGCCTGCCCCGGCAACACCGTCCCGGGCACATGGCCAACTGCAAGATCTAAAACGGGCGAAGTGGCACCCTCAGCAATCATTGCAGAAAGGTGAATACGGGGAACATCCACTCGGCCGACAAAGGCAATTCGACGGCTCCGGGGCAAAGGTGCGCGCGTCGAAAGCTCCTTTCGATTTGATGGCGCCGCAAGAGCCTCAAGGTAAGAACTTGGCTTTTCCAATTGTTCGCGTGCCCAAGCCTGATAGTGTCCCGCTTCAATAGTCACGAACACGCAATATCCAAGTGCGGACGATCCTGCGACCAAAAGCACGTATTGGCTCCGGAGAAGGAATCTCTTTGTTCGCAGTGTCATTCGCGGTCCCTCTTCTGAGTTGTGTCCGAGATGAGAGTCATAGCCCCAAAAATTGCCAGGCGCGGTCTGGACAACGCCTTGGCCGTGTGGCAAGCGCGACGTCATTACGCCACTTTTTGTGTCGCCACCCGAAGCGCGACAGCCGCGGCCAAAGCCAGCAACCCGGCGGCCTCAAGAAAAGGTAAAGGGCTGCCAGTTTTGGGCAGAGAACTCGCGGGTGCTTCCACTGGCACGACCAGAGGCTCACTGGCGACGATCTCCGTGATCTCAATTTCCTCACCGCTCGGGTTGATCGCTTTCACAGGAGTTTGCTTGATCTGCGTCGTATCGACAGGCGGTTCATCCGGCATCGACAAAACTTGCCGGCTGGTTTGTTTGGCGAACAGCGCTGCCCTGGTCTTCGGATAGACAAACTCCTCGCCGTAGTTGGCCCCCGGGTAATACCACGAATGGATGGCTTCCGGAGAGTCAGAAGGGCGTTCTTCGAAGTGGACAATCGTCTTACCCGTCGGTTGCAGTCGGTAGTCAGGAATCGCGAGAGTCGTCGTTATCAAGTGCATCCGATCAGCGTCCCAGATTTGAACTATGTTGCGATCGGAATCGCTGTCTGCGAGTGTGAACCAATAGGTACCCGCGGTCAGAACCAGCCCCGGGACCTCGACTGGTTCATTGAATGTGAGTTTGGTTGCCTTATCCCACTCATCGGCCATAGCGCTCGGCATGGCTACCGCAAATAACAAAGCCAAGCAGAAAATAAATACGAACGGCTTGTTCCTGTTCACGTTGTTGCTCCTTTTTCGATTCCGTGCTGAATAAGCACGTTTGGTTTCTTTGCCGTTACCAAGACTGCGCGCTGAATCTGTCGGCTCGCTCCTCCGAAGACCTCCTGTTTAGTGTCTGCCCCAACCTGGAGGGAATGCCTTGAACATTTTGGCTACGCCCTTTTCGAGGTTCTTTTCATTGTTTGCTGGCTTGCCTGAGAGCGAGTCCTCGGTGCTACCTCGCCAAATCAGTTTCTTACTTTTCGCGTCGTACATATCGACGACCAACGTTCCTTCCTTGTAGTCGCGCTCGGTTGTTGTCGCGTCGCCGAAGCCTCCGAATCCGCGCCAGCCCCAGCCGCCGAAGCCGTCGTAAAAGGTGTCCAGAGTTCTCTGCGTCTGGGTCGTTTCTATCGCCATGATGGCAACGTCAGCGCTCTGGTCGACCAGAGTCCAGCCCTTCGCCGTCAACTGGTTGTCCACGGCATTCTTTATGCGTGATGTCCAGAGCGAGTTGGCGGGCTTAATTTGCTCCCAAGAGTAAGTCTTGTATTGAGAGAAATCTGCTCGATGATCAAAGTCGGTTTGGACTTGCTGCGCGAATGACGTCGCGAGCCCGGCCAGTGAGAGTGCTGTGCACATTGCGATGCATCGTACAAGTTTCATAACTGCCTCCGTCAGAAACAGCAAAGCATGCGTGGTGCCAAACAACGGAGCACGGAAACAGTGGCCATTCCACCCTAATTCCATAAGTTTCGCCGATATACGCGAGTTCCAAATCGCTGCCGATCGTTTCGTGCGCGTCCGCACACCGACTGAGTGTCGCGCCTTGGACACATTTTTCCGCTAGTGCAGAGCAAGCGTAAAGAAAAGCTTGCATCTCAGCGAGCGCCGCGTTTGGAAAACCGAATGCAATGCATGTTGATACGGTAGAAGTTCTTTGATCGAGAGAAAGACAAATAAAACCCGAAGAGGAGAAAAACGAATGGCAAATCAAGAGAAGACAAGGTGCGCGCATATCCCGTGTCTCTGTGAAGTACCGCCGGGCCAGAAATATTGCAGCCAGGTTTGTCGGGACGCCGGGAGCGAAGACATCGAGGTCGCATGCCAATGTGACCACGCAAGCTGCCCTCTAACGGTATAGAGCGAGGGCAATGGCATTGTTGAAGCAGCAGCGCCAGGGAGGGCATTCGAACCAATGGGAACCACAACGGCGACAATCGATAACGCACAAATGCATGACTGCGCTTCCTTCGGCAATCAAGAGCAAGAAATGGCCGAGACCTTATCTCGTCATATTCCTTCTTTCTACCGGCACGCTCTTCGGTATTTGGGGAACGCTGCCGACGCAGAGGATGCAGTTCAGGACGCGTTGTTGTCCGCCCACAGGCACATGCGTCAATTCAGGGGTGAATCGCGGATGTCGACGTGGCTAACGGCAATTGTAATCAACTCTGCGCGCATGCAGTTGCGCAGGCGGCCGCGCCAGACGCATGTTTCTCTAAGCCAGCAACCAGACCCGGGGAGCTACGCGCTGTCAGAGCTATTGCCCGACCACAGACCAAGTCCGGCGGAGCAATGCCTCAGGTTAGATCTTGCGGAAAACATTTGGCAGTTGACACGACGGCTTTCACCTACTCTGCGCACAGCATTTCAACTCCGCTACTTGGAAGGTTTAACCATCCGCGAAATGAAAGACGTTTTAGGAGTGGCTGAGGGCACAGTGAAGGCTCGGGTCGCTCGGGCGCGCGCTAAACTGCGAAGTCTCATGAGCAAGAGAGGCCAGTAACCAATCTAGTCATGCATTCAGCACCACCGTGCCCGGCCTCTGGCAAACAAGGAAGATTGGGTAAGGAGCCTGAGCGCGTCAGACTAAAAGCGGTGGTGCATCCATTGAGATATTTCCTGGATTGGCATAGATCCTGGCCCATAGCCCTTTCTTACGCCAACAATCAAAGTAGTGCAGAATGCTCTAGCGCTCCGTGGTCTCGGCTAGAATTCCGTCCAGCGAAGCAAACGTTCGTCGCGCAACGAAGAACACGGCCTCTTCATACTGTCTTCGCAAAGAAGAGAATTCTTCCGATTGGACTTCGCCGTTGATTTCCGTTCTCCCAGGCATTCCTGCCGAGCAGAGGCAAGCCCGCGTGGCCCCACAACGTTCTCTTAGTGGACAAGCCATCCCCCGCTGATTGGGACACGCTCGTCCAAGCGCGTCGGCGATCGCCCCGAACGCGCGTGTTCCGGTGCGGAGGCAAATCTTAGCGGATTCCGCATCCTTAGTTTCGGGAGACGAAGCTGCCAGAGCGGCGGCGTCAAGCACCGCTGCTGCCGCCAAGACCCACGACTGTCCAGCCTGCACGGAAGGCGACAGGGTGAGCATCGGCAGCACTGAGTGCGTATCGGCAAGCATTCGGAACCAGTCTTCCCATTCTTCCCATACGTCTCTCATATCGCCGGCGATGCCTGCTCTCTGGCACCATTCGAGCAATGCAACCCCGTTGGGCTGATCGCCGATGCGTGTATACAGCCACGACGTCTTGTCCTCGCGCGACCGGATTACCGCTTGGTATCCGGGAATGAAAGTAAATAGGAACACTACGATGCCGAGCCCCAACGCACCTTCTGGAACCGCCAGCCATTGACCAGCGAAGGTTGTCGGGGTTGCGAACCCAAGGGTATTCAATGCTGATCCCGAAGCGAGAAACGCTTGGTGCCACGTATTCACGGCATGCGTCCCCCAATACAGGAACGTGAAGGCAATCATCGCTCCCACAAAGTACACAATAATTAAGGAAAGGATGTAGGCGGGAAGAACCCAAAGTAGGACCCGATGCGAGACTCCGGCATCCCGGTTACGGCCGAGCCGCAGAGCAACCGCCCTGTAGACTGCGCGGCCCGTGAGCTCGGCAAAAAAGTCACGATAGTGACGATTCATCAGTGCAATTCGAATCATCGATCGCAGAATCAAAAAGAGAAGCCACAGACCTAAGATCGCTATGAAGACGTGTGTCAATTCTGCAACCTCCGCGAAAGCGCGAATTCGGCTCTGTTCATCGCTTTAAGCCCCGGCGGCCCGATCACAAGCCAATCTAAGGACCGTTATTTACATTCGAACCCTTGGGCTCTTCGGAAGGCAGATCTTTCACGCCCTGCTTCAGCGCACGAATGCCATCGCCAATCCCCTTGCCTAGTTCCGGAAGCTTCTTTGGTCCGAACACCAGTAGGGCGATGAAGAAGATCACCAAAAGATGCGTCGGCTGAAAAATTCCCTCTAACATGAATCCTCCTCAATCTCGAATTGACATCCTTTAAATCGCTGTTTCCCGGCCCGGATCAAGATGACCGAGATCAGCTCGAACATACGGAAACTGTTTTCCGCAATCGAGGCATACTTCGTATGTCCACCCCGAAAGAGTGAATGGTCGACTGATTTTGCGGTGCCAGCAACCGAAGATCGACTCAAATGCGTGTTGTAGTTTGCGAGCCACGTTCCCTCTTTAGCAATTTGTCTTCCCATCGCGAATGCAGCTAACTCCTTCGCCTCGTGGTTGCAGAAGCATTGCTCCCACTACCTGTTCAGCCTCACGTATGACAAGCACTGCCGATTCTGTGTTCAACGAGAAACTGCGAACAGCTCTTAAGCTGTCGTGACATGGACTCCATGTCTCTGTGTCGACACCAGGAAGAGCTCGGGCAGCAAGCCTGCAATTGCAACCCTATGAGAAATCACTCGAAGATCCAATCAAACCTGCTAAGCGAATTTGGAATACAAAATGCCCGTTGATTTGCAATGAAGTTCAGCGGGGCTAGACAAACACTGGATGGAATGAGGAAACAATGGCTGCAATCAGCAACGTGACGGTTATGGGTTTTCGCAAAGAGACAGATAGTCTCGGCGAAGTCAATGTCCCAGGCGACAAACTATGGGGAGCGCAAACGCAGCGTTCACTCGAACATTTCAGTATTGGGCACGATCTCATCCCGCGGGAAATGATTGCCGCGTATGCCACCTTGAAGAAGGCGGCAGCGAATGCGAACCATGCGGGCGGGCGGCTCGACGACGAGCGGCACAGACTAATTGTTCAAACCTGTGATGAGATTCTCGCCGGCAGCCATGAGGACATGTTCCCTCTGCATGTGTGGATGACGGGGAGCGGCACGCAGTTCAACATGAATGTAAATGAGGTGATCTCCAACCGCTGCTGTCAACTCGCCGGCACGGCGCTGGGCAGCAAGACACCGGTTCATCCCAACGATCACGTAAATATGTCGCAGTCCTCCAACGATTCCTTTCCCTCGGCGATGAACATTGCGGCTGCTGTCAGCGTGAAACAACGACTACTCCCGGCAGTGAAAGCTCTGCGCGATGCTATCGCCGCCAAAGCCGACGATTGGAAGGACATAGTTAAAATCGGCCGTACCCACATGCAGGATGCTACTCCAATCACTCTCGGCGAAGAGTGGTCTGGTTACGTGGGCATGCTTAGCGATAATTCGGATCGACTCGAGCATGCTCTGAAGGATGTATACCAACTCGCACTTGGCGGCACCGCTGTCGGAACGGGTCTTAACGCGGCTCCCGGATTTGGCGATGCGGCGGCTGCCGAAATTGGGAAGCTGACGACGCTGCCCTTCAGTAGTGCGCCAAACAAGTTCACCGTGCAAGGAGCACATGATGCTCTGGTACAACTCTCTGGCTCACTGCGCACCCTCGCGGTCTCTCTTTATAAGATCGCGAACGACATCCGGCTGATGTCGTGCGGTCCGCGTGCCGGCTTCGCCGAGTTAGTGATCCCCGCAAACGAACCGGGCTCTTCCATCATGCCAGGCAAAGTGAACCCGACCCAGGCCGAGGCGCTGACGATGATCGCCGTCCAGGTGATGGCAAACGACGTCGCAGTTGGCTTCGGCGGGGCCGGCGGCTACCTGGAGATGAACGTTTACAAGCCACTGATCATCTTCAACGTCACTCACTCGGCCACGATCATGGCCGACGGGTGCACCAACTTCCGCAAATTCCTGGTCGAAGGTACGGAGCCAAATTTGAAAAAGATCAAGGAATACGTGGACCGCTCTCTGATGCTGGTGACGGCGCTTTCGCCCGTCATTGGTTATGACAAATCTTCGAAGATTGCACACTACGCGCTGGACAACGACCTGACCCTCAAGCAAGCAACTCTCAAGTTGGGATTCGTAACGGAAGAGGAGTTCGACCGTGTTGTCGATCCAGCGAAGATGGTCCGCCCGTATGTGGCAAAGGTCGGCTGAAATCGCACGGCCAAACAGCAGGACTCAAAACATTCGGAACAGGAAGGAAAAACATGAACACCAATAAACACGGAATGGAATTGCTCCAGGACCCAACACTCAACAAATCAACCGCTTTCACCGAGGCCGAAAAGCAGGGGCTAGGAATCACTGGCCTCGTACCGGACGTAACTGAAACAGAGGATCAACAACTCAGCCGGGTGATGATGCAACTGGGCCACAAGAGCACCGACATCGATCGCTACATTTACATGATCAATCTGCTCGACCACAATGAAACGCTCTTCTATCGGACGGTCATGTCCGACCCGGCTCGCTTTCTTCCGATCGTTTACGACCCGACCATCGGGGAAGCCTGCCTCAAGTTCGGCCATATTTACCGTCAGGCGCGCGGCATGTATCTATCGATCACACGCCGCGGCAAAGTGAAGGAGATCTTGAGAAATTGGCCACAGAAAGATGTCCGGTTCATTTGTGTCACGGACGCCGGCCGCATCCTCGGCCTCGGAGATCTTGGGGCAAATGGCGCGGGCATCCCCATCGGAAAGTTGCAGTTGTACACCGCCTGCGCCGGAGTGCCGCCGCAATACCTGCTCCCCATGTACCTCGACGCTGGCACTAACAATGAGCAATACCTGCACGATCCTCTTTATTTGGGTATACGGAAGACGCGTCCGTCGACTGAGGAGCTTTTTTCCTTTGTCGATGAGTTTGTCGAAGCGGTGCAGGAGGTGTTTCCGAAATGCTGCATTCACTTTGAGGATTGGACAGGCGTGGATGCCGTGCACCTGCTCCAGCGCTACCGCGACAAATACTGCGTCTACAACGACGACGTGCAGGGTACGGCTGGGATCACTCTCGCAGGGATGATCAATGCGACCAAGCTCAAGGGCACGAAGCTGAAGGATGAAAAATACCTTTTCCTTGGCGCGGGCTCAGCCGGCATTGGTCTTGCCGACCTGCTTTGCTCTGCGCTCGTTGCCCAAGGCGTGCCCCTGAAGGAAGCGCAAGCACGAATCTACATGTTCGATATCAATGGCCTTCTGGAGTCGACCCGCAAAGACCTCGTCGATTTCCAAAAGCCCTACGCACATCAGCATCCGCCAACGCGGGATTTCGTCGCGGCCATCGATAGCATCAAGCCGACCACGATTATCGGTGTGAGCACCGTTGGGGGCTTGTTCAACCAGAAGGTCGTTGAAAGTATGGCACGGATCAATGAGCGTCCAGTGATCCTCGCCCTATCCAACCCGACCGAGCATGCTGAGTGCACGCCTGAACAAGCCTACACCTGGTCAAAGGGCAAAGCGATCTATGCGGCCGGCGTGCAGTTCCAACCCGTGCGCTACGAGGGAACGACGTTTCTGCCAGGACAAGCAAATAACTTTTATATATTCCCGGCAGTCGGTATGGCGATCTTCGCCACGCAGGCGAAGCGTGTCACAGACGAGATGTTCATCGAGGCCGGGCAGGCCGTAGCAGATCAGGTGCCGCCCGATTTGCTCAAGCAAGGTCTCCTATACCCGCTGCAGTCGAACATTCTGGAGACCGAGATCCAGACCGCAGCGCGCGTTGCCAAGCTCGTTTTCGATTCCGGGCTTGCCCGCGTAGAGCGACCGAAGGACATGGTCGCCTTCATTCGTCAACATGTCTATACGCCGGAATACAAGAAAGGACCGATTCAGGCAGAGAAAGTGGCCTGAGTTACTTCTTTCGCGCAAGGTGCAATGCCCATGGCTCAAGAGCATAAGCTCGCCCGGGTTCCAGCTGAGAGGGGCAACGCGGTCCTTCACGGCATCGCGCTGTCGATATTGTGCGTGATCAGCTATTGGCTGATCACGCACTTGCTTGCTCATGTGTTTTCCGTCTCCAGAGACGACGACCTTCTGGGAGGCATGTGGGCCGTGGTTGCCACCGTATTTGTGTATCGCTACAGCTACGAGCAAAGTACCGGTGCTGCCCTGTCGCGTATGGCAGCAACCTCGTTGAGCTTCGCTCTTTGCTTTATCTACCTGCTCTTTTTTCCGTCCGAGGTCTGGGGAATGGCTGCGCTTATCGGGATCGGCGCGGTCGCGATGTCCGTCCTCGATCGGCCGGAGGACGTAATTACGACGGGTATCACGACTGCCGTCGTGATGGTTGTTGCTGCGATAAGTCCGGATCATGCATGGAAACAGCCGATCCTGCGCCTTCTCGACACGATTGTAGGAGTTGCCGTCGGCGTTGCCGGCGCATTCATCGCTCTGAAGTCACCCTACCGCCGTCGGCCGGGGCGAGAGCTGGAGAACACGGGTTAAGAAAACTGTGAGCCGCGGGTCACCCAGCACTGTTGACGGTGAAGGACCAAGAAACGTCCTCCTTTCAAGGAATTGATCGGTATGGCAAAGAACTCTGGAATCGAAGCGGGGCTTCCTCGGCATAGAGCTGACTTGCTACTGGCGGCTGTCCTGAGCATGACGGCGGGCACGGTCGATGTCGTTGGATTTTTGGCACTCGGAGGGCTGTTTGTCGCGCACATTACAGGAAACCTGGTGGTGCTGGCCGCCCATTACATAACCGGTGGCTTTAGCCAGATAGGACCGTTGATGTCAGTTCCGGTCTTCATTGCTGTGCTAGGGGCGGTCACATGGTTATTTACGAACAAGACGACTCATACAAGTTTGCGCACTTTACTGATTCTGCATGCAGTACTCCTGGCTGGATTCTTTGGGCTTGCCGTCGTTCTTGGTCCCTTCCCCAATCCCGATGGTGCAACAGCTGTAACGGTGGGAATGCTCGGAGTTGCTGCGATGGCGACGCAAAACGCGCTCGTCAAGCTCGATCTGCCTGGGTTTCCTTCGACTGCGGTACTCACCACGAATACCGTGCAATTGACAATTAATCTAGCGACGCTGCTACGCGGCAATCGGCGGCCTGATGAGATAGCCCGAGCCCGGCGTAGCGCTCAAATGACGTTTTCGGCTTTCGCGGGATTTGTCGCCGGCTGTACGGCGGGCGGATTTCTTGAAGTCCATTTCAAACTATGGGCGCTGGCGTTGCCGGTTCTCCTGGCCGTGCTTGCAGTTCCGTTGAGTGAGTACATGTTACGACCAGCTGAGGCCATGTGACACGCGAGGACGCTGGGAATGGGAAAGTCACTCAAGCGATCGCTTCCGCAAAGTCTAGCACCGGTTTGGAGATAAGAAACTGCTTCGAGAGAAAGATGCGAAAAGTATCCGTAAAATTCGCCTGCGTGATTTCGGTTGCGTTGAGCATTTTGGCGGCCCATGCGGCTTCCCAGGTTGCGCAGGAGGAGACACTCAGCGGCCCCGACAGTCATGAGACTGGCGAAGGCCCGCACGGCCATCTCCTCGGGGATTGGGACGGCGAGCGATCGCGACTGTCAGAACGCGGCGTCAACTTTGATTTCCAGTACATCAGCGACTCGCTTTCCAATATCAAGAGCCAGCAACCTGCGCGATTTGCGAGTTGGAATCGCTTTCGAGGTACGATCGACATCGATCTCGGGGCCCTGATTCACCAGCCCGGCTGGTATTTCCATGCAACAGCGCTCTGGCAAGGCGGCGGCAATCTAGGATCCTACCTGGGTTTGTTGGCCAGTCCGAGCAGCCTGTCCAGCGCAAATACCTTCCGTCTCGACTCCTGGTGGTTGGAGAACCGATGGCTGAACGAACGGCTCACCGCACGAATCGGTCAGTTCGCCGGCCAGGATTTCTACGGCGCGCAGCACGACGGCACATCTTTCATTTTCGAGCCGCTGGGATATGCCCTGGACAATCTCAGTACCACATACGAATCGTTCGATCCACCTTCGACACCCGCGGCAGAAGTGCGCGGCGCGCCGACTCGCTACCTCTACGTCAAATCGATGGTGGAGGCCGAAGACCGTAATCCTTTTTCTCACAACTCCACTGGATTAGTTCCACAATTTCGCGGAGCACCTATAAGCATTTCGGAGATTGGGTTTACACCAGGCAAGAAAGCGTCATCGATTCGCGCTTCCGACGACGTCGAGAGCCGCAAGGGATACTCGGGACTCTATCAATTCGGCGCAGTTTACAACCCGTCGAAGTTCACGACATCCGTCAGTACCACAACACAACACGGCAATTATCTCTTGTACTGGATGGCAAGCCAGGCTCTCTGGCGAGTGGACCCGAAAGGGGGGAAAGGGATTGATGGGACATTTGCCTATGACTGGAGTCCGGCCAACGTTAATAGCAACAACAAGGTGCTCACCGCCGGGCTTCGATTCAATGAACCCTTACCCCTGCCGATCCACAACACGATGTCGCTTGGTTTCGTGCAAAACAGTTTGAGCCCGCAGTTTCCACCACCCAACTCGCCTCGGTGGAATGCCGAGCGCGGCGTCGAGTTCAACACTTTGTTAGATCCCCTGCCGATGCTGCTGATACAACCGGTGATTCAGTACTACGCGAATCTTGGCGGGGGCGTTCGGCGAGCAGTGGTGTTCGGGTTCAGAACCAAAGTGGAGTTCTGAGTCCTTCACCTCCTGGTTGCCGAAGGATGGCTCCCATGCACCGTTCAGCTCTGATGCATTGCCGCATACCATCCACTATCTGCGGCAGAAAGCACACGGTATTCGCATCGCCGATTTTTTCCCGAGCCGCACTGGGAACCTGGGACGTATGTCGCGACGCTGACACCAGAGACGACCCAACAACATATCGACGATCGCGAAATTCGATTTTTGTGTCCCCAGTTCCGCGAAACCCATTCATTTGACAGCGATATCGCCAAACTTCTGCTTGACCGTCGATTGGAGCACGGCGTGCACTTCCTGTGAACGACGCAATCACTGGTGACACAGGAGAATGGCGATGCAGGCAGCAGACTCGGCGCCCATGATGACCCAAGTCGAAAAGGCGCTGTACACCGCAAAAACACACACCACGGGTGGCCGGGCAAATGGCGCGGCCCGCAGCTCTGATGGCCGCCTGGACATCGTGCTTTCAACCCCGGGTACCGCAGGCAGCGGTACCAACCCAGAGCAGCTTTTCGCGGCTGGTTGGTCAGCCTGCTTCGAAGGAGCCTTGGGAATTGCGGCTCGCAAGATGCGGATTACTCTCCCAGCGGACCTAGCCATCGACGCTGAAGTCGATTTGTGTACAACGACGGGGTTTACTTCCTGCAGGCTCGCCTCAACGTCAGCGTGCCGGGTGTGGAGCGTGAGGTTGCCCAGAACTTGGTCGACGCCGCACACCAGACATGCCCTTATTCCAAGGCTATCCGTGGCAACGTCGACGTCGTGATCAACGTGATCTAAAGACACCCCGAGGAAAGTAAGTAGCGATCGAACTTTAATTCAATTGGAGGAAATTGAAATGCCTGAAGAACTCAACCAGAATCCAATCAACGACGGCCGGCGCCGTTTCATGCGCAATGCCGCGATGACGCTCGCTGCTGCAGAGCTCGTTACGATCAGTTCTGCGGTCGCACAACCTAGCAAGAAAAACGCGAAGGATATGACTCCGGCTACGCCGGCGTCGAAGGGGTCGTCCGGCGCAGCTTTCGGCCCATTGAAGCAAATCGATGCTGGCCTGCTGAACATTGGCTAC
>Ga0116129_1001627_pt1 | contig 12216 bp, 10 predicted proteins | sample June2015DPH_17_2_FD_89732 | JGI IMG/M metagenome (GOLD analysis project Ga0116129, IMG submission 89732) | Peatland microbial communities from SPRUCE experiment site at the Marcell Experimental Forest, Minnesota, USA - June2015DPH_17_10 | ecosystem: Environmental > Terrestrial > Soil > Wetlands...
CAGGAGTCCAACGGGGAGTACGTCGTGTCGGTTCCGAATCTTCCGGGAGCCACCGCGACCGCCTCGACCGCCGAGGCGGCTGAGAATGCCCTGACGCTCAAGATCGATATTCTCGCGTGAAGACGGCCGGGTGAGGTTACCGCGGCTCTGACGCCCGCGGAGAATTCGATGGATACACCAACGTGTATCCATTGGGTAAAGTGCGGCGATGAAAGACGCCGGTTTCAGCCTTGTGTCGGCCGCGCTGCAATTGGGTGCACGCACGATAGCAGGCTGGTCTCGAGAGGAAGAATCCCTCGCTGCCGGTGCTACGGCCCTTTCATCCAAAACGGTGGCCAGACTGCGCGAGCGCATCGTCGCCAACGAGGATCCTCTCGGTGAAATTTTTGCGGAACTCCGGACACGGGAGGAGCGCAGGGATCTTGGTGCCACCTACACTCCGTCGGGAATCGTGCAGGCGATGCTCGCCTGGGCGCAAGATCAGGAATCACCGGCCCGCGTTGTCGATCCGGGAGTCGGCTCAGCACGATTTCTGGTCGGAGCAGCGTCCGCGTTTCCTCGAGCAGAGTTGATTGGCGTGGAAATCGATCCGCTGGCTGCGCTGATTGCCCGGGCAAATCTGGCGGCCGGAGGATTTGGGCATCGCTCACGGATCATCCTTGGTGATTATCGGCAAACGAAACTTGGCGCCAAGGGGCGCACGCTCTTCATCGGAAATCCCCCCTATGTTCGTCATCACCTGATCGAGCCTCGATGGAAGGCGTGGCTGGTGCAGAAAGCGCGCGAATTCGGACTGGACGCGAGTCAGCTCGCAGGACTTCACGTTTATTTCTTTCTTGCCACAGTTCTCAATGCGGGCGCGGGCGATTACGGCGCGCTGATTACGGCGGCGGAATGGCTGGATGTGAATTACGGAAAGCTCCTCCGGGCCTTGTTTCTCGGCAAGTTGGGGGGGCAGGGGATTGTGGTGATCGAACCGGCCGCAGCGCCGTTTCCGGACGCTGCGAGTACCGCCGCCATCACTTTCTTCAGGGTGGGAACGAAGCCTGCCTCAGTTAGGCTGAGACGCGTCAAACGCCTGAAGGACTTGAGGGATCTCGGCGGAGGCCGCCTCGTGCGACGCGAGAGACTGGAATCCGAGCGGCGGTGGTCCCGCCTTACATTTGCCGCACGGGAATGCCCCAAAGATTTTGTTGAATTGGGCGAGCTGTGCCGGGTGCATCGCGGCCAAGTAACAGGTGCCAACCGATTATGGATAGCCGGCGATCACACGACCGAGCTTCCTGAGCGGGTGCTGTTCCCGAGCATTACCAAGGCGCGTGAACTGATCATGGCAGGTAAAGTCCTCGAGGATTCGAGTCGCCTGCGTCGCGTCGTCGACTTGCCCGAAGACCTTGGCGAGTTTGAAGGCGAGGATAAAAAAGCGGTCGATCGGTTCCTGCGACTGGCGCTGAAGCGCGGAGGTGATCAAGGATACATAGCGAGCCATAGGCGTGCATGGTGGTCCGTAGGACTACGTAAAGCAGCGCCCATTCTTGCCACCTACATGGCGCGTCGCCCGCCGGCATTCGTCCGAAATATCGCATCGGCGCGGCATATCAACATCGCCCACGGCCTATATCCACGCGAACTGCTCAGCGAGATTCAGTTGCGGGCACTCGTGGATCACCTATCGACAGGTATCAGCGTCATCGACGGGCGAACGTATGCCGGCGGCCTCACGAAGTTTGAACCCGGCGAGATGGAACGGTTGTTCGTGCCTGGACCCGATCTTCTGTCCGTTCGGAGTCGACAATGATTGACGCGCCGCTGGGTGGTATCGTCTACCGATGAAACCGATGCCTACCTTCCTGATCATGTGCGCCATGTTCGTTGTTGCAGGTCCGGCCAACGCCTGGGGCGACCTTGGCCACAAGGTCACCGCGCTCATCGCCTATCGTCATCTGACGCCCGCCGCCAGAGCCAAGGTGGATGCCATGCTGGCCGGCGATACCGATGCCCTGACGGCGCTGGACTTCGCCAGCCGTGCGACCTGGGCGGATAAGTACCGCAACAATCACCGCGAGACAGCGGCGTGGCACTACGTCGATACCGAGATCGATCATCCCGACCTCGAATCGGCGTGCTTTGGCTTTCCGGCTCTGGGCACCGGTCAGGTTGCGAGCGCCGGCCCCTATCAGGACTGCATCGTCAACAAGATCGTGCAGTTCGAGCATGAGCTTCAATCCCCATCGACCGCTCCCGCGGAGCGGTTGATGGCCCTGAAGTTCTTGATGCACTTCGTCGGCGATCTTCACCAGCCGCTGCATGCCTCCGACCACGACGATCGGGGCGGCAATTGCGTCCGCCTTGCTCCTTCGCCCGATGGTCACGACACCAATCTGCACGCCTACTGGGACGTCGGTGTGGTGGAAGCGCTGGGCAGGGGGGCGAATGTCATCGCCGCCAATCTGGATGGACGGATCACCCCGAACGAGCTCTCCACCTGGGCGCGCGGCGATGCCAAGGCGTGGGCTATGGAATCATTCGAACTTTCGCGCAAGGATGCGTACGCCTTGGCGTCTCGGCCCACCTGCAATGATCGCGGCGCTGTCGCTTTGACGCCGGCATACGAGAACGCCGCGATTCGAGACGCGGCGCTACAGTTTGAGAAAGCGGGGGTTCGAATGGCGGTTTTGCTCAATCGGGCGCTCGTCCCTTGAGGGCCCGTGAATAGCTTTGAATCGGTCCGCCAGCATCTCCGACGGCCGTCAAGACAGCCTAAGCTGATACGCTCCTGGCAGGGACGCCGGGAGCACCGTTGCCTGATTATCCAGCCTTGCGCAGCTTCGATGGCTCCACTGTAAATTCCACTCTTATCGATTGGTAGGGGAACTCCACGCCCTTGTCCTCTTGTTTTAGGATGCCCGCCTTCACGAGCGCGGTAATGTCGGTGTGAACGGCTTTCACATCGCGGCCAACAAGCTTCGCGGCCTCGCGTATTGTCAATGGCCCCGCGCCGCACATTGCCTCAATCAAATCAAGCCTCTTCCCACCAATCACTTTCAAAAGAAGCTGCGGATTCGCGAAACTGATCCGCGCCGAATCATCCGCCTTCCCCGACTTCCATGCCCGCGAAACATCCGCAAATACAGCGGCCCGCGAACGCACATCAAGCGTGACATTCTTCATGATTCCCACCTCCCACCTCTCAATGTAGCTATTGAAATCTACCAGCAATTGAAGCCGAATCATCCCGGTGAACGACTGCGCGAGGAAGTATGGTCAGCCAGATGGGCTTCGAAGGAGAAACAGGTTCGCTCCGACGATGGCGATCTCGGCGCTGAGCCACTGGACGGTGCGCCCGACGGGCCCATACTCGTCGCGACTGAGCTGGGCCAGATCCTGGCCCGTGACCAACCCGAGTCGAGCGGCAAGGAGCTGCAGGAACATGGCACTGACACTCGACAACACCGCGACCCACAACAGCGTGTAGCCGAACTGCGAACCCCCTTGGATATCGGTGGCCCCAGTTACCAGATCCATGTAGCCGATGGCAATGAGAAGGCCAGGACCCGAGAACTGCTTGAGCTTCGACCGCCACGAAGATGTCGCAGGAACCCGAATGCTGCCCTGGACCTCCGAAGGACAGAAAGGCGCAGTGGCTGTGGTCGGTAGCCTAAACATGCCGCGTGATCCGTTTCTGGGTGGGTACGAAGGCCCTAGCGTATCAACCCGTCAGGGTTATCTACAGGGGTTCGGTTCGTCATTTCGACGTCCTTCGGTCCCAATGCCGCCGCGTGGGGTTACGGCGTGGCCCACGTCGAGTCGGGCAAATGCTCGTCCCAGGCTTTGCTGGGAGCGCACTGATCTGAATAATAGCTTGCCTGGAGCAAGCCGTTGTTGGGGCGTTCCAGGTAACTGTTGTTGTAATAGTCCAGAGCATTTTGCTTGGCAATCGCGTCGGGGACACCGAGCAGCTTTGCAGCGCGGTAGTTGCGCTGGACGGCCTGACACTCGGTTCGGGCTTCATTCATCTCGCCGCGTATGTGCATGCTCTCATGAGTGAACATGTTCAGACTCCAAATCTCCTTTGCACTTGCGCGGCCGGGATGACGGAGATAGGACGACAGGATGTCGCACCAGGGATGTTGAATGCCGATTTTGCCGGTCCGAGGGTCCGCATGGCCGGCGGCCAGCATCTCGCTGTCCAACATGGTGTCGAAAATGGTGTTGCAATGAACTATGGCGCGATGATCATCGGCAAGCTCGGTCGCTTTGGCGGATAAGAATCGTTGGAAGTACCAGGTGTGCACCGGGGGCCAAGCAAACACCACGGCGAGTATCAATACGATCGCCAGGTAGGGTTTCGTGATGGGCTGGGGCAGATCGTAACCCGCCGGAGCGATGAGGCTGCTGCGGATTTCACGGAACGCACACCAGAAGAAAAACAGCGAAGCGAGGATCCAGAGCATGGGTACATCATCATTTGCTCGCGTATGAGCCACCCTATCACGGTGGCCCCAAGTCGAATGAGTCTGGCGCTTATCACAGTTGCGGTCTCACGGGCGGTCGCCTGTCCTGCCGTCAATACAAAAGCGCCGACTCTGGCCGCGGCCAAAGCCTGCATTTCCAATGCGCGATGTCGCACCCGTTGATCGCGCATCAGCACGATCCATCCGTGGGTGCCGGCCGTTTCCAGCCATGTCGCGTCGGGCGTTCCAAAGGGTATATCGACACCGGGCCGGCGCACCGCCATGCCGGCCCGCTCTAGCTCTTCGTAGAGCGCCCGGGAATAAATGGACTCATCGAGGTAAAAAACCGCCGACTCAAGCTGCTTTGCGCTCGAGCTCGCAGCGGAGCGCTTCCTCGATCTGTTGCGGCGAGGTTTCATAGTCCTCTGCGAGCTGATTCAACGTATCACCTGCCTTGAATCGGTCCGCCAGCACAGCAGTCGGTACCGAACGTCCCGCTAATACGGGTCTACCAAAGGCGATGCTGGGATCGACAACCACCGGCGAGGGCTGGTCGCGAACATCATCTTTGCGAGTGAACAGATAGAGACGGATCGGAATGCCACTGGCGTCCCGATCGATTCGCTTCAAATGATCGCGGATAACCTCGGCCATTTCAGTCTGGCCCGATTGGGTGACATTGATGAGCGATCCGAGCTTTTCCAGAAACAAATCCACGCCATCCGTTTGAAACTCCAACTCAGCGAGCGGCCGTTCGATATTGAGCTTCTTACCCACATAGGATAGTGCGGTGCGAACCTTCGGTAGGGGCACATGATGCTGACGGCGGATGGCTGTAAGAACATGGGCCTCGACGAGATTTAGAAACGACAAGGCACGCCGGTCCTTCCCATCGAGTCGAATGAGGGGCTGAAACCGGCGCGTCTTTCCGTCTGCTCGATACCCCTGTCCGAGGCACCACGCCCGTAGAGTGCTTATGGGTACGTTCAAGTAGTGCGCCGCCTCGATGAATGGGTAGGCGGGAGTAGACAATATTGATTTCGCGCTGCGCTTTACCATGCTGTCTTTGAATCCTCATCGCGTTTTGACGATGGTCGCGATCATCGTATCGACAGTCAGCATATTACCAGCATTATCTTTGAATGATGCCCGGGCATTTGTACGCAGTCTCTCTCAATATATGCCTTCGAACGGGGTGACATCGAATACGTTGTGTCGGGCTGTTGGGTTTGCCGGCTGAGGGATTACTCGGCGCTGCGCCTCGCCCCTCCGGGGTCGCCCTGGCGGGCGATCAACGCCGCTGCGCGGCGCTGTCGAACCCGGCTTGTTTTATGTCGGGGTCTCATACTCTGGACTACCTCCACAAGACGCTCGGGAAAAGAAGATCCGATACAAGGACTTCCGGAGATTGGAGACTCCTTGCGGTTGGGGTTGTTGGGTAGGCAAACCGGCCGCCGCCGAGCGATCCGAACCGGCGCTCGACAAAGTCGCCACTCGCAAACTCAAAGACGGTTCACCCGTACACAGCTTTCGAACGCACTTCGTACACCCGCATCGCACGTTGGCTTCTAGGAGCGCTGGTGCTCGTCGCGCTTATCATCGGCATCTCGCTGATTACATGAGCTGCCGCGACGTCGCCGCCGTGTCCGCCTCGTTCGCGAACGCCAGCCCGTACACGGTCTGTCCGGTGAGTTCGAGCTTGAAGCAGCGGGCGGTCACCGCCGGCACATCCGTGAACTATAGTTGACTAAATGTGAACTATAGTTTACGCTTATCCTATGCCGGAAGTCCTGAAATCCGCAACATTCGAGAGGTGGTTCGCAGGCCTTCGTGACCATCAGGCGCGGGCGCGCATCAATGCCCGCATTCGGCGACTCTCGCTCGGCAATGCCGGTGATGTGAAGCCAGTCGGGTCGGGCGTGAGCGAACTGCGTATCGATTACGGCCCTGGATACCGCGTGTACTACTTGCAGCGGGGCAGCGTCCTCGTGGTCTTGCTCTGCGGTGGCGACAAACGGACTCAGGACGCAGATATCAAACGGGCCGTCACGATCGCGAAGGACTGGAAGGAGTAAAGCATGACAACCAAGCGACGAACGAAAGAGACTTTTTCTCGGTGGGATGTTGCTGAGTACATGAAATCCGATGCCGATATGGCGGCCTATCTCAAGGCATGTCTGGACGAGGCGCCCGACGATCCGTCGCTTCTGCTCGCTGCGATCAGTGACATCGCTCGCGCGCGCGGCATGGTGCAGCTCGCCAAGGACACCGGGCTCACGCGCGAGGGGCTGTACAAGGCACTCTCGAAGGACGGCAATCCGAGTCTGGGCACGGTGCTCAAAGTGCTAAAGGCGCTGGGGCTGAAATTCACACCGCAAGTCGCCTGAGGCATTTTGGGCTAATCGCCTCATGGCCGCCGCGGCCCATCGGCGGGCTGTCGGGTTCTCACGCTTTTTTGGGCTTTGCCGGCTGAGGGATTACTCGGCGCTACGCGCCTCGCCCCTTCGGGGTCGCCCTGGCGGGCGATCAACGCCGCTGCGCGGCGTTGTCGAACCCGGCTTGTTTTATGTCGGGGGTTCGAATAGACGGCGACAAACAATAGTCACCGGGCAATGGTTCTCACACTTTTTTGTGAGGTTTGCCGGCTGAGGGATTCGAACCCCCGACCTACGGTTTACAAAACCGTTGCACTACCACTGTGCTAAGCCGGCATGGAGAGGGGCGCATTATAGCGGACGAATGTCCGCGCTGCTTCCGGGGCTACTGCGGGGTTTGAGTCGCCGATCCTTCGCCCAGGGCGGGGACGAGCGTGGCAAGCGTCGCCTTGAGAATATCCACATGCTCGTACAGTGCATCGACGTGGCCGCCGAAGCGGTCGTTCGTAGCGGCATCGAAGGTGATGAGGTGTTTGGGCTCATTGGCCGCTGCGAGCAGCGTCAGGGCGTGCGCGTACGGGATGACCTTGTCGTCGCGGCTGTGAGCGATGACCACCGGTATGTGCACATCGCCGATTCGGGCCAGCGAATTGAACTGCACCCCGACCGCCAGGCGCACCGGCAGATAGGGATATCTGTAGGCTGCGGCATCCGGTATCGAGGTGAACGCGCCGAACAGCACCAGCGCCGCTGCCGCGTGGCGGGTCGCCAGCCAAACAGCGGGCCCGGATCCGAGCGAATGGCCGAGCAGGATGATGTGATTTGCCGGGATGCCGCGCCGCAACAGTTCCTGGTAGGCGGCTTCCGAGTCTTCATACATGGCCATTTCGGATGGCTTGCCGGGAGTGGGCCCGAAACCTCGGTAGTCGATTTCCAGAACATTGAACCCGGCGCCGCGCAGCGCCTCGCAGTGGCGCACCTGCCAAGGCGAGAAGGCCGAATCGGCATTGCCGTGCAGGTGCAGTACCCACAAGGCGTCGTCGGCGTTGCCGTCGGCGCGGTACACGAGAGCTGCGAGGGCGACCCCGTTCGGCTCGGGCACCGTCGCGCGCTGCGCATCGGCGGGCAATGCCGCCAGCATGTGCTGCCGGCCGCGCGCCGCGGCGAACACGATCTCATCTTCATGGACTTTGAGCCAGCCCATGGTGAGCACCATGAGCAGAACGACGAGGCCGCCCGCAATCAATGCGATGTGCACGAAGCGCTTGAGCATCAGTGCCAACCGGCTACCGCATCGCGCGCCGCCTGATTGAGCGGACGTGCCACCAGGCCGCTCTGTGACACTTTGATTTCATAGAGCGCACCGTCGGCCATGGGCAGGAAGGTCGCGCTACCGTACAGGGCGTCCATCCAGGGCACCCAGGAGTGATAGCGGTGCACGAGGTCCCAGAGGTCGATGCGCTGGGGCTGATTCAGGGAATACACGCTGCGCGGCTGGCTGCGCTCGTCCTCGAGGCGCGTGTACCGGCCGCCGATGCGGTCCAAGCGATACGCGCTATCGAACCCCACCAGGTTGGCAAAGGCATGCCATTTGAGGACGCGGGCGTCGATCTGCCATTCATCGCCGCGCAACGCGAAATTCGCGTGCTCGCCGCTGGGATAGGTCAAAACAGCGTTGAACTCGCGATCCCCGGTGCGCGTCAATTGCAGCTCGCCGGCGGGCTGTTCGAAGCTCAGGCGTTGGTAGGTCAGCAGGTTGGCCGCGATCAGCGCCGCAACCGCGCTGAGCAGAATGAGGACGAGTGCAGTGGCGCCGATCAACACTCCGCCGAATACTCTGCGCCGTCGTATGCGGCGGACCGCAGCGAACAAGCACAGAATTCCCACCAGCGCGAAGAGGATGATCGGTGCGGTGATTGTCATGGGGCAAGTCTAACGGGAACCGGAACCGAACCTCATGGGACTAACAAAACACTTAGCCCGGTTCCGGTGTCTCGTAGCAGACCCCTATAGTCTGCTTTGTTTCCAATGATTTGCAAGTGTTGTCGAGCCATGCGGCCCCAAATGGCCACCCTGCTCATTGCACTCATTAACAGACTTTAATAAGTTGGCCACCGGGTGTTAACCACGCTGGGGTCAGGGTGGCGGCACAAATTGCGCCGGTGCGCCCGTATTTTCTTGGGATTGGCTTGCGCTGCGTTGGGATGGACCGGCCGCCGGAGCCGCAAGCTTAAGGTACTCTAGGTCATGTGGATCGTTGAAGTTGCGCTGCGGCGGCCATACACCTTTTTGGTGATGGCGCTGCTGATTTTGCTCGCAACGCCTCTCGTGCTGCTGAAAATGTCGACCGACATCTTTCCGGAAATCAATATTCCGGTCATCAGCATCGTATGGACCTACACCGGCTTGTCCGCTCAGGACATCGGCCAACGCATCACGTCGGTCAATGAGCGCGGCCTGACCACCACGGTCAACGATATCGAGCACATCGAATCCGAATCCCTGTCCGGCTTCTCCATCATCAAGATTTTCTTTCAGCCGAACGCCGATATACCGACGGCCATCGCACAGGTGGTCGCTACCGAGCAGTCGCAATTGCGCCAGTTGCCGCCCGGCATCCTGCCGCCGCTGGTCATCAAGTACTCTGCATCGAGTATCCCGATCATTCAACTGGGGTTGTCCAGTCCGACGATGCCCGAACAGGCGGTCTTCGATGTCGCCGTGAATTTCCTGCGCCCGCGGCTGGTGACCATCCCGGGGGTTGCCATTCCCTCTCCCTACGGAGGCAAGCAGCGCGTCATTTCGGTCGACCTCGATACCAACGCATTGCTCGCCAAAGGCCTGACGCCCACCGACGTGGTCAATGCCGTCAACACCCAGAATCTCGTTTTGCCGTCCGGGACCGCCAAGATCGGGGCTACCGAGTTCGTCCTCGCGACGAATAGCTCCCCGGATAGCATCGCCGGGCTCAACCATATGCCGGTGCTGACGCGCAACGGTGCGACCACGTATCTTTCCGAGGTGGCTCATGTGCGCGACGGGTTCTCGCCGCAAACCAATATCGTGCGTCAGAACGGCCAACGCGGCGTTCTCGTGTCCATCATCAAGAACGGTGGTTCATCGACCCTGGACATCGTCAAATCCCTGCTCGCGCAACTGCCGGTAGTCGCGCAGACGCTGCCCAAGGACTTGAAGATCGTGCCGCTGTTCGACCAATCGGGGTTCGTCCGGGCCGCCATCAGCGGCGTGGTGCGCGAAGCGGTGATCGCTGCCTGCCTGACGGCCGCGCTCATCCTCGTGTTCCTGGGCAACTGGCGCAGTACCTGCATCATCGCGGTGTCGATTCCCCTGTCTATCCTGACCTCGATCATTGCGCTGTACATGATCGGGCAGACGCTGAATATCATGACCCTGGGCGGACTGGCGCTGGCCGTGGGCATCTTGGTCGACGATGCCACCGTGACCATCGAGAACATCGAGCGCCACATACACATGGGCTCGGATCTGCACAAGGCGATTTTGGAAGGCGCCGGCGAAATCGCCGTTCCCGCCTTGGTCTCCACTCTGTGCATTTGCATCGTGTTCGTGCCGATGTTCTTTCTGACCGGCGTGGCGCGGTATCTGTTCGCGCCGCTGGCGGAGGCCGTGATGTTCGCGATGCTGGCATCCTATGTTCTGTCGCGCACGCTGGTGCCCACCCTGGTGATGCTGCTGATGGATCATGCACCGGCCGAGGCGGGTGCCCGCCAAAGCTTGCTGCAGCGCATGTACGGCGCATTCAACGAGCGTTTCGAGAGAGTTCGCAGCGGCTATGCAGTCATTCTTTCAGCGGTGCTCGAAAAGCGCCGGCTGTTCGCGGGCTCTTTCCTGGGTTTTTGCGTGCTGTCCTGCTGTCTGGTGTTCATTCTGGGGCGCGATTTCTTTCCCAGCGTGGACGGCGGCCAGATCCGCCTGCACATGCGCCTGGCCACCGGCACGCGCATCGAGGAGACGGCGCGAGTGGCCGATCGGGTCGAAGGCGTGATCCGAACCCTGATTCCGTCCTCGGATCTCGGCACGGTGCTCGACAATCTGGGTGTGGCGATCAGCGGCATCAACAAAAGCTACAGCAACGCCGGGACCTTCGGCAGCCACGACGGCGAGATCCAGGTGTCGCTCAATGAAGGGCACCGGCCGACGCAGCAGTACGTGGAAACGTTGCGCCGGGAATTGCCGCGGCGCTTCCCCGGGGTGGAATTCTTCTTCCAGCCGGCCGATATGGTCACACAGATCTTGAATTTCGGACTGCCGTCCGCGATCGATGTGAAGATCACCGGCGCCAATCTGCGCGCCGACTACGATATTGCCGCGAAGCTCATGAAGCAGATGCAGATGATTCCAGGCACGGTGGACACGCATATTCAGCAGCGGATCGATCAGCCCACGGTGTCGCTGAATATGGACCGCACCCAGATGCAGCATCTGGGCTTGAGTCCCAACGACGTGACCAACGACCTGCTGGTGTCGACGTCGGGTACCTCGCAAACCTCGCCGGCCTTCTGGCTGAGCCCGGCGAACGGAGTTGTGTACAACTTGACCGTGCAGTCGCCGCAGTATGCGGTCGATAGTATCGATGCGCTGCTGCGCACGCCGGTTCGCGCCGCATCCGCCGCCCTCAGCACCACGCCGCAGCTGCTGAGCAATCTCGTCGGGGTGGTGCCGACGGTGGAGGACGCCGTCGATTCGCACTACAACATCGCCCCGACCATCGATATCTATGCCAGTGCGCAGGGCCGCGATATGGGCGGTATTTCCGCCGATATCCAGCGATTGGTGACCGAGCTGCGCCCGCATTTGCCGCGCGGCGTGAGCATCGATATTCGCGGCCAGACCGAGACGATGAAATCCTCGTTCATCGAGCTGGGAGTAGGGCTCGTCATGGCCGTCGTGATGGTGTACCTGCTGATCGTGGTCAATTACCAATCCTGGATCGATGCCTTCATCATCATCACCGCGTTGCCGGCCGCGCTCGCGGGAATCTGCTGGATGCTGTTTCTGAGCGCCACGACCTTGAGCGTGCCGGCCCTGACCGGGGCGATCATGACCATGGGAGTCGCCACCGCCAACAGCATTCTGGTGATTTCGTTCGCGCGGCAGCGCATGGGAGAGGGGCTCGATCCGCTCAAGGCGGCGCTCGATGCGGGAGCGACACGCATACGCCCGGTCCTGATGACGGCCATGGCGATGATCATCGGCATGATTCCCATGGCGCTGGGCCTGGGCGAAGGGGCGGAGCAAAATGCGCCTCTGGGCCGCGCGGTGATCGGGGGTCTGTTGTTCGCCACGGTTTCCACCTTGTTTTTCGTGCCGGTGATATTTGCCGGTGTTCATCGACGTCTCGAACAACG
>Ga0116129_1001628_pt1 | contig 12211 bp, 12 predicted proteins | sample June2015DPH_17_2_FD_89732 | JGI IMG/M metagenome (GOLD analysis project Ga0116129, IMG submission 89732) | Peatland microbial communities from SPRUCE experiment site at the Marcell Experimental Forest, Minnesota, USA - June2015DPH_17_10 | ecosystem: Environmental > Terrestrial > Soil > Wetlands...
CACGAACAGGCGATGCGGGTATTGCGCGGCGGCAAGGGCGCCGACCTGTTGCTGGTCGACGTCGCCCTCGACATCCGCGATCTGGTGATGCGGCTGGAGGCCGAACATATTCACGTCCCGATCGTCGCCTGCGGCATCTGCAACGACGCGCGCGCCGCGGTCGCCGCGATCCACGCCGGCGCCAAGGAATACATCCCGCTGCCGCCCGATCCGGAATTGATCGCCGCGGTGCTGGCCGCCGTCGCCAACGACTCCCGCGACCTGGTCTACCGCGACGAAGCGATGGCCAAGGTGATCAAGCTGGCGCAGCAGATCGCCGGCTCCGACGCCTCCGTCATGATCACCGGTGAATCCGGCACCGGCAAGGAAGTGCTGGCGCGTTATGTCCACACCCGTTCCAACCGCGCCAGGAAGCCGTTTATCAGCATCAATTGCGCGGCGATCCCGGAGCATTTGCTGGAATCCGAACTGTTCGGCCACGAGAAGGGTGCGTTCACCGGCGCCATTGCCCGGCGCATCGGAAAATTCGAGGAAGCCACCGGCGGCACGCTCTTGCTGGATGAAATCTCCGAAATGGATGTGCGGCTGCAATCCAAATTGCTGCGCGCGATCCAGGAGCGCGTAATCGACCGCGTCGGCGGCACCCGGCCGGTACCGGTCGATATCCGCATCATCGCGACCTCGAACCGCAACCTGGCCGACGCCGTGCGCGAAGGCACTTTCCGCGAGGATCTGTTGTTCCGGCTCAACGTCGTGAACCTCAAGATACCGCCGTTACGCGAACGCCCGGCGGATATTCTCGAACTGGCGCAACACTTCGCCAAGAAATATTCCGAGGCCAACGGCGTGCCGTTGCGCCCCGTTTCCGCCGAGGCTCGGCGGGTGCTGGCCTCCAGCCGCTGGCAGGGCAACGTCCGCGAACTGGAAAACACCATGCATCGTTCGGTGCTGATGGCGCAGGGCGACGAGATCGACGCCGGCGACATCCTCAGCCCGGACGGCGACCGTCTCGACCTCGCCAGGACCGTGCCCGCGGTGGCGCACGCCACCTTCGCCGCCGAACAGGTCACCCGCGCGCTGGTCGGCCGCACCGTCGCCGATGTCGAACGCGATCTCATTCTGGAGACGCTGAAACATTGCCTCGGCAACCGCACCCACGCGGCGAACATCCTCGGCATCTCGATCCGCACGCTGCGCAACAAGCTGAACGAATACGCCGACGGTGGATTGCCGATCACCCCCGCGGGCGCCGGCGACTATCACCGCCTCGCCGCCCCGGCGTGATCGGGATCGTGCGGGGCGTTCCCCGGATGCAACGCCACCAGCGCGTTCACGCGCGTCTTCGACGCGCTATGGCGCGGCGTGGTGCGCTGATCCGGGGTCCATTCTTGTTGCTGAAGCCTGGGTCCCGGCTCCGCGGAGCAGCGTGAAGAACGCTGCGCCGCGTCCGGGACATGTGGTCGTCACGAATAGTCCGGCGCATCCGGCTTTCGAAAAATGTAGATCGGATCGCCCGGCTTGAGGTCGCGTGCAGTGAATGCGGCATAGGCGTAGAGCGCGAGATAGCCGATCGCGAGCACGCCGACCGCGTAGAAAACCCAGATCGCGAAGCGGTTCATCGGGTCAGGGCGCCCGCGGTGCACCACCAAGGTGGCGAGGGCAGGCACGATTCGAGGTTGCGTTCCAATGCGCGGTCTCCGCCCGGTCCCTGCAGCGCGGCAGGCGGGTGAGCTTTTAGGCCGGAGCCGAAAAAAAGACCAGCCCCCCGCAACGACCGCGACGGCACGCGATCATTCGATGTCGGGATGACGGTGTTGCCCGAGAAGACTGTCGAGCACCTTGCAAAAACAGCGATGACCGCACTGCTCAGCGGCTCCGCAGAGCGATGATCCGGCCGGACTGATCCGGGCTGTCGCTACAGTTTGACCGGAAACAGATCGTTGAGCGCGATCAGAACGATCAGCAACCCGATACCAAAGCCAAGGCTCCAGCCGATCAGCTTTTTCTCGATTGGCAGCAGCGGCTCGACTTCCGCCGTTTTGATTTCATCCTTGAGGTCAGGTCGCGACATGAATTTTTCCTTTGAATCAGCCGGCCAGCGGCGGCGTGAAGCCGCTGAAGAACAGCCACGAAATCAGGAACCCCGTCCAGATCACAAATCCAAACAGGCTGACGAAATAAACCGCCGCAAGCTTGCCGAAACCCTGTTGCCAGAGTTTGCGGAAATCCGACAGCACGCCGATCGAAAAGAACGTCAGGACAAAGAAGATAACCCGGAAGATGTTGGCCTCACCCGCCGCGACGGGCAGCGCCTTCGCAATCTCCGGTGTCGAACCGGTCGCAAGCCACAGCGACACGGCAAACACCAGGAGGAAACCGAGAATGAACTTGGGAAATCGCTGCCAGATTTCCGACGGTCTTGCCTTGTCCGGGCCCTTATCGATGTGATTGGTCCAGATATAGCCGAGAATGAACGCCCAAATTCCAATGAAGATGTCGATGAAGATCTTGACCGTGGTCGTGGTCGCGAGGATCCAGCCCGGCTGATATTTTATCCCTTCCGCCGCGGCCTTCGCCATGATCAGGGACTCGGTGATGCCGCCGCCGGCGACCGCCGCGCCATCGGTCTTGATCGCAAGCCCGATCCACGCGCCGGCCACCAATGGCTCCTGCCACAGGAACGTCTGCGCCAGAAACGGCAGAACGAGAACCTCGACTACCGCAAAGACGACGACCAGCGACGACACCAGGATCGGCACCGCGGGCCGTGCCCTGATGGCGCCGCCGGTCGCAATCGCCGCCGCCACACCGCAGATCGAAATGCCGGATGCGAGTGGTACCGACCACTCGCGGCTGAACCCGAACCATTTGCGAGAGATGTAGTAGACGACGGACCAGTAGATCAGATAGGCCTCGACGATCGCGGCTGCTCCGCGCAAGAGAAGCGACGACGCGAGGTTCAGGCGACCGGCTGCCGTGACGGCGACGGTTGCGCCGAGGATGACGATCGCGATCTTGATGTAGAGCTCGGGGCGGATCGCCTCCTTCAGCCAGTCGGCAACCCGCGGAAAGAAATTGGCGATGACAAGCCCGCAAAGCAGGGCTACGATGAAACCGCCTTCATTGGTCAGTTTGAGAGACCAGGTGAGACCGAACTTCTGCTGCTCGGCCGGCGTCACCGCAGCGACGTAAGCGTAGCTCCCGAGAATCCAGCTCCCGTAGGCGAGGGCGAACAGGGCCGTGAACGGGACGACAAATTTTTTGACATCCGCTCCCAGCGCCGCCACACCGATACTGAGCACGACAAGCAGGGAAGCGTAGGTCGCCAGCAATGCGCCACCGCCTCCGAGCCAGGCGTAGGCCTTTGCGAACGGATTCAGCGCCTGCGCGACGTCGGTATAAACCGATGTGGTCACCGCCCAACCCAACAGGTCGGTTCCGCTGACGTTGCCGAGCGCCAGCACGAAAACCAGCAGGCCAATCACGACTGCAAGCCAGTCCTCGTTCAATCGCGCCCTCAGCGCGACGGGCTCCGATACCTTGATCGCAATATCCGACATTCGACTTCCCCAACCTGATGCACGAACGGACTTGTGGGGCTCCGTCCCCGACACCGCCAAGCAGCAAAACCCGCCTTAATATGACGGCGGAACCGCGACAACGGCAATCTCACAGAATTTCTTTGTTAGCCGGTTTGCAATAACGCTCTTCTCGCAAAACGCTGCTGGATAGAATGAATGACTGATCGGCGCGGCGGAAGTCGGCTTGCGCCGGCAGCGGCAATGGTTAGTTTTGCGACCTTGAGTCGCGGTCCCTATCGCTGCTCGCAGATTCACTCCGCCGAGACCCCATGACCAGCTTTACGCCGCATCAGGATTCCGCGCTGCAGGCCGTGGCCGACTGGCTCAAGGCGAAACCCGGTAGAGGCGGCACGCCGCCGGTATTCCGCCTGTTTGGCTACGCCGGAACCGGCAAGACAACGCTGGCGCGCCATATCGCCGATGGCGTCGATGGCGAGGTGAAATTCGCCGCCTTCACCGGCAAGGCCGCGCTGGTGATGCGCAACAAGGGCTGCGACAACGCCTCCACGATCCATTCGCTGATCTACCGCGCCAGGGAATCCGGCGTGGAGCAGCCGAGTTTCGAGCTGTGGGATGACGCGCCCGCGTCAAAGGCAAAACTGATCGTGATCGACGAATGCTCGATGGTGGACGCCGAACTCGGCCGCGACCTGATGTCGTTCGAATGTCCGCTGCTGGTGCTGGGAGACCCTGCGCAACTGCCGCCGATCCAGGGCGGCGGCTTCTTCACCGATTGCGAGCCCGACGTGATGCTGACCGAGGTGCATCGCCAGGCGCAGGACGATCCTATCATCCGGATGTCGATGGACGTGCGCGAGGGCCGCGAACTCGATATCGGCCGCTATGGCGAAAGCGAGGTGATATCGCGCGCCGAACTCGATCCGGACCGGGTGATGAGCGCCGACCAGGTTCTGGTCGGACGCAACAATACGCGGCGCTCCTACAACATGCGGGTGCGGCAAAGGCAGAACATCGAGGATCCGCTGCCGGTCGCCGGCGACAAGCTGGTCTGCCTGCGCAACAACCGCAAGAAGGGCCTGTTCAACGGCGGGCTGTGGCGGGTGAAGTCGCGCGCGCAGTCGAAGTCGAAAATCATCACCATGCGGCTTTCGCCCGACGAAGACTTCGGCCACAAGGTGACAAAGGTCTCGGTGCGCGGCGACTGTTTTGGCGGCGCCATCGAAACCATTCCGTGGGAACAGCGCAAGCCCTATGACGAATTCGATTACGGCTATGTGCTCACGGTACACAAGAGCCAGGGCTCGCAATGGGACGACGTGGTGCTGTTCGACGAGAGCTTCGCGTTCCAGGACAGCCGCGCGCGCTGGCTCTATACCGGCATTACGCGCGCGGCGAAACGGCTCAGCGTGGTGGTGTAGCGGCGGCCTTGACGTTGCGCGCGACCGCGACCGAACTGTCGACGCCGTCGCCGGATGGCTGCTCAACCCCCGCGTTAACGCCTTGGACAAACGAGCTTTTATTCACGGACTCGTGTCCGTCCGGCGGTAACAATGCCCATTCTGCCGCGTATCTCCGGGGATCGGGCAGGCCGACAGCTTTGCGAAGCCTGTTCCGCGGCCTAAACTGTCGCCCAATCCCGCCGTCAACGAGCCCACGAGAGGACACGCCATGCGCCGTAGTCAATTCAGCCGCTTCTCCCTCACCGCCGCCGCCCTCGGCGCGCTGGCGATCACTGCTTTCATCGCCGCGCCCTCGCGGGCCGCGGAGGACGCCGTGATCATCCCCGCCCCCACCATCGACGCTCAGGCCTCGGATGGCATCCAGACCGTGGTTGTCGCGGGCGGCTGTTTCTGGGGCGTGCAGGGCGTGTTTCAGCACACCGCCGGCGTGGTCAGTGCCGTGTCCGGCTATGCCGGCGGCGGCAAGAGCACCGCGGATTATGAGATGGTTTCCACCGGCACGACCGGCCACGCCGAATCCGTCCAGATCAAATACGACCCGAGCAAGGTCAGCTACGGCAAGATCCTGCAGATATTCTTCTCGGTCGTGCACGATCCGACGCAGTTGAACCGCCAGGGCCCGGACAGCGGCACACAATACCGCTCCGCGATCTTCACCACCAGCGACGAGCAGAAGAAGGTTACGGATGCCTACATCGCGCAACTGAACGCCGCAAAAGTCTACAAGAAGCCGATCGTCACCAAGGTCGGGCCGCTCGAGGGGTTTTACCCGGCGGAGGCCTATCATCAGGATTACCTGACGCTGCACCCAACCCAGCCCTATATCGCTTATAATGACATTCCGAAGGTCGAGAATCTGAAGAGGATTTTCGCGGCGAACTACATCGAGAAGCCGACGCTGGTGAGCGGCACAAAGCTCACCAACTAAAGCTGGACCTCGTCATTGCGGGTAGAAAATCTGGATTGCTTCGTCGATCCGCTTCGCGCAATGACGGAGATATTGTCAGGAGGCGCTATGTCCGACACCAATGCGACCACCGGCAAGGTCGAAAAGAGCGAGGCCGAGTGGCGCAAGCAACTGACGCCGATGCAGTATGCGGTGCTGCGCGAGAAGGCGACCGAGCGGCCGTTTTCCGGCGAATACGAGCATGAGCGGACGCCCGGAACCTATACCTGCGCCGGCTGCGGGCAAACGCTGTTCGAATCCGACGCCAAGTTCGATTCCGGCTGCGGCTGGCCCAGTTTCACCGCGCCGGCGGTGCAAGGCCGTGTCGATGAGGAGCGCGACATCAGCCACGGCATGATCAGGACCGAGGTGCTGTGTTCGAAGTGCAGCGGCCATCTCGGCCACGTCTTCGAGGACGGACCCGGCCCGACCGGGCTGCGCTATTGCATCAATTCAGCGGCGCTGAAGCTGCAACCGAAATAAAACCTGGTATCGGTTCGAATTCGTTCCCGGCCCCGCGCGACCAAGCCTGGTTGCGCGGGGCTTTTCGCTTCTCCGCCGGGGTCGTTCCGATCGACGAACAGAGCAAAAAGTAACCGCGGCGGGTCTCTGACGCGCAAGATTTGGCGGCTTTGGGTTCCCGCGATGGAACTAATCGCCGGATTGTGCTTTGTTTCTCGGCGGCGGGACGGCGGATATACACGTGCCGGTCGCCGACGGGGGAGATTGCGATGTCGCTTGGAACGATACTCATCATCATCCTGATCATTTTCCTGCTGGGCGGCTTCAGCGGCCGGTTCGGCGGCTATGGCTATGGCTACGGCCATTCCGGCATGGGCCTTGGCGGCGTGATTCTGATCGTGCTGATCATCCTGCTGCTGCTCGGCAAGCTCTGATCCACACAAGCAATTGAAATAACATGATTTATTCCGGCCGGGTCCGGGCAAGACCGAGGCCGTGCCCCGACCCCGCCGGATTCATCATCAGGCTTGGCGGGATTCGCATTTCTGTCAAACGAGCTTATATTAGGGTCAGTCCCGAGATGACCTGAAAGCCGGCGCGCCACCGCATGGCGGGTGCTCGTCGTTCAATCGTCGTCTCGCCTGCAGTCGTCGTTTCGCTCGCCTTCTCGTCCAAAAAAGATAGGGTCACTGACCATGGCTTCCTTCAGCTACAACACCGCCGCCGAATTGTTTCCCGCCGCGATCCGCAAGAAGAAGCGGGCGGGCTTTGCCTATCGCCGCTTCGACACCGCCGCTGCCGCGGTGCAGTTCGCGATCGAGGAACTGCCGGCGGATTCACTGAACGGCGCCTATCTGCAGGTCGACGAAGCCCGCTTCGACCAGAGCGGCATCCGTAACCTGTATGAGAGCCAGGATTTTCCGCTGCCGCGCCGCCCGCGCCCGCCTGAGCCCGCGCCTGCCAGCAACGACGCCGACGCCGACGCGGCTTGACCTTGCGCTTACAGGTCCGCCGCGCTAGCGCGGATGCCGGTCGATCCAGCGCCGCAGCAGCCGCACGTTGCGGATGTTGGCGCGGAAGAGCACGTCGAATGCATCGCCGGCCACTGGCACCATCCCGACTACGCCCTGGACCGCGACATTGCCGAGCATTCGCGCCCTGACATACCAGGGCGCGCCGAGGGCGCGCGCCTCGCGCACCAGCCACAGCGACAGGGCGGTCGCGATCAGGTCGCCGACCACGGGGATCAATCCGATCAGGCCGTCGACGCCGTAGCGGATATTGGTGCCCGGAACGACAAAGGCGATGTCCAGCAATTTCGCCACCGCATCGAGCCGCGCCAGCCGCTGCTCGCGGGTGAGATTGGCGAACGGATTGGCGCTGGAATTTCCGAAATCGAAACGAAAGCCGCCGAACTGCGGACCGGGTGTCTCGGAGATTTCGGGAAGTTCGCGCCCCTCCTGGTCGATGATGGGCCCGCGCGCCTGCGCGGCCCGTGCGCCACGCGCGGGCCTGCGGGGATAAATCTGGTCGTTTTGCATGGTCATCAGATGGTGACACCCGGGAGGAGCGCAAGTTGCGTCACGCCGTCGCGCTTGGGCATCCCGGCTCCGCCGCGCTCATGCCACAGCCGGTGTCTCCACCAGATGCGCCCACCAGCATGAAATCGTCGCGGGGACAAAGCCCACCAGGCCGTAAAGGACGAACTGGGTAGCGCCGCTGTCCGGCCCGCGGGAGCCGTAGAGCAATTCGGCTGCGGTGAACGCGATCACACCGACGATCAGTATTCGGACAACCCAGCCAAGTCTTTTGACGTGAAACAGGATGTCATCGATCGCGGCGATGATCAGCGCAGGCACGACGCCGAACAGATAGCTGTATTGCAGCGTCTTGACGAAGGCCGCCAGGAATTTTGCCACTTCCGCCAAATCGGTCTCGGTCCAGTATCCGGATGTCACGGTGGTCGCCAGCAGCAGCAGGAACCCGCCAAGCAGCGGCACCAACGCCGCGAAAATCAGATACCGCTTCATGCAATCTCCTCGCGCTCTTTCCGCCGGTATAGCAGTTTGCGGGACGGAATGAACAGGAACGCAGTCCAGGACGTCAAGCCCTCCAAGGCCGCCGCTTGAACACGGTAAGTCGCGCCGGTCCACCGCGTTCTCCAAAATTTCGGTCAAAAGCCAGACGGTGATTCCGTGCGAGGTGCGCGAACGGCTCAAGCCGAAACCCGGCGACATTTTGCGCTATCGCCTCACCGCCGACGGCATCCTCGGGTAATTCACGGTGGCGAAATTTCGCACTGACCTACTGAACTAATTGCAGAGATTTCCTTTTGCAGAGAATTGGGAGTTCTCTGCCCCTACTGCCCCCATGCCGCGAACGCGTCGTTGAAGGCGCGCTCGCCAGGGGCGCCCTTCTCGATGGCGATGATGGCGCGGCGCTGGTTGACATAGACCAGCGGTATGTCGAACCACGAGCGCTCCTTCAATAGCTGCAGGTTGCGCTCGCGTTCGGAATCGACATTCGAAAGCCCGACCAGGAAGAAGCCGTCGGTGACCTTGACGGCAAGCGCCGACAACGGCGTGCCGCGGGCCTGCTCGTTCGACTTCATCAGAATTCCCGGCACGTTGGCGACGCCGCCGCCGGCGAAATCCGGCGGCAGCACGAAGGTCAGTTCGGCGGTGTGGCTGGCCGGCAGCGAGGTGTCGGTGTTGCGGCGGAACGAGATCGACATCTTGAACTTGCGGTCGGGAATGTCGATGTCGGCGCGCACCGCGATATCGGCCGGCTGGCCGGCGGCGGCCTTGATCGCTTCGGTGCGCCAGATCACCGAGCCGACATATTGCTTGCCCTTGGGATCGGAGGGATCCTCGTCATACAGCACGACGCGCTGCGCCACCGGCGCGACCTGGTCGGTCGACGACGGCTGGCCGACGCGATCGGGGATCTTCGGCTTCGACAGCGGCGTCGATGCATCCTTCGGCGCTTCCACCACCGTCGCCGACGGCTTGAACAGGCCTGAGACCGTGGTCACCAGCGACTTGCCCCACAGGATCGCGGCGCCGACCAAAATCAGCACGATCCCGACGGCGATCGCACTCTTGAACGGAAACACCGTGCCGACACTGACGCGCTTCTTCGGCTCGCGGTCCTGCGCCAGACGCTGACGCGGCACGGGCTGTTGCGGCGGCGCGTAGCGCCCGGCCTCCTCGATCGACTCGTCATATGAATAGGGCGCGTCGGGATCGGCGCCGCGGTTCTCCAGGCTCGGCTCGAGCCGGTCGAACTCCGGCGAAGGCGAAGGCACGTTGGCATAGGTCTTTCGCGCCGAGCGGCTGGCTTGCGCCGCGGCGCGGCCGAGATCGTCGGCGTCGGCGGCGATGTCGCGGAAGCCACGCATGCCCGGCGCCTGCGGAGCGCTGTGCTCAGGGCCGCGCCGCGGCGCGCCTGATCGTTCGCGGGTCGGCGGTAACTGCGGATCCTGCATGGAGACTTGCGGTTGCGGCGGCCGCGGCAAGGGTGGCGGCGCGTCGCCGCGGAGATTGCGCTGCGGGCGCGGCTCCTGTCTTTCCTGGCGCTCTTCCTGTCCGAGCGGCGGCCGTTCGTTGCGCGAAGGCGGACGTGGCCGCGGCTCCGAAGGCTGCGAACCCGACGGCGGCGCCGGTTCGCCCGGCCGTGCCGGGGGGCGGGCATTGGCGCGGAAGGAATCGCCGGCGCGGGCGCCGCCGGAGCGCGCCGCGTCCCCGGAGCGCGCCGCGTCCCGGGCGCGCTGGGCGGCTTCGGACTCGACCTTGCGCACGGCCTCTTCCAGCGACAGCCGCTCGCGGGTGATTTCGGATTCGCTCAAAGGCGGCTGCACGCCGCGCAGCTGCGCGATCAGTGCGGCGCGCGCCCGTTCATACAGCGCACGGCGGCTCTCGCCGGGAGCACTGGGGTCCAGTCCGGCAATGGCGCGGGCAATCAGCGGGTAATAATCAGCCATATCTGTTCAACAATGCGGACTTTCCGGTAACATCTCGTTAAGCCTCGAACGGATTCTGGACCAGAATAGTATCCTCGCGTTCCGGGCTGGTGGAAAGCAGGGCAATTGGGCAGCCCACCAATTCTTCGACCCGGCGGACATATTTGATGGCCTGGGCCGGCAAATCCGCCCAGGAGCGGGCATTGGCGGTCGGCTCCTTCCAGCCTTCGATGGTCTCATATACCGGTTCCACCCGGGCCTGCGCTCCCTCCCCCGCCGGCAGATGGTCGATTTCCTTGCCGTCCAGTCTATAGCCGGTACAGACTTCGATGGCATCAAATCCATCGAGAATATCCAGCTTGGTCAGCGCCAGGCCGTTGATGCCGCAGGTCCGTACGGTCTGGCGTACCAGGATCGCGTCGAACCAGCCGCAGCGCCGCTTGCGCCCGGTGTTGACGCCGAACTCCTTGCCGCGGCGGCCGATCTCCTCGCCGATCGCATTGTGCAGTTCGGTCGGGAACGGCCCCTGCCCGACCCTCGTCGTATACGCCTTGCATATCCCGAGCACATAGCCGACCGAGCCTGGGCCCATGCCGGAGCCGGTCGCCGCCTGCGCCGCCACGGTGTTGGACGAGGTGACGTAGGGATAGGTGCCGTGGTCGACATCGAGCAGCGCTCCCTGCGCGCCCTCGAACAGAATGCGTTTGCCCTCGCGGCGCTTCTGGTCGAGCAGCCGCCACACCGTCTCGGCATAGGGCAACAGCTTCGGCGCCAGCGCGGTCAACTCCCTCAAAATCCCGCCGCCGTCGATCTCCTCAAGATTGAGGCCGCGGCGCAGCGCATTGTGATGCGCCAGCAGGCGGTCGATCTTGTGCGGCAGCGTATCGAGATCGGCGAGGTCCATCAGCCGGATCGCGCGGCGGCCGACCTTGTCCTCATAGGCCGGGCCGATACCTCGCCGCGTGGTGCCGATCGCGGTGATCGCATTGGAGGACTCGCGGATGGCGTCGAGATCGCGGTGCAAGGGCAGGATCAGCGTGACGTTTTCGGCGACGCGCAAATTGCCGGGGCTGACGACGACGCCCTGGGCTTTCAGCTTTGCCACCTCATCGAGGAACGCCTGCGGATCGAACACCACGCCGTTGCCGATCACCGCGAGCTTCGAGGGCCGCAATACCCCCGACGGCAGCAGCGCCAGCTTGTAAGTTTCGCCGTTGATGACAAGCGTATGGCCGGCATTATGGCCGCCCTGGAAGCGCACGACGATGTCGGCCTGCTCCGACAACCAGTCGACGATCTTGCCCTTCCCCTCGTCGCCCCATTGGGCGCCGACGACAACAACATTGGCCATTACGCGGTTATTCCCTCTGCAACTCTATTGCTTCGAGCATGGTCGGATCGAAAAATGGGCGCCCACTCTTCCGAACCATGCCTGACAGGCGCCCGGCGAAGACACGGCCGGGACCGCTCCGCATGCGAGGCATCCCATCGGATAAAGGAAGCGGGTTATAGACGCAAGCCAGAACGGGATTTTGGAAGCGGATTGGGAGGCCCCCAACCCATTGATATCCCCTGAAAATTCGAATCGGATTGGGCCCCGGGCAAGCATGTTTCGGGACAGTGGGCGCCAACTGCCGGCGGGTCGGCCGGAACGCAGGATGGCAATGCCCCCGCGCACATGGTCGCGATGCATTCGCCCCATTGATGCCAGTCGGAAATCGGTGTCTGTGAGGCGGGCCGCGCGATGATAACCGGCCCGGTGCGAAACGCCGGGCGGACCGCGGCGTCATTGAACCGGGTCGGCGACGGCCCCCTTGAGAACGACCGCCTGATGCCGCTG
>Ga0116129_1001629_pt1 | contig 12204 bp, 10 predicted proteins | sample June2015DPH_17_2_FD_89732 | JGI IMG/M metagenome (GOLD analysis project Ga0116129, IMG submission 89732) | Peatland microbial communities from SPRUCE experiment site at the Marcell Experimental Forest, Minnesota, USA - June2015DPH_17_10 | ecosystem: Environmental > Terrestrial > Soil > Wetlands...
AATGCCGTGTATTGCGGATCTGAGGTGGTCTCGCAGGTTCGCTCGTTGGCCCAGAACTGAAGATCCGTCACGGCATACAGGACCCGCCGCCCGAACTTCCGAAAGCGCGGACCGCCCCCGATAACCCGCTGCTTCTCCAGCGTACGGGGCGAGAGATTTAAGAATTGCGCGGCTTCATCGTTATTGAGGAATACGCGCTCGGGCGGCACCGTGGATTCCTGGGGTTGGTTGTCCGTTGAGGGCGGCACGCCAGCGCGGTAACGTTCTGGCGCTTGTCCGATCTCCGATCGTCGCTTGGTGATCTCGGTCATTCGAGCAGTCTCCGTCGCACCGTGAAGCTTGGCATCCGATTGCCGGGTGCGAGAGAGAGTGTTGTCCGAGTACGGCGTGACTGGCAGGGAGATTCGGGAGGGTAGGCGTTTTCTCCCTGGCCGAAACGACGCTCAACAATAAATCAGTTTCCGATAGCCGCCGTTGACCAAGGCGGTCCCTCGCTTCAGGAAATATCGAATGCGGGCACGTAGATCGCCGTCGGGAGTCCACGATGCGCTGACGCGACGTTGACCGTAGATAGCCACCGCGATCTGCCGATGTGTAGCGCCGGCGGCAGCTCCATCGAGTGCCTGTAGAACAGAGGCATGGAATCGATCAGCTCGGTCCGATGCTGAGAGGCGTTTCGGGGTTTCAGCGAACTTCGCGTTGAGATCGACAATGAACCGATCCGCCGCTGCCACTCTGCGGCGAGCGAATCCATCCACGGGGATTGCGATCGCAATCCGATCATCATCCGAGAGATCGTCGGCGACATGGATTCGCCAGGTATTCGACTTCATCGGAGCAGTGCAGTAGGTTCCCTGGTCATCACGAACCCGGTACGGAGTTTTTTCTATCTGAAGATCGTAGAGTTTGAGCCCCTCCTTCGCCGCCGATGCGCGAACGACACGCAGAGTGGATGGTGGATCGGGCTGCCAGATTGGATTCGCACTGCGCGCGTCCACGATAGGATCGATTAGCCGAAGTAACCCCCAATCACGCTCCGCGGTTTCCGACTCAACTGGATTGCGCTCATCCCAGGCAGTGCGGTAGGCCCTGTTTCTTCTCAGGTACTCCCAGGCGAGGAGCGGCCCATCGAGCTGCTCCGTATATTCAAAGGCCTCTCGGTTCTGCCACGCCGAAAGCCCCTTCATCATGGGCCGCCTCCTGGCGCACCACCGCTGACATTGGTCCTGCAGAAAGTGTGAACGGCCCGTCTAGCAAGGCTTCTGTAAGAATCTGGTGGTTACATGCAGATTGGCGATTAAGATCCACGCCTTGAACACCCAATGATCGGGCGCGGGATGAAAATAAACCGGTGTCCACCCTACGGATTTCCGCATCTGTGCAAACCCGCCGAGCCGGAAAGTCGCATCGCCTCAAAATCGGCGCGGCTTCTTACAGCATCGGCTACACGCTGATTCCGCCGGCGCTACGCGCGGCCGCCGCATACTCACCTCGTTGTGTTCGAGATCGAGCAAAGAGTTCCACGATCGGTCTGGGATCATGACCTTCTCCTCGGGTCGAGGCGGCCTCGTTGGCGAGGAGTTCCGCAGTCTGGGCATGGGTGAGAAATTTCATGGTCGTTCCTTTTAAGTCGAATCGCTCCCCATCGGAGCGTCACGGTTTCAGGCGATCGCCCATGAGCGATGCCGTCAATCCCGACATGGTCCTTCGTGCGGGCTGGGCTTGACGGCGAGCGGCGGTCGCTATTGTTTGCGACGATCTCCGATGGGGAGGGAGGCGACGGAACGGCACAACCGACACCTGTGATCTGCCGCAGCTCCACGCCTTTCGTGACGTGGAGCCGCGGCATGCACGTTCGCGCTACATAGCTCCGCGTTCGGCCATCGATGTCACTTCAGCTCCCGCGACGATCAGATGTTAGGAGGATTTCCGAGGTGTCAACCGTATTTACATTCCTATGAGGGAGACTAGAGTGCGTCTGGCCTAGTAGCCCATGCCTCTATCAGAGGCGAGTAGCCGGGTGGGGTGTGGGGAGGGCGCCGTCCACATCCATCGTGGTGAGCCATGCGCAGGTCTTTTCGGGCGATAACCTTGATGCATCTTCGGGAGACACCGAGCGACGTGGCGCTGCGCTCGCTCGCGATTTTTTTCAAGGCCGACGCCAGCTATCATCCCATTAAAGATTCCAACAGCCGCCGCTGGAACGTCCGAACAGAGTACGGCGAGTTCGAGATACTGACGACGGGCGTCAAGTGGTACGACCCGCGCGCCAAGGTCGGCGGCGGCGGTGCCATCGATCTGGCGATGCACATCCTGCAAGTGTCTTTCGTGGATGCCGTCAAGATCCTGTCGGCAAGTATCGAACCTCGTGGTTAGGATCATCTACAAGTCCGAACTTCCCCAGCCCGACGAGGTTCCACCAGCGCTGCGCGCGGCCGCGGCGGCCGCGCTTACAACGCCATTGCGCGAGCCACGGCCGGCCGGGTTCCCGCTGCTCTTTACTTCCGACATGCAGCTTATCGAGCCGGCCGTCGCATTCCTGCACGAGCATTCTATCCAGCGAGCACACTCCGCTGAGACGCTCAGGACCTACGCCGAGATTTTGGTCGACTGGTTCGATGCGCTTGAGCAGAACAGCATTCTCTGGAACAAAGCGGACGCGGTGGATCTCGTGGCGTACCGCAACCGCATGTTGTCGGCGCCAAGCCCACGAACGCATCGACCTTATAGCATTCGGACGATCAACCACCGCGTTCGCGGCGTCCTGCGCTTCTATGATTGGGCTATCCAGCATGAGTGGCTTCGCTCGTCACCACTGATCGGACGAGACGCCGATTTTACGGTCACGAGCCGTTACGGCGATGCACGTCATCGCGATCCGGCGGGCGACCGTGGGATCTTCCTTCTGCGACAGTTTGAGGCTCTGCCGCGCCCCCTCACAGGAGCACAGGCGTGCGAGCTAATGGCGCGGCTCGTGCCACCGTATGACCTGATGGCGCGATGGCAGTTGTATACCGGTCTTCGCGTGAGTGAGATATTACGCGTGTCGATTAACGACGTGGCACAGCATGACGGCGATTTCGGCCCCCACGCGTCGCCGCAGCAACGCGTGATCGAGGTCATCTGCAAAGGCCGTAAACGTGGCTATGTGCTAGCCTCGGCGAGTCTGCTTGATGAGACCCACGTGTATCGGTCTCAGCACCGCCGAGCCTGGTTGAACCGGGCCGCCCGCCGGCGTCGGGCGTCCGACCCCAACGCACTCTTTGTCAACGATCGCGGCGCGACGGCCAAGAAGAACACCTACCAGCACATCCTTCGAGCGGTGGGTAGGGACTGCGGTTTTCGAGTTACCAGTCATCAGCTTCGAGCGACTTTCGCATGTATCATGCTTGCTCGGCTCGAGCAGCTCGCCGCCCAAGGCGCGGCGATCAACCCGCTTCTCATCGTCAAGATCCTTCTTCATCATGAGCGCGTCGAGACCACCGATAGGTACCTACGTGCCGTCGCAGTCGATACGCAGTCGCTGACTGATATCCTGGATTCGCTGATCCCGGAGGCCCCATGACCGGGAACGCGCGGCTGAGGAAGCGCTTTTCGCGTGGGTCGGCACCGACTATGTTGGTGCCACCTCTCGACGCACCCCGGCAGTTTGATCGAACAGTACTCGACTTTCGTACGCTCCATCTTTCGCGGGATGTCGCGTCGGCGCTGTCCGAGGCGTTCTGGCAGCGCATTGGCGCGGGTCCCGTGCAGACCATCCTGGATCACTGGGCCCGCATTCGATTCTTTGGCCGTTTCAACCACGAGACCCACGCCGTAAAGAGTCTGGCAGACCTGCAGGGTGACATTCTCGTGCGCTACGTCGAGTGGCTCAACGCGCAGCGAACGGCGCGTGGTACCCCGCTCGGCAAGGCCACCCGATCCTCAACCTACACATCACTTCACAAGCTCATGCAATGGCTCGTGCGGTGTCGACCCGGATTGGTCGGATCCATCGACTGGCCTATTAACCCTTTTCCTTGGCGCAACCGCGATACACGCGGCCGACGTGCGATCCCGGCGTCGCAGGTCCGCGATATCCTCAAGGCCTGCGAGCACGACATCGCGCAACTTCGCGCCATGCGGGAACAGGGTCGGCAGCTAAGACGCGACGCGCGTGCAACCGGCGCCACCTATAAAAGCTCTCCTGGCGCGTTACTTGATTTCATCGACGATGAGTTTGGCGGTGTTCTTCCGTCGACAACGATCCTGTACCGAACGCATCATCATGTCTTCACCTATCTGGTCAAGCACGGCGGCGTCGAGGTGATTGAGCCCTACCTCTATCCCAACGCCTACGGACTCTTCCCCTATTATTTGGCCATCGTTCTACACACCGCCGGTAACTCGCAAGCCATCGCTAATCTGTCCATCGATTGCCTACAGCCGATCCCACTGCTGGAGGATCGGGAGATGCTGGTATGGGAGAAGCCTCGCGCCAGCCGAGTGCAGCGGCTATCATTTCGCAGCTCCGACCCATTCGAACCCCCTGCGCTGGTGCGTGAGCTGATCGACTGGACCAGCAGGCTGCGGTCGCACGTTCCCCGCCATGAGCGTAACCGCCTTTTCTTGATGAAGCCGCGGTGGAGACCCACTGCGGCGACTAGAGTAAAGCTCCTAAGAGCGCTCGAGCGATTCATCGCGACCCATTCCTTGAAGCCTTTCACCTTCAGTTCACTCCGGCCCGGCGTCCTGACGGCTCTATATCGATCCTCCGGTGATTTACGCGCGGTCAAAGAGATGGCCAACCACGTGAGCATTTCGACCACTGTCAGCTACATACAAGGCCCGGAGGTCGCCGCACAAAACAGCTTGCGCATGGCGGCGCTGCAGAGCGCGTTGCTCGGTCACGTCGAGCTGTCCGCGGACGAGGGGTCATCGACTCTACCCGCCGTTCCAACCATGGCCGCTCCACCGCCGGGTACGGCTGTCTCGATGTTTGGATTCTCCTGCAAAGACCCATTTTCCGGTCTGGCGCCGGGCACTCGCCGGGGCGAACTGTGCACGAACTTCCTTGCATGCCTGACCTGCCCGAACGCGATCATCCCGACCAATGCACCGACGCTCGCGCGCCTGCTCCACGCGCGAGATCACTTGCAGGCGGCCACCGCGCACATCCATCCGGCACGCTGGTCAGCGATCTATGCGCCACAGCTGCGGATCCTCGATGAGGATTTAATACCTCGCTTCCCGGCGCGCGAGCGTCCCGAAGCCGAACGGCTCCGAGCGACCTTACCGCCGCTTCTGCCACTCCGATGACTTTATCCCGCACATCTCGACCGATCTCGCCTCGACGATCGCTGGCACCCGCTTCTTCGGCCGCCAATGTCCAAGCACGCGATTGGTTTCTGCTTGACTCACATTGGAACGACGTCCAATGGATGCTGGCCCCAACGAGCGCCCTACAGGAGGATCGTCCTGTTGTCATACGGTGGGATTTTACTCTTCCCAGCGGCCGGCTGTTTACGCATCGGCAATACGCAGCGTTGTTGGAGAGTGCAAGAGAGCATTTGGCACTGATTCGCGTGGGCGCCGGTCGCTCTCGCACCGGCTGCGCCGGCAGCTCGCTCCGCCTCTATTTTCAGTGCATGCGAGCACTCATTCGGTGGATGATTCAAGAAAGGATCCAGCGGTTCGCCGATCTTGATGCAGAGCTCGTTGCCGATTTCACGCAAGCGCTGAGGCGCCGGCGTGGTCGCACGCGCTCCACGATCTCACGAGAGACTCTGACTCACTACTATCGCGTACTGACTGGTCTATACTGGCATCGCGGTACCGTACGCGATGCCCTGCAGTTCGATCCCTTTCCCGGCATGAGTGTTCGCGCGGCGACGCCCGGAACCGACGAGGGTAATCCGGAGTCGTATACACCCGACGTCGTGGCGATTCCCCTTATACAAGGCGCCATCGAGCTTTTGAACGCAACCGCCTTTCGAACGTTGGCGGTTCGCGAGAGTTGCCTACAGACTTATCAGCGATTGTGCGCCGCCAAGGTAGACCGACGCGCGGCGCGCCTCACGGTACTGTCGGCCCTATATGAGATCACCATCGACACGCCGCTCGGGCCGTATCGATTCGATTCCCATCGATCGCTATCGAGACTCATTGATTTACTCTACGGTGCATGTTTCGTTGTCGTTTCTTATTTGGTCGGTCCACGCGTCAGCGAGATATTGCGCCTACAGGCCGGTTGTGTGCAGCCATTTGACAAACCCGGATCCGACATATCCTTGAGCATCGCCGCGATTGTCGGAGCGATCTACAAGGCCGAGTCCTATCATGGCCGCCGCCACCAGTGGATCGCTCCGCCTCCAGCGATACACGCCATCACCGTTTTGGAAGCCCTCTCAGAACCACACCGCGCCCGCTCCGGTCGGGCGGACCTCTGGCAACGGCCCCGCATCCGCGATCTCGGTATCGACGAGTGGCTCCCCGATAGCACTATGACGCTCCGCGTATCCGACACCAGGAGCGCGAACGAGCGAGTTAACCGCTTCGTGAAGTGGCTCGGCGTACCGCGATACAAGGGTCGACGCTGGAGATTTAGTTCCCACCAGGGGCGTAAGACTTTCGCGCGCTTCGTCGCGCTTCGCGATCGAACTGCGATCTACGCGTTAGCGCAGCACTTGGGCCATCGCGATCTGCGCCAGACGGACCAGGCTTACGTGGGCACCGACTATCAACTGCACCGCGAGATCGAGACTGAAGTGCTCGATCAGTCCGTCTCCGCTTGGGAGCTCATGTTGAGCGCGCGAACACTCGGCGGCCGCATGGGGGCAGAGGTACTCGCGCGTCGCCCGAGATTCCGGGGATCGCGCGTGAAGCAAGAGATTCGAGCTTACGCGCGCGTCCTCGCCGAGACCGGTCTTACGCTGGGCGTGTGTGAGTGGGGATATTGCGTTTACCGCGAGGAGGTGAGCGCCTGCCACGGCAGCCCAACGGCCCCCGATCCCGTGCGGCGCGAGCCTTCGACCTGCGCACGTTGCAAGAACTTCTCTCTTACCGATGCGCATCGCCCCTATTGGATCGAACAAGTAGACCGCTACCAACGGATATTGAACGACCCTGCTTTGCCCACTCAGACGCTCAAGATCGCACGCACACGTCTCGATGAGGCGCGAGCGCTGATTCGTTCGATGGATTCACCGCCCAAGGAGGTCAAGCGTGCAGGTACCGTCCCGCAGTAAGTCCGGCGCATCGTCTCGTACCACTTCGCGACCGATTAAAAGCCGCCTCACTGAGGCATTGTCTGCGTTGGCCGCCGCGATACCGCCAGCCTCGCATCGCATAACGGTTTCGAGCCTCTGCCGCGAAGCCGGGGTATCCCGCAATACGGTGTACCGATATTACCCGGATGTTGCCGAGGCGGCCCGTCGACTAAACCGCCGGCGTGGCGCACGTCGCAGATCGGCGCAGCAAAACACTTTGAAAGCACTCCGCTCTGAGCTGGCGGTGCTGCGCGTGCAGCTGGCCAAGTTGGCCACTTTGGTGGATCACTACCACACAGAGGCAGAGGAGCTGCGTGCGCTGTTGGCACGTCGCGATCGCGACCTGGCCACGGCGGGCCATGGCCGCAGACACCCGACCGTCGTGTCCATTCATCGCCCTGCGCGACGCACTCCGGATGCCGGCGGCCGGGGCTCATAAGAGCCCCTCCTGCGCAAAGCTGAGCACATTCGAACCGGCCAGTATGAGATGGTCGAGCAATTTCACCTCGACCGCGGCCAACGACTGCGCCAACTTCTTCGTGATGAGTTCATCAGCGTGGCTCTGATCTTTTACTCCTGATGGATGATTATGGTACGCGACCGCCGCAGCCGCTTGCTTGTCCAGCACCAGCTTGACGATTTCCCGCGGATATACGCTAGCGCCGTCGATGGTACCGCGGAACAGTTCGACACAGTCGATAACTCGATGCCGTTGGTCGACCAGGATCAAGCCGAAGCACTCATAATCCAAGTGTCCAACCCGCATCGTGAGATATTCTCCGACCTTCTGCGGCGATTGAAGTAGCGCACCCCGTCGAACACGATGTGCGAGCACGGCACGCGCGGCCATTAGTATTTCCTGATTCGATGCAGTTTCGACTGTACCATCGGCACGATGGATAAAAAGATTGTGGTTCGACATGTTCGATCTCCGGTCTTGCTCGGGCGGGATTGCCCGATTCCGGAGGCAGGCCATCGCAGCGCAGCCGTCACAGGCTGGCCGCAGGCCACTTCAGGCGAGTAGAGGAACGCGCGCCAGCGCGTGAGCAACGGAGCGCCTTGACGGCGAGAACGATGGCGTAAGATCAAAGGAAGAGGCAATCCCCCATTGTCCTGTCTCTACGCATTTGCCCCCTGTTTTCGCCGCCTGCTCGTCGGAGCGCGCCGGTTGACCTGCTAGCATAGGGAGCAATCGGGGGCTCAAAACCAGTACTGTGACGGGTGTCAACACGATTACGTAAACATATGAGATTCTGGGCGAGTTGGATTCATGGAAGAACTATCATGCGCCTTAGTCGGTCGATTCTAGTTCTAGCTTTTGCAACCTTCCCGGTTATCAGCTGCGCATCTGCGGGAGCGCAATCCGATCATTCTCCCACTTCGCTGCTGCCTCTCTGCTCCCAATCAACCGACAACGTGGACTCCGGAGGACCGCGGCACTCACACTACTTCCTGTGCGAGCTGTCGAACGGTGCGCAGGCCTTGGCTGCCGACAGCATGCCACCCAGGATCGACACGCGCCACCCTTTCAATATCGATTGGGAGCACTATCCAGAGGACTCGAAGATCAAACGGGAAGAGGGATGGTGCGTCGTATCTTTTACGGTGCGTAAGGACGGGCACATTGATCACGGCAGCACGAGGCTTGAGCGGAGCAGTAATTCGGTTCTCTTGGACTTCGCGTGTCTCCAGGCTTTTACCGACGGACAAGTGGTGCCGGCAACGCTGCATGGCCGCCCCATTTCGCGACAGGTAGGCGCCGTCGCTGTCTGGGCCATTGAGGGCCCGGTTCCGCTACGACCGAAAGAGCATCAGGTGGTCAGTCTATGCACCAAGGACAGCTCAATATTGCCAAGTTCGATGGTACCGCCCGCCAACGGCCAATCGTTCCTCACGGCGGGGAAGCTAGCGACGGACAAGGGATGGCTACTGGATCCTTGCTTCTATCGCGACGATGCGTTGAAGCAATTCTTCGGCGCGACGAAGATTGATCGCTTCTACACCGGGCGAGATCAAGGACGCTGGGAAGGCATCAATCTAGTGGTTCCGGGCAGCGCTTTTGGTCGTTCAGGGCCGGAAGTGTTGGTGCCAGGATTGACGGTCGTTTTCTTGCCGTCGGGGATTCAGCGAGCGGAACTGAGTATCAACAACATAAACCAGATCATGTCGCCGGCGGCGTACGACGATGTCGTAAGAGTTTACGGGCCGGGCGAAAAGGGCATCGATGAGGTGACCGATGGAGGTCCGACTCTCGCGACCCTCGAGTACAACTCGGTAGAAGGCGGCGTGCGTACGCGGTCGCTATTCGTTTTTGATGGGAGCCTGCTTGATGACACGATCGTCACAGTTGAGCGGGTGAGTACCGCGACCGTCGATTCCAAAGCTGCTACTCCGGCCACCATTCAGCCGCCCCCCGTGCCTTTGCTGCATCTGCGCACTCAGCCGCCACCAGGCGATCTGAAGTATATCGTGACTGATCTCGCCGTTTTCGACGACGCATTGTCCAGCGATTACTACGCCTCATTGTTGCCAAAGCGGATGCATGCCCTCGAATGCTGTGCAACCGACATTCCGAAGCTCTTCAGCGGATACCGACTCCAGGTGCGAGGTTACGATCTCACGGGGTGGCTACCTCCAGCGGATCGGGACGTCCTGAGCAAGCTGGGTGACACGGTGAATGCGCCCCTGCGCGCCGTAAACGGACGCGACCAAGTCGTGGGTGTGTTCTCGCCCGAGAAGTCCGACGACGCCCACGGGTTTCTACTGGATGGAGGGATGCTGACGGACATTGGCACACTCGGAGGTAAGACCAGCGAAGCGGATGCGATTAACAATTGCGGGCAAGTAGCTGGTGGAGCAGCGGTGCTATTCGATTCGCCTGAACACGCGTTCGTATACGAGCGGGGGGTCATGAAAGACCTCGGACCGGGACACGTCAACGCCATCAACGATAGTGGCCAAGCCGCGGGCCTGTCTCGATTGGATGGCCAGAAGGCGGCGCTCTGGAGCCGTGGTAAGAGAACTGTGTTGGGCGAGGAGCTGAGCGAAGCCTTCGGCATCAACTCTGCGGGGGCAGTCGTCGGAGAGTATTATGATCATGAAGATTCGGATCAGCCGCATGCATTCTTGTATCAAAATGGCAAGCGAATTGACCTTCAAGACTACCTCGTGCAGCCGCGCCGTCCGGGTCTCTCCGCCATCAACACCACGGCCGTCGGGATTAACGATGACGGCCAGATAACCGTCTACGAGCGCAATGCGACACCTCGCTCGCACGGCGGGGGCGACGACTTCATCACTTACTTGCTCACGCCCGTCGCCGACCGCTCTCTCGAAATAGCTACGCGCTCCGTTTCGGCAACCGAGCAGCAATTGTGGCTCGGGCGTTGCAACCGCCTCGCTGACTTTAGACACATCCAGAACGATGACCGGCAACGCTTTATGGTTTGGTGCACGGAGAGCGCCGCACTTCCTTATCTCAAGCACCATCAGACCGAGGCCCGGTCGACGCCCGCATCCTGCGTATCGCTCAGAGATATTGTCCCCGCCAAAGTCGAAGGCGCCGAAATACCTTATAGCGTTCGCATCCCCGTAAGCGCCGAGCGGTTCGTCGGAGAGCTAGCTAAACTTGCGACCATCTCCGAACCTCAAGAGGCCGCTCACCAGCTTGGTCAAGGGCTTGCCGCGACCTGGCGCAAGAAAAAAGAGGGCGATCTTGTATGGTGGCAACTTAAAGCGGACGCTCACTGGAACGCGTCATTGCGCCTTTCCTCCGATTCCCACAGCCGATGGGTACTTTCCGCCGGCGACCGCTTCGGTCACGACCAGCTGGTTTTCATCGAATCGGGAAAGCCACAGTGCTTACACATCGACTTGGTCGATCGAGTGCTGACAGAAAAAGGTTTCAAACGATCCGACGTGGATATGCCACTCGCGGGTCCTTTGATTCGGTGGGAATTCAATCGTAGCGGCGCGTCGCTGGTCATTGAGGGAGCTCCTGAGGACCAGTGTCTTCCCGCTTTGGTGGTTAGGGGCAACAAAAGCGACCACGTAGCTACGATGCCAAGGCACGGACAGAGCTAGTTGCGTAATTGATGCTCCGCCCTGTTTGACTTGGCACGTTTGAAGTCCAGGGCCGGCAACTGTCACCATTTACTTTTTGGGTGGTTGAACGCGAATGGTACGGCAGAACTGCCGAATTTCGTGCGCTTTTGACGCGGTGATGACACATGAAAATCCACCTAACAGATGGTCGATGACGCGAATGTCAACGAGTTCAAGGGCCGATTTCAATCGATGAGTGATCAACTCGTCGGCATGAGATGGTTCGGCGCAACTGGACGGATGATTGTGGCAGAGGATGACTGCGGCGGAATTGTAGCGTAAAGCAGTTTTGACCACTTCCCGCGGATGAACGCTGGCTCCATCGATGGTGCCGCGGAACATCTCCTCGCAGGCAATCAAACGATGGCGCTTGTCCAAGAACAGAAGACAAAACAACTCATGTTCAAGATCTGCAAATCGCAGGCGCAAGTAGTCCTTCACCGCCTTCGGACTCGACAGCAAAGGACCTTTGACAATACGCCGAGCCAGCAACTCCAGAGCTGTACCGATCACGGCCTCGTCGCTCACAGGCACGTATGAACCTGCAACTTCGCAGACCAAGCCCGTCGTATAACCCTTTGTCTTCGCATCCAGACACCCGCGATCTGGCTTCACACTGAGTGATTTAATGACGTTACGCATGATGTTCTCTCGCTTCCATGCCGGCGGATTGCCGGTGAAGCGGAAACACGCGGCGCAGCGCAGCCGTCAAGGCTCGCGCAGCGACTTGCGAGCACGGGCGCTTCGCCCGCGCGCAGGCCTTGACGGCGAGAACGTGCGACCTGAGGTCGCATGAATTTTTGTTTTACGGAGGTAGCAATGCCTTAGATAAAACCGGCTGTTCCATCAGCCG
>Ga0116129_1001630_pt1 | contig 12188 bp, 10 predicted proteins | sample June2015DPH_17_2_FD_89732 | JGI IMG/M metagenome (GOLD analysis project Ga0116129, IMG submission 89732) | Peatland microbial communities from SPRUCE experiment site at the Marcell Experimental Forest, Minnesota, USA - June2015DPH_17_10 | ecosystem: Environmental > Terrestrial > Soil > Wetlands...
CTACATGGGCGACATCGACGATACGGTCGGCGCCTGGGGCTTTGCGCGCGGCGGGATGGGCTCGATCACCCAGGCGCTCGGCGCTTCCTTCGAGGCCAGCGGCGGCACCATCCGCAGCGCCGCACCCGTTGCGAAGATCCTGGTGCGCAATGGGCGCGCATCCGGAGTCGCGCTGGCGGATGGGGAGGAAATTCATGCGCGGTTGGTCATCTCCAATCTGGATGTGCGCCGCACCTTTCTGGAAACCATGGACGCGAAGGATCTGCCGGATGAGTTCCTGCGGCAGGTACGGAATTTCAAGATCCGCGGCTCCTCCGGAAAATTGAACATTGCTCTCGACGGCTTGCCGAAGTTTCCGGCCATACCGCAGGGCTCGCCCAGCATACGCGGCGACATGCATGTCACCGATACCGTCGAAATGATGGAGCGGGCATACGATGACTGGAAAGACGGGCGCTGGTCGCGGGCACCGTACATCGACATGCTCATTCCCTCGCAGATCGATCCGACCATGGTTCCTGACGGCAAGCACTACATGTCGGTCTTCGTTCAATACTGCCCGTACGAGCTGGCCGACGGGCCGTGGGACGCCGCCAAACGTCAGGCCTTCGGCAACACCGTGATCAACACCATCGCGCAGCACAGCCCGAATTTCAAAGACCTGATCCTGCACGCGGAAATCCGCACGCCTTGGGACATCGAAAACGAAGTCGGGCTCACCGAGGGCAATATCTTTCAAGGCGAATTGACCATGGATCAGCTGCTGTTCAACCGCCCGGTGCCAGGCTACGCGCAGTATCGGGCGCCGGTGCGCGGCATGTACATGTGCGGCTCGAGCACCCATCCGGGCGGCGGCGTCATGGGCGCCCCCGGCGCGAACGCCGCGCGCGCCGTGCTGCGCGATCTTGGACGGGCATTGACGTGACCGATGTTTCCGTGCAATCGAAAGTCGACTGCATCGTCATCGGCGGCGGCCACAACGGGCTGGTGTGCGCGGCGACTCTGGCACGCGGCGGCCGCTCGGTCCTGCTGCTCGAGGCCGCAACCCAGGTGGGCGGAGCGGCCCTGACCCGGGAATTCGCACCGGGTTTCCGGGTATCGGCCGGCGCGCACCTGCTGCATCAGATGCCGGCGGATTTGCTGCGTGAATTGCGCCTGGAGTCCCATGGGCTGCAATGGGCGGCGCAGGGCATGGCCAGCGCGGCGCTGTTGCCCGGCGGCGCGCGGCTGGCCTTGAGTCCGCAGGATGCGGGCCAAAATCCGTCGACCCAAGGTCTATCGGACAAGGGTCTGTCGGCCACGGGTCTGTCGCCCGAAGATGCGCAGGCATACTCGGCATACACCTCCCGCATGCGGCGCTTCGCCGCGGCTCTGGTGCCCCTGTTCTCGCGCGTGCCGCCGCGTCTCGGCACGACGGCCTGGGCCGATCGTCTCGCACTGCTGCGTCTCGGTTGGGAGGTGCGCAGGTTGGGAAAACGCGACATGCGCGAGCTGCTGCGGATCGGCGGCATGAATGTCTATGATTTGCTCGAAGAGAGTTTTGCGTCCGAAGCACTCAAAGGCGCGCTGGCATTCGACGCCGTGCTCGGCAGCAATTTCGGCCCGCGTTCGCCCGGCACGGTATTGACCCTGTTGTATCGGCTGGCTGCGGAATCGGCGGCGGGCAGCGCCGGGCTGTCGCAGCCCAAAGGCGGCATGGGCGCATTGTGCGATGCGCTCGCCAAGGCGGCGGCTGCGGCGGGAGCGGCTATACGCACCGCGGCGCCGGTTGCGAGCATTCTCGTGGAAGGCGATCGTGCTTCCGGAGTGGTGCTCGAGTCCGGAGAGCGCATCGCTGCGCGCTGCGTGATTTCCAGCGCCGATCCGAAGACCACCTTCTTGCGCCTGCTGGGGCCGCGGTATCTCGATACCGGCTTCGTACGCCGGGTCGACCATATTCGCTCGCGCGGACTCGCCGCCAAGCTGCATCTGGCATTGAATCGTGCGCCATCGTTCAGTGGTTTGGGCGAGGCGGGCTTGCGCGGCCGGCTGCTCGTCGCGCCTTCGATGCAATATATCGAACATGCCTACAATCACTCGAAGTACGGCGAGTTCTCGGCGGCACCGGCCATGGAAGTGACCGTTCCGACCGTCAACGATCCCGCGCTGGCGCCGGCAGGGCAGCATGTGCTGTCGGCCATCGTGCAATATGCGCCGTATGCGCTCAAGGAAGGCTGGCAGAGCGGCCGGCAGCGCTTCATCGACAAGGCATTGGATGTGCTGGAGCAATTTGCCCCCGGCCTGCGCGGCTCGATCGTCGCAGCGGAACTATTGACCCCGGCCGACATGGAGCAGGAATTCCGCACCAGCGGCGGACACTGGCATCACGGCGACCTGGCCTTCGATCAATTCCTGATGGTTCGCCCGGTGCCCGGAGCGGCACAGTACCGCACGCCTCTCGATGGCTTGTTTCTGTGCGGAGCGGGATGTCATCCCGGGGGCGGAGTGATGGGGGTCGCCGGCCGCAATGCCGCGCGACAGGTATTGGCCTCGAGCAACCTATGAATAACGCTGTGCCGCATTTCAAGCAGCCACTGCTCAAGACGCCGTTTCACGAGCGCGCACGCGCACTGTCCCAACACGACAGTTTCATCCCGTGGGCGGGATACACGACGGTGGATGTATTCACCACCATGGAGCAGGAATATTTCGCGATTCGCAACGCGACGACGCTCTATGACTTGACGCCGATGGTGAAGTACCGCGTGTCGGGGCCGGATGCGCTGCCCTACCTGAACCGCTTGGTCACGCGCGATGTGGCCAAGCTCAAGCCGGACCGGGTCGCCTACGGCGTTTGGTGCAACGATGCCGGGCAGCTGATCGACGACGGCACGCTGTTTCGTTTGGGACAGGACGAATATCGGATTTGCACGGCGGAACGCCAGATCGACTGGCTGCTCGATTCGGCGATCGGCTTCGATGTCGAGATCGGCGAGGTCACGGAGCAAATTGCCGCCCTGGCGGTGCAAGGCCCGACGTCCTGCGCGGTCCTCAAGGCGGTGGGTTTGCAGGGGATCGACAAACTCAAGCCCTTCGAGATCGGCTACTTCACCCTTGCAACCCATCGATTGACCGTGTCGAGAACCGGCTTTACCGGCGATCTGGGTTACGAACTTTGGATGGAACCTCAGTCGGCTGAGGCCGTTTGGGATGCCTTGATGGAGGCGGGCAGCTCACGGGGTATTCGCGCCATCGGTTCGCAGGCATTGAACGTCGCGCGCATCGAGGCCGGGTTCCTGCTGCCGAACGTCGATTTCGTATCGGCCGAACACACGATCCGCACCGGACGCGACCGTTCGCCCCTGGAGCTGGGCCTCGCTTGGCTGGTGGATTTCAAAAAGGGGCATTTCACGGGACGGCGCGCGCTGGTGAATGAGATGGCCCACGGCCTGCGGCGCCAGCTCGTCGGTCTGGACATCGCCGGCAACAAGCCGGCCCACAATGCGCTTCTCTACACGGATGACAGCGGCAAGCGCGAGATCGGCAGCGTGACCTCGGCGATTTGGTCGCCGACTTGCAAGCGCAACATCGCCCTTGCTATCGTTGATGCGCCGCATTATCACGCCGGCTCGACTGTCTGGGCGGAAATCTACTTGAACCGTGAACTGGTATGGGAGCGTCGAATGTCGCGAGCGCAGGTCGTCGAACGCCCCTTCTTCGCGCCCGAGCGGCGGCGCGCGACACCGCCCGCGGAGTTCTAGGGCGCGTGGCTGCTACGCCAAAATCCATCGCCGACCGGCCCTGGCTCGACCCGGACGCGAAACCGCAAATCGTCATCGAGAGCATCAATAAGACATTCGGCGGCTTCACCGCCGTAGACAGCGTCAATCTTCGGATTTACAAGGGCGAGATGTTCGCGCTGGTGGGCGCGTCCGGCTGCGGCAAGACGACGTTGCTGCGCATGCTGGCTGGGTTCGCCAGCCCCAGCGCCGGGCGGATCATTATCGAGGATGTGGACATGACCAAGGTGCCGCCGCATGAGCGCCCGGTCAATATGATGTTCCAGTCGTACGCGCTGTTTCCCCACATGTCGGTCGAAGAGAACGTCGGTTACGGCTTGCGCCGCATGAACCTGGACAAACCAGTCAGACTGAAGCGGGTTCAGGAAGCGCTGGAAATGGTGCAATTGGCGCCCATGGCGAAGCGCAAGCCGCACCAGCTCTCGGGCGGCCAGAGGCAGCGCGTCGCCCTGGCACGCGCGCTCATCCGCCGGCCGAAGGTCTTGCTGCTCGATGAGCCATTGAGCGCGCTGGACAAGAAACTGCGCGAACAGACGCAATTCGAGCTGATGAACATCCAGTCGCAGGTCGGCATCACCTTCGTTTTCGTCACTCACGATCAAGACGAGGCCATGGCCCTCTCGACCCGAATCGCAGTGATGAATCGCGGACAGGTCGTACAGGTCGGCACTCCGTCCGAGATCTATGAATTTCCACAGACGCGCTTCGTGGCCGATTTCATCGGCACGACCAATTTGTTCGAAGGAACCGTGAGCGGCACCGAGCCCGGCCACCTCATCGTCCGCAGTGCCGAGGCCGGCTGCGATCTCATCGTCGATGAACTCGGGCGCTTCGGCAGCGGCCAGCGCGTATGGGTGGCATTGCGGCCGGAGAAAATACGTCTGAGCAAGGAGCCGATCGCCGGCAATCGCTTCAACCAGGTCAAGGGCATGGTTTGGGAGCTCGGTTATCTCGGCAATCGTTCGACCTACCGGATCAAAACCGAAACCGGCAAGCTCGTGACCGTCTTTGCCCAGAACGACCGGCGCACGTCGGAGTGGTCCATCGATTGGAGCGACGAGGTGTACTTGAGTTGGACCGCCAATTGCGCGGTGATTCTGCAGCAGTGATTCCGTGACGGCGGCGGGATACGGCGGCGTTGTCGGCGAATAACACATACAAGGCACGCGACCGATGAAATTACGACACGTCAACTTTCTGAGGGCATTGAGCATCGGCGCGCTGCTGCTGTTCGGCGCCATGCCGGCGCTCGCCGGTAAAACGCAGACCGTCGTGCTGATCGTGAGCGACGGGTTGCGGTGGCAGGAAGTATTCACCGGCGCGGATCCCACCCTGTTGAACGAGAAGGACGGCGGCAGCTGGCTGGAGGAAGCCGACCTCAAGAAGCGCTACTGGCGCGAGGACGTCGATGCGCGGCGGGCGGCGCTGTTCCCGTTCCTATGGGGAACCGTGGCCAAGCAGGGGCAGATTTACGGCAATCAGCTCAAGGGCAGCGTGGCGCACGTGACCAACGGCAAGGCGTTCTCCTATCCGGGCTACAACGAGATGTCGACGGGCTACCCCAACGATGCCATCGACAGCAACGAGTACGGGCCGAATCCCAATGCGACGGTGTTCGAATGGCTCAACAAATTCGACGAATACCGCGGCAGGGTTGCGATTTTCGGCACCTGGAATGTCTACGATAATATCTTCAACCGGAGCCGTAGCGGACTTGTGATGCAGACGGGCTGGACGCTGAGCGAGCCGTGGAAGACCCGTCAGACGCCGCGTGATGCGTTGCTGCGGCAGCTGTTCGATTCATCGACCCGCTTCGATGAGGAGGATGTCTGGAATTCCTTTCTGCAGATACCCCTGCTGGACTATGTCAAGACGGCTCAACCCCGCATCCTGTTCGTGGGCTACGGGGAGACCGATAATTGGGCGCACCAGGGCCGCTACGATCTCGTTCTCGACAGCGCCCACCGCATGGATCATTTCGTAAAACAATTGTGGGACACCATGCAGGCGATGCCCGAATACCGCGGCACCACGACTTTCATCATTACCACCGATCACGGCCGGGGCAGCGGCCTCACCGAGTGGAAGGAACACGGCGTGGAAGAGAAGGGCTCGGAGAATATCTGGATCGCGGTGCTGGGACCGGACACGGCTCCGCTGGGCGAGCGGACCCATACCGCTGCGGTGACCCAGGCGCAAATCGCCGCGACTCTGGCCGCTTTCGTCGGCAAGGATTATCACCACGACGTGCAGAAGGCCGCGTTGCCGATCGCGGGCATGCTGAGCGGTTCCGGCAAGTAAGATCGGGGAGGCGGCGGCTGCCGCTATTTCATTTTTTATATTATAATCGTGACAATTAGGAATTCGTGACGCTTGCGAGGTTGGTGATGCGGAATGTAAAGACACTTGGCCTGCTCGGAACCGGCGTCATTGGCGGCGGATGGGCCGCGCGCGCGCTGCATTTCGGGGTGGACGTCATCGCTGCCGACGTCAAACCGGAAATGGAAGAATGGATTCGTGGCGCGGTGGCCAACGCCGAACCTGCTCTGGCGCGCCTGACCTCCGCGCCCTTGCCGCCGAAGGGCAAATTGTCGTTCACCACGGATCTTCAGGTGATGGCGCGGCAGGCCGATTTCATCCAAGAGAATATCCCGGAGCAGCTGCCTTTGAAGCAGCGCATGCTGGCGGAGGTCAGCCGGCACGCTGCCGCTGACGTCATCATCGCCTCGAGCACCTCGGGTCTGACGCCCAGCGATCTGCAGCGCGATATGATTGCGCCGGAGCGCTTCCTGGTGGCGCATCCCTTCAATCCGGTCTATTTGCTGCCCCTGGTCGAGCTGGTCGGCGGGGATAAAACCGTGCAGGGCACCATCGATGCGGCCGCCAAATTCTTTACCTTCATCGGGATGCACCCCCTGCACGTGCGACGCGAGGTGCCGGGGCACCTGACCGATCGCTTGCAGGAAGCGTTGTGGCGCGAAATTCTGCATCTGGTGAACGACGGGGTGGCCACCACGGGCGAACTCGACGAATCCATCATTTATGGCCCCGGCCTGCGCTGGGCGGCCATGGGCACGAACCTCATCTACCATCTGGCAGGAGGCGAAAGCGGCATGCGGCATATGCTGGCGCAATTCGGTCCCTGCCTGAAATGGCCGTGGACCAAGCTCGAAGCGCCGGAGCTGACGGAGACTTTGATAGATCGCATGGTGGAGGGAACCCAGGCTCAGGCCGCCGGCCGCTCGATTCGAGAGCTCGAGCGCCTGCGCGACGACTACCTGGTTGCGATCCAGCAAGTGCTGCGACAGTACAATATCGGCGCCGGCGCTACCTTGCGCGCGCTCGAGGAGAGGTTGTTCAAAGACGCGGCGGCCGGCCGCGCGCCGCAGCTGGCCGGACAGGGCGCCCCGCTGCGATTGCTGGACACTGTGGTGAGGACGGAGTGGGTGGACTACAACCGACACCTGTCCGATTTCCGCTATGGCCAGATATTCGGTGACGCGTTGGACGTGCTCTTCCGCAGCATAGGGATCGATGAGGCCTACCGCGCGGCCGGACGCGCGTACTACACGGTCGAGAATCACATCAAGCATCTCGGCGAGGCCAAGGCGGGCGAGCCGCTGTATGTCACGGCGCAGGTGCTTGCCGTGGACGACAAGCGGCTGCACCTGTTCCAGCGGCTGCATCGGGGCCGCGACGACAAGCTGATCGCCACGGCGGAGCAGATGTATCTTCATGTCGATACGAAGGCCGCCAAGGCTGCGCCCGCGGATCGGAAGATCCGCGACCAGCTCGAGTCGATTCACAGCGATCATGCCGGCTTGCCGCCGCCCCCTGAAGCCGGACGGCCCGTCGGTCGCGACAAACACTAGCCCCCCCTCCATGCCGATCCCCTCATGCCTAAGATAGTCGACCACGCCCAGCGCCGCGACGAGATCGCCCACGTCGCCTGTCAAGTCGTCGCGCATTACGGTTTCGAGCAGGCGACGATGGCGCGCATCGCGCGCGCGGCGGGCTACACGACAGGCATGGTGGCCCATTACTATGAGTCCAAGCAGGACATCATCCTGGCCGCGCTGCGGCTGATACTGCGGCGGATCGAAGAGCGGCTCACGCGAGAGCGCAAGAGCAGTGACGCGAATCTCCTGGAAGTGCTGTCCGAGGCGCTGGCCATCGACGCACAGCGATTCACCGAGTGCGCCTTCTGGATGGCCTTTTGGGGCCAGGTCTCCGCGGACAAGAAGCTCAAGCGACTCAACGCATGGGTGCATCAGGAGTACATGCGCTTGTTCGCCCGCTGCTTCGCCGGTTATTGGCAGGAGTGGGCGAGCTGGCCGCAAGCGGTGCGCGATCAAGTGCTGCGCTCGATGGTGACGTTCATCAATGGGCTGACGGCGAGTGCGGTCACAAGCCCGAGCGATTGGCCCGCAGGGATGCAGATCGAACAGTTGCGGCTGCAATTGGACCTCCTGCGCCAGTGGGCCAACACCCAGCGCACCGGCGCCGGGCGAGGTCAAGCGAAAGCCGCCAATACGAAGCTGGCGCGGCGCGCCGGATAAGAGAAGGGGGATTTCAAATGGACTTTTCGCTCAGCGACGAACAGCAAATGATCCTCAAGACCACCCGCGAGTTCGTGGTCAATGAGCTTTACCCGCACGAGCAGGAGGTCGAAGAAACCGGCGTACTGCGCGCGGAGCTGTATCGCGAGTTGAAGGCCAAGGCGATCGAGGCGGGCCTGTATGCCGCCAATATGCCGGCGGAAGTGGGCGGGGCGGGCCTGGATACCGTTACCTGGGTTCTATACGAAAAGGAGCTGGGGCGCACGGGGTATGCTCTGCATTATTCCTGCGTCGGCCGGCCGTCGAATATTCTGCTCGCCTGCGAGGGTGAGCAAAGAGAGCGCTACCTGCTGCCCACCGTACGCGGCGATCGCGTCGAATGCCTCGCCATGACCGAGCCGGGTGCGGGTTCGGATTTGCGCAGCATGAAGACCACGGCGGTGGCGGCGGGCGACGATTTCGTGATCAACGGCACGAAACACTTCATCAGTCACGCCGACCATTCCGATTACGTCATCCTGTTCGCGGCCACCGGGGAAGAGACGACGGCACATGGCGCCCGGAAGAAAATGACGGCGTTTCTGATCGACATGGGGCATCCTGGATTCGAAGTGCGCCCCGGATACAAGAACGTATCGCATCGCGGATATACCAACAGCATTCTCGAGTTCAACAATTGCCGCGTGCCGAAGGCGGCCATACTGGGCGAATTGGATCGCGGCTTCGATGTGGCAAACACCTGGCTGGGAGCGACTCGATTGCAAGTGGCGGCCACCTGCCTGGGCCGAGCCGAACGGGCTTTGGAGCTGTCAACGCAATGGGCGGTGGATCGGGTGCAGTTCGGCCAGCAGATCGGGAAGTTTCAGGGCGTGAGCTTCAAGCTGGCCAACATGGCGGTGGAACTGCGGGCTGCCGAGCTCTTGACTTTGGAAGCCGCGTGGAAACGGGACCGCAAGATCGATACTGACATGGATATGGCAATCGCCAAGCTCAAAGCCACCGAAATGCTGGCGATGGTGGCCGACGAGGCGTTGCAGATCCACGGCGGCATGGGGCTGATGAGCGACCTGCCGCTGGAGCGCATCTGGCGCGATGCCCGCATCGAGCGCATCTGGGACGGTACCAGCGAAGTTCAGCGGCACATTATCTCGCGCAGCCTACTGCGACCGCTGGGCGGATGATCCCATCGCCGCGCACCAGATTGGAGCGTGGCTATTTGACATTATACGCCCACTGCGGGGAATCGCCCGCAATGGCATGCGTTCTCGGCCTACAGAGCCCCCGGTTTGGGCGCTTGAGAATAGGCGCCTTACCCCGACATAGCCACTATCCCATGACAAAGGCGGGAACCATGATTGATACGGAAGTGATTCGGCTACGTCAATTGCGCAATACTGCTTTGCGGGCGCGCGCGATCGCATTGGCACTGAACGCCCTGCATGCTGAGAGCGGCTCCGTGTTGTCGCGGAGTGCTCTGGCGTGCTGGCGCATCGCACGAGTCATCACGGGAAAGCTGCGGGCGCACCCGTACCAGAGTTATCAGCGCGACGCCGGTCATTTGCGTTCGGTGTACGACGGCGCCGTCGCGGCCCTGATAGGACTCCTTGCCAAATATCGAGGAGGCGCTTTCGGACGATATTCGGCGCGGCTGCAAACAGTGGCACGCGAGCTCGACGACGCCCGTGCACTGACGTGGTCGCCGGCCTTGAGCGATGCCTTGGGCCGTTCGCAAGCGGAAATTCGTGCGCTGATGAAAGAGCTGGCGGCCCACGCGCGCGGGGAAGCCGGAGCGCGAATCGAAGCCGGTGCCGGACTCGCCGTGGGAGTCGCCCGCGGCGACGAGTCGCGCGTCGCGACCAATTGGCCCTATCTGGCCTTTTAGTACCTCGGCAATATGATGTTGACCGGTTGACGGTATCCGCCCGAGAGGCTGAGCCGTTGGCCGGCCAACGGCTCAGCCTCTCGGGCGAATTCTCTCACCGCTCCACACCACCTCGCCAAGGGTACCCGATCTGCTCCTCATGCGGTGATGTACATCACCGCGCAGAGGGCTGGCCTTAGAGCGTTTTTCACCCGTCTGAATCCTCCTACAAGAACCGTCGCGGTTTGCCGACCGCGGAGTTCGTGTATCCACACGATACTGCCTCGCATTACCAACGACCTGGAGGCAGCAATGCGCAACGAAACCGCTTCCGTTCCTTTCGGATCACAGGAAACGCCGACGGCGCCCTACGATCCGCCGCAACCCGCGCCTCAGGCTGAAGCCTGGCGTAGGGCACTCAAGGTAGTCGGATGCTGTCCGCCGCGGCGCACGGCCGTCAGAACCACCGTGCGCAGAGTCAAGTCGATGCGGCACGTCAATGGAGTGTAGCGCCATGAGCAAGAAGGAAGAGATTGCCATCGCCATCGCGCTGCAAACGCAGGTGCTCAGGGCCTGCCCCGTCCACAATCAACTGTACTGCTGCGACGATGAGCCGGGCGCCGACGATGAGAATATGGCGCGCGCCTTCGCGGTCGCCGTCGATCTGGTGCGCCAGCACGAGCCATACGCCGAGGAGTTCCATCATGACGCGCATGAGTTGACCGATCTGCTGAGCTACACCATCGGCGCGGCGCCGCTCTACTGTCCCGACTGCATGAAGGTGTGGGAGCCGGTAAGCCATCGGACGGCCCATCGCGAACCGGCACTCGTTTGATTGGAGCTGCGGCAGCCGCGGGCCGGCAGGCGACCTAGCGGCCGGTCCAGCGAGGCTTGCGCTTTTCGCTGAATGCGCGCGTGCCTTCTTTCAGGTCGTCCGAGCGGATGACTCGCTGCACCGCGTCCAGAGAATCGTGCAATTCGAAGGCCTCGTGCTCGGGCACCATCTCAGTGTGCCGCAGCAACTGCTTGATCGCCGGAAACAGCAGAGGCGGCCCCTCCATCAGCTGGTGCGCGATTTCCCGCGCCTTGGCCATGCCCTGACCCTTGGGTACGACGTGGTTGGCCAAGCCCCAATGCTTGGCCTCCGCGGCGTCCATCCAGCGCCCCGTCAGCAGGAACTCGACCGCGACGTGGTAAGGAATTCGGCGCCGTAATTTGATGGTCCCAGCGTCGGCCAGTACACCGACATTGATCTCGGGCAGTGCGAATTTCGCGTGTTCTTCCATCACGATGATGTCGGTGCCGAGTACGACTTCAAAGCCGCCGCCGCAGGCGATGCCATTGACCGCCGCGATGATGGGCTTGTTGAGATTTCTGGGATAGTTGAATCCGGCGAAGCCGCCCACCCCCCAGTCCGAATCGGATTCCTCACCTGCAGTTGCCGCCTTGAGATCCCAGCCGGGTGAGAAAAATCGATCGCCCGCGCCGGTAACGATGGCGATGCGTAAGCCAGGATCGTCGCGAAAGGCGGTGACCACTTCGTTCAAGCGGCGGCTCGCCGCAAGGTCGATGGCATTGGCCTTGGGCCTATCGAGGGTGATCTCTAGAATCCCACCGTCCTTGACGGTTTTAATTCCATCCGACATGTGCGCTCCTTTAGGCGAACCTTTGCAAGCGAATCATCGTATCCACCGCGACCGCACCCTTGCCCGCAGGCCGGACGATCACCGGGTTCACATCTATTTCGATCAGTGTAGCCACGTTCGCTGCCGCATAGCGCGCCACGCAGAGAATGGTTTCGACCAGCGCGTCGACGTCGGCCGGCGGCTTGCCGCGATATCCGCGCAACAGTTTGGCAACGGTCAGGCGGCGCAGCGCCGACTCTATCGATGCATGCGTCCAGGGGGGTAGGAGGCTGACACTGTCCGACATGATCTCGGTGAAGATGCCGCCCGCGCCGAGAACCAGCACCTGGCCGAACTGGGGGTC
>Ga0116129_1001632_pt1 | contig 12160 bp, 8 predicted proteins | sample June2015DPH_17_2_FD_89732 | JGI IMG/M metagenome (GOLD analysis project Ga0116129, IMG submission 89732) | Peatland microbial communities from SPRUCE experiment site at the Marcell Experimental Forest, Minnesota, USA - June2015DPH_17_10 | ecosystem: Environmental > Terrestrial > Soil > Wetlands >...
AAGGAAACTCTGATTAAGTGGCACGAACGGTAGGTCACGGCTTCAGCCGTGACATAAATGCAGCAAAATCAATGCGGCTTTAGCCGCTGAGGTATGCTTCACGGACTTAATCAGACCTTCCTTGGCATATTGGGCATCTCGACTGAGCGGTCTCGATAGACCAGAATTTCACCTTTTCGACAGAGATGCGCCTTCCAACGCCCCTCCAAGACACCAAGCAAAGATGGACGTTGTAAATGCGCGGCCAAACTGTCGAGCGGTATCGACTTCACGCCTTGAAATGGAGAACTATGTTCATCATTCGGCGATTAACGCTTGCGCTCAAGCCCTGAACATTCAATGCAATCTGACTGTGTCGTATGGCCATGACGATGACGTACCGACGCTGTTAGCGGCTGAACTCAACCTAACCGCACCACAACAATCCAAATGGGGCGCAAATCGTGTTAAAGGATGGCTTGCTGACACGGTTGTTCCAACGATGGACGGTGTAATGTTCGCGCATATTGACCCGCACAATGAAATGCAGGGCTGGATGAACACCATAGCGACACTTATGAACCCCTAGATGGCCGGACCTTAGACAAGCGTTCGTCTAACAACAACGAATGCTTACTACCATTTCACGCCTCATGGATCACATCAAGGGCTGTTCCGTGTGTAAGAGCGAAGGACAGACGCCGTTGGAAGTAGACTCACATCAGCCGTTTGACTAGGCTCCCTCCTTCTCCACCCCAGCGACGAAGACCTGTCGCCGGGGACCCCGGGCCTGAAGAACGGCTAAGGTCGGGATGACGGTCCTTTCCGGGAGAGCGTGCGGCTTCCGTTACGATGACAAATCACATTGATTGCTCAGGATGACTAACCAGCTCATTTGAGCCTTACTTATTTTTTCGGATGGCTGGGGCTTGTCTGTGCGATTGCTTGATCGAGCATGGTGTAGAGCTTGTTGAAGTCGGTGACTTCAGTGTAGGGCGCGGCTCCGCCGGTGCGGTCGGTGACGATGTAAAGCGTGGGTGTCTGGTGAACGCCGAGGCTGTCCGCGAAGGCGATGTCAGACTTTACGGCATTGAGGAATGTGCCCTGCGGATCGATGGCGAAGGGCAGTGCGATGCCGTGCTGTTTTGCATAATTTGCGGTGAACTGATTCAGATCGCTGATTGTCTCGATGCTGCGTTGATTGGCGAAGATTGCATCGCGATAATCGTTGCCTGAATGCGTGGGCTGTGCATCGAACCAGCGGGCGTTGACTGCGGCCTGCGTGCTCCAGTTGTGATACGGAATCAGAAAGTCATGCCTGATCCACGGGATGTGGTATTTGGCGGCGGTGTCTTTGAGCAGGGGATTTTCCTGCGCGCACTTGGGGCACTGGAGATCGCCGAATTCAATGAGGGCGACGTGCGATCCCGGAGGCGGCTTGAGAGCGGCGAAGCCCTGGGCGTGGCTCATGCTTGCGGCCAGTAACCATGCGAAGCAGAGCGTGGCGAAGATGCGATGAAGCGAGAGGGTTGAATTAAGCTTGTTGGGTCGGCGGGTTGAATTCGGCATGTAAGGAATTCGACGAAGAAGAAGGAGTAAAGACTTCATGCGATTTGGGATCGCCTTTCTGGCGCTTTTGGGGCTGATTGTATCAATCCTTGCGTTGCGGGTACATTACTCAAACGATCTGGAGCCATGTGACATCAACTCGCATTGGGACTGCGGGATTGTGAATCACAGCCGGTATGCGGAGGTGGCGCGCGTACCGGTGGCCGCGATTGGTATAGCGGGTTACCTGGCATTGGCTGTACTTGCGTTGTTGAAGCGGCGCGGGCTCATACTAACGGCGGCTGTTCTCGGACTGGCCTTTGCGCTGTATCTCAGCTCGATTGAGGCTTATCGGCTGGAGGTCTGGTGCCTGTACTGCGTGATTTCGCAGGGAGTGATCGCGCTGATTGCGATTCTCGCCGCGCTGTGGCTGTTTCCGGGACGCAGACGTGCAACCCGCGCATAGACTGAGCCGGCTGGATTTCAGGATTGCACGGTTTATCCACGGGTGGTGGATAATGAGACTACGAATGCCCAGCCCACCTTCCCCGTTGGGATGCAAAGAGAAAACTGAGTGGTCGGCTACTACGATCTCTGGACTGTTTTTTGCTCGTTTGTGATTGCGTTTCTTGCTGGGTTCGCCGCCTTTGAGTCGGTGGATCACGTGCGGGCGGGCGCGTTGCGGCAGAGGTGGGTCTTTTTTGGCGGCGTGACGCTGGGGCTGGGCATCTGGTCCATGCACTTTGTCGGCATGCTGGCCTGGCATCCGCCGTTTCCGCTGTTCTACGCGGTGGACCGGACGGTGCTTTCCGTGCTGGCGGCGATCTGCGCCTCCTGGCTGGCGCTCTACCTGGTGACGGACAATCTTGCGGGGCAATCGCTGTTTCGGCGTGGACTGGGGGCGCTGCTCGTGGGTGCGGGCATCTGCTCGATGCACTACATCGGCATGACGGCGCTGGGTTTTTCCGGGCGCGTGATGTGGGATGTGCCGTGGCTGCTGTGCTCGTTTGCGATTGCGGTGACAGCCTCATGGGCGGCGATGGCGCTGCTGGCGCGCGGCGGCGATGGGATGAAGGATCTGACCCCGCGATTGATGGCTTCGGCGGGGATTGCGGTGGCCATCTGTGGAATGCACTATGCCGGGATGCGGGCCTTCATGCCGGAGCCGGGAGCGATGAGCCTGCGCATGCCGGCCAGCTTCAGCGGCGTGGCGCTGGCGCGGATTGGCGTGGGCAACGCGATGCTGTTTACCTTTGCGCTGCTGGTGGTTTCTTATCGCGACAAGGCGCGATGGATTCAGAGAGCGGGCGCGGCGCGGATGGAAAGCGCGGAGGCGGCTCGCAAGCTGGAGGCGCTGGCGGCTGCGGGCAAGATTGCGGCCAGCGTGGCGCATGAGATCAACAATCCGCTGGAGGCGGTGACGAACCTGCTGTACCTGGTCCAGATGGGCAATGTGGGCGAGCGCGAGCGCGAGTACCTGGAGATGGCGCAGAAGGAAGTCGGACGGATTGCCTCGATCACCACGCACACGCTGCGTTTTTATCGCCAGCAGAGCGGGCCGTCGCCGGTCTCGATTCCGGATCTGCTCGAATCCGCGCTGGTACTCTTCCAAACTCAATTGACGGAGCAGAAGATCACGCTGGAGCGCGAGTGGCCGGAGAATACGCCGCAGATAGTCTGCCGCGAAGGCGAGATTCGGCAGGTGATTGCCAACCTGATCAGCAACGCGATTGACGCAATGCCGGACGGCGGCAAACTGCGGCTGGGTGTGAAGCCTGTTCCCAAAGGACTCGAGGTAGAGGTGGCCGACACCGGACGGGGGATTCCAGCCGAGGTGCGGAGCAGGATTCTGGAGCCCTTTTTTACGACCAAAGGGTGCAATGGGACCGGGCTGGGACTGTCGATCTCGGCGGAGATTCTGGCGCGGCATGGGGGACGGCTGGACTTTGAGTCGGAGGCGGACGGAAACGGGACTTGCTTCCGGTTCTTTTTGCCGTTTACGCAGGAGGCAGCCGTTAGCTCTTAGCTTCGATACCAGCTTTGCAACATGTGCCACTCACCGCAGCAAAACGGAACCAGCAGAATCATCTGCTTCTGCTGGTTCCACCTCAACCGAGCTAAAAGCTTAAAACGGCCTGCTGCGCGGCGAAGATCTCTTTCAATCCCGCTTCGGCGAGATCAATCAGCTCATTGAGCTGCGCGCGCGAGTAATTGCCCTTTTCCGCCGTGGCCTGGGTTTCGACCAGGCCGCCGTCGGCGGTCATCACCACATTCATATCCACTTCGGCCTGCGAGTCCTCCTCATAGCAAAGGTCGAGGAGCGCGTTGCCTTCAACGATGCCGACGCTGGTGGCGGCGACGAGCTGCTTCATGGGCGATTGCTTGAGCGTGCCGGATTGGACGAGCGCGTTGAGGCCGAGAGCCAGCGCGACCGCCGCGCCGGTGATGGCCGCGGTGCGCGTGCCGCCGTCGGCCTGGATGACATCGCAGTCCAGGATGACTGTTCGTTCACCGAGAAGGCTCATGTCGATGACCGAGCGTAAGCTCCGGCCGATAAGGCGCTGGATCTCGTGGGTGCGGCCGCCAATCTTGCCGCGCTCGCTCTCGCGGGGCGTGCGGGTGACGGTCGAGCGAGGGAGCATGGAGTACTCGGCGGTGACCCAGCCGCGGCCGGAGTTGCGGAGCCAGCCGGGAACGCCCTGCTCGATGGTGGCGTTGCAGAGCACGCGGGTGTTGCCGCAGGCGACGAGGACGGAGCCTTCCGCGGTCTGGACGTAGCCGGGAGTGAGGGTAAAAGGCCGCAATTGGGCCGGGGCGCGGCCGCCGGGCCGGAAAAAGGAAGGGGACGAACTCATAACGGAATTGTACCGGGTCGGTTTTGGGTCGGATCCGGGGTTGAATTCGGGCTGATTTCCGGGATTGGGATTCCCTGGCTGGGACGGGCGGGAAGTGGCGGGCGCAGCCGATTTCATTTCGGGAAAGCGGAATTGAAATGGGAAAATACAATTAAATCATTTGTAATCAATCGATTACCAGGAATGATTTTCGACGATCGTTTCATTTCGGGACCAATCCGGGAACGGCGGCCGATTTAAGGCGGGAATGCAAATAGTCTCATTCCTTTTCTAATGAACCACTTAGGGAATGCGTTCGAGTTTGGCACGCGACGTGTATATAAGCGGGACAGAAGCGGATGCGCAACGCAAATTTGGAACCAGACGAATTCGGAACGGAAGCCGGGCAGTGGGGCGGATTCGAAACCAAAGGCGGACGCAAGAAAAGGGGAATGAGGCAAATGCACACAACGGCGGAAACAGCGCGAACTCCGGAAAATAATCGTGGAAGTGTTCGCGGCAGGGCGCAGGCCTTTGCCGAGACCCTGGCATCGTCGCACAGGCAGTCGGAGTCACTCTCCGAACTGGCCCACGATGCGCGGAATATGGTGATGGCGTTATCTCTCTACTGCGACCTGCTGGAGGAGCCTGGAGTGCTCTCGCTCCCTTTCCGGCACTATGCGGCCGAGCTGCGGCTGGTGGCGGCTTCAAGTCGGCGGCTGGTGGAGAAGCTGGCGCTGCTGGGCAAGCGGGAGGCGGCGGGTGCGGCCTGGCCCAGCAAAACCGGTCCCACTGCAACCAGGCCGGTCGCGCTCAACATGGCAGTGCCGGAGCAGCCAATCGAGGATCTGCGCGAGGAGGTATTGGCGGCGCGAAATCTGCTGGACGCGCTGGCCGGGCCGCTGGTGGCGGTGACGGTTTCGGCTCCGGTGGGCGCGCTGCCGGTGTGGCTCACCACCGAAGACCTGACGCGGGTGCTGGTGAACCTGGTGAAGAACGCGGCAGAGGCCATCGGCGGCAAGGGAACGGGAACAGGGGCGGGCCGGATCGAGATTACCCTGCGCGAGCGCGCCGCCAGCGCCGATGCATTGCCGGCTCTGCTGCTGACCGTCGAGGATTCGGGACCGGGCATCGATCCGGGGCAACTGGAAGCGGTCTTCGAGCCGGGCTTTACCACCAATACCCACGCAAAAGAGGCGACGGGGGCATGGCCTGCCGCTCACAGGGGCCTGGGACTCTTCATCTGCCGCTCCATTGTGGAGGCCGCGGGCGGGCGCATGCTGGCCGGAAACCGCGGCCGCATGGGCGAGCAGCCGGGCGGGGCGCGGATCGAGATCGAGCTGCCGGTGCGGACTCAGTAGGAAGTTGCCGGCGGATTCATGGAACAGGTCCGGGACAGCGAAGGTACCTGAACTTTCAACACTTACCGAACGAAAACCCACGCGAGGCGAATACAATGTTAGCAACAGTCTTCCACACACCATCGATGGAGTTCTTTCCTCAAGCAGCAGAGCCGGTTGCGCGTTTGCACCTGCTGGTCGTTGACGCCGATCCGGCGATTCGCTCGGCCTGCGCCGAGATTGCCTCGGGGCTGGGCTACGCCGCCGAAACCACTGCCGACTTTCAGCAGGCGCGGAGCCTGCTGCGATCGAGCGCCGCGGACATTCTGCTGGTGAACCTGCCGCAGACCGGCTCGAGACAAGGCCTGGAGCTGATCGCCGAGGTCAAGCTGCTCTACCCGCGCATCGCGATTGTTGCCATGACCTCATCCGGGCTGGTCAACACCGCGGTCGAAGCGATGCGCTGCGGCGCGAACGATTATCTGACCAAGCCGTTCACGATGGATGACTTTTCGGGAGTGCTTGAGCGCGCGAACCAGGCCGTTTTGACCGATACGGCATCCCGGCAGTTGCGCGAACAGTTGCGCGCGAGCCAGGGCCTGGGCGCGATGATCGGCCGGTCTCCTGAAATGGAGAAGGTCTACCGCATCCTGTCGAAAGTTGCCCAGAGCACGCATCCGGTCCTGATCCTGGGCGAGAGCGGCACGGGCAAGGAGCTGGTGGCGCGCACGATTCACGCGTACGGGCCGAATGGGCAGAAGCCCTTTCTGCCCGTCGATTGCGGATCGCTGGTGCCGACCCTGATCGAGAGCGAGCTCTTTGGCTACGTGAAGGGAGCCTTCACGGGCGCGAATCGCTCGAAGGATGGGTTGCTGGTCTCGGCCGAGAGCGGAACGGTATTTCTCGACGAGATTGGCGAGCTGCCGCTGGACCTGCAGGCGAAGCTGCTGCGGGCGCTGCAGGAAAGAGAAGTCCGGCCCGTGGGCGCGACGCACCGCGTGCCGATCAAGGCGCGCATCGTGGCGGCGACGAATCGAGACTTGTCTGCGATGGTCGAGAACGGGAGCTTTCGCAAGGATCTCTTTTACCGGCTCAATGTGGTGAACCTGCGGCTGCCGTCGCTGCGGGATCGCCGCGAGGATATTCCTCTCTTGGCGGCGCATTTTCTGGATCGCATCAGCCGGGAGCGCGTAGGCAAGTTTACGCTGAGCGACGAAGCGCTGCGGACGATGATGCGCTACGACTGGCCGGGCAATGTGCGCGAGCTTGAAAACTCCGTGGAGAGGGCCTGCACCATGTCCTCCGGTCCAATCCTGGAGCTGGGCGATCTGCCGACGCAGTTGCAGAACACGGGTCTGGAGGCGCGGCGGATCACGTTGGAGGCAGGGCAGCCTGCTGAAAATGGCGCAACGAGCGCGGCGCCGGTGGCGACGCTGGCCGATCTTGAAAAACACGCGATTCTCTCTGCGATCCGTACGCTCCACGGCGACAAGCTGCAGGCCGCGAAGCTGCTGGGCATCGGCAAGACGACGCTCTACCGCAAGCTGAAGGAATACGGCATTGCGGACCCGCTGGCGGAGTGAGAAAAGCAGCTTTCAGCTATTAGCTATTAGCTTTTAGCTCGACTGCGCGAGTGCTGGCTGTCGTGATGGATTCTGACTTTCCAGCCTGGTTGAGTTCAACGACAAATTTTTCAAGCCGTGCTTTGAAGCTAAAAGCTAAGAGCTAATAGCTGAAAGCTGTCTTCCAAGGAGACTTTTATGAGCATTCTTCTCGTGACTGGAATTGAAGGGGCGCGCAACTGCGCCGATGTGATTGCCAAGAACCTGGGAACCGAAGTGGAAGTGGCCGAGGGGCGCAAGAGTGCGCTGACCGCGCTGCGGCGCGGAGAGTTTTCCGCCATTGTGGTGGACGAAACCATTGCCGAGTGCGATCCGGCTGCCGCGGAAGCCATCTGGGAGCGGGCGGGTCTTGCGATTCCTGTGCAGGTGAACTTTGCGCTGACCGGCGCGGCGCGGCTGATCCGCGAGCTGCGCGCGGCGCTGAACCGTCGCGAGCGGGAGCAGGCGCTGGCGCGGAAGGCTGCTGCCGCGGCGATTGAGTCCGAGCTGAAGTCTACGGTTGCGGGCCTGCTGCTGCACTCGGAGCTTGCGCTTTCCGGGTCGGATGCGGATTCGCCGGTAGCGGAGCGGCTGCGCACGCTGGCGGATCTCGCGGGAATTCTCCGGCAGAAGCTCAGCGCTCCGCTTCCCACGCGCGGCGAGGTAGCGCCGGCGATTCACTGAGACTTGGATTTCAAGTTTGCGTTGCACGCGCAAAACGCCGGGGCGGGCTTTGCAGTAATGTCCTGCTCCGGCGAATTTTTGTGCGCGTGAATACGAATCGAATCGGCTATTGTGCAACGGGCGTATCGGGACGAACGGTCTTGAAGGCGAGCGTGATGCGCGAAAGCACCTGCACGGGAGCGCCATTGAGCACAAACGGCTTGAAGCGCATGGCTTCGATGCGCGTGCGGGCTGCGTCATTGAGACTTTGATTGTCGGAGACGATAGTGCCGGTTTCGCGCACTGCACCGGTCCTGTCGATGGAGACTTCTGTGGTAAGTACGCCTTCGAGCGGGCCGTCTTTCGTGGGTGGCCACGGCGTTGGGTCTTGCGGCAGCAGGTTTTTGCGTAGATCGAGCTCGTCTGGAAATTCGATCTGGATGGAATACGGGTCGCCGTCCGCGCCTGCTGTGAACCATCCGTTCTGAACAGCATGGAGGTCTTCGAGGATGATTATCTTCGCCGTCACTTCCGGCGATCCGCCGGAGACAGTGCGGGCTACCTGTCGTTTGTGGAATTCCTGATAGTCGTGAAATTCCCCACTCCATCCAAAGCCTCCGCCATAGAGGAGCAAGCCTGTCTGATCGTTGAGAGCAATGCTCGCGCCCATGCCTTTCTGAACCTCGCCATTGCTGCTGAGGATGGTCCAGCTAAGGTGGGTCATTCCAATCGTATGTGTCTCTTGGCCGTTTCTAACGAGGGTTCTTCCAGGAAGCTGCTTCACTTCTCCGCTATCCATTTGCTTATAGAGATCGGCTGAGAGCGGGACGGGCAGCATGAGAGCGTCCGTGATCTCGCGGAGCCAGTTGGGAAAATAATCGCCATCGTTCTTTTGCCAGGTCTGACCGCCGCTGATGATCTGGACCTGGTGAAACCCCGGACAACTCACTTCACGCCGCCATTCCGTGGGAGATTTCCACCAGATTTCGACGAGGCCGGTGCGGCCTGAGTCCTTATCGCGGTCGAGGCTTGGGGCAAGCATGGCTTTGAGATGGAAGGGATGGGTTCCGGGCCGATCGAGAGTGCTGATGGCGACTGCTTTCTGGACCCGCTTGACGATGCCATCCGCATGAGCAGCGGAGCAGGAGACGGCAAGTGAGAGTGCAAACATGAAAAACAGGATGCGGCGCATGGCAGACACTGTATATCAGCGAATGCGAGAAAAGAAAGCGTGGCCTTGAGAGTATTGCGCTGAACCATGCCGTGCGCTGGCATATCGAGCGGCAGATTCTATGCTATCGAAATAAGGCTGTCGTTTTTGATGAAAGCGCCTGGGCAACGGTGCATGATTGGGTAATCCCGTCGCCGCGCGCCGCGCAGTACACTATCCCTCAGACCTATGCCATTGACCGTCGCGGAGTTTGTGCAGCGCTGGAAGATTTATTCGCAGTCGGAGAAGGCCGGCGCCCATGAGCACTTTCTCAACCTGTGCGAGGTGCTCGGCCAGAAGACGCCCGCCGAAATCGACTCGGCGGGAGAAAACTATGCCTTCGAAAAGCATGTAAGCAAAACGCGCGGCGGCAAGGGCTTTGCCGATGTCTGGCTGCGCGATCGTTTCGCCTGGGAGTACAAGGGCAAGCACAAGAACCTCAATAAAGCCTACGAGCAACTGAACGACTATCGCGAGGACCTGGGAAACCCGCCGCTCCTTGTGGTCTGCGATCTCGAACGCTTTGAGGTTCATACCAACTTCACAGCCACTTCCAAGCGCGTCTACGCCTTTGACCTGGACGATCTGAACCGCAACCACGTTACAGCCGCGTGCCCGCTGCCGCCGCTCGACGTTCTGCGCGCTCTCTTCGGCGACTACAACGTGCTGCGTCCCGAGCGCACCGACGCGCAGGTCACGCAGGAGGTCGCCAAAAAGTTCGCGCGGCTTGCTGAGCGGCTGGAGCTCGGAGGACGCAACCTCGGCGCGGGCAGAGAAGAGATTGCGCACTTCCTCATGCGGCTGCTCTTCTGCCTCTTCGCGGACTCCATCGGCCTCCTGCCCGACCATCTCTTCCGGCGGCTCATTCAGCAGGACCGCTTCAGTCCGAAGAAGTTTCTGCGCAAGCTGACAAACCTGTTTGAAGCCATGAGCGAGCCGGACGGCATCTTCGGCGAGCACTCCGTGAAGTACTTCAACGGCGGCCTCTTTGACAGCTCTTCCATCATCCAGCTTGACCAGGCGGATCTGGGAATTCTCTACGACGTTTCCAAGAACTACGACTGGTCGCGCGTGGCCCCGGCCATCTTTGGCACGCTCTTTGAGCGCTCGCTCGATCCCGTGCGCCGCTCGCTCATCGGCGCGCACTACACCTCGCAGGAAGACATCCTGCTGCTGGTCGAGCCGGTGGTGATGCGGCCGCTGGAGCGGCGCTGGGAGGCTGTGAAGGCGCGGATCGCGGAGTCGCTTGCGCGTGAAAAGGCTGAGGAAGAGGCGCGGGAGAGCCGCCAGGCGCGTCTGCGGGTAGGCCGCGAGAGCGAAAAGCTGCTGGGCGACTGGATTGCGGAGTTGACCGGCGTAAAAGTGCTTGACCCGGCCTGCGGCTCAGGCAACTTTCTCTACGTGGCGCTGCGCCGCCTGCTCGACCTGTGGCTGGAGACCACCCGCTTTGCTGTTGCGCACAGCATCTCGCTCGTGACGCCGGCAATGGTCTCGCCGCGTCAGCTTCTGGGCATTGAGACGGAGTTCTACGCGCACGAACTGGCCTCGGTTGTTGTCTGGATCGGCTATCTGCAGTGGAAGTACGAGCACAGCGTGCATGAGGATCGCGAACCCATCCTTGAAAAGCTCGCGAACATCGAGCACGGAGACGCGATTCTGCGTTATGACGGCGAAGGCAAGCCATACGAGCCGGAATGGCCGCAGGCGGACTTCATGATCGGCAATCCGCCGTTTCTGGGCGGGAAGCTGCTGCGCAGGGAGCTGGGCGACAAATACGTGGATGATGTATTCGCAGTCTATGAAGGGCGCGTGAAAGCGGAGTCTGACCTTGTTGTGTATTGGTTTGAAAAGGCACGTCAGATTTTGGTTGAGCACCCGATGGTCCGCGTGGGACTTGTTGCTACACAGGCTATACGCGGTGGCGCTAGTCGTGGGGTATTAAAACGAATCTCTGAAACTGCAAGCATATTTTTTGCTTGGAGTGACCGGGATTGGATCAACGAAGGAGCGGCAGTTCATATATCTCTAATCGGATTCGATGGAGGGGATGAATCAGAGCGCACATTGGACGGCATTCGTGTGAATGAAATCAATCCCGACCTGACAAGCGGCACGGATGCGACTCTGGCGCTACCACTTATCGAGAATGCAAACATCTGCTTTATGGGAACTACTAAGGCTGGCTCATTTGATATTGATTTCGCTACGGCGAACAAGATGTTAAGAGCCCCGATCAATCCGAATGGCAGACACAATTCGGATGTAGTGCGACCTTGGATCAACGCGCTGGATATAACACGCCGTCCACGCGGGATGTACATCATCGATTTCGGCGTTGATATGTCTGAAGAGGCGGCTGCGCTCTATGAAATGCCCTTCGAGTATGTCCGAGCGCATGTTTACCCGGAACGTAAATCTGAAAATCGCGACCTTGGAGACAAACCGCGTTGGTTGCACGGTCGTTCACGCCCAGAACTGAGAAACTCGCTTTCAAAAATCCCGAGGTACATTATTACGCCTCGTGTTTCAAAGCATAGGCTCTTTGCATGGCTCGGGACCGATACACTTCCTGACTCAGCAACGTTCGCGTTTGCGCGTTCAGATGATTATTTTTTCGGTGTACTTCATTCTTCAATTCACGAAATCTGGGCGCGAACTCAAGGCACGCAGTTGCGCGAAGTAGAAAGCGGCTTTCGCTACACGCCGAACTCTACCTTCGACACCTTTCCCTTTCCGTGGCCGCCGGGAACGGAGCCTACTGAGGAAGCGGAGCCGCGTGTGCGGGCGATTGCCGAGGCGGCGCGGGAGCTGGTGCGGCTGAGGGACAACTGGCTGAATCCGCCCAACTGCCCGCCCGAGGAACTGAAGAAGCGCACGCTCACCAACCTCTACAACGAGCGGCCAGCGTGGCTGGAGAATGCGCACCGGGCACTGGATCAACCGGTCTTTGCGGCCTACGGGTGGCCGTGGCCGTTGGGGCGGGAA
>Ga0116129_1001633_pt1 | contig 12157 bp, 10 predicted proteins | sample June2015DPH_17_2_FD_89732 | JGI IMG/M metagenome (GOLD analysis project Ga0116129, IMG submission 89732) | Peatland microbial communities from SPRUCE experiment site at the Marcell Experimental Forest, Minnesota, USA - June2015DPH_17_10 | ecosystem: Environmental > Terrestrial > Soil > Wetlands...
GCGCCGCGCCTGTCCTGGCGCTGCTGCGTTGCCGCTCGATCTGGGGCACCTTCATCACCCAGGGCTGCGCGGTCTACACCGTCTATCTGTTCCTGACCTGGCTGCCGACTTATCTCCAGGCGACGCGCGGCCTCACCATCCTCAAGAGCGGCTTGTACACCGCCGTGCCTTACGCGGTCGCGGTGCCCGGCACCATCCTGATCGGCTGGCTGAGCGATCGTCTCTTGCGCGGCGCGCCCGTCGAAAGCGGCCGGCGCCGGACGCTCGTCGCCATCATGATGCTGTGCTCCTCGGGCATCCTGCTCACGCCCTGGATCACCGACACCGCGCTGATCCTCAGCCTGTTCTCGATCTCGCTCACCTCGATCGGCAGCGCGGTCGGCCTCAATATCGCACTGCTCAACGACCTCCTGCGCAATCCCGCCAATATCGGCCGCGCCAACGGCATCCTGGTCACCGGCGGCAACCTGTTCGGCGGCGCCGCCCCGATCGTGACCGGCTATGTCGTCTCCGGCACGGGAAATTACGACTACGCCTTCCTCACCGCGGGCATCCTGCTTTTGCTCGGCGCCAGCGTCTGCCTGATCTTCACCCGCGATCCGATCGCGCCGGAGGAAGCGACGCGTGGCAACGCTGAGCTGGCTTACAAGGCCGCGCCATGAATGCGCTAGAAGATAAGGACGCCATCCGCGAGCTGCTCGCCCGTTATTGTTTCTTGCTCGACGGCTACAAGCTGAAGGAATTTGCCGCTTTGTTCACGGCCGACGGCGAGTGGATTTCGCGCAACGGGAACGCGAAAGGACCCGAGGCGATCGAGCGCTTGCTGCGCGGCCTCGTTCCCGAACCCGCCCCCGGCAAACGGCGCAAGCATTTGACGACCAATATCCTCATCGAACTCACAGGCGACAGCGCCACGGTGGTCTCGAACTTTCTCGTGGTGCGCGACAGCGAAGCCGGCCCTGTCATTGCGGTGGCCGGCACCTATGACGACGCGGTGGTGAGAACGGCCGAAGGGTGGAAATTCAAGTCGCGTCGGCTGTCGCACGATATCGCCGGCGGGAGCGGATTGAACGCGACGGGCGCGGCGACCTCATAGCATTCGAAAAGGTCCCAGCGACCAGCGCCGCGGACGGAAAGAGAGACCGCCTCGCGGCGGTCTCTCCGAACTCCTCTCAAGGAACTCCTCTCAAGGACACGGGCGCCGATTTCCATCGCGGCCAAGATAAGTGCCGCTGGCTGGATCATATGACCTGAACCGCATGCAGGACCTCATGGTGGCAACCTCGCTGCCGCCCGGCATGAGAGCATACGCGCCCAGCGCTCTTGCACGCGGGTCCCCTGCAAGCGGTTCGCCGTAGTATGGTTGGGGAGGAGGCGGATCCAACCTGAGTAGCCCTGCCGGAACGGCCTGGGCCAATGCAGGCGCCACCGGCGTGGCCCACGCCAGCGCGATGAGAGCGACCGGTCCGCAAAGTTGGCCTAATGCTCGCACTTTCCTCGCTCGCGTCAATTTCGATGCAAGGCCCGGAAGGCTGATGTCCTTCATTAAGATCTTCTGGACGAATTTCAGCATGATGATTTTTTTCAGCATGATGATTTTTCCTTTTGGCTGACACGCCGTCGATCCGTTCATAACGACCCGGATCCGTTTCAACGTTGGCGGCGAGAGTCGAGAGTTAGGACTTGTCGGCAAAACAAGCCTTTACAGCAGGTATCTGCTCGACGTCGGGCACGGCCTTTAGGGAGTCAGAGTGTGCAGCAATACTCCGTCTATCACATCACCCAAACGGGTTAAGAACTGAGCTCTTAAAAAGCCTTTCGTGAACGCAATTGTCAGGAACTCGGTTGCGGTGAGTGCCGCTTCACACGACGTGGCCTGTTTCGTTACAATCGAGAAAGCGCTGCGACAATGCGACCAGATCCGCTTGGCGGCACACACCCATCTTGGCGAACAGAGCTCTCAATTGAACTCGCGCTGTCTCCTTAGAGATACCGAGTTGATCAGCTGCAAGTTCAAGTGGCAGCCCTATCGCGAGATGCCTTGCAAGGCGCGATTCGGCGGTCGTGAGACGGAAACTCCTGCGCAAGTGTTCCTGGGGAGGACACGAACGTGCATTCAGGTCAACAACAACGACGATCGCCTGGCACGCGGCTAGCGCATCTGTGGTGACTGACGCAACACGAACCGGATAGGCAAGGACAGGGTGCAGTTCGCGTCGAGGCAGCACAACGGGCGGCATGAGCGATGAGCCGCTCTGCGACCACATGAGTTGATGTAAAGATCGATCCAGCGCAGCAGTTGCATCCCGATCGAATGAGACGAGGCGTTTCTGTCTGACTTTGATGTCCTCCCCCAACAATTGATCGGCAGCAGCGTTGGCACGGAGGACGTTGCTTGCACGATCCAACAAAAAGGCGGCCGTACCGCTCATCTGGAACGCCTCGAGTGCAACGTCGGCGCGAGCCAAACTAAGCATGTTGGCGACGGCTGCAGCACTTGCCAACCTTCTGGATAAAGCAGCCAATTGTGATTGTTCGAGGAGAGTGAAGGGACCCTGCTGTATAGAGCGCTGGAGTGATAACACCCACAATTCGTCGCGCGCTTGCATCTTGACCAAACCTGACCAACGCAGGCCGAACGGAGCCAAGAACTCCTGGTAATACGGATGCCGTCGAATTTCGTCAGGCGTCGCGAAATCCAGATCCGTCGCTACGCCTGCTCGAATGAGGTTTCGGAGAGCGCGAGTTCGTTCATCGCGATGAATCCAACCATCGCGTACATAAACTTCGGTCGCGGCCGCAATTGAATCGGTGCACGGCATGGCCGGCAGCCTGCCGCTAACTGGAAGAAGAATCGCACCGATACTTCCGGTTGCAATCGCAGCAACCTCAATTGCAGCCTTCCACCGGGAAGAATCTATCGCCGCTTCCGCAAATGCGGCGTCGATGGCGTCAAAATCCCACGATGCTCGCATGGCCGTGCTCCGAGCAATGGCCAGCGGAACATCAGCCGAACAACAAAAATCTCAATACCCTGCGACAATCAGCCATCGTCAAAGCAAAGGAACGATGCTGAGCCGCCCCGGACAATATCCGATTAAGCGCACCCTGAAAGGGATTGAGGCGCATTTTGAAAATGCGCCACGCTACCGAAACCTTGGAAGTTTCCTTTTTTCAAGAGTTTATGATGTTGGAGCGGGCGAAGGGAATCGAACCCTCGTATGCAGCTTGGGAAGCTGCCGTTCTGCCATTGAACTACGCCCGCAAAATCAATGACTTAGCACTGATTGAAGTCTGTTTTGTGGTGCAGTTGTCGTGCACCCTTCTTCCGACCTTCCGGTCTTAACGCATCCGGCCAGTCCCGACAATCATCCCGCCTTTCCCTTAGCAGCGCGCGGCGGCTTGCCGCGTGGTCAGGGGGGTTAATTGGCAAGATCGCTGAAACGGACGCCGAACTGAGCAAGCGTAGCCCGGATGAGCAAAGCGACATCCGGGGCTTAATTCATTCCTGATCCCGCATATCGCTGCGCTTATGCAGGCTACTCGCTTGATCAATACGGCGGCGGCTTGCGTTGCCGCTGCATCCTGGCCGCCTCGATCCACCACGTCAGATCGTCGGCAAAGCGCGGAAACGCCGCTTCGAGCGCCTTGCCGCCTTCGCCCGTGGGCGCAGCATCAGCGTCAAGGGTGTGTCCAATGGCACCAACCGCGATCGTGCTTGAGATCACCACCATCCCCATCTCGGAGAGTGTGCCGCGCCAGGCGGTTGCGGCGCGTGCGCCGGAAAGGCGCCCCGCCGAATAGCTCGCGATCGCAGCCGGACGCCAGAACCATTCCTCGAGAAAATGATCCGTCAGGTTCTTCAGTCCGGGCTGCACGCCCCAGTTATATTCGCCGGTGATGAATACGAAACCGTCGGCATCGCGAATCTTGCCGGCCAGGCGTTCAAGCGGCTCGGGAGCTTTTCCGGCCGGATATTCCTTGTACATCCTGTCGAGCATCGGAAGGTTGATCGCCTTGGCGTCGATCAGTTCGACAGCCTCGCCCCGGCGACGGAACCGCTCAACCACGAATTCGGCGAGACGGATGCCCATCCGGTCGGAACGGTAGGAGCCGTAAAAAACGAGGATTCGATTGCTCATCGCAGTCCCTCGGCGGCCAAATCAAGCGTAAGCTCCACATTCATACATCGATATGACCCGCTTGTTCCGAAATTCGAATGAAAAAGTGTGCCCAGTGCCGGGGCCTGTGAGGTGGGAGCGTGAGATGGATGATCGAACGATACGCCTTGCGCTGGAACGCCATTGGGACGCTTCAGACGCGAGCGATTTCAAGGCCGAACATGAAATCTACCGCGAGGATGCCGTGCTTGATTATCCGCAATCGGGCGAGCGGATCCGCGGCCGGCACAACATTCAGGAGAGCCGGAGCGTCCAGCCGAACAAGAAGCGTTTCAAGGTCCGACGAATGATCGGCAGCGGCGATCTCTGGATCACCGAATTCATCCTCACCTATGACGGCATACCGTCTTACACGGTGAGCATCATGGAATTCCGTGAAGGACAGGTGGCTCACGAAACGCAATATTTCGCCGACCGGTTTGACCCTTCACCCTCGCGTTCGCATCTCGTCGAGCTAGTGCGGTGAATTTGAAGTTCCTATCAATTTCGCGGTAATCTCGTCATAGGAACTTCAAATTCCGAACCGCACTAGAAACCTTAGTTTGCTAGTGCTCCTTGGATTCCGAAGTTCGCATAAGGTGGTGCGGCCAATGCTAGCGAACTTCGGAATCGGAGCACTAGATGAACGCTTCTTCGTAATCAGACAGTCCCGGCAAGTTCGGGATGAACACGCATGATAAAAAAGTGGCAGGGGCACTTTCGAGCGCGCCTCGTCGAGGCGCGCTCTCAAATGTCCCTGCCTTGTTTGTCAGCTCATCAGAACTGGTAACGCAGGCCGATGCCGGGATCGATCGAGTTGGCCTTGTTGCTGGTGTTACCCGGCGTACCGGTGGTCTGAAGGAAGCCGTTGGCAAGACCGTTGGCAGCCTGCGACCACATCGCGCCGGCATACATGTCCATGTGCCGGGCGAAACGCCAATCCACCACCAGCGAGACAGCATCGATCGTGCCGCTGCACGTCGAGAACGCCACCGTGGTGCAGCCGGCGCTGGCTCCGTTTCCGAAGCTGTTCTGCCACTCGTGGTAGTAAGCGCCGGTGATGTCGAGGGCCGGCGTGACCGAATACCTCGCGCCGATCCAGGCCGTCTGAAGGATCTTGTCGTTCGGGAAGTTGCCGTTGGCGGGATTGAACAGAATGAACCCGCCGTCGAGGACCGCACCGTTTGCCAGCGGATTGCTCGGGTTGGCAAGGTCGATGTGCTCGTAGCCGCCGAAGAGCTTCCACGGTCCGATGGTGTAGCGCGCGCCGACCTGGAACACGGTGTTGTCGGACACGGTGCCCGCGACCTGGCCGGTGCCCATGGCAATACCCATAGCCGTCGCTTGCTGGACTTGCGTCGACGACAAGGGAGACGCTGATATGGCGTCAGAGATATGGCCGCCCACGAAGTCCATCGAGAAGCCCATATAGTCGAAGCCGATATCGCCTTCGAAGGCGTTGCCGGTGCCGCTGTTGCCGCCGTTACGCAGTTGCGCTTCAGCCGCCAACCGGACCGGACCGATATTCACCCGGTATTCGAACGAATTGTCGTAAACGCGATCTTCGGTGTCGCCGCCGCCGCCGTTTCCGCCCTGGTAGGTGAGCAGTGAATAGGCGTTCGACCCGCCGAGCGAATCGTAGTTGGTGACAAGGTCAGAGCTCAGCGCGCTCTGGCGGCCCATGGTTAACGTACCGTAAATCGGCGAACTTACGCCGAAATAAGCCGCTTGGTTGAACATCTGGCCAGCCTTCGACGAATCGCTGAACGCGTTCTGCTGGGCCGTGGCCAACCCGTTGTTTTGCGCAACGGAACCGATGCCGCTGGAGGACTGTCCGCTCGCCGGATCAAACTGCGCTTGCAGGTTGAAGACGGCGTACAGATTGTCGGCGATTTCCTGTTTTCCCCTCAAGCCGATGAACGACGTGGAGAGCTGGTTGGGACCGGCGCCGAAATAGGCGCCGCTCGAATTCTTCGACACCAGATAGTCGAGCGGGCCGACGGCCAACGGGCTCAATGGAGCGCCGTGAGTCTGATAAGTCACGCCCATATCGATGTTGCCGTAAACGCAGATACCCTTGATGCAGAGATCGTCATTTTCCGGGGCCTTCGCCTTGACCGCTGCCTTGTAGGGCAGGTCGGCAGCCATCGCGTCCACCGGATTGATGAGAATCGGCTTCTGGGTTTCGAGGGCCTTCTGCCGCTTTTCAAGATCGGCGAGGCGCTTGGTCATGGCAGCATTCTGCTCGCGCAGTTGCTTGGCCTGGGATTGAATATCGGTGAGTTCGTCAGCGTGAGCAGTCGCGGCGAAAGCCAGGACGGCCGCTGCCGATATAAAAGTCTTCTTCATTTTGGTTCCTTAACGAACGATCGCGGCACATACGCCCCGCGAAGACAGGATGACGGCGTCCCGGACGAGACACCTGCGCGCGCGCTTTTGCGTCACGGCGCAAAAAATTCCTGTAGCGCACCCGCAACAGCACTTCGCAAAGGCACAAAAATCAGGCGCGCCGTCGAGAATGTGAGATCAGTATCAACTTCGATCACCATTAAGTCAGAATCGCTCGAGGAATTGTTCCAAACAATGTCGTAAAACTTTTGCAACGTGCGTTGTCAGGATCAGGCTTGATGGAAGCACGCGTGCTGAACTGCATCTGACGCAAACAACGTCCAGCGCAAACAAGCAAGGCCGCCAAGCGTGTTGGTGCGCTTGACGGCCTTGCCGGGTTGTTCCGGACGGGGGACGTCCGGTGCGAGACGTCTAGCAAAGCACCGGCGATACACGAACTGAATAATAGTTGATGAGCTTGTGTACGGCGCTCACGCGAGAGCGAACAATCGCGGCCACCTCCCGTTACCGATGACGGCGGTTTACTCCACCTTCAGCATCTGCTCGAAGAACCGCACTACCTCAGCATTGAAGATCTGGTGGAATGCGGCGCGGTCGAAGCCTGGCCGGGAGACGCAGATCACGGGTGCGACCTGTCGCAACATCTCCGTACAGGGCGCGAGGAAGTCGAAATGATCGGCGTTCTCGACCACATGATATTCCGGCGGGGTCGGCAATGCGATGCGGACCGCCTCGGCGTAATCCGGCTGCGGCAGGATGTGATCTTCCGCCGCGCGCCAGAGCTGGATCGGGACGATTATGTCCTTCAGACCTTGGCGACCGAACGCGTATCCGACCGCCGGCGCCACGACAACCGCGGCCTTGATGCGTGGCTCATGCGGCCACATCGAAGCCGGCGGTTTTGAGCGAACCAGCGCCAGTATCTCGGCTTTGGTTTCGTCGCTGGCGCGGTTGAACAACTGCGCGTCGTAGTAATCCGGATGCGCCAGACGATGGGCTTCCTGCCGGCTGACGTCGGGCGCACCGCCAATCGCAATCAAGGCCGTGAAACCGCCGGAAGAAAAGCCGAACATGCCGACCCGGTTCGAATCGATCCGCGCGTGATCAGGCCATTCCGTCAGCATGTAGTCGATCAGCCGTCGAATATGCTGAAGCCGGTCAGCGACGAACAGGGCACGGCTCTGATCCTGGTGGGTATCCCCCGTATGGCTGACGGCGATGGCGACGAAGCCGGCCTTCGCCAGCGCAATCGCCGTGTCGTAATGGTTATCGTAGCCGCCGCCATTGCCATGGGACATCACGACCAGCGGCAGGTGTTCACCGGCCACCGGCGCGTCAGGAGCGACGGTCTGAACGTAGGCGCCGAGCGGATGGTCCTGGGCCGGCGCAGTTGTCGGGTACCAGACGCCCACGACCAGCGGCTTCTGCTGGCCATTGGGAATGCTCAGCTCGGCGAAGCCGACCTCGGCGCGAACCGGTGCTACCGAAAGCAGGACGGCGGCAAGCAGGGCGATTCCGGCCGTTTTGGCGAATTTATTGGGGATACCGCTCATTTTTCGCTCCAATGTTGCCGCCGCTTACATTGCGTCTTAATGTAAGCTGTGTCAACATCGAAAAATGACGAAGTCGACCTACCATCACGGAAACCTCGCCTCCGCCCTCGTGGAGGCCGCCTTCAAACAGGTTGAACAAAGCGGGGTGGAAGCGGTGTCGCTGCGCGACCTGGCGCAGTCGCTGGGCGTGTCGCGCGCGGCGCCCTACCGGCATTTCCCCGACCGCGACGCCCTGCTCGCGACCGTTGCGGCGCGCGGTTTCGAAGACCTGATCGCGTTGTACGAGGCAGCTTTTGAAAGCCCCGGCGACGGGCCCGCGCGGCTGCGGGCAAGCGGTCGCGCTTTTTACGATTTTGCGACGAAACGGCCGGGGCTTTATCGGCTGATGTTCGAGAGCGACTTTTTGAACCGCCCCACACCGCCAGCCGTCCTGCTAGCGCCCGCTGAAAAATCCTACCGCCTGCTGTGGCGACTGGTCGCGGAAGCCTATCCCGACGCCGATGAGACCGAAGTCAAAGTGCGCACCATCATCATGACCTCAACCGGCCACGGCTTCCTGACGCTCGACCATGTCGGCCGCTTCAAGCCGTTCATGTACGAGCCATTGACCCATGATGAAATGGTCGAGGCCGTGATGCGGGCGGCGATGGGCGTTTCCATCAAGGGGCCCAGGGAGCGCTGACCGGTGGTTCTGGTACGAGCGCTAATCGATCGCACCAGAAAGTGCGGGACGGCCTGGGACGACCGCCTCGCTTTTCGGTCCCCACCGCGTCAGAAAGACGCTTCCGGCCGATAGCACGCCCAGAACCACCATCGACGCCGCGGCCAGAGTGAAGAAGTCCGCGGCTCCCGCATGGCGCGTCACCAGCCACCAGCCGCCACCAGCGATGAACGCCAGGCGCGCAGATTGCGCCAGCACCGGACCCAGCATCTTGGCCGCGCCTTGCGATGAAAAATACATCGACATCGCAAGGCCGATGAAGGCGTACATCGGCGCTGCCGTCGACAGATATTGCCGGCCGGCAGCGCGCACGCCGGGGTCGCTAGTAAAGATATCCACCCAAATGCCGGGAAAGATGGCGATCAAGGTCGCGATCAGACCGACCGTGACAAACGAGAGCACACCTGTCGTCAAAGCGACTTTTCGGGCGCGTGAAACTCGCTGTGCGCCGATCGCCATGCCGACCATCGGGACCGAGGCAATCCCGAAGGAGAAGGCGAGCGACGTCAGCATGAACTCAAGCCGGGCGCCGATGCCGTAACCGGCGAGGACTTCCGTGCCGAAACGCGCCAGCAGATGCGTGAAGATGCTGATGGTCAGCACCGACTGCAATGGCGAAAAGCATGAGACGAGCCCGACCTTGAGGATGTCGGCGAGCATCGCCCATTGAATTTTAAGGCCTGCGATTTTCGGAACGACCCGCGCACGCCCGGAAAACAGATACCACGCCATGACGCCGATGCTGACCGAAAACGCGATCAGGGCGCCGGCCGCAACGCCGCGCATGCCGAATTGCGGGATCGGACCAATGCCAAGGCCAAGCGCGCCGCCGCAGATGATCTGAAGCACGGCCGCGCCAAGAATCATCATCGACGGCAATTTCATATTGCCGGTGCCGCGCAAAATTCCCGCCATCGAATTCATCAGCCAGGGCAGAACAGCGCCGCTGAAGAATACTTGCATGTAAGCCATCGCATGAGCCAACACCGGGCCGCGGCCACCGAGCATTTCCAGCAAGACCGGGCCGAAGATCAAAATGCCGACCGTGAACGCCAGCCCGAAAGCGAGGCCGATCAGCAAGGCATGCGACGCCAGCGTCGAGGCGCGGTCGACATCGCCGCCGCCGAGCGCGCGTGCGACCGCGGAGGCGACACCACCGCCCATCGCGCCGCCGGACATCGTCATGGTGAGGATGGCGAACGGAAACACCAGCGCCATCGCCGCCAGCGGCTCGACGCCGATCCGGCCGATATAGGATGTCTCCGCGATCACCACGCAGGTGCCGGCGCTCAGCGCGATGACATTTGGCCACGCCAGGCGTAGCAGCGTGGAAAGGATCGGCGCATCGATCAGCGCATCTTTCGGCGGGAGCGCCGGACTCTCAGCGCCGGCGATCGCCGCACCCGCCATTTCGGACATTTCTTCTCCCGCGAAAGCCAACCGATATGTCGCTGACTCCTGTCGTTTTCGTAAGGGTCGATACGACGTGACGCCAGTGCAGCAAGCGCATGGGCCGTCTGCTCAAATGGCCGTTATTCCGCAGTTCGGAAGGTCTTCCGACCGCAGCGCCGCATTTCGTGGTAAGTACCTGGAAGGTACTCACGTGACGTCACAGACGGGGACAATATGCGCAAAGCTCTTTCGCTTTACCGGAACCGTTTGCTTACAGCTTTCGCCATCAGCCTCGCTTCGTTGCTCGCCGCATGCAACGAGCAGGAAACCGCCGCGGTCGGGCAGACATTTGGTCCCAAGCCCACGCTGGTCGAGCCAGAAAAATCACTGATCCCAACCGTCAACGTCGCCAAGGCGATCGGCTGGCCCGCCGGCGGCAAGCCGGTTGCGGCCGATGGAATGACGGTCAACGCATTTGCGACCGGGCTCGACCATCCTCGCACGCTCTACGTTTTGCCGAATGGCGATGTGCTGGTGGCCGAGACCAATGCGCCATCAAGACCCGACGAAGAGAAGGGCATCAAGGGCTGGATCACCAAACTGGTGATGGGCCGCGCCGGCGCCGATACGACGAGCGCCAATCGCATCACGCTGCTGCGTGATGCCGACGGCGACGGCGTTGCGGAAACCAGGACCACCTTCCTCGAGGGTTTGAATTCGCCGTTCGGCATGGCGCTGGTCGGCAACGATTTCTATGTCGCCAATTCCGATGCGATCGTGAAATTTCCCTATCGCACCGGCGACCTCAAAATCACCGCGGCCGGCGTCAAGCTCGCGGACCTGCCAGGAGGTCCCCTCAACCACCACTGGACCAAGGACCTTGCTGCATCTGCGGATGGATCGAAGCTCTATGCGACCGTCGGCTCGAACAGCAATATCGGCGACAACGGGATGGAGGTTGAAACCAATCGCGCCGCGGTGCTCGAAGTCGATCGCGCCACCGGAAAATCGCGCGTGTTCGCCTCGGGCCTGCGCAATCCGAATGGACCGGCATGGCAGCCGCAAAGCGGCGCCTTGTGGGTCGTCGTCAACGAACGCGACGAACTCGGCAACGATCTCGTGCCTGATTACATGACGTCGGTGAAAGACGGCGGCTTCTACGGCTGGCCCTACAGCTACTACGGCCAGCATGTCGACGCCCGTGTCGAGCCGCAGCGCCCTGATCTGGTCACAAAGGCGATAGCACCGGATTACGCGCTCGGCGCGCATACCGCTTCGCTGGGCTTAGCCTTCAATACTGGCAAGCTGTTTCCGCCTGAGATGGCCAACGGCGCTTTCATCGGCCAGCATGGCTCGTGGAATCGCAAGCCGGCCGCCGGCTACAAGGTGATCTTCGTGCCTTTCACCAATGGCACGCCGTCGGGCGCGCCGCGCGATATCCTGACCGGCTTCCTCAACGGCGACGGCGAAGCACAAGGCAGGCCGGTCGGTGTCGCCATCGACAAGCTGGGCGCGCTGCTCGTGGCAGACGATATCGGCAATACTGTCTGGCGCGTCGCGCCCGAGCAGCAGCGAGGCCGTTAGCGAACGGCGGATGAGGGTCTTTAATCGCCTGCATCGCCTTACACGCGAAAATGCTTGGAGAGCTTCAGGCCCTGGGCCTGATAGTTCGAGCCGATGCGCTGGCCGTACATCGCATTGGGCCGCGCCAGCATTTTTTCGTACACGAGACGGCCGACGATCTGGCCGTGCTCGAGAATGAACGGCACTTCGCGCGAGCGCACTTCCAGCACGGCGCGTGAGCCCTTGCCGCCCGCGCCCGCGTAGCCGAAGCCGGGATCGAAAAAGCCCGCATAATGCACGCGGAATTCGCCGACCAGCGGATCGAACGGCACCATCTCGGCGGCGTAATCCGGAGGCACCTGCACGGCTTCCTTGGAGGCCAGAATGTAGAACTCGCCGGGATCGAGAATCAGGCTGCC
>Ga0116129_1001635_pt1 | contig 12147 bp, 10 predicted proteins | sample June2015DPH_17_2_FD_89732 | JGI IMG/M metagenome (GOLD analysis project Ga0116129, IMG submission 89732) | Peatland microbial communities from SPRUCE experiment site at the Marcell Experimental Forest, Minnesota, USA - June2015DPH_17_10 | ecosystem: Environmental > Terrestrial > Soil > Wetlands...
CAATTCGCATTTTTTTGTTGCGCCGTACGCCTTCGCTTCCAAGGTGCCGCGCAATGCTTTTGTCGATGAGACGCGGGTTGCGGTTTTCGGCGATGAGCGTGCCGGAGGCGGATTCGATCTCGGCTACGATTCCGGCCGGCGTAGCGAACTTCGCTTTGGATACCAGATTTTCAGCGGGAAACTGGCGCCGCTTATCGGCAACGCCGGACTGGCTTCACAGACTGGAAGCACGGGAGAATTCCGCACGCGTTATGTTTGGGATGGGCAGGATAGTCCTTCGGTCCCACGAGTGGGCAGCCGCATTGCGGCGTCGCTATCGCGTGTGCTGCAGAGTCCGGGCGTCATTCATCCCGTCGATCAACTCGATGTGCAAACTTCCAGCTTCGTTCCCACTGGGGACAAGACGTCGTTATTTGTTGGCGCTTCGGGGGGAACCACATTCCGGGGCACGGCCGGCGAATTTCAACTTTTCTCGTTGGGCGGGCCGTTTCGCTTGGGCGCTTATCTGCCGAATGAGTTTGTGGGCAATCATTATGGATACGCGTCCTTCGGATTCCGGCGCGATTTCTATCATCTGCCGCAGCTGGTGGGAAGAAAAATTTATTGGGGCGGTTGGTACGAAGCGGGAACGGCGTTCAATAATCCGGATTCGTTCGTGGTGCGAGGCAGCGCCAATTTGGGCTTCATCGCCGATACCATTGTTGGTCCATTTGCGATTTTCGGCAGCGTCAGCCCGACAGGGCAAACGCGGGTGAACTTCGAAATTGGCAGGCTGTTCTAGCTTTTTTGCTCACTGTCTGTATGGCAAAATTAAAGATGGCGGTTTTTAATTGTGAGCGGAGGTCGTGGCATGTGCCGAAATATCAAAACGCTTTTTAATTTCGATCCGCCGGCTAATGCCGAAGAAGTGCGGGCGGCTTCTCTGCAGTTTGTAAGAAAGATCACCGGCTTCAACAAGCCGTCCAAGGCGAATGAAGAGTCGTTTTTAGCTGCGGTCGATGAAGTCGCGACTATTTCGGCGCGGCTTCTTCACTCGCTCGAAACTACCGCGCCAGCTAAAAATCGAGAAGAAGAGGCTGCTAAAGCGAAAGCCCGCGCTGCAGTCAGATTCGGCGATTGAAGTAGGGTATTGTTTTGAGTGGTTTGCCGCGTGCAACGTGCACTCGATCCTAACCATCTAATCATTTGGTGGGTATTAGGAAGGTGTGCAATGAATGCTTCGCTAAGAAGGTTAGGGCTAATGGCAATTTTGATGGCATCAGCGAGTTTGGCTTTCGCTGCACCCAAGTCCGCTACTCCGCAAACCATCCCAGCATTTCCTGGAACGCTGGTGAATGCGCGTTTCGTTTACGTCACCAGCTACGACGGCGATCAATTTAATCCCAACCTAATTCCGGAGGACCGCCAGGCCATCGCTACGGTTCAGAATGAAATGCAGAAATGGGGCAAGTTCACGTTGGTGTATGAGCCGTGGCAGGCAGATATTGTGCTTATGGTGATGAGCCGGCCGTCCGAGGATGTTCTTGCCATTTACGACGCGCACGGTTGGCCGAACGACCAATACCGCTGGCGCATGATGGGACGCAGCGGGTTGCAGGCAAGCGAGGCTCCGCTTGTTACGAATCTGGAGGCGGCATTCGCAAAGGCGACTAACAAATAACTCGTGGCTAGCTTTTTTTCCCCGCCAGCAATAATCCCGCGCCGGCGACCACCAGTACGATTCCGACTACCGGCGATAATTTCTCGTCATGTTCGGTAGTGACGCCGATATGCGCGTCGCCGATACTGGCCCCGTGATGATGGTAATGTGGAAAGGGAACGACAAAGGACAGAACGCCTAAAATCAGCAACACCACCCCAAATACAGCTAAACCTTTCATGCAGCCCCCATCGCTTAGAGTCGGCCCGAAAACACAGTGATCCGGGCAGCTTGCGTGAGATGCTGTTTTCCAGCGAAAGGGTGGTTTTACCCGGCGTAACTCTTTACGAACTCCACCAGGCTGCGCAGCGCGATCCCCGACGGCCCTTTGGCAATCCATGGCTTCTGCTCTTCCATCCATGCCGTACCGGCGATGTCGAGGTGAATCCAGGGCGTGTCTTCGGCGAACTCTTTCAGAAACATGGCCGCATTGATCGCGCCGCCCCAGCGTCCACCGGTGTTCATGATATCGGCAATCGATGAGCGAATCTGATCCATGTATTCGTCGTCGAGCGGCAAGCGCCACATTTTTTCGCCGGCTTCGTCGTTGGCTTTGTGGAAGCGCTCGTAGATGGCATCGTCATTGGCGAATACTCCAGCGTTGGTGTGGCCGAGAGCGACTACGACCGCGCCGGTCAGCGTAGCTGCATCTACCAGATGTGTGCAGCCGAGCTGTCGCGCATAAAAGAGACCATCGGCGAGAACGAGGCGGCCTTCGGCATCGGTGTTGATGATCTCAATGCTTTTGCCTGACATCGCAATCTGCACGTCACCGGGTTTCTGCGCTTTGCCGGAGGGCATATTTTCCGTGGCGCAAACGATGCCGATTACTTTTACCTTCGGCTTGAGCATAGCGATGGCGCGCATGGCGCCGATCATGGTTGCACCGCCTGCCATGTCGTATTTCATCTTCTCCATGCCATCGGCGGGCTTGATCGAAATGCCGCCGGTATCGAAGGTGATTCCTTTGCCCACTAAACCTAAAACAGGCTTGGCAGGCGCGCCCGCAGGCTCGTAGGTCATCACGATCAGAGCGGGAGGCTCGTCCGAGCCCTGCGCCACGCTCCAGAACGCTCCCATCTTCAATTCTTTAATTTTGTCAGCGCCGTAGACTTCGCACTTCAATCCGGTTTCATCGCACATTTTTTGCGCGCGTTCACCGAGGATGGTGGGCGTCATGCGGTTGGAAGGCTCGTTCACCAGGTCGCGGGTGAAGTTCTGCGAATCGCCGATGATCTGGGCTGCATTTGCTGCCTTTTCCAGCGCGGATTTATCGCCGCTGGCAATGATGGTAAGGGCGTCGATCTTTTGGTCCTTTCGGTCGCTGCGGTAGTAGTCGGGATCGAAGTTGCCGACGATCGCGCCTTCGACAATCGCTGTCACCGCTTCTTCCGCTGGAATGCCTGACGGCGCGATAAAGGCGAAGCTGCGAATGCCGCGCGATTTGAGCGTGCGCGCAGCTGCGCCCGCAATGCGGCGCAGATCGTAGCTAGAGAATTTTTTCGCCGAACCACCGCTGATCAGCAGCAAGCGCTTGGCCTTCAGTCCGGCTGGCTTGTGCAGCAGGTTGCTTTCGAAGGACTTGCCGGTGAGTTCGCCGCTGGCCAGCAAGTCGGCAGCGGCAGATGTCACCGCGGCATCGCCGGTGGCAAGCTTAAGCTGGGGCTTGGCGTCTTTGTTCTTTTCTTTTTGTGCGGGATCGGCCTGGTTAAGGATGATGGCGACCAGGGATTCGGTTTCGAGTTCAGCGGGAGTTGCGAGGGAAATTGTAGTTTTCATAAGAAGTAAAAAGGGAACCTCCCAGTATCGTCGGCAAAACGGTTAAAGCGCAAGCGGCGAATACTGAAGCGAGCTGAGCAGGCATAGCTCCACTAAGGCCGCGCGAGTACATGAGGTCTATTCCGCCGTATCGGCTCGCTCCGAACGCTACTTCTTGAGGCGCGAGACACTGGAGGATGAAGAAGCCACAAGATACTTGCCCTCATCGTCATTTAGTTGATCAAGATCGAGCGAAAAAGTGGAGGCGCCCGTAGATCCTCCGTGCTCGGTAATTCGTGCGCGGAAAAAATAGATTTTTCCAGCCTCGGCTGTGAAACCTAGAAATGCTGCTTCTTTGGACAAGCGCTTCAAGTGCGATTGCCAATTCGTGCACAAATGGTGCTCGCCGGGCTCGACTGAAAAAGCCACATAGGAATTGCCTTTGTCAGCGCCCATCCAGTTACCGTCGATGCCAACGCGCAGCGTAGGCCGAGCTATTTCACCCACCACTTTGTCGAAGACTTCGATCACGTAAATCTGACTCTTGCCCTCTACGGGTTGAGGGACGACTCGCGAAGCAAGCGTCTGCGTGTCGAAATGAGCGGTGGTGGGGCCGCAGGCAGATTCCGCCGGGAGAACCTGACTCATGACCTGGATACATGTGCAAACACCGAAGAAGATCGCGACGAGAACGGATTTCATAGCGTTTCCTCCAGACTGGCACTGTTTAGTTGCTGTTACATATTGTAGCCAGCCAAGTTTTAAATACACAACACATCGAGTCTCCCAACGGTCTGCGTTTAAGCCCATACAGGTCACTTGTTGGGATGCGAAACACTGAAAGCCGAGACCGCTACCAGATATTTGCCTTCGTCGGAATTCACGGCGTCGAGATCAAATGAGTAGTCGCCCTGGTGGCCGGGAAAAACTCGCTCACGGAAATAATAGATTTTTCCTGCTTCGGCGGTGAAATCAGCCATGGCAAAGGCGTAGGAACGTTCCTCGAGCCGGGATTGCCAATTTACGCACAGATGGTGTTCGCCGGGATTGGCAACGAAGAAGATGTAGGAACTGCCACGATTGGCTCCCTGCCATGCGCCATCCATGCCGACTTTCGTAAGGGCCTGATCCACACTGGTAAAAAATGCGTTCGAGCTTGGAGCGCAGCCTTCGCATTGCCCTAAGTCCTCGATCACATAGATGAGCGCTTTGCCGGAATCAGGTTGAGGCGTTGGGAGGTGAGTGGCATCCTGGTTGGCATTGAAATTTACGGTCTTCGCGCCACATGCGGCTTCAGCATCGGTTATGGCGGATTGATCCTGGCCCAATGCGGACACAGCGAGAAACAGCACAACTACCGCAGTTCTCATGGGGATCCTCCAGCTGGAACTGCGCGCTTGCAGAGGCTCAACTACTCAAGTGCCGGTCTGTGGCGCGGAAACCAGCTATTCAAAGAGATTCACGAAGCCGGTAAAGTGATGTAAAGAGTTGGTCAAGTTTCGCAAAGATATTTCTACGGCGCGTCGAATCGCTTTGGAACAATTCAGAGCGGGGTATCGTATTTCAGTCGTGGGCATGACTCCGCCAGTCGGTCTGGCGTATGATTCCTTCCCACAGCTTAAACCGAGGTAGGCATGAAGATCCGGTGGATGATTTTGTTTTTCCCGTTGCTTTCGGTGGTTGCGGTTTCTTTGCTGGTGAAAGAACATACGGCTCATGCGGCTCCGCCGCAGGGAGCGGCAGCAGCGGTCACGGCGGCTTCTGCCGCGAGCGCAGTTTCGAATAATTCCGCCCTCACAATTCCCGACACCACGCTGGCCATCAATTCGACCCAGCCCATGTCGCAACGGGTGGTGCATTACGAGATTGACGCGAAGTATGACGCGGGCAAGCACACCGTCGATGCTACCGAAGTGCTCACCTATCACAATCTGACCGGCGTGGCGCTCGACCATTTTCCGTTTCACCTTTACCAAAATGCCTTTCAGCCCAATGCCACATGGGTGCGCGAGGCCAAGATTGCCGGCAGCCGCGACACCGGTTACGACAAGTGGGAGGCCAAGGAATACGGCTCGGAAGAGATTAAAAGCATTGAGGTCGCCGGCCAGGGCGATTTGACTTCGCAACTTCACTACATTCAGCCTGACGATGGCAATAAAGACGACAAGACTGTCATCGATTTGCCGCTGCGCACTCCTATTGCGCCGGGCGCATATGTGCAATTCAAGATCGCATTCCACGATCAGATGCCGGAGACGCAAGCGCGCTCGGGATGGAAGCGCGATTTCATGCTGGGCGGGCAATGGTTCCCGAAGGTGGGCGTGTTCTGGCACGGAGCGTGGAATTGCCATCAATACCACGCGATGACGGAGTTCTTCGCCGACTTCGGCGTCTATGACGTGAAGCTGACGGTTCCGCAGTTTGAAGTGGTTGGGGCGAGTGGCGTAAAAGTTGCGGAAGTCAACAATCCCGATAACAGCAAGACACTCACTTTCCATGGCGACGACATTCACGATTTTGCATGGACCGTAAGCCCGCGCTTCAAAGTAAAAGAAGACGGCGTATACCAGGGGCAGATGGGGCCGGTGCAGATGCGCATCCTGATGCAGCCCGCGCACTGGAGCCAGGCGGACCGCCACGAAAAAATTCTTCGAGAGTCGCTGGAGCACTTCGAAAGCTGGTATGGACCGTATCCCTATAAAACCATCACGCTGGTCGATCCCGAGCCGGATTCGGCGGCGGGAGGGATGGAATATCCCACATTTATTACTGGCGATTCGAGTTGGTTCATGCCGGCGGGGTTGCACCTTCCGGAGTTGGTGGTCGAGCATGAGTTCGGCCATCAGTATTGGTATGGCATGGTCGCGACCAATGAATTTGAAGATGCCTGGATGGACGAGGGCATTAACAGCTATTCCGAAGTGAAGGTTCTGGATTCGATTCTTGGCAAGAGAACTTCCATGCTCGATGTTGCGGGGGTGACATTGGGCGAGCGTGAAGGCCAAAGGCTTAGTTACACCAGCGTGGCTGACGTCGATCCGATTGCGCAAAAAGCCTACGACTATTACAGTTTCAACTCCTACGGTGGAATCACTTATGGCAAAACGGCCAGCGTGCTGCTGACGCTGGAAGGCATCATTGGCGAAGATACGATGAACAAAGCGATGCACACTTATTTTATGAAGTATCGCTTTACGCATCCCACCAAAGAAGATTTTCTGAAGACCATCGAAGAAGTTTCCGGCAAAGATTTGCGCTGGTACTTCAATCAGGCCATATACGGATCACAGGTGATGGATTATCGAGTTTCGCGAGTGGAGTCTTTCCCGGTCAACTGGTACGAGGAGAAAAAAGATTCCAAGAAAGACGACAAGAATTCGGTTTATCGATCATTCGTATGGGTGCATCGCAGGGAAGATTTCGTGATGCCGGTTGAGGTTGAGGTGAAGTTCGACAATGGCGAAACCTTGCGCGAGCACTGGGATGGCGCGAGCCGGTGGACGAAGTTTGAGTATGAGAAGAAGGCGAAAGTAGTTTCAGCCGAGATTGATCCGGACCACAAAATCCAGATCGACCGCAATGATTTCAATAACAGTAATACGGCCGAAGCCAATCCCAAGCCGGCGCGCAAGCTGGAAACCTATTTCATGTTCCTGAGCCAGTGGCTGGGTCAGGCGCTGGCATGGTGGGCGGTTTAAGCGAAATTGAGAGAAGGGAATTCATGAGCAACAACGAGGTTTTACTGGGCAGCGGTTTAAGCCGGGTCAGGCACAACAAGCGCTATATTTTTTGGTTTTATGTGTTGAACGTGCTGCTGGCCTGGTTGGGCGCGGGCGCTTTTGGAAACGTGATCCATCAAATTCTGGATCACAGCCTGCACGCCGAGAGCCTGGTGCGCGGTTTTGACATGGGCACGCTGGTTGAATTATTTGCCCGTCCGGAATTCGGGCCAACCATGGCTTCCACGGCTCCGGCGATGCACTTCGCTTTTCTCTTTCTTTTCTTGACGGTGCTGTTCGTGCCCGGAGTTCTGCAAGGCTACGCTGCTACCTACCGCCTGCCGCGCGACGACTTCTTCCGCGCCTGCGGGCGCAACTTGTGGCGATTTATCCGGCTCATGATTGTGGCGGGCATTGTGATGGGAGCGGTTGCGGGAGCGTTATTCGGGCTGGAAGCCGCGCTGGTGAAAGCCGCCGGCGAAAGTACGAATGAAATGCTGCCTTTCGAAATGAAAGTCGTTACTTTGATCATAATCTTTCTGGTGATGACGGCCCTGCGCATCTGGTTTGATTTAGCGCAAGCGGACGTCGTTCTGAGCGATCAGCCGGCGGTACGCCGGTCGATCGGGCGGGGCTTTCGCCATATGTGGAGAAATCTGGGCCGACTGCTTGGAAGCTATGTAGTCACCGCTATGGTAGCGGGGATTATTTTGTTGTTGGGATTATGCGTGTGGATGAAATTCGTTCCACCGGCGAGCGTATTCGGTGCGGTGGTGGTTAGCCAGTTCACTCTGCTACTGCTATTGATTCCGCGCTTCTGGCAACGCGGCATCGCGGTGAGTTATTACCTGCAAAGCATGGTCGAGCCGATTGCGGTGCATCCGTTCACGCCCGCGCCGGTCATCACGCCAATCGCTCCTCCTGCGCCGGTGATTCCGAATTCGCCAGCGGAGCCGCAAGGAATTTAAAACCAGGAATTACCACCGCGGCTGCTTATATCAGAGCAGAACGATGGTGATTCCCCGGTTATGGCGGCCGAGATCTGGATCCTTCTTGAGGTCGGGATGCGATTGCAGCAGTTTCCACGCCGCCTCGTCGGACTTTGACCAGTTCTCGCCAAAAATACAGCGGCGAATCTGACCGTTCTCCGCCATCTCAAGCAAACGCTTTTGCACGGCGATGCGAATGTCGCCGCCGGCACCGGTCGAGCCGTAGCCGTGAACTAACTTCAGGAACGTGGTTTTTTCTTGGCGGGCGCGAGCCAATTCATGGTCGAGACGCTGCAACGCCTCGTGGACCAGCGGCATGTCGTCTTTCAAGCTGATCGTCTTCATAGCAGACAGGGCCCGGTTAAATTTCCCACTTTCTGCGTGCATCCCACCTAATGCGGACGCATTCTCCGGAACAGGCTTTCGAACAGAGATTATCAGTTTGCGGGAATCGTGTTCGCATTTCTCGGTCGGCAAAAATTAGATAGCCTCGGACAGGAGTGCTAGAATGCTGGCCATCGAAGTGGGGCCGAGTCGTTCGTGTTCTACCCGGGGCGTTCCGATCATTTTCCGCGGTGACCAACGATGATTTATCGATTGAAATACCTTCCTTGCCTGTTGCTTCTCGCAGTTTCCCCAGTCTGCATGACCGGTTGCCAGCAGTTGCAGGCGGTGTTCGCCACCAGGCCCAGCGAAAAAATGCCGGCTTACAAACCAGTGGAAGTGCAGTTCCCCGGCCAGAATTTTTCCGCGGAGCAACGGCAGTGGTTCTATCACACGCCGCAGGGAACCGAGTTGGTGCCTTATAAATGGTTCCTTGCGCTGGAGCAGCCCAAGATCAAAATCTTCGGCACGGTTCCGCGATTTCGCGAAACGGATTATCTCGCGAGTTTTGGCTTCCTGCCCGATGCGACCGGCCCACAGAACCCCGACGGATTGCCGGTGGGATTCGCCAAAGACACCGTCGTTGATCCTGACACGGGCCAGACCTTGGATGTGATGGGGTTCACCTGCTCCGCATGCCATACCGGACAGTTGGAATATAGAGGTAAGGGAATCCGCATTGAAGGCGGGTCGGCAACAGCCGATCTTCTCTCTTTTCAGACGGAACTTGGATATGCGTTGGCATTCACCGACAAAATACCATTCCGCTTCGATCGCTTTGCCAAAGGTGTGCTCGGCGAGAATGCTTCCGACGATGCAAAGCAGAAGCTGCGACAAGAGTTCGAAGCCTTCCTTAATAAAGGGCTGGCCGAAAAGAATGCGGGCGATGCGGGGAATATCTATCCAGCAGCGTCGGCGGGAGGGTTTGGGCGCACCGATGCCCTTGGCCGCATCGGTAACTATGTTTTCGGAACCGAACTGGACAACGCTAATCTGCGGGTCGCGAATGCACCGGTGAGTATTCCACCCATCTGGTACAACAGTTGGTTTGCCTGGGTCCAATACAATGATTCGATCCAGCAGCCGATGGTACGAAACATCGGCGAGGCGCTCGGAGTGCGGGCCCGAGTGAACCTTACCGATCCCAAGAAACTTTACGCTTCCACTGTCAACGTCAAGAACCTTTGGGCGATTGAGAGTCTTCTTGCCGGTCCAACGGCCTTCACGGGCCTGCACTCACCAGGGTGGCCCACGCAAGTCTTTGGGGCTCTCGATCAGAGCAAAGTAGAAAAGGGAAAGCAGCTTTACGTGGACCATTGCCAGCGCTGCCATCTTCCGGTGCTGGATTCACCCGAGCTTCAGCAGTCTCAGTATTGGGAAACCGGGCTGGAGGGCCACCGCTTTTTGCACCTGAAAGAGATTCCCCTGGATGTAATCGGGACCGATCCGAAGGCTGCGACCAATTGGCATGGGCGCACCGCCAATACTGGCATTTTGGGATTGGGAACGGTTTCCGCTGCGCAGGGGCTAAAGTTAGTCACGCGAAAAATTGCCGACATGAATTACGACGCGATGCAATTGCCCTCAGAACAGCGTATCGAGTGGAACGGCTTCCGCGATGACGGTGTAACCGACAACCTCGTATACCGGGCGCGCCCGCTTGCCGGGATGTGGGCGACTCCGCCATTTCTGCACAATGGATCGGTCCCAAACCTCTACCAACTCTTGCTTCCCGCCGACCGCCGGGACAAAATATTTTATGTGGGCAGCCGCGAATTCGACCCGAAGTATGTCGGATTCCAAACCGCGAAGTTTGAGGACAGCTTCGAATTCGATACCAGCCAGCCCGGGAATTCCAATCAAGGACATGAATTTCGCAATGCGCCTGCTGGGACTGCGGGGGTGATCGGGCCGGAACTCAGCGATGAGGGACGGTGGGCGATTATTGAATATTTGAAATCGCTTTAGGTTTCGTTGGACAGGTATTCACTCAGTCGCGAATATCCAGGGTCTAATCGCATGTTTACGACGGTTATTAATAAAGCGGCAATCGACAAGGCGGAATTTGCCATCGATTTATGAGGCGGGGTCGAACTCTTTCTTGTAAGTTTCCCAGCGCTGGCGGACGCCCGCCATGATTGATAGGTACTCGGAGTCGGAACGCAGGCTGTCGAAGTTTTTATCGCGTTCGAACCAGGGGTAGTTCACATCTCCGAGAGCGACCGTGCGTTGGAGCCAATTGAGCGCACCCTGTCTATCGCCAAGCAAGGCATGGATTCCGCCCAGCCCATAAGCGCCGTCGCCGTCTATAATCTGTTCCGGGCGATATTGGAATAGGCGCGGATCGATTTTTTCCCTTTGCCCACGTGACGCGTACAGGAATGCCGCGAGCAGACGCGCCGAGTCGTCCTCAGAATCATGACCGAGCGCAATCGCCCGATCCAACTCGGATTCGGCTTCATCGAGTTTGCCTTCGTAATAGAGCATCATTCCCAAGTACGCCAATGCTTTGAATTGATCGGGATTTGCCGCAACCACCGTGCGCATTTCTTCTTCCGCATCTTTTGCCTTGCCGCTGAACAGCAGCGTACGAGCGTGCATCCAGTGGGGCTGCGGGACAGGATTCAACGTGACCACCCGGCTCCACGCTTGCTCAGCCTGTTCATTCAGACCTGCGTAGCAATATGAATATCCCAGCGTCTGCCAAGCAACTGCACTGTTCGGCGCCACGGCGACCGCTTGCCGTGCGGTGCGGATCGCATCTCCCTCTTGACCACCCTCGCCGTAAGCAAACGCCAAGGCGATCAATCCTTCTGACGACTGGGGATTGATTCTAAGGGCGTTCTGGGCTGCATCAACCGCGCGCTTGACGTTTGCCGCGCCGTCTTTGGGAAAGTTTGCAGCTTGGTACCCATAGAACTGCGCGAGCAATGCGTAGGCGTCGGCGAAATTTTTATCCAGAGAAATTGCGTGCGAAAGCAGTCGCTTGCCTTGCTCGATGCTATCCAGACGGGAGCGTACGAAGTATTCATTCTCATAGAAACGTGCTTGCAGGTAATCGTTGTATGCGTCAATATCGGCGGTTGCGGGCTGCTGGATCGCTTTTTGCTCGGTGGGTGAGATTTCGATCTGGAGACCCTCTACTACCTTGGTGGCAATCTGATCTTCGAAGCTCAATATGTCTGCACTGCGCAGATCATAGCGTTGCGACCACTTGGTGTTCCCAGTGCGGCCATCGATCAGTTGCACGCTCACGCGGATTACGTCGGAGGAGCGCTGGTAGGTGCCTTCCAGTACGCTTTCCACGTTCAGCGCTTTGGCCGCTTCCGCGGGCTCGGGCGCTTCCTTGGCGTACTTCAAAACCGATGTGGTGGGTCGCACTGCGAGGTTCTGCAAGGCGGTCAATCGACTTATGATTGCGTCGGTGATTCCGATGCCCCAGCTGTCTGAAGTGGCGGCGGTAATGTCGCGGAAGGGAAGAACCGCTATGGTTTCCGGAGTTTTTACAGTAGCTTTTTCCGCTTGCGGCGCGTGAGCCGCGGGACTGTAATTGTGAACCGCAAGCGCAGCCAGAACCGCGATCAGCAACGCGGCCGCG
>Ga0116129_1001636_pt1 | contig 12127 bp, 8 predicted proteins | sample June2015DPH_17_2_FD_89732 | JGI IMG/M metagenome (GOLD analysis project Ga0116129, IMG submission 89732) | Peatland microbial communities from SPRUCE experiment site at the Marcell Experimental Forest, Minnesota, USA - June2015DPH_17_10 | ecosystem: Environmental > Terrestrial > Soil > Wetlands >...
GCTGGTCGGTGGGGGCACCCGGGCGCGCCTGCGGGCTGGCAGACTGCGGATTGGCAGACTGCGGATTGGGCCGCGGCTGCGCACCGACGACGCTCATGGTCCCGGAGTGCCGCGCGGTTACCACGCCCGCGCCGGAAAAGGCGCCGGGTCGAGAGGTTGCCGCGATCGGCGGGGTGCCGTAATTGGCACTGACCCGCAGGGCGGGATTGCCGCTCGCCGTCTGTTCGTGCTGACGCTGCACGGGGGTCATGGCAATGTGACGGGCCTGTGCAGCGGCCTGTTCCGCCGCGGTCGGTGCGGCGCGAATGCCGTTGCCGCCGTTATAGCTCACGCGGCTGACCGCCATGTTGTTCATGACCGTCTTGTTGTACACATTGGTGATTTGCACGGTGCCGATATTGGATACGGCGCTGTTGTAATACAGGTGGCCGCCCTGCCAGTAACCGCCCTGGTAACCGCTGCCGCCATAACCATGACCATAGTTGACTCCGCCATAGAAACCGACCTGCGAGCCCCAATAGCCAGGATGCCATAGGAATGCCCCGCCGTCGGCGGCCCAATAACCCGGCGTCCACAAATATCCGGCCTCGGGAGCCTGGACCCAAGTTCCCGGCACCCAATAATAATCCTGATCGTCATCGCTCCAAGCCCAGTAGCCGGGCGTCCAGACGTAGCCATCGGCCGGGATCGGCGGCTGGTCATAGACCGGAAGGTTCGGCGGCGCGACGTTGGCAGCGGTGTCAGAGGTGTCAGAGCCGTCGTCCTGGGCCGGGACAACGGCCGGTAGCGCCAGCAGGAAGACGAGGGGACAACAGCGAATCCAGGTTTTGAGTTTCATTCTTGATGACTCCGCCCACGAGAGGGGCATGCGCAAGGGGCGCAAACTTGTAATAGTACTAGCCAATATACAGGGTGCTCCCGCGCTTAAAAGCAGTGCGCTGCAGGCACCCCTGTAGGATAAGGCTTATAGGGCCGCGCGGGCGGCTGACAACCGGACATAACCATGGCGCAGATACGCACGTATCCATGGTGCAGACGTACATGAGGATTATTTTTCGTTCATGAAGCAACACCCGCCCGCCATCACCCAGAACGCGGACGTGCGGTTCCTCGGCAAGCTGCTCGGCGGCGTGATCCGCACATTCGGCGGCGATGCCTTGTTCGACCGCATCGAAGCCATCCGCGCGGCTTCCGTGGATCGCTACCGGGGAGTTTCCAATCCGCGCAGCTTGGCCGCCGGCCTGGAGACTTTGTCGCTCGATGAAACCGTCGCATTCGTACGCAGCTTCATGTTGTTTTCGATGCTTGCCAATCTCGCCGAGGATCGCCAGGGCGCGGCAACGGAGCAGGAGGGCACGCTGGCGGCGGCCCTGCAATTCTTGACGGCGCAAGGGGTGCAAGCGACGCAGGTCGCGCAGCTGCTGGAGCGCGCGCTGATCGTGCCCGTGCTGACGGCGCACCCGACCGAGGTGATGCGCAAGAGCATGCTGGATCATCGCAATCGTATTGCGGCGTTGATGCATCAGCGCGATACCGGACAGCGCGAGACGGCCGACGGCGAGCTCATCGAGGAGGCCATCGCCGGCCAGATCGCCCTGCTTTGGCAGACCCGCGCGCTGCGCCACGAGCGGCTGTACGTGGCCGATGAGGTGGATACCGCCCTGGCGTATCTTCGCGATGTTTTCCTGCCTATGGTGCCGGCGCTGTATGCGCGTTGGGAGCGCGTGCTCGGCATGCAGCCGCCGAGTTTCTTGAGGCTCGGCAGCTGGATCGGCGGGGATCGCGACGGCAACCCGCACGTGACGGCCGATTCGCTCCGGCTCGCTCTGGGCCGCGCAAGCCAGGCGCTGCTGGCCGATTATCTCGAACAACTCAATGCCGTGGGCGCGGAGCTGTCGCTGTCGAGCGAGCGGGCGGCGGTATCGGCGGCCGTCGACGCATTGGCGTGCCGCAGCGGCGATGCGAACGCCGCGCGCGTGGACGAACCGTATCGACGCGCGATAACGGGCATGTACGCGCGGCTCGCGGCGACGTATCAGAATCTGTTCGCACGCGCTCCGCCGCGCGCGGCGACCGTGAGCGCCGAAAGCTATCCCGACGCACGCTCGCTGTGCGCGGATCTGGAGGTGCTGCAGGCATCGCTGCGATCGGAGAGCAAAATCGGCCGCGGCAGCGGCGCGCTGTCGCGCCTGATCCGGGCGGTCGAGACCTTCGGTTTTCATCTGGCGACGCTCGATTTGCGGCAAAGCGCCGACGTGCACGCGCGCGTGGTCGCCGAGCTTCTCAAGGTCGCGGGGGTCAGCGCCGACTACCAGTCGCTGGATGAAGCGGCGCGGGTCGCGTTGCTGCGCCAAGAACTCGCCAGCGAACGCCTGTTGGCGAGTCCGTTCGCGGCCTACTCGCCGGAAACGCTGTCGGAATTGGCCATCGTGCGCGCCGCCGCGGAAGCGCATCAGCGTTACGGGCCCGGCTGCATCACCAATTATGTCATCTCCAAATGCGAGAGCGTCTCCGATCTGCTCGAGGTGAACGTGTTGCTGAAGGAAGCGGGGCTGTACCGTGCGCGGCCGGCCGCCGCCGCCATCATGGCCGTGCCGCTGTTCGAGACCATCGGTGATTTGCAGCGCGCCCCGCAAGTGATGCAAGAATGGCTCGGCTTGGCCGCGACCGCCGCGATTACGGCAGCGCACGGCTATCAAGAGGTCATGGTCGGGTATTCCGATTCCAACAAGGACGGCGGCTACTTGACCTCGGTGTGGAGCCTGCACCAAGCCACGCGCAGGCTTGCGACGGTGTTCGAGCAAGCGGCGACGCCGATGCAAATATTCCACGGCCGCGGCGGGGCCGTGGGCCGCGGCGGCGGCTCATCCTTTGCCGCGATTCGTGCCCAGCCGCACGGCACCGTGCGCGGCCGCATCCGCATCACCGAGCAGGGTGAGATCATCGCCGCGAAATACGGCACTGTGGAGAGCGCCGCGGCCAATCTCGATTCCATAACGGCGGCGGCGTTGCTGGCCTCTCTCGAGAGCAGCGGCTTATCGGCGGCAAGCGGCAATCGCTTCGCCGCCGCGATGCAGGCGTTGTCGAACGATGCATTCAGCGCCTACCGCTCCTTGGTGTACGAAACGCCGGGCTTCGCGGCCTTTTTCAGGCAGATGACGCCACTCGCGGAAATTGCCGAACTCAAGATCGGCTCGCGGCCGGCGTCGCGCTCGAACTCGCAGCGCATCGAGGACTTGCGCGCCATTCCGTGGGTGTTCAGCTGGGCCCAGGCGCGCGTCATGTTGCCGGGTTGGTTCGGCGTCGGCCAAGCGCTGCGCGCCGCCGACAACGGATTGCTGCGTGAGATGTTCGCTGCCTGGCCGTTCTTTCGCGCGACCGTCGACAATCTCGAGATGGTGCTGTCGAAGTCCGATATGAGCATTGCGGCACGCTATCTGACGCTGGTCGAGGATCAAGAGAGCGGCGCGGCGCTGTTTGGCCGCATCCGGGACATGTGGACGATGACTCAAGAGAGCTTGCTCGCCATCACCGGCCAGTCGCGCCTGCTCGAGCACCATCCGGGTCTGGAAGCGTCCATACGCCTGCGGCTGCCTTACATCGAACCGTTGAACCTGCTGCAGGTTGAGCTGCTGAAACGGCATCGGGCCGGCGAGCGCGATCCGCGCGTGAGAGAGGGGATTCAGCTCTCGATCAACGCGATCGCGACCGCGTTGCGCAACAGCGGCTGACGCATGGAGCCTATCTTGAGTTGCGCGCCTTGGCCGGCGGAGGCGCAGCTGCGGCGAGGCGCGCCTGCAGCGCTGCCTCAGCCCAAGAAGTTGCAGTAGCGATCGACGTGGTCGGCAAGGTCGAGCGTGTGCTGGCGGGTCAGCCGCTCGGCCGCTTCGGTGTCGCGCCGCTCCAACGCCTCGATGATGTTCAAGTGATCGAGGATGGAGCGCGCCGCGCGATCGCTTTGCGTGATGGTCGCGCGGCGGATGGCGCGTACGTGCAGCAGCAGATTCGTGGTCGCATCGATGATGGTCTGCGAGCCGCCAAGGGCGATGACCGCCGTGTGAAAGTTGATGTTGGCGTCCGAATACTCGTGCAAGTGCTCGGCGCTGGGTGGGGCGTTGTGAAACTCATCGAACAGGTGGCGCAGCTTCGCGATGTCGGCATCGCTGGCGTGCTGGGTTGCGAGCCGCGCGGCCATGGACTCGAGCGCCGCCCACATTTGAATCATCTCGATCATTTCGCGCTTCGATTTACGCACGATGTAGATGCCGCGGCGCGGTATGGTGCGAATGAAACCCTGCTGTTCCAGCAGCGAAAGCGCTTCGCGGATCGGCGTGCGGCTGACGCCGAGCGCGGTGGTCAGTTGGCGCTCATCCAAGCGCAACTCCTGCTTGGGATCGTAAATGTCGGTGTCCGCGATCGCCGTCTTCAACAGCGCGTAGGCCTGATCGCGCAGGCTGGTCGCGTTGAGCGGCGCCAGCGCCAGCGGCGCGCCGCCGAAGGTACGTTGCACGAGCGTAACAATCGAATTCATGACCGATTTATAGCTTAAGTGCAGGCGAGCCTGCGCTTCCTTGACAAGAAAAGTTCTTCATATACGGTATACCATCAGAAAAACCATCGGCAACGTCAACTGGGTATACATACAGTATAGCGCAGCGGCGCCGGCAAGACACGGGATGACCGAGACCGCCAGATCGCCCTGGGCGAACGCCAAGTATCATTGGGGATCGTTCTGAAGCCGATGCGGGCGCGGGTAACCATGGCATGTACAAGTGATCGGCGCCGGGAGCGCACATGAGCAAAGCGTTGGATGGCGTAAAAATTCTGGACTTCACACACGTGCAGTCGGGCCCGACGTGCACGCAACTGCTCGCCTGGTTCGGAGCGGATGTCATCAAAGTCGAGAAAGCCGGTGCCGGCGATGTTACGCGCGAACAGCTGCGGGACGTGCCGGACGCGGACAGCCTGTACTTCACGATGCTGAATCACAACAAGCGTTCGGTGACGCTGGATGCCAAGAGCGAGCAGGGCAAGCGGGTATTGGAGAGATTGGTGAAGCATTGCGACGTGCTGGTGGAGAATTTCGCCCCGGGTGCACTCGACCGGATGGGTTTCACGTGGCAGAGAATTCAAGAGCTCAATCCGCGCATGATCGTCGCCTCGGTGAAGGGCTTTGGCCCGGGCCCGTACGAAGACTGCAAGGTTTATGAGAATGTCGCGCAATGCGCGGGCGGCGCAGCCTCGACGACGGGCTTCGACGACGGGCCACCGCTGGTGACCGGCGCGCAAATCGGCGACAGCGGCACGGGCTTGCATCTTGCCCTGGGCATCGTCACGGCTCTGTACCAACGCAATACCACGGGACGCGGCCAGAAAGTACTCGCCGCCATGCAGGACGGCGTCTTGAATTTGTGCCGCGTCAAGCTGCGCGATCAGCAGCGGCTCGAGCGCACCAAAGTCATGGAGGAATACCCCCAATACCCCGACGGTAAGTTCGGCACGGCGGTGCCGCGCGCGGCCAACTCTTCGGGCGGCGGGCAGCCGGGCACCATCGTCAAGTGCAAGGGGTGGGAAACCGATCCGAACGCGTATCTGTATTTCATCGCGCAGGCACCGGTATGGGAGGCCATTTGCAAGGTGATCGGCCAGGAGTCATGGACCACGGATGCGGATTTCGCGACCCCCGCGGCGCGGCTGCCGCGGCTCAATCAAGTGTTCGCCGCCGTCGAGGCATGGACGCTCACCAAGACCAAGTTCGAGGCAATGGAATTGCTCAACGCGCGCGATATTCCGTGCGGACCGATTCTGTCCATGGAGGAACTGGCGCGCGAGCCTTCGCTGCGCAAGACCGGGACCATCGTCGAAGTGGATCATCCCAGGCGCGGCAAGTATCTGACCGTCGGCAATCCCATCAAGATGAGCGACAGCCCGACCGAGGTGAGGCGCTCGCCGCTGCTCGGCGAGCATACCGACGAAGTGCTGAAGGAAATCGGATACGGCGCGGCGGAAGTGGCCGAGTTGCGCGCCCAGAAAGTCATTTAACTCGTGCAGGCCGGCTGACAGCCTGATGGACGCGAAGCTCTTGTTGCGGCAGATGTTCGATGCCGCCATCGCCTCGGCGCAGCCGGCCGTGTGCATCGCCCCTCATCTTCCCGACGTACCGCGCGGCCGAACGATCGTCATCGGTGCCGGCAAGGCATCTGCCGCCATGGCGCGCGCCGTCGAGGACCATTGGCCCGCTGCGCTTTCCGGATTGGTGGTGACGCGCCACGGTTACGCCGTCCCCTGCCGGCACGTCGACATCGTGGAAGCCGCGCATCCGGTGGCCGACGCCGCCGGATTACATGCGGCGCGCCGCATGCTCGATCTGGTGCGCAACTTGCAACCCGAAGATTTGGTGTTGTGCCTGATTTCGGGCGGCGGCTCCGCACTGCTGCCGCTGCCGCCCGACGGGCTAACGCTTGCCGATGAACAGGCGCTGGGCCGGGCGCTGCTCCGGTCGGGCGCCGGCATCGGGGAAATGAATTGCGTGCGGCGCCATCTTTCGGCCATCAAAGGCGGCCGCCTGGCGGCGGCTTGTCATCCGGCGCGGGTGCTGACCTTGCTGATCTCCGATGTGCCCGGCGATCGCCCGCTCGATATCGCCTCCGGTCCCACCGTCGGCGATCCGACCACCTGCGCCGATGCACTTGGCATCGTGCTGCGCCTCGGCATTCCCTTGCCGCAAACGGCGCTGGAGATCTTGGCCAGCGGCAGCGGCGAGTCCATAAAGCCCGAAGATCCGCGACTCGCCGGCGCGAGCGCGCGCATCATCGCCGCGCCGCAAATGGCGCTGGAAGCAGCGGCCGCCGTGGCGCGCAGCGCGGGCATTACACCTCACATTCTGGGCGACGCCATCGAGGGTGAGGCGCGCGAGGTGGGCAGGGTGCTTGGCGGCATTGCACTGCAAGTGGCGCAACGACATCAGCCCTTCGAGCCACCCTGCGTGCTGTTGTCCGGCGGAGAAACGACGGTGACCGTAAGGGGAAGGGGCAAAGGCGGACGCAACGTCGAATTCCTGCTGGCACTGGCGCTGGCGCTCGAAGGCTCGGCGGCAGTGCATGCACTGGCAGGCGATACCGACGGGGTCGACGGACAGGAGGAAATCGCGGGCGCTCATATCGGCCCGGACACCCTGGCCCGCGCGCAAGCGCTGGGCCTCAAGGCGAAGGAGATGCTGGCCGACAATGATGCCCACAGTCTGTTCGCGGCGCTCGGCGATTCGGTCGTCACGGGACCGACGCTCACCAACGTCAACGACTTTCGCGCGGTTCTGGTATCGCCACCGGCCTCGGCTAGAATGCGCGGGTGAAGAATACCGATGCCGTCAGCCTATCCACAGCGGATGTGACCACAGCGGATTTCGCGACCGCGGATCTGGTCGATGCGCATGGCGATGACTTGACGAGCTGCGTGGTGCAGTTTCGGCAATTTGGCGCCCGATCGCGCTTTTTCGGGCGCATACGCACCATAAAGACGTACGAAGACAATGCCCTGATCAAGCAAACCCTGTCGTCGCCCGGCGCAGGCGCGGTGCTGGTCGTCGATGGACAGGCATCGCTGCGCTGTGCGCTGGTGGGCGATATCATCGCGGGGTTGGCGCTTGCGAACCTCTGGGCCGGCCTGGTCATCTGGGGCGCGGTGCGCGACAGCGCCGCCCTTGCCAGACTCGACTTGGGGATAAAAGCCCTGGGCTCGAATCCGTGGAAGAGCAGCAAGCTGGGCGGCGGCGAACTCGACGTGCCGGTCAGCTTCGGCGGCGTGGAGTTTCATCCCGGCGCCTGGCTGTACAGCGATGAGGACGGCATCGTGCTGAGCGAGCGACGGCTGTAACCATGGAAACGCCTCTGACGCCCCTGGACTTCGTGCGCCGCGCGGTCAAGCTGCACGCGGACCGCGAGGCGGTCGTCGATGGCGAACAGCGCTTTACCTATGCTGAGTTCCGCCGGCGCATCGATCGCTGGAGTGCGGCTCTGGTGCGTCTCGGCGTGGTTCGGCAGGACCGTGTTGCCACGATCGCGCCCAACACTCATCAACACCTCGAGCAGTTCTATGCGATTCCGCAAACCGGCGCGATCATCGTGCCCATCAACTATCGACTGTCGCCGGACGATTTCGTGTACGTCGTTACCCACAGCGGCGCCAAGATGCTGTGCGTGCATGCCGACTATCTGGAGGCGGTCGAGACGGTTCGCGGGCGCATGCCGCAGGTCGAGCATTTCGTGGCGTTGGAGGGCAGCAAGCCCGGCTGGCTCGAGTACGAGAAGCTGATCGAAAACAATGCCGAGCCGTTCGCGCCGGTAGCGTTCGGGGAGAACGACCTGTTGGCGATCAACTACACCAGCGGCACCACCTCCCGGCCCAAGGGGGTCATGATCACGCATCGCAATGCGTGGATGAACTCGGTCGGCACGCTGGTGCATTGGCCCATGACACCGGCGGATCGCTACCTGTGGACCCTGCCGATGTTTCACGCCAACGGATGGACCTTCACCTGGACGGTGACCGCGGCCGCGGCAACTCATATATGCCTGCGTCAGGTGGATGCGCCGTCCGTGTATTCCTGCGTGCAGCGCGAGCGTGTCACGCATCTTAGCGCCGCGCCCACCGTGCTCATCAGCATCGCGAACGGGCCCGAAGCCGCGCGGCGGCAACTGCGCCGCGGCGTGCGGGTGATCACCGCGGGAGCACCTCCGGCAGCGGCGACCATAGAACGCATGGAAGCGGAACTAGGCTGGGACGTGACCCATGTGTATGGCCTCACGGAAACCGCACCGTTCATTGCGATTTGCGATGCATTGCCGGAGCACGCTTCGTTGCCGCCCACACAGCGGGCTGTCATCAAGGCTCGCCAGGGCGTGGAGCTGATCACCTCGGGCGAGTTGCGCGTGGTGGACGAGCATATGCATGACGTCCCCAAAGACGGGCTTACCTTGGGCGAGATTGTGGCGCGCGGCAACGTGGTCATGCGCGGCTACTATGACGATCCGGAGGCCACGGCGGCCGCCTTCGCGGGGGGCTGGTTTCACTCCGGAGACGGCGCGGTCGTGCATGCCGACGGCTACATCGAGATCCGGGATCGATTCAAGGACGTCATCATCAGCGGCGGGGAAAACATTTCTTCCATCGAGGTGGAGGCTGCGTTGCTGCGCCACCCCGCGGTATTGGAGGCTGCGGTGGTCGGCATGCCGCATCCGACCTGGGGCGAGTCGCCGCATGCGTTCGTGGTGCTGCGCGCAGGCGCGCAGGCGACCGACACCGAGTTGCGCGACTTCGCGCGCGGGGCGCTGGCACACTTCAAGGTGCCGAGCGCGTTCCATTTCGTGGGCGAATTGCCGAAGACGGCGACGGGCAAGATACAGAAGTTCGTACTGCGCGGCCGTGGCGCGGCCATCGTGCAGCAATAGCCCTTGAGACTAAACCGCGGTGCGCGAGCGCAGAATATCCGCGAGGGTGATCGGAGCCTGCATCTGACGGATCGCCGCCTGCCAACGTTCGGCGCCCGTGCATAGCTTGTCGATGAAGATAGACGGATTTTGCCAATCGCGAAACAACGCGGCGACGCTGCTGGTGATCAGCTCTTCGCCCATCTGAATCAGTGCTTCGCCCTGTTCAATGTGCTTGCGCGCAGTTTCAAGCCATTTATCCATGTAGACATTCTAGGATAAGTTTGTGACAGGACAAATTGTCGGCGAATCCAGACATGTGTCGTCCTTTCTTCGATAACATTGTCAGCCGCGGCCTACCTGGGAGTTTGATCTTTGTCGACAGCCCATTTCACCGACGCGGAGCGCAAGGTAACGCTCAGCGGGGTGTTGATCGTCTTTTTGCTGGCGGCCCTGGACCAGACGATCGTAGCCACGGCCATGCCTGTGATCATCAGCCAGCTGCACGGTTTGGAACTCTATTCCTGGGTGACGACCTCGTACTTACTCGCCTCGACGGTGATGGTGCCGATCTGGGGGAAGCTGGGAGACTTGTACGGGCGTAAACGGGTGCTGGTGACGGGCATCGTGCTGTTTTTGCTGGGGTCCTGGCTGTCCGGGTTGGCCGGGGAATTCGGCGATCTGCCGCTGTTGGGCGGCGGGATGCTGCAGCTCATCGTGTTCCGGGCCATCCAGGGATTGGGTGGGGGTGCGCTGTTCACCACGGCATTTGCCATCATCGCCGACTTGTATCCGCCCCGAGAACGCGGCAGGTTTGCCGGCCTATTCGGCGCCGTCTTCGGCATCTCCAGTGCGGTCGGGCCGCTGCTCGGCGGCTATTTCACCGACCATGGTACCGTGTCCTTCGCCGGGCACGTGATTGCCGGCTGGCGTTGGGTGTTTTATTTGAACGTGCCCCTCGGTTTGGTGGCCTTGTTCATGGTCAGCGTCAAGATGCCCAAACTGTCGCATGCCTCCAAGGGAAGCATCGACTATCTGGGCGCCGTGTTGATCATCGGCGCGTGCGTGCCGCTGCTGCTGGCACTGACTTTTGGCGGGCAAAAATATCCCTGGGGTTCGCCCGTGGTCTTAACGCTGCTGGGCATGTTCGTGGTTTTCACCGTGCTTTTCGTATTCAATGAAAAACGTGCCGAGGACCCGATCATTCATATGGAGCTGTTCGCCAACAAGGTGTTCACCTGGGCGAATTTGGCGGGCTTTTTCTCATCGATGTCGTTCTTGAGCGTGGTGGCTTTTTTGCCGTTGTTCATGCAGCTCGGACAGGGGCTGAAAGCCACCACCAGCGGCCTATCGACGCTGCCCTTGATGGCCGGCTTGATCCTGGCCGCGACCGTTGCCGGGCGTCTGGTGACTCGAACCGGACGCTACAAGCCGGTCATGCTGTTCGGCATGATGATGCTGCTCGCCGGCACCTTCCTGCTCAGTCAAATGAGTGACACCACCACCCGCCTCGATTTGGGCTGGCGCATGGCCGTGCTGGGGGTGGGATTGGGCCCCTTGCAGAGCCTGTACAGCGTTGCGGTTCAAAACGCGGTACCCATGAACCGCATCGGCGTCGTGACCAGCGCCCACCAGTTCTTCCGGCAAATCGGCTCGACGGTGGGCGTGGCGATCTTCGGCACCCTGTTGACCAACAGCCTGAATGCCAAGCTGCTGCAATGGTCGGCAGCCGCCGGGCTGCCGGCGCTGGATCTTTCGAAATTACGCGCCCTCACGGTGGACGCCCAGTTTCATGCCAGCGCCATCAGTGTACCCGAGCCGATCCGCAAATTGATCGCGGACTCGGTAACCCATGTCTTCCTGCTCAGCATCCTGGTGGTGATCGTCGCGCTGATCGCGACGTTGATGATTCCCGAACTGCCGATGCGCGAGCGGCGAGCAGCGCAACCCAAGGATGCGGTGCCGGTCGACACGCACTTGTAGGGCCGGGCATTCGCATGTAGGGCTGAGGGCGGACGGGCCGGTCGTTGACCTCAAGCGCCGACGCTGGCGAATCCTTTGCCTGCCGCGACCAGTTGCTCCAGCAACGGCGATACCTTGAGCCAGGTATTGCCGGTTTGCGCGCTGTACTTGCGCAGCTTTTCCAGTGCGACCTTCAACCCGACTTCGTTCTCCGCCCAAAACATCGGGCCGCCGCGATAGGCTGGAAATCCATAGCCGTAAAGATAGACCACGTCGATATCGCTGGACCGATATGCAACGCCTTCACGCAATACCTCGCAGCCGACGTTCATCAGCGCCAGAAAGCAGCGCTCGACAATTTCTTCGTCGCTGAAGGAGCGGCGCTCGATGCCATATTCCCGCGAAACCCTTTCCAGGATCTCGGCGACGATCGGAGACGTGCGCGGCGTTCTGTCGCCGGGCGAGTAGTCGTAGTAGCCCGCCTGGGTCTTCTGCCCGAGCCGCCCCATTTCGACCAGCAGGTCGGCGGAACGGGACACGCGGCCGTCGTACGTGCTTGGGTCGCGGTCCTTGCGCGATTTATAGCCGATGTCGAGGCCCGCCAGATCGTGCATCTGCATGGCGCCCATGGGCATTCCGAAATTGCGCAGAGCCGCGTCGACCTGCTCGGGACTGGCGCCCTCGAGCACCATCAACTGGGCTTGATAGGCATAGCCGTTGAGCATGCGATTGCCGATGAA
>Ga0116129_1001637_pt1 | contig 12120 bp, 13 predicted proteins | sample June2015DPH_17_2_FD_89732 | JGI IMG/M metagenome (GOLD analysis project Ga0116129, IMG submission 89732) | Peatland microbial communities from SPRUCE experiment site at the Marcell Experimental Forest, Minnesota, USA - June2015DPH_17_10 | ecosystem: Environmental > Terrestrial > Soil > Wetlands...
GAGCTGGCGCACGGCTCTACCTTCGTGTTCACCCTCCCCACCTCCTAACAGTTACGATGGGAACACCGCGATATAATTGGCTTTTCGGACTAACCGGGCTTCGGTGTAAGATCGCTTCAGGACCTCCCCCCGGAGACATTCATGAAACGAGTTTTGGCTCTCATATTTTTGGTCGCTTTGGGTGTTGCGTGGTCCACGCCAGCCGCCGCTTCTAAAGGCGAGAATCGAAGTATCGGAGAAAATGGCCGCGAAGCCCGGCAAGCAGCCAAACACCAGAAGAAAGTAGTAAAGAAGAACGCCAAGCGGCAGCGCAAGGCGATGAAGAAAAACCAGAAAGCGCAACGCAGAGCGGAGAAGCGCCAGCGTCACTCAAAAAGATAGCTTTTGCCGTAATCCTTACTTTGTCATCGTCCTCGGCGCCGCGACCGTAATTCATTTCGCGCCAGCGATCGGGACCGTGCGGGCGCACCTTCTCACTCAAGCGATCACCCACGAGAAATAACCAAAAAATTTACAACCGATTAACCCACGCTCGAAACAAATGACTTACCCTTAGCCATTGACCATTGCGTGTGGGTACGGCAAAATCATCGTCAATCGGTCCAGCCTTAAGCTCGCGACCCAGGGATACCCTCATGAGTACTGTCCGCCTCCAGAGTGCCGAACCGGCCCATCACCTCATCGTCCGCCGTACCATACAGGCTTGTTGTCTGGCCAAGGAAGCCGCAGCCGCAGCCGCTGAGGGCATCGCTACCGGCTCCGCCCAATTGCTGAATTCGCTGCACCAGCGCGAGCGCGAACTCGACACGCTCGATATGGAAATCGACAGCGCCGTCACCTCCGTCATCACTGACGTCGAACCCGCCGAAGCCCGTGAACTCCTCGCCTGCATGAAGTTCATGATCAGCCTCGAACGCATCGGCGACCTGCTCCTCAGCTTCGCCAACAGCGCCCAAGCCGCCTCCGGCCGCATCGATTCCGAGGATACACGCGACCTCACCCACATGGCCACCATCCTCGAAAAAATGCTCACCGATGTCGGCGACGCCTTCTCCGCCCGCGACGTCGGCAAAGCCGTCGACGTTCTCCGCTCCGATTCCGAGATCGACCGCCTCCGCAATCTCATCTTCCTTCGTCACATCGAGAATCCCGAAAACATCTCCCGCCAGGCCAGCCTGCAAATCATCTTCATGACTCAGTCGCTCGAGCGCGCCGGCGATCACGCCAAGAATCTCGCCGAAGAAGTCTGCCACTTCGTCAGCGGCCACACCATCCGCCACGTCCTGAAAACCTACGACAAGCCCGTAGAACAAATGTTCATCGACTACCTCCGCCGCCGCGAATCCCACTAGCCCATGTGGGGCGGACACTCCCTTCTGGCAGGCTCAGGGCAGGCTCTGTCCGCCTCTATCCACGAGCAATACCGAAGGTCCTATCGGATTTGTTCTCAAAATCTTTGAAGAAGCCCTGCCGAGATGCAGCCCATCGCACGGGTGGAAGTCAACCACTCGAAATTGGCAAACGAGACAATCGTAACATTCCAACCGCTGAATTCCGGATGCTGAACGCTGAGTGCTGAGTGCTCGTGTTGCCGCGAACGGCTAATTGCTGAGTAGCAATTACCCCTTCTTCTCCAAATACTTTCCCACCACCGCAGCGCAACCCTCCACAAATCCCTGCTCCGCTCCCGCAAACGCGCTCGTAAAATAGCTCTCGACATCAAGCTCACCCGCGAGCTTATTCTTCACCAAAATCGGGATAACGATTTCAGATTTCACCAGCGGCGATCCCGCCAGATATCGCGGGTCTTTGGACACATCATGCACTACCACCGTCTGCCCACTGCTGGCCGCGGCGCCACAAAGTCCAGTGTTGAGCGGGATGCGGGCGTTAGGCGTGAAGCTCCCCGCGTAAGGTCCGACCAACAGGATTCCAGAATCAGCCGGGTCGACAAGATAAAATCCCACCCAGTTGTAGCGCGTCATCTTCTCGTGCAGGCGTTGCGAGATACGCTCCATCACGGACTTCTCCGTGGGAGCCGTTCGTGCAAAATCCTGAAATTCATTAAGCAGTTCTTCATGCACAAGCGTCATCGTTCGCCCTCGAATCCCGCATACCGTAGCGCCGGCGTCTCGCCGGCCACCAGCGGCAGAATGCTGGTACCTCAGTCTACGTGGACAAAGATGTTTTCCAGAAGCCAGTGATCCTAGTCGATTATCTCCACCCCCTCGTTTTTGTAGCAGTCTGCTAAGCGAGGCCACGAATCCCGACCGTAGCGCCAGCATCTCCATGGCCATCAGCGCTCAGAAATGCCGCCTCGCGGTCCGGCAGCTCAGCCGGGTGCTGGGGTGACCCCACACTTTCGTGCCGCACAATTCACCGTGGATTGAGGCGTCGGACTGCCATAATGAAGCATTCACGGAGTCCGCCCTTTCAGCCGCGCGCCTGGACGATCGTTGGTTCCCTAAGTCTGTTCTCTGCCTGCGTGATTACAAACTAAATAGGTTCGTGCATGACTTGATCGCCGGAGTCACGGTCGGCCTGGTCGCTCTGCCCCTGGCCCTGGCATTCGTGATTGAGATCGAGAAGGCGACGTTTGTCCAGGGTTCCGAACTGCTGCGCAATGCGGGCAAGAGCTTGGAAAAAGCCCCATTCACAGAACCCTTCCCAGTAAACTCCACAGCGCACCTGTCCAGACGCGGCACTCTTTCTTGTAGTTCCACCGGCTGCAGTTTCGTATTTCCAGCTTCAGTGATGACCGGCCCAAACTAATCTTCGCGAAACTTGGCGGAGGAATCGCTCGCTGTTCCGAGAACAGAAAAAAGGCGGACCACAAGGCCCGCCCAATTCCTGTAACCTGACCTGGAGAACCCTTTCCTCCGAGCTCACGCCAGATCATAACGATCCAGGTTCATCACCTTGTTCCACGCAGCCACGAAGTCCTTCACAAACCCCTTCTTCGAGTCGTCACATGCATAGACTTCCGCGATGGCTCGGAGCTGGGAGTTTGAACCAAAGACAAGGTCGACACGGCTGCCGGTCCACTTAATTTTGCCCGGCCTTACTTGGCCGTTCGACCGATCATGCCCCTCAAACACGCCTTCCGAAGTAGTCGAGGCCTTCCACTCCGTATTCATGCCGAGCAGGTTGACGAAGAAATCATTGGTCAGGGTCTCGGGCCGGTTGGTGAAGACGCCGTGTTTGGCCTGCCCGGAGTTCGCATTCAGGACGCGCAAGCCGCCCACGAGAACTGTCATCTCCGGAGCAGTCAGGGTTAGCAACTGCGCCCGATCGAGCAGCAGCTCTTCCGCCGATATATGGTGTCCGACACGGAGGTAGTTCCGGAACCCGTCTGCGGTCGGCTCCATTACGGCGAACGAGTGCACATCGGTCTGTTCTTGCGAAGCGTCCGTGCGACCCGGCGAGAAGGGAACCTTCACGTCATGCCCGGCCTTTTTCGCAGCTTCCTCAACGGCCGCGCAGCCGCCCAGAACAATCAGGTCCGCAAGCGAAACTTTCTTACCCTTGTTGCCGTTGGATTGCGAACTGTTGAACTCCTTTTGAATCCCCTCCAGCTTGCCGAGGACCTTGGCCAGCTCTGCCGGCTGGTTCACGTCCCAATCCTTTTGCGGAGCAAGGCGAATGCGTGCCCCATTTGCCCCACCACGCTTGTCGGAGCCGCGGAAGGTCGCCGCCGATGCCCAGGCGGTCTTGACCAGCTGGGAGATCGACAGTCCGGAGGCGAGGATCTTTGTCTTCAGAGCAGCAATTTCCTTCTCCCCGATCAACATATGATCCACTGCGGGAACCGGGTCTTGCCACAGTTGGGGCTCCGCAGGAACCAGCGGCCCAAGGTAACGGGAGATGGGCCCCATGTCGCGGTGCGTCAGCTTGTACCACGCCTTGGCGAACGCATCGGCGAACTGATCTGGATGCTGGTAAAAGCGCCGCGATATCTTTTCGTAAGCAGGGTCGAACCGCAAGGCGAGGTCCGTTGTCAGCATGGATGGCGCGTGATGCTTTTGGGGATCGTGCGCATCCGGCACCGTACCGGCACCTGCGCCATTCTTCGGTTTCCACTGGTGTGCACCGGCCGGGCTCTTTGTCAGTTCCCATTCGTGGCCGAACAGGTTTGCGAAGAAGTTGTTGCTCCACTTCGTTGGCGTGGCAGTCCAAGTGACTTCCAGGCCGCTGCCGATCGTCTGGCCGCCATTGCCATTGCCGAAGCTATTCTTCCAGCCGAGACCCTGCTCCTCGAGTGGGGCGCCTTCGGGCTCGGCGCCGACATACTTCTTGGGATCGGCAGCGCCGTGGGTTTTGCCGAAAGTGTGCCCGCCTGCAATAAGCGCAACCGTCTCCTCGTCATTCATCGCCATGCGGGCGAACGTCTCTCGGATATCTCGTGCCGCCGCGACCGGATCCGGCTTTCCATTGGGTCCTTCCGGATTTACGTAAATCAGGCCCATCTGCACAGCGCCGAGAGGATTGTCGAGTTCACGATCCCTTTTATAGCGCTTGTCCCCCAACCACTCGGTCTCAGGCCCCCAGTTGACGTACTCTTCGGGCTCCCAGACATCCGCGCGCCCGCCTCCGAAACCGAACGTCTTGAAGCCCATCGACTCGAGGGCGACGTTGCCCGTGAGAATCATAAGGTCGGCCCAGGAAATTTTCCGCCCATATTTCTGCTTGATGGGCCAGAGCAACCGGCGCGCCTTGTCGAGGTTCACGTTGTCCGGCCAGCTGTTGAGGGGCGCAAAGCGTTGTTGGCCAGAGCCTGCCCCGCCCCGGCCGTCGGCAATTCGGTAGGTGCCTGCGCTGTGCCACGCCATACGAATAAAAAGCCCCCCATAGTGGCCAAAATCTGCCGGCCACCAGTCCTGCGAGTCGGTCATCAAGGCACGAAGATCCTTGATGACCGCATTCAGGTCGAGGCTCTTGAATTCTTCGGCGTAATTAAACTCCTTGTCCATGGGATCGGACAGAGGTGATTGCTGGTGAAGCATCTTCAGGTTCAGCTGATTCGGCCACCAGTCCGCATTCGTCGGAGCCCAGCCTGCTGTGTCCCTGCGAGCGCCGCCCATTACCGGGCATTTAGCTTCGGGTGATACCTCTGGTTCCGCATTACCGGGGCCGGGCACTCCGGCCAGTACTTGCTTTTCTTCAGACATAAATTCCTCTTTCTCGTATGAAGTCGTCGTTAAGTTTCTGTTCACCGCGACTCCGCGGCAAAAGTTCTAGCCTGTGTCTCTCTGTGTTAGGCATTTGATGTTTTAGGTTTTAGCGCATCGCCGGCAAACCCCAAATACCTCTACCAGCGGCTGTGTCAGATCGAACCCCCGCGGCGCCTGCCGCGCGAGTTTTTTGTAGTTGATGAAGTCGCCTTCAATATCCTGCACCGCCTTGCAGTGCGTGCAGACTAGGTGATGATGCGGTTCAAGATTGCCTTCCACCAGCAGCGTGGAAGCGTGTGGACTTACTTCCCGCAGCAATCCATGTTCCACGAACAGCCGCAAGTTGTTGTAAACCGTAGCCAAAGAAATGGAGGGAGTCCGCCGCCGCACTTCGGCATACACCGTCTCCGCCGAATGGTGTCCCGGCGTGGAAACGATGGCCTCATAAATGATCTGCCGCTGATGCGTAGCCGCCAAGCCACACTTCCAAGCCAGTTCCCGAAATTGTTGATGAGCTGATGCCAAGGGAAAGATACTCTATTAGATGAGAATGATTATAATCCAGGAATCACTCAAGTATGGCAAGTGGTGGTAAAAAAAATTGCTCGTGTGGAATTTGCTTCATGTGGAGCGGACACTCCTGTCCGCTAAAAGCCGGCAGCATAAACGCTCTACAGCGTCAGCTCGAAGCTGCGCGCACTCCTGCGAAGTCGCAATCTCATCCGCCCGCAGAACTACCTCCGGAACTTTCGCCCCGGCACCAAATCCGCAAGTTCCGTGCTTAAGAAATAACCTTTAAGGCATTTCTGTACTGGGTTCATGTGTATAAAGTGTGAATCATGGGTAGCAAGGTGAGGAAGCATGCACGGCCGCGACCTTGTAAAGGCGTTGCAGAAAGATGGCTGGCATGAGGTAAATCAGGTTGGGAGCCACGTGCAATGCAAACACCCAACGAAAAAAGGAAGAGTGACGTACCGCACCCGAACCGGGACATACGGATCGGCACCCTAAAAAGTATCGAGAAACCGGCGGGGATCTGAGGTGATCCAGAACCGAGATGATCTCGGCGCAAGGGAGCAAGTCATGGAATATATCGCCTATCTTCATAAGGACCGTAAATCGGATTACGGCGTGAGCTTTCCCGATTTTCCTGGCTGCACTACCGCCGGCAGAACCCTCGACGAAGCCAGTGGTATGGCGGCAGAAGCTCTGGCGCTGCATATCCAGGGCATGGTCGAGGATGGAGAAGAAGTTCCCGAACCATCGAGAGTCGACGATATCGCAGCCGATGCCGCGAAACACCACGCCATCGCCTTCATGGTGAGCGTCGACGCTCCAGATACAACGGTGCGCGTGAATATCACCGCGCGGGAAAGCCAGATAGCAAGAATCGACGCCCTGGCCGAAGCTGCCGGTCTGACGCGGTCAGGCTACATGGTGCGCGCCGCCATCGGCGCGGCTGGTGGCGAAAAGAAGCAGGCCGGACGAAAGTTCAACCATAGACAGAAAGAAGATCACATCGTGAAACAATCTTCCGGCTGGGACTTCAACTGCTCCGCCGAGAATGAGGCAGCGCTAAAGCCACTCTCTGAGGTAGAGAAGCGCTTCCAATTTCCCGTACGGAGGCTCGGTCGCTACTTCGCCCGTACGGAGGATCCCTCCCTGGAAGGGCCGTCGTTGGGGCTCGGCAAGTACTATCGCGGATTTCACATTCCATTTTCGCCACGCAAGGTTCTGCCACTCTATCTGTTGGAGTGCTTCTTCCATCCTCTCGAAAAGTTCATGCATCATCGCCTCGACGAGATGCCGTCGATCGAGGAGAGGAAGGCCTTCGACAATCTAATATTCATAGGAAGCAGCACCTGCCTCAACCCTACGGGATTCGTAACAAACTTATGCGCATGAACTTCAGCACTTCATGCAGCACGGGCATGCCCCAAGATTGTCTGCTGTGAATTCGGTCCTTTATACCCGCTTGAAACCGATCGAGCCGACTTTCATAGCAACTGATGTGTCCCATAAACGAGAGGCCAGCATCGTCTCCAAGAGAGTCTCAGAAATGGGCTGCGGAGTAGATGCAGTCATCGAGTTCGCAGAAGGGAAGGTTCGGTTCATGGACAAGGTCGGCGAACCCGAACAAAGGGCAAGATGGATATTCTTTCGGGATGTTGACTCCTCGGCCCAATGCGATCTGCTTGAGACTACTATTCCGTTGGTGAGCAAATACAAGACGCAACTTAAGTTCAGGGTCGATGTCAGCAAATCTGAGTGGTGGATCGGCCCCATGGAGGATGTGAGTAGGGGTGTAATCAACAGATGAACGATGGCGTTACAATCAGCCATCGACAGTACGTCACTTCGGAGGTTCTCAGTGCGTGCGCATCTCGCTTTAGTTTTCTTGTCTGCTATACCGTCCCTCGCCCAAACCACAGTCCACTACACCGCGACCAACGCCAACGTAAAGTACCTCTTCGCCACCGCCGACCCGGTCGCGCATGTAAAATCCGGCGACACCCTCGACACCAACACCCTCGATTGCTTCGGCAACGTGCTCAAGAAACCCGGCGACACGCTCAGCATGGTGAAAGGCGACAACCCGCTCACCGGACCATTTTTCGTCGAAGGTGCCGAGCCCGGTGACACGCTCGCCGTCAAGATTCTCTCGCTGGATGTCGATGGCGACACCGGCGTCGGCGCCTTCGCTCCCGGATTCGGCGCGCTGAACGAAACCAACTACACGCCCATGCTCCATCCGCCGCTGCCCGAGCGTATCTGGTACTACCACATCGATCACGCCGCGAACACCGCCACCTTCAAGGCTTTCGATACCGATTTCTCCGTAAAGATTCCTCTCCATCCTTTCTTCGGTTGCATCGGCGTCGCGCCCGCGGAGGGTGAAGCGCGTAGCTCAGTCGTTCCCGCGGAATTCGGCGGCAACATGGATTCCCCCGAAGCCAGCGTGGGCAATACAGTTTATTTTCCCGTGAACGTTAAGGGAGGCCTCTTCTACATCGGCGACGGCCACGCCGCCATGGGCGACGGAGAAATCGCCGGCACCGCCATCGAAGTTCCCCTGAAAGCCCGCGTGCAATTGAGCGTGATCAAAGGCCGCACCATCGCCTGGCCGCAGTTCGAAAACGACGACGCCATCATGACCGTCGGCGCCTATCGCCCCCTCGACGACGCCCTCCGCATCGCCTTCAGCGAACTCGTCCACTGGATCCACAGAGACTACGGCCTCTCCGAACTCGATGCCTATGAACTGCTCTCGAAAGTGGCAAAGATTCACCTCAACGAAATGGTCGATCCCAATTACGTAGTGGTCGCATCGATTGAAAAGAAATATTTGCCGCCTAAGAAATAGTCGCTTCCGTTTAGAGCGGCTTCACAATGATTGCGTCTGCGTCCAATTGCAAGCTGGTCATCTCGCAGCTTTCCTTCCCCAAGGGAAGGGAAGCGAAGTGGAGGATCGGTTGTTGCTCGACGGACTACGCAATCCTGAAACTGTTTTTGAGGGCCGACGGAGCGCTCGCACGCGCGACGTTTGGCAAGGAGGAGTGTTACCATTTCCCCGTCGTTGATGTGTCTTTTGTTTTCTCCAAGACGAGTCCGAAGCCGAGGTTCCCCTATGGCAACTGGCGTTCACACCCCGAATCAGACTATCTGGCCGGAATTGCCGCTCGATGCCTGGCAGGATACCTACGCCACCCTTCACATGTGGACCCAGATTGTAGGCAAAGTGCGCCTCGCGTTCAGCCCTCCCGTCAATCACTGGTGGGAAGTCCCGCTGTACGTGAATGCCCGCGGCCTAACGAGCTCGGCAATTCCTTACGCCGACGGAATTTTCGAGATACAGTTTGATTTCATCGCGCACACTCTGCATATCCAGACGAGTTGGGGTTCGTCGAAAACTCTTCCGCTGAAGCCGCAATCCGTCGCAGATTTCTACACCGCATTCATGGCGGCCCTGCGGGCTCTAGGCATTGAAGTGAAAATCTGGTCCATGCCGGTCGAGGTGCCAACCCCCGTCCGCTTCGAGAGCGATACCCAGCATGCCTCCTACGATCGCGAATACGCGCAGCGTCTCTGGCGGATACTGATTTTGTGCGACACGGTGTTCCAGGAATTTCGCGCCAGCTTCATCGGAAAAGACAGTCCGGTACATTTTTTCTGGGGAAGCTTTGACCTCTGCGTCACTCGCTTCTCCGGACGCCGCGCCCCGGAAAGGCCGCAGGCCGATCCCATCACGCGCGAGGCTTATTCCCATGAAGTAATCAGTGCCGGATTCTGGCCCGGAGGAGGCGAAGTGAAAGGTCCGGCATTCTACGCCTACGCCTCCCCCGAGCCGCCGGGCTTCTCCGAGCAAAAAGTCAAACCCGCGGCCGCCTTCTACCATCCGCAGATGAAAGAATTTCTGCTCATGTACGATGACGTTCGCCGCGCCGCCAGCCCGCGCGAAGCCCTGCTCGCCTTTTTGCAGAGCTCCTACGAGGCGGGAGCAAACCTCGCGCACTGGGACCGCAAGGAACTGGAAAGAGTTTGATAGGTTTTGAAGCTGATTAGAGTTTGAACGAAGACCTTTGGGAGACCAGCAATGTCAGCCAAGTGCAAGCATCTCGATCAAATTAAAATCACCACCACCGACACGCACGTCTGCGGAGAATGCGTAAAACTCGGCGACACCTGGGTCCACCTGCGCATGTGCATGATATGTGGCCATGTGGGCTGCTGCGATTCCTCCAAGAACAAGCACGCCACCAAACACTTTCACCACGACCGCCATCCCGTAATGCGCTCGATCGAGCCAGGAGAAAAATGGATCTGGTGCTATGTCGATGAAATCATCGCCGGCGAAGTGGCCGGGTAATAGTTCAGCGGTCGGTTCGATGCGTAGATTAAGGCCGTTGGAAAAAACGGCCCGCTCCCTAGGCGGATCAGATCGCACTCCTAAACTGTAGCTCTCTCGTCAGATATCTTCGTTGACGGTTTAAATTGCGCCTGGACCTCATTAAGGGGAGACGCTCATGTTCTCCATTCGTGCCACTGTTATTGAGGATGTTCGGTGGTTGAAAAGATTCATCCACGAACTGGCAGAATATGAGCAAGAACCCGACGCTGTCTTGCTCACCGAGGAGAATCTGGCCCATGACGGTTTTGGTCCTGGCTCTTCTTTTGGTCTCTATTCCACTGGGACAAGTCCGGGAATCTACCTGGAGGACCTTTTCGTTCGACCGGTGTTTCGGGGTCATGGTATCGGCACGGCACTGCTTGGTCAGGTGGCCCTTATCGCACGACAGGCGGGATGTCACACCAATCCGTTTGGATGTTTTGGATTCCAATGAAACGGCCTTCAAGTTCCACCAATCGCTCGGCGGCGCGTATTTGGAAAATGGCGAAACGTCCTAATCGGAGAAGGGGCGCTAGGTCGCCTAGCCCTCGAGGTTCAGACACACACCTAAGCTCCTAACGAACACAGAACGCACAGGGCGGAGTTGGACAATATTCTCGTGGGGATGCGTGGCGGAAAAATACATCAGACCAAAACAAGGCGGGAAAAAATTGAAAGGGCCGTGACATTGGTTATGCTCGAGCTGCCAACTCCTGCGAGGGAGTCAACCGCGTGGACGCATGTACCGTCACAGCCCCTTGATGCGATCACTGTTTTCACAGTCCCAAACCCCAACTGCACCTCGCAGCGCCGTCGGTTTTTTCAGGTTTGGCTGCTCCCCAGGTTGCCCCGCTGAGCTGATCACCCAGTCTACCTCGGGTCAGCAAGGTTTATTTCGCTGTCCCTTTCGACCGTCGACGAAAGCAACCTTAACAGACCATTCATAAATGTCAACGCAAACAATTGGTGCAATGCCTCTGTCCACCGCTGTGAAAAACTAAAAACGCAAATCGTTGAAGAGTCGTCTCTTAGGAATTGGACATCTTAGTTCGGATTCGATTTGCACAGAGACTTGCACAGCCCCCGATTTAGGAAAAAAACTTCACGCGAACCGAACAATCGTCTTGACGCCGTAACTTTCTCGGCGCATCTTGCTGATAGTGGAATTGCAGTGATGGCCGAACTCGTCGCTTATGTGGATGGTGGTTCCCAGGGAAACCCGGGCCCATCCGGCATTGGAGTAATCATCGTTGGCTGCGCCAGCGGCCCCATTCGCATTGCCAAATGGATCGGCCACCAGGATAACAACGTCGCCGAATACGCCGCATTGATGGAAGCCTTGCAGTGCGCGGTCTCGCTGAACGCCAAAGCTCTCCACGTTTATTCCGACTCCGAAGTCGTCGTCCGCCAGATGCGCGGCGAATACATCTGCCGCAGTTCACGCCTCTATTCCCTGCACTGGACCTGCTGCAAGCTGGCTCGCGCTCTCCGGTTCTCCATTTCCCACGTCCCCCGCGAAAATAATGCCGAAGCCAATCGCCTGGCCAATACCGCAGTGCGCCAGCGCTCCGTGTAGCCTTCTACGCTCGGCAACCCCGCATCAAGTTCCACTACGGTTCACTCGCTATGAATTGGGTACTTTAGTGTGTTCGCCTTCTTGACAGCGTGCTTTCTCCGAGCGAGACTCCAATTATCGCTTCCTGAAAGTTGAAATCAGTCCCGACCGGCTGGATGCGCCCCGGCCTGCCTCGACTGCCCATTACGGGCACGCGCCACATGGACCATTATTCGATTCTTGATCGCAGTTCTTCATCACTTGCGATGGAGGGAGACATGCCGGATACCAGCACCAGCGCGCACGGAAGTATCTCCGCGGCGATCGCCGCTGCCAACGCGCTTCTTCCCAAACCCTCCGATGGGGCTCTGCGTTTTCCCGCCGAGGATGCTGGCCGCTCCCTGGCCGAAATCGCGCACTCCGATCTTGACGCCGCTCTGCAGTTGCTGGCCGAGCGCGCCCAATACATAACCAGGGCTACCGGCGCCGCCATCGCCCTTCGCCGC
>Ga0116129_1001638_pt1 | contig 12113 bp, 8 predicted proteins | sample June2015DPH_17_2_FD_89732 | JGI IMG/M metagenome (GOLD analysis project Ga0116129, IMG submission 89732) | Peatland microbial communities from SPRUCE experiment site at the Marcell Experimental Forest, Minnesota, USA - June2015DPH_17_10 | ecosystem: Environmental > Terrestrial > Soil > Wetlands >...
CCGGCGGCCGGGCCCGATAGCAGCGTGTGCACCGTTCTGCCCCCCGCGATAGCAGCCGCGAACGGCATAACGCCGCCGTTCGACTGCATCAGAAATCGTTGGCGGGTGGGAACGCCTGCGGCGTCGAGGCCGTCGTTGAGGTGATCGATGTAGCGCACCAGCACCGGTTCCAGGTAGGCGTTGACTAGCGTGGTCGAGAGCCGCGGCCACTCGCGCACCCGTGGCAGCACCTCGCTCGACAGCGAGACATGCACGTCCGGAAACTCCGCCGCGATCAGCTTGCGGGTATCTTCCTCGTGGGCCGGGTTCATGAAGGAGAACAGGTAGCAAACCGCGATCGACTCCACCCCGGCGGCCTTGAACTCGCGGGCGGCGTGCCGCACCGCCTCGCGATCGAGCGCAAGGAGTACATTCCCGAGATAGTCCGAGCGCTCCGCGATCTCGTGCGTCAGGCTTTGCGGCGCGATCGGGACCGGCTTTTCATAGAAGTAGTCGAACAGATTGCCGTCGCGCGCTTGATTCTGGATTTCCTGGACCGCCCGAAAGCCCTTGGTGATCAGGAGCCCGACCCTGGCGCCGCGCATTTCTAGCAGCGCATTGGTTGTGATGGTGGTGCCGTGGGCGAAGAAAGCGATTTCGGCCGGATCGACGCCGCGATGAATGAAATTTGCGACGCCATTGAGCACGCCCGCTGCCGGATTGCCCGGCGTGCTCGCGACCTTCTCGACCAGCAGTGCTCCGGTCGTTACGTCGTAGAGGACGAGGTCCGTGTGGGTGCCGCCCACGTCGACGCCCAGCCGGTAGCGCGGCACGATCATGGATGCCGCAGCGGCCAGGTCAGGCATGGTCCACCGCCGCCGATATCGGTCATGCGGACTTGTCCCCGACCATCATGGCGCTGAGGCCGCCGTCGACGAACAACATGTTGCCGGCAATGAAGGAGGACTCATCCGACACCAGAAACAGCACGGCGCGCGCCATGTCCAATGGCACACCGGAGCGACCGACCAGGTTCACCACCGGCCGGGTCGGATCGAACTGGTCCTTGCCCACCGGCGAGCCGATCTTGTTCGGCACCACGCCGTTGACCCGGATTCGGTGGGGCGCGAGTTGCACCGCCATGGCGCGAGTGAGGTTCGCGATCCCGCCCTTGGCGGCCGAATATGCGATCGCCCGCGAGCGGCCGAAGAAGCCCGATGTGGAGCCCACATTGACGATCTTACCACCCGAGCCCTGCGCCACCATCTGCCGAGCCGCATGCTGGCTCACCAGGAACGGTCCAGTCAGCGTCACCGCGAGCACGGCGTCCCATTGCTCCTTGCTGATGTCGAGAATGGTCTTGTTGTCCGAGATCGCTGCATTATTGATCAGGATGTCGATACGGCCCCAGCGCTTGACGACGGCCGCGACTAGGCCTGCGATGTCGGCCTCGACCGCCACGTCGGCGACGAACCCCGCCGCCTCGCCGCCTACCTTGGTGATCTCGGCCGCGACCTTTTCGCCGCGCCCCTTGTCCATGTCGACCACGGCCACCTTGGCGCCTTCGGACGCCAGCGCCTTCGCGATCTCCTCGCCGATATTACGGCCGGCGCCGGTGACGATGGCCACCTGATTGGAAAGTTTCATCGTTCGACCCCGGTTGAAAACGCTTATGCGGCGGCGCGGCACGCCATCATAACACAGGCCCTAAACCGCGGCCAATGGCCCGCCCTTGCGGCAACGACGGCTTGACGGGGCCTCCTAATATGAACAGCATCGCCGCACGAATGATCGGCTTCCACTGGCGGCCGCAAAACAACGCACGGCCATCGCAGTGCGGGACATCGGGATCGCGATCGACAAGGGGCGGTTGTTCGGGAGGAAATGAAAATGCAAAGGAATTATCGCGATGACTACCGACGCGGATCGTGCCATCGGCTTGCGGCGTTGGCGTTGCTGCTGGTCGGATGGGGGCACCCCATGGCCGCGGCCGAAGTGACTCGTTTCAGGGTCGGCATCTCCGAGCCTGTCAACACCGTGCTGGCCTTGTGGATGGCGGACGCCGGCGGTTTCTATGCGGCCCAGGGCCTCGCCGTCGAAATCATCAACCAGAATGGCGGCAGCCGCGGCGCTCAGGAACTCCAAGCCGGCCGGATCGACGCCATGCATGTGGGACTGTCTTCGGTGGTGAAGCTCAACCAAGACGGCGGCGATCTACGGACGATCGCTTCGCTCAGCAATGTGATCCGCTTCACCTTTTTCACCGCGCCCGGCGTGAAGACGGCGGCCGACCTCAAAGGCGGCGTGATTGGCATCAGCGCGTTCGGTTCGGAGAGCGATTCCACCGTCACGTTGGCGCTCGCCCGCCTCGGAATGCGCCGGGACGATGTCATCCTCAAAGAGTACGGCGGCGGGATGCGGCGTCTCGATGCGCTCAAATCGGGCGAGATCAAAGGCACCGCCATCAACGAACCGATCGCAAGCCTCGCCCACGAGGCAGGCCTCGCGGCGATGGTCGATCTCGCCGCCGAGGAGATTCCCTGGCTGTTCAGCAGCATTGTGGTGAAGGCGAGCTATATCGATGGCCATCGCGATGTCCTGACGCGATTTCTGAAAGCCTCAGTCGAGGGAAGCTATCTGGCCCTTGCTGACGAGAAGCGCGCCAAAGAGATCCTGGCCCGAGAGGTCAAAGTCTCGGATCCGAAGATTATCGACACGAGCTACAACGACTTCAAGCAACAATCACCGATCAATCTTGAGCCGTCACGGCCAGCCGCACAGAACATCATTGATCAGTTTCCGGTGCTGAAAAGCCGGAATGTCGATGCCTACGTCGATGCTGGAATACTTGACAGCTTGAAGAAGGACGGATTCTTCGCCGAAATCGAACGCAAATACACAAAGCGCTAGCGCACGGCGATTGCATGCTGAAGGCGCCTGCGAGTGCAATCGTTGCGAAGCGGTCTCCGCTCCTCGCGTGTCCGAGCGAGCGTTGGACCAGATTCAGCGGCACACCGGATTGCAGATTGCCGAGCCCGTAAGCGTGACGAAGTCCGCTGGGGCATGCATGGCCTATGCACAGGTGACGGCTCAGCTGATTAACCCACCACTTCGCATCCCGCGATGCAGCAATTTGTCAGGAATGTGGGGTACTCCCGACAGCTGCTGACGCTGATTGAGATTCATTCAGAGAAGGATGCCCTCGGAGCCGGCGCGATGCTGTTGTCAGCCTTGATGTGCCGAGCGTAAGATTATCCAAACGTCGTCCGCTGGAGGATCCCATGCATTTACGTCGTCGTCGCTTCTGGCAAAGATTGTTGCTCTTGAGCGCCGTCACGGTGGTGATAGCGCCCGCCATCGCGGCCGACGTGACGCCAGAGCGGCTGGCCAACCCGGAGCCGGAAAACTGGCTGATGAACCACCGCACCTATGATGGTCAGCGCTATTCGCCGCTTGCCAGGATCAACAAGGGCAACGTTGCCGGTCTCAAACTCGCCTATGCGGTTCCACTCGGCGGTTCGGGCGGCAACGAATACAACGAGGCGACACCACTCGTCGAAGACGGCTTTCTCTACACCGTGGATTCTTGGGGCGTTGTCTACAAGATCGATGGCACGTCGGGAGATACTGGCCGCATCGTATGGCGCATGGACCCGAAGCAGGATAGGCAATTTCCTAATCGGGGCGTTGCGCTCTGGAACAATCTCGTTATCTCGGTCGCCAATCAGCCCGCGCGCGTCATTGCCTCCGACAAAGACACCGGCAAGATCGTTTGGGAGACCAACGTGATCTTTGGAGACCCTGCCGTCAGCATAAGGACCGCGCCACTCGCTATCAAAGACAAGATCATTTTCGGCGCGGCGGGCAGCGCCGCAGGCATCCGTGATTGGATTGCCGCGCTCGATGCCGCAAGCGGAAAGCTGGTGTGGCGCAAGTTCACAATTCCGGCGCCCGGCGAGCCGGGCAGCGAAACTTGGAAAGGCAAGAACAACGCTTGGCAGACCGGCGGCGCCCCGATCTGGGTGACTGGGACCTATGATGTGGCGACAAACCAGACAATCTGGGGAACCGGAAATCCTGCACCGGAGTATGACCCGACCTATCGGCCCGGCGACAATCTCTTCACGAACAGCGCAATATCGTGGAATCCCGATTCCGGCACGATGAACTGGTACTTCCAGTATACACCGGGAGATATGTGGGACTTTGACGAGGTCGGGACCCACATCCTCATTGACACTGAAGTCAATGGGCAACAACGCAAGCTCGTCACCCATTCGGCGCGCAACGGCTTCCTATACACAATGGAGCGGGCCAACGGCCAGATCGTTAGCGCCAAGCCCTATATGGACGACATCAACTGGACCAAGGGCATCGACCAAAAGACCGGCAAGCCCCTCGACTACGATTCCAACAAAGACATTCAAACCTACGCCGGCGTCGGCAACCTGCACCCGAACGAGCGACTCAAGAAGCTCTGCCCCGGCCACGACGGCAGCAACAACTATTGGCCATCATCCTATAGCCCCAAGACGAAGCTCATCTACATACCGGCGCTGACGGCGTGCGAGGTCGTGACGATTGACACCAAGCCGCGCGTCAAGGGAGAGCCCTGGACCGGCGGTTCGTTCACGACGACGGAACGTTACGAAAGCAACCTGACCGCCGCTGACCCTGTGACGGGCGAAATTAAAAAGAACATCCATTTGCGTTACCCGAACTTCAGCGGGACCTTGGTGACCGCCGGTGGTGTGGTTTTCCTTGCACTCCTCGACGGCACGGTCGCGGCCTACGACGACATCACTCTGGACGAATTGTGGAAGATCAATGTCGGTTCCGGCTTCACCGCGCCGCCAATGACGTTCGAAGTCAACGGTAAGCAGTATCTGGCGATCACGTCGGGTCCGAGCGGCACCGCAAAGGCCAGGCTCGTCAATACGCCAGAGCTCAAGGACCAGCGCAACTCGACTGTGTTGTATGTATTCAGGTTGTAGGGGACGGGAAGCGTCGGCATGTCGTCGTTGGTCAATTTCTCAACCGGGGCTTCACCTGGGGCGCCGACGTGCCGCCGCGGTCGCCGTTCTGAATATTCCAGGGTTGGCTACCGATACAGCTGGGATGCGTCCTCCAATTCCCGGGTAACTTTGCCGGCCGGCCGGCAATGCAGAACCGCCGAAATCACCAAACGCTTCGTTTTGTAACTCGGCGTTGGCCGTCGCCTCGACGAGGCGGCGGCTGCATTCGGAACGAAATCTGCAGCGCGCTTATTCGGTCCACTCGTTCAATTCGATATATGTTCCCCACGGGTCGGTGATGAACGCCAATGTGAGGTTGATGCCTGGGACTTTGAAGAAAGGCCGGTCGAGCTTGATGCCTGACGCTTCGAGCTGCTTGGTGAAAGCTTCCAGATTCTTCACGTCGAATCCGATGTGGTCGAGAACTCGTCCCTTGGTGCCGGCCATAAGCTGGTCGGCCTTGGAGAACGACAGGTTCGCCCCGGGGATGTCGTCGGACACGTTCTGGCCGCGCATTCCGGGCTTGGCACCGAACCATTTCGCGTACCACGCCTGGATCTGCGGGATCGCGGCCTCGGGGACGAAGTAATGAATGTGATGATGCCGGATCGGCATCGTCTGGGCCTTGTCTTCCAGAATTTCGACCCGCAGCTCATCCGCCGTCACCACGAACGCCTGGTCGGTCCTGCCATTATTGCCTGGTAGCACCGGCACGCCCGCGGCTTTCCACTTCGCGACGGCTTCCTGGACGTTGGGCACGATGAAGCCGACGTGATTTATGACGCTTCCGACGGTGCCGCCGGTGGGTGGCGGCGAGCCCGGACGCCCGTGCAGATAGACAAGCACGCCCGGAAACCGCACGACGTCAAAATCGCCAAGCCTGACCGACGTGCCGCCCATGGCGACGAAAATCTTCTTGTTGGCCTCCACGTCCCGTGAATTGAGATGCAGGTGGCCCATCGTGACGCCGGCTTCGTTTGCCGGAAATGGCTGCGCAGAGGCAGCGCCGGCCATCGCCAAGCATAGCGCGATCGTCCATAACAAAATGCGTTTCATGGTTTCACTCCCCATCACGCGGCACACGGCGCGCCGCGAGCAGCCCGATATTTTGGCTGAGATTGTCCCGGGTGGCTCCCGGACTCGCAGCAATGATAGCGGCTTTCCGGAACGCTTGAAAGCCGAGCACGGGAAGAAGAGGCAGAATAGCTCTCAAAGCGTCGTTGCGCGATAGTTGAGCATAGCCTTTCATTCAGCGAGGGATTCCTTGCATTCTCGCACAAAGGATCGTCAGCCGAGCATCGGAATGCATTTCGGGACATTCCAGCTATCGGCCGAGGCGGTTGAACAACCTGAGGCGGACCTCCAGCGTGCAATTTGCGCAAATGGCATTCTGGAAAGCGAGTTCGTGATCCTGGAGGTGGGCGAGACACGGATCTATCAGGCTTCGTAATGAGAAGGCTGTGGCACGATCCTCGTGCTGGCGACGGGTTGCGTCTAGGCGCTGAGCGTCGCCGGTTGTTCGCTCGAGTATCGCACCACGCGCTTCGCTGGCTAAGGCTCACTGGCGGACCTCGCGGTCGCCGACCAGCACGGTCGAGCAGGGCCAGATGTCGAGTGTCAGGTTCGCCTTCGCACGCATCTGCAAGAGGTGTACCTTTATCCGGGAGACCCAATACCAAAAAGGACGAAAGGGGAGCCCATGGACATGAACATCGGTCCGCGTGCGATTGAATGGACGCGCCGCAGGGCTCTTGGACTGTTGGGTATGGGGGCGGCAGCTTTGGCGCTGCCACGTGTCGCCTCGGCTGAGCCGTCCTTTCCGGAAGGCGCTGTCATCCGTACGATCCTGAAGGATTATCCACCCGAGGAGCTCGGTGGCAGCGCGACGCTGTTCCACGAACATATATCGCTGGGGCCCGACTTTCTCCTGCGATTCAGGCAGTACATAGCTGAGGCTCAAGCCGTGAACCGCCCGCCGCACCTTTCCCAATCGCCGCCACAGTTTGGGACACTGCCACCCCCCGATTTGTCCTGGATGCGGGACCTGAACATGTTGACAGAAGAGTTGGCGATCGCGAAACGTGAAGGCATCGGTTGCATCGTTGACGCCGGTCATTCCGACATGGGCCGCGATATCGGTGTGCTTCGACAACTCTCGTTAAGCTCCGGCATGCCGATCGTGGTGAGCGGTGGTTTCTACGCCGAGCCCTACTACCCGCGGGATCTTAGCACGATGAGTGAGGAGCAGGTTGTTCAGGCGCTCGTTGAGCAGGCCGAGGCCGATCCTATCGGCGCGTTCGGCGAAATCGGATCATGGGACTACATCACAAAGGATGAGCGCAAGGTGTTTCGGGCCGTTGGGCGCGCGCACCTTGCGACGAACATTCCGATCTTCACACACACCGGCATTCCGGGGAAATCGGCTCTCGAGCAGCTCGACATCCTGGAAGACGCTGGTGTCGACCCGAAGCACATCGTCATCGGTCACCTCGGCAACCTTGTTGACCCGAACACCGAGGTGCATCGCGCGATCTGTCGGCGTGGCGCGTTCGTTGGCTTCGACCGCCAGGGCGGTCCAAACGATGAGCCGGTCGTGCCAATGGTCATGTCGCTGATCGAGGCGGGTTACGCCGATCATCTAATGTTTTCGTCCGATTTCACGAATTCGACCGCGTTGAAGCGCAACAACAAGGAACTGGGCTACGCAAAGACGCTGACCGTGTTCGTGCCCAAGCTGAAGAAAGCGGGGGCAAACGACGAGGTTCTGCGCCAGATCATGTATGACAACCCGCGCCGCTTCCTGGCCTTTGTACCTAAGGTCAAACGCAAGGTCTGACGCGCAAGCGATCATTTCCGTCACGCTCCAGGAAGGTGAGCGAGAACCAGGCTGCAAAGTGCTGATGTGGGCTGGCGACGCTGTGCTCTTGAGGGCCGACATAGTCCTGCGGCATCGAAAGCCGGTTGAGCGGCGAGAACGGCAGGCAGGAGCCCGATGGACGGACGGCCACGCGAGCGTAGGGTATCTCAGATTTTGAGTGATCGCCCTTGATCGAAAGCTACCCGTTTCTGGCAGCGAGCCAATCCGGCCTCACCTCCGGTCATTGGTGGAACTGATTTGGCTGTACGTCCGTTAAAGCCTATCGCCGATGTGAAGTTCCCGGCTGCCTGCAGGAAGTGTATTTGTAGCTAGCCTTCACGTTGTTTGAGAACCGAAATGTGTTACGATTCAGATCTTGTCACCCGCTACGCGAGTACCGCGCGATGATTACGCTTCATGTGAATGGAAAGCAGCATCAGGTCGACCTTGAGCCTGATACCCCGCTACTTTGGGCCCTACGCGATGCGGTCGGCCTGACTGGCACCAAATTCGGATGCGGCATTGCACAATGCGGTGCATGTACCGTTCACATCAACGGCGAGGCGATGCGGTCGTGCTCGGTGCCCATCGGGGTTCTCAAAGGTGCCAGCATCACCACGATCGAGGGGCTGTCGCCTGACGGCAAGCATCCGGTCCAGCGGGCCTGGTTGGCCGAGGATGTGCCTCAATGCGGCTATTGTCAGTCCGGGCAGATCATGGCCACGGTGGCGTTCCTCATGCGCAACCCCAGTCCCACCGACGCCGATATCGACGCCAGCATCACCAACATTTGCCGTTGCGGCACCTATGAGCGGCTTCGCCGTGCCATCCATCGCGTCGCCGACCTCATGAAAGCGTAGGGGGACGCGATGAACGAACACAGCACCGCTCCAACACTGACGCGCCGCCACTTTATCGTCACCGCCGCCACCGCTGCCGGCGGCTTTGCTATCGGGATCGGCGCCGTACCGCGTGCCCAGGCGGCCACCGTGATTGCGCAGCCCTGGAACGACGAAAACGCCTATGCGGCGAATGAAATCGACGCGTGGATTGCGATTGACCCCGACGATTCCATCCTGATCCGCTACCAGCGGTCGGAGATGGGGCAGGGCAGCATGACGGCGCTCCCCATGATCATCACTGAGGAACTGCAGTGCGATTGGTCGAAGGTCCGGATCGAATACGCCTCGCCCAATCGTAACGTCCGCGAGGACAAGGTCTATGGAGACATGTTTTCGAATGGCAGCCGTTCGGTGCGGGCGTCCCGGAAGAAGATGCAACAGGTCGGCGCCAGCGCACGCGTGCGCCTGATCGCGGCCGCCGCAGCCAAGTGGGATGTGGCAGCGTCCGAATGCGCGGCGGCATCGAGTGTGGTCACGCATGGCCCTTCAGGCCGGACCTTGCGATTTGGCGAACTGGCGGCCGCCGCAGCCACGATCAAGCTGGCCGAGGAACCCGCCATCAAGACGCCGGACCAGTTCACTTTTATCGGCAAACCTATGCCGCGCATCGATGTGGTTCACAAGATCGATGGATCGGCCAGGTTCGGCATTGACGCACAGATCCCGGACATGGTTTTCGCGGCGATCACGGCCTGTCCTGTCCCCGGCGGCACGTTGAAGAGCGTCGACGAATCGGTCGTGGCGGGCGCGCCCGGCGTCCTGCAGGTGGTGCGGCTGGAAAACGCGGTGGCGGTCGTCGCAACCGGCAGCTATTGGCGGGCGAAGCAGGCGCTCGCGCGACTGCAGTCCGACTGGGATGTCGGCGAAGCCGGCAGCGTCGACAGCGCGCGGCTCTCCAAGGAATACCGTGAGGCGCTCGGCGGTCCCATGCAGACCGCGCGCAACGAGGGCAACGTCGATCAGGCACTCGCGGGCGCGGCCAAGACATTCGAGGCCATCTACGAGACGCCGTATCTCTCGCATACGCCGATGGAGCCGATGAATGCGACCGTTCATCTGCAATCCGACCGGCTCGATGTCTGGTTCGGAACGCAGGCGGCCGACTGGGCGACCCGGGATGCGGCGAAGGCCACGGGCCTTAAGCCCGAACAGGTCTTCATTCATAATGCGTTTGTGGGCGGCGGTTTCGGCCGCCGCGACGCAAACGACGAGCTCAAGCAGGCGATCGCCATCGCGAAGGCCGTGAAGCGACCGGTCAAGCTGATCTGGACGCGCGAGGAAGATACCCGCCAAGACAAATTCCGTCCGCACGCGGTCGTCGCCTTCAAGGCCGGTGTCGGGGCCGACGGGATGCCAACGGCATGGTCGATGCGGGTCGTGACGTCGTCGATTTTCGCGTCGGTCGGTCGTCCGGTCCCCAAGGACAAGCCCGAACCGCAGGCGGTCGCCGGATTGGCCGACAACGGCTACAAGGTGCCGAACACGCGCGTCGAGGCGGTTATCAGGAATACACATCTGCCGGTGTGGTTCTGGCGCTCTCCTGGCGCCAACCAGCACGTTTTCGCGATCGAGAGCTTCCTCGACGAGATCATCGCCGCCGGCAACCTCGATCCCTATCAGGTGCGGCGCAAGCTGCTTGAAGGAAAACCCGACTGGCTCAAGGTGCTGGATACGGCCGCCGAGAAAGGCGATTGGGGCAAGCCGCTGCCCAAGGGCACCGGCCGCGGCATCGCCATCTGCGAAGATACCGACAGCCTCTGCGCGCAGGTCGCGGAAGTCACCGTCAAGCCGAACGGTGACGTGAAGGTCAATCGCGTCACCGTCGCGCTCGATACGCGCTACATGGTCAACCCGCTGACCGTCGCGGAGCAGGCCGAGGGCAGCGTGATCTTCGGGTTGAGTGCCGCGCTCTACGGCAAGATCACCATAAAGAATGGAGCCCCGGTGGAGGGCAATTTCGATACTTACCGCATGGTACGGCTGGCGGAGGCGCCGAGGATCGACGTCCACCTCATCCCGGGCGGCGGCGAGGTCTGGGGCGGCGCGGGCGAACCCGCCACGCCGCCGATCGCGGCCGCTGTGGCCAATGCGATCTTCGCAGCGACCGGCAAGCGTATCCGCACGCTGCCGATCCTTGATCATGATCTGTCCTACCGGTCGGTCTGAGCACAGCGCTCCGCGCCGGCAATGCCGCGACCGCTTCGCGCGTTGCCGTCCGCGGCAGGCCGCGCTGCGATGCTGCAACCTCAACGTCAGTGGGCGATTTTGATGCAACGAATGACGCTACCCGCCGCCGTATTTGTGGTCTTTGGCGTGCTCTTGGGCGCTTGCTGCCTGACGAACGCACAAGAGAGCGCGACACCGCTCAGCAAAGGCGAGTATCTCGCGCGCGCGGGCGATTGCGTGGCATGTCATTCGGTGCGGGGCGGCAAGGCCTTCGCCGGCGGATTGCGCATGGGAACGCCGATGGGCGCGATCTACTCGACGAACATCACGCCCGATCCGAAGATAGGCATCGGCAGCTATTCACTTAAAGACTTCGATCGTGCGGTACGATCGGGCATTGCGAAGGACGGGCACCGGCTGTATCCCGCCATGCCCTTTCCGTCCTATTCCAAGATCAGCGATGACGATCTGCAGGCGCTCTACACCTTCTTCATGAAGGATGTGCCGCCGGTCAACGAATCCAACAAGCCGAATGAAATTCCTTGGTATCTCAGCCCGCGCTGGCCGCTGGCGCTCTGGGCTTTTGTCTTTGCGCCGACGGGCACCTTCGTCGTCCGTAAGGACCATGACGCCGTGTGGAACCGCGGGGCCTATCTTATCGAAGGTCTCGGCCACTGCGGGGCCTGTCACACGCCTCGCGGCTGGGCATTTCAGGAAAAGGCGCTCGACGCCGGCAGCGCCGCCTTTCTCCAGGGCGCCGAACTCGATGCCTGGTCCGCGCCCAACCTGCGCGGCGACCTGCGGACGGGTCTTGGCACGTGGTCGCAGGACGACATCGTGGCGCTCATGAAGACCGGCCACAACGACAGGTCCACGGTCTTCGGCTCGATGCTCGACGTCATCAACAACAGCACGCCCTATCTGACCGACGAAGACCTTCGCGCGATGGCGGTCTACCTCAAATCGCTGCGGGCGGTGCAGCAGAACGCCCCAGCCCACAAGGACGCGCCCACGCAGGATATGGAAAGCGACAAGCCAAAATCGGAAGGAGCTGTAATCTTTCTTGGCACGTGCGCCGCCTGCCACGGCGTCGACGGCAAAGGCCAGGCTCCTTTCATGCCGCCTCTGGCCGGCAACCCGGCCGTGCTCGACGGCAATCCTTCATCGCTCATCAATCTCGTGCTGAATGGGGCC
>Ga0116129_1001639_pt1 | contig 12112 bp, 10 predicted proteins | sample June2015DPH_17_2_FD_89732 | JGI IMG/M metagenome (GOLD analysis project Ga0116129, IMG submission 89732) | Peatland microbial communities from SPRUCE experiment site at the Marcell Experimental Forest, Minnesota, USA - June2015DPH_17_10 | ecosystem: Environmental > Terrestrial > Soil > Wetlands...
CCCAGATGATGGGCACCTCGGGCGCTTTCTCGCGGATTGCCCTCGACACGGCGATCGCCGAACGCAGCTGCGGCCCCCCCATGACGGTAACGCCCACGGCTGCGACAGGCCCATCAGCCACGGCGCGCACGGCAGTCGCAACGAAGTCGCGATCTATATTGCCGTCGATGATCGTCGACTGGTACTTGCCGTCGAGCGCGACGGACAAGCTCATCATCGCCAGCGGAAAGCGTGCGTGCTTCGTCTTCGTAATTGTCGGGTTGATGAGCAAAACACGTTGCAAATCGGTCATCTTGTCCTCTGCGTCAGGGCCATTCGGCGTGCAGGCAGCAGCTCGATACATCTTCGATGCCTCATGCCGTGCCCGCCGGCATCGTGGGCGTGAGCCTGAATACGGTCAACCTCTCATTCACGAAACGGCGCTCGGCCTGCACTGAAATCTGCAAACCCCGTCTGCAAAATTCCTCCAGGAAGAAGCGCCCGTCACCGAAGGTCGACAACAGCACCAGTGCAAATCCGCCGGGATTGAGCTGCTCTCGGAGACCGGCCGCAAACCGCTCCGCCACATCGCTCGAGCGCCATGCACGGTCGCGATCGTCCCGCGGCGTGCCTCGCAGGAACGGCGGGTTGAACAGGATCAGATCGAACCGCTCCCCGGGCACGGCGGCGAACAAATCTCCGTGCCGCACATCGATCTTATGTTCCAGGTGATTCAGACGCGCGTTGATTTCAGTACAGCGAACCGCCGCCGGATTGATGTCCACCGCCACCACCCGCCGTGCATACTTGGCGGCGAACATGGCGCAGACGCCGGATCCCGTGCCCATGTCCAGGACCTCGGAATTGCCGCCCACGAGGCTCGAATCGAGCAGAGAGGCGAGGAATTCACCCGTGCGAGGCACTTTCGGATTGAAGACGCTCGGCGTGACGATAAAGGGCACGCCATCCACCCGCTCCAGACGGAAATCGTCGTATCGATCCTTGCCCGCGAGTCTGTAGCCCAAGGCCATCGCCCTGCCGATGAGCCGCGCGATCAGCGGGGGGCGGGCAACCCTGAGCGAGTCTCGGACGGATGGCGCGGGAACCATCATGACAACGCTTGCACCGGCATCAGCCAGCGGGTGAACAGCATCTCGATCGGCCACCGATAGTTGTCCTTGTCGCAGCGATAGCGCGCGAGTCGCTGCAGGAGCCGCTTGCCGCGCGACACTCTTTTCCATGCCAATTCATGGAAGAACTTGAAGCGTTCGATGAGCTCGTATTTCTCGGCCGAAATCCAGGGTCCCGGTTCACCCGCCACGTAGTCGAACTTCGCCCAATCCTCGAGCGTTTCCGGCAAGCGGAAACCGCGGGCCACCGCATCCATGACCAGGGCGCTGCCCGGATAGGGCTTGAAGTAGTAGATCGGCGTCAAGAAGTCCGGGCTCATCGAGCGCAATCTCTTCGCGCACTCGAGCGTCTGCTGAACATGTAGATCGGTCTCGTCCGGAAAACCGACGATGAACGGAAAGTGACCGGCGATACCGAATCTCAGCATTTTCTGGGCAGTCTCGTACACCTGTTCGATCTTGATATCCTTCTTGATGCGCTTCAATACCTCATTGGACCCAGATTCCACGCCGACCAACAGGCGGCGCAGACCGGATTGCTTGCAGCGCGCCCACACCGCGTCGGGCAGCCGCACGCCCTGATCGGCGCGCATCGTGGCCGCCCAGGTGATCTTCATTCCAGACTCGATGATCCGATCGGCAAGCGCCTCGACGCGGCCGGCTTTGGTGAAGAAGGTTTCGTCCTGAAAGTTGACATCGTCGAAGTGATACTTGTCCCACAGCTCCTTCAACCGCATTGCCATGCGTACGGGTTCGAGGCCGACCCACTTGCGGCCGTAGACGAACGGGTCGGAGCAGAAGGCGCAGCGAAAATTGCAGCCTTGCGATGAGATGTAGTCGAGCTGGCGCTTGCCTTTGAGTTCGAAGTAGCGCTCGACCGGAATCAGTCCATAGTCGTGCGCCCGAAACTTATCGACCTGTGCCAGCGACCGCGCCGGGTTCTCTTGAATTGTGCCGTCGGCAAGCCTCACCGTGCAACCTGCGCAATCGTCCAACGGGCGGCCATGTGCGAGGCGCTCCACGATTTCGGCGAACGATTCCTCTCCCTGTCCGCGCACCGTCACATCGACCGACGGCTCCTCCAGCAGGCATTCGCGCGCAAACATGGACGGATGCCAGCCTCCCCACACGACGGGGAGGCCGGAGCGCGCTCGCTTCGCCGCTCGCGATATGCGCAGCGCATCTGAAATTGGTGCACCGGTGAGCACCGTAACCCCGAGACACAAGGCGTCGCCGATGTGCGAGAGCACGGTGTTTTCCGCATCGGCGTCGAGACGCGCGTCGATCGTCACGACCTCATAGATATCCGGGTCGAGTTCGGAGCCGATCGCCAGCAAAGCCAACGGCATGGTGAAAAACACCGCCCGAGGATTGTAGAGCACGACCTTGAGCCGCTTGCGCGGCGATTGCGGGCGTTCCGTCAGCCTTGCATCGGATGAGTGGGTTGCGCTCACGCCGATGCCTCAATGGCAGCCTGCGCGGCAATAGCCGAGCCGTCGAACAGGTGCGGATCGCGCCACATGGAGCAGACGCAGGTCTTGCATTCGGTCCGCATGCCGGCGCGGATGTCGGCACGCAACGCGGACATGGATTCGCCGTTCAGCGCACTCGAAAACTCAACGTCGCTGCTCTCGGCGGCGGTGGGCGGCTGGGCATCCGGCGGCCCGGCGATGAAAAAGCACGGCTGCACCCGGCCGGCCGCGCCAATCACCGCCGAAAACTCCGGTGCGTTGCAGCGAACCTGCGGATAGGGACCTTGTCCGTGGACCGCGGCGAAGTATTGAAGAATGCGCCGCAGTTTCTGCGGATTCTCCGCGATGAATCCGCAGCGAAAATTCTCCGCATGATCCCGCTCCAAACGGTCCAAGAGCTGGTCGAATACCGGCAAGTCCTCGCGGCGTAGTCCCAAATCGGTGGCAAAATTGCCGGTGCGGCCGAATGCTTCGGTGTTGGCGACGTCGACCGCGAGAAAGGAAACCTCGCGAGCGCCAAGTTCTTTCGCCAGAGTGACGAACGCCGGCAGTTGCCGATAGTTGGCGCGCTGTAGCGTAACTCGGATGCTGGGCGGTACTCCGTGGTCCGCCGCCGCCCTGATACCCTCGCAGACCTTATCGAAGGCGTCCAAACCGCGAATCGCCGCGTAGGTCCTGGCATCGGTTCCGTCCAAGGACACCGTGATGGCGTCGAACAGCTCCGCCGCGCGGCGCGCATGCTTGGCCAAAGACAGGCCCGAAGTCAGCAGCCAGACCTGAAGGCCGTTCGCCCGCAGCAACTGCGCGGTCGCTGCCCATTCGGGATTGAGCAAGGGTTCGCCGCCCGACAGGAGCACCACCCGGGTTTGCAACTGCGCAAGACTTGGGAGCAGGCGCGTCACTGACGCAAGGGGCATATCCGTGCGGCCATGCCGCCAGTAGTCACAGCTGACACAACGGGAATTGCAGCGATCGGTCACATACAGAGTGACCAGCGGCAGTCGGCGCAGGGGCGGGTGATGTGCAAATGCATGGGCGGACAAATTGCGGCTCTCTATTTAACCTTAGCAGAGGATATCCGTTGCCGGCGCTCCCCAGGAGAGGCGCAACGAGCGAATACGCTGACTCGTTAGTGCCGGGCAGCCGCCAAACAGTTTACGCCGCTCAGGTCGTGGCGCAGGTCCAGCGCCATGGGTCGCACATTAATTAGTAGCTTCAACTCTTTGATTTAGTTAAGCTCTCGCACCCATGAGTACCCGCTATGAGACATAAAAACCGCAGTTCTGATCCCGGCATCGATACTGATCCCTTTGGTGAACATAAGGTACCGCTGCTGCGCAGCGGTCTGCAACTGCTAGGGGGACGGTTTCGATTCGACAGCAATAGTCCGGCGCTGTTGCAAATAATCGAGACCGCTTACGCGGACTTGCCGCGGCATCGATTCCGCGCGAAGGTACCCGACTTTCGCATCACGCTGTTGCTCTCGGGCGCGCCCCCGGCAAGGGCCGCGCGCCGCGCCGCGCCGCCGCCGTTGTCGATGCTGCACGGCGCGGGTTTTTTGGGCGGCACCACGGCCGCATCGACCTTTACGATAATCGCGCCGGGCGAGCGCAGTGCCATCGTTTGCGTACCGCCCTCCTTGCTCGAGTTTCCCTATCACACCCGTTATGAATTGATCGAGTTTACCGTCTTTACGCTGGCCTGCCGTGCGCAGGGTCTGGTGCCGTTGCATGCCGCGTGTGTGGGCCTGCGCAACCGGGCGGTATTGCTGATGGGGGCAAGCGGCGCGGGCAAATCCACCGTTGCCCTGCACTGCCTGTTTGCCGGCATGCAATTCCTGGCGGAAGACAGCGTATTCGTCGACCCGGTGAGCCTGAAAGCCAGCGGCGTCGCAAACTTTCTGCATGTCCGCGAGGAAAGCTTGCAATGGCTCAGCCGCTCCCGCGACCGAGCGATGATCCGCCGCTCCCCGGTCATTCGCCGTCGCAGCGGCGTAGCGAAATTCGAGGTGGATTTACGGCGTGCGGCCTTTCATCTGGCACCCACGCCGCTCAAAATCGTCGCCGTCGCATTCCTGTCCGCGCAATCCGCCGGCGCACGCCCATTGCTGCGCTCGCTGTCGAATTCCGAATTGACGGCCCAATTGCGCGAGCAACAAGGCTATGGCGCCAGCTTGCCGCAATGGCGCGCTTTCAGCCGCAAGCTGTCGCAACTCGGCGGTTTCGAGCTCAAGAGGGGCAAGCATCCGCAGGACAGCGTGGCTGCGCTGCAGTCGCTTCTGGATTAAGGAGCCACGCCGCTGACCAGGGTGAAACTCTGCAGAAAGTGAAAGTCGGGGCGGCGCAGCGCAAAACTCGGATGGTCAGGATCGCAAACCTGCCCGAGCGCGAGGTAGTCGGCCGTGCTCAAGTAGGGCCTCAGGCGTTCGCCCCAGGTATCGCGAAAAATCGCCTCGCCGATATAAGTCAGCGCGGCGGCATCGAGCGGTGCGATGCGTTCGATCATGATGGTCTTGGCGCTGATATCCTGCAGACCCGCTTGACGCAGCAGCCCCACCAAGGCGCGAACCGAGGCCAGCTGCTGCTCATCGATCCCGTAGCGCTCGAGGTAATAGCGGCGCACCGCCTCGTGGGTGACGCGCTCCAAGCGAGCATCCCACGCGAAAATCATATCGGCCAGCAATGAGCTTTGGCCGAGTGCCAGGCGAGCGCCGCGGCGCAATAGTCTTTGCAGCCGTTCGACGCCAGCCAGAGGATTTCGCAGGTGATTGATGGTGTTGATGCACCAGACCAGATCCATGCAGCACGGCTGCAGAGGCATATCCAGAAGATCGCCCGTGAAAATCTCGATGCCGGGGACGGCATGAGTGCGCGCGGCTGCGACGTGCGCCGCAGACAGGTCGATGGCTTGCACTTGCCCGCCGGGCTGCACGGCACCATGCAGCCAGACGAGCGCTTCGCCGCTCCCGCAGCCGGCATCGAAAACACGCATGCCCGGCTTCAATTCCAGACTCTCGATGAGTCGGCGCAATTCGGGCGCCGCAAAGGCGTTGAAGCTGCGCAATTTGGCGGTGTAGTCCCGCAGTGGCGTATCGCCCAACAAACCCTGCGCGGTGGCAGGCGCAGCGGTGCTCATGGCACGCCCGTCGATGCACCGGCGGCCGCGACCACTTGCAGCGTCGCCTGACGCGTAGGACGCGATACCAGCCAGCGCAGGACCCGGCGGCCTTGCGACCGATGCGACCAATCGTCCTGCCGAGCCCGCAGCTCGGTACTAAGTTCGCGCTCGCGCGCTGCTCTCAGCTGCGAGCTCGGCCACAGACGGTTCAGCGCATAGCGCGCCGCCTCCCGCAAGGATCTTGACCAGATCATGGCGGGGAATGCGTCAATCCACGGATAGGAGTGTGACACCGCATACAGGGTATTATCCCGCGCCCGCCGCCGTAACCACGCCGGACACTGCGCCGCCGTGCGGCACGAGACTTCGTCCGGAATCTGAGCGCCATAGTAGCGCGCCACCAAGTGCAGGGGTGGGAAAGCCCACCATAGCGAGCGCGGATGCGCGCCGCCGGCGAGCATGTCGGTCCAATCCGACGGCGCCATCAGCTTGGACAGCAGGGCGATATCGTGCAATTGCACCAGGCGCAGGCCCTGCCTCGACATGGATCCGGCCGCATGCAGCAGCAGATGCAGCATCAGCACACCCTTGGAGGGATAGGGATTCAGGCCCGGGTGTGCAAGATCGGGAAAGATGCGCGCGGAAATATCCGTCAGCTCGCACGCCAGTCTCTCGCCAATGTGTTCGTGAATCTCGACCTTCACGCTATTGTCGGCATGTTCCCCGATGCCCGCAGGTTCGCGAGCCCCCGCCGGCACGAAAACTTTTTCGCGCCAGCCCGCGCTCGACAGCCGATATCCCATCGATTCGAGCAGCGCCGCCAGCGCGCCCGAATCGGCAGGCCTCACCAGCAGGTCGATGTCGGCCATGGGTCGATCGCCGCTCTCATACAGCCCGAGCTCGTACAACGCGACACCTTTGAGCGCCACCGCTGCGATACCCGCCTGCTTCGCGCCGCCATCCATGCGCCGCAGTAATTCGCCAATACGCGCATGCCGCCGCGTGGTGTGCGTGTGTTGAGAGTTAAGGAAGCGGTTGAATTCCACAGGCCCCTGCCAGCGCAACGAGCGGCACAGCAATGAGGCGATGCCGTGGATGGCGATTACGGCGCGCGCCACGGTCCAATCAAACTCGCTCCACGCGGGCGGATCTTCGCGGGGGCAGCCAAGCTCCGCGGCAAAACGTTCCGTCACCCGGTGCAATGACTGCTGCAGCACGGCTGGCGCGGGTAGCAAGGCCGGGCACGCCGATTTAAGAGGCGAACGCCACGTGATCCGGCGCCGAGCGATACCGGCTCTCATCTGCGAGGATATCCTGCCAGCGCTTCTCCAGGTCCAGTGCTGCCTCCGAGCCGCCGCCATTTTCACCACGTTGCAACGAAATCTGATCATGCAAGAGATTGCGCACGTTGCGATAGAAATCCGACGTGTAGGTGCCCTGAAACATCATCTCCAAGTCATTGCTCTCCTTCCAATGGGTTTTTTCCCGCAGCTGCGCCTTGACCAGATCGTAGAATTTCGTGCCCGGCAATGGATAAGAGACACTGACTCCGATTTCATCGGGGCGTGCCGCGGTCAAAAGATCTCGAGTCGCCATGAGATCCTCGAGTTGCTCGTCCATGTAGCCCAATTGAATGAAGAAACCAACGTTGATGCCCACCGCCTTGAGTCGCTGGCGCGCCAGCAAGATCTCATCCACTGTGGTGCCTTTGTGCATGGCATCGAGTATGCGCTGACTGCCGCTCTCGGCGCCGAGCCACGCCTCCTTGCAGCCCGCATCCCGCAGCGCTTCCGCCATGCGCACGCTGATCAGATCCGCGCGCGTCTGGATGGTGAAGGGAATTTGCGCATCTAGGGCGGCTGCCGCGGCGGCGAATTCGCTGACCCAGTCGACGCGAAATCCAAATATATCGTCGGCAAACCAAATGTGATCGGGCGCGAAGCTGCGTTTCAGCAGCGCCATCTCCGCAGCGACATCGCCGGCTTCGCGCTGCAGGTACTGGTTGCCCCAAATGGGTTTGGCGCACCAGGTACAGCGAAACGGGCAACCGCGCGAAGCTGCCATGTTCAAGCTGAAATAGCCGTGCGCCCGGCGCCAGACGGCGCGATAGCGCTCGACATCGACCAGGTCCCACGCGGCGAGTCCGACGTCCTGCGCCGTCACCGGACCTTTGGGCTGGGTGGCGTGAACAACCTTGCCGCCGCTCGAGGTGTTGATGCCAGACAAGCCGCGCACCGCCTCCTCCGGGGGGAGTTGCGGATGTTGCTGCAAGCGCGGCACCAATTCCAGCAAGGCGCTCAAGCCCTCGCCCACCAGTGTGAAATCGGCGCCGGCACGCAGGTACACCCCCGGTGCGTCGCTGACATCCGGTCCGCTGGCGATGACGCGGGCGCCGCCGCGCCGCGCCGTGCCGATCATGTCGCAAGCGGCACGGCGCATGGTGGCCAAGCACATCTTGCTCAAGAAATTGAAGTTGTCTTCGTAGAAGACGACCAACTGCGGGCGCACCGCGCTCAAGCGAGCACTAAAATCCCCAACCCCGTCCGCCAGCATGGCGTCGAAAAAGGACACCTGATGGCCTGCCTTGCGCAGCAAGCTCACCACCTGCAAGGTAGCGAGCGGCGGATAGGGCTTGGCACGCATCATTTGCTTTTGATCGAGGTGCAGAAAATATGAGTGGCATACCAAGATCGAAAGCATCGTCGCTCCGTAATTGGCGGCGCCGCCAATTCGCGCGGCAAAACGTCCCCTGACGAGCGCGCAAATCAATCGCCGTATAACGACTGAGTACCCGATTGCCCGAATTGGGTTTAACCGAATCCAAGCGCGCCCCTTGTCCCGTTCATAACAGCATCGCGGCGGCTGCTTCAAACGCGCACTGTATATACTCCCAGCCCCCGTGAGTCATCGGCTCACAGGTGGTCACATTTGCCACAGGTAGTCACATTTAGCACATGAAGTCACATGTAGAATGGACCTCAATAAGCAAAAACGAAGCGCGCCGGAGTCGACCATGCCTTTAACCCGCAAGCTTGCCGCCGAATTCATCGGCACTTTTTGGCTGGTGCTGGGAGGTTGCGGCAGCGCCGTGCTGGCGGCCGCGTTTCCACACGTGGGCATAGGGCTGGTCGGCGTATCGCTGGCATTCGGCCTCACCGTCCTGACCATGGCATACACCATTGGCGATGTATCGGGTTGTCATTTGAATCCGGCGGTAACCTTTGGACTGGTGCTGGGCGGCCGTCATGCCGCGAAAGAGCTCCTGCCTTATTGGATCGTACAAGTTCTCGGCGGCATCGTCGCAGCGGGGGTGCTGACCTTCATTGCCGGCGGCAATGGCCAAGACCCGCTGGCCGGCGGCTTGGCGGCCAATGGATTCGGGGATCACTCGCCGGGGCATTACAGCCTGGCCGCAGGTTTCGTCTGCGAGGTGGTCATGAGCGCGGTGTTCTTGTTCGTCATCATGGGCGCGACCGACAAGCGGGCGCCCACCGGCTTTGCGCCCATCGCCATTGGGTTGGCGCTCACCTTGATTCATTTGATCAGCATTCCCGTGACCAACACCTCGGTCAACCCGGCGCGCAGCACCGGCCCGGCGGTATTCGTGCAGGGCTGGGCGCTCTCTCAGCTTTGGCTGTTCTGGGTCGCGCCCTTGGCAGGCGGTGCGATCGGCGCATTGGTGTATCGCTTCATCACGCCAGGAAAGGGAGCGACGGGTCCGGGCTATTGAGACGTCACGTCAAGTTCGATGGTTCGCGCTCGTACCCGCGTAGCGCTGATCAGGAGCTCTCCGACGGAAATGGGCAACCTGAATCGGCGCGGTCCGCAGCTTCCGGGGTTGACGTAGAGCACGCCATCGCGTTCCTGAATCTTAGGAAGGTGCGAGTGACCGCTGACGATCACCCTCACCTGCGCGGCCTGCGGCTCGATATCGAGTTGCGCGAGGTCATGGATGACGTAGGCAAAGACATCGCCCAGGCGAATCAATTCGCTAGCGCGCAGCCGCCGTGCCCAGCTACCCGTGTCGTTGTTGCCCCTGACGGCAGTCAGCGGGGCAATCCCCCCTAGAGCATCGAGAATCGCCGCGGCACCGACATCGCCGCCGTGGATGATGTAATCACAGCCGACCAGAAACGCACGTGCCTCGGGCCGCAGGAGCCCATGAGTGTCGGAAAGTACCCCGACGCGCAGCGCGGGCGGTGTGCTCAAAAACGCAACCTAAAAAACCGCGGCGCTTCCGCTTGGGTAGCGCCGCAGTCCACGAGCTTCAGTGCAGATCAGCGTTCCCAATGACCCACGGTGTGATGGTAATGCGGCCCGCGTTGGTCCCAACGATCCGGGACCCAATGGTAGCCCCGACGTTCGCCCATCCAACGCCCGGCGACCCACTCGTGCCTGCCGCCGCGCCAGTCCCAATAACCGGGTGCCCACACGAACCCGGCGCGCGGCGGCGGCACTGCCTCGACGCGAACCGGCGGCGGCGCAACGTCGATATCTACGACCACTCCTGCGAAGGTCACGGCGGGGGCGGTAACGGCACTGGCGGCAATGCATAAACCCAACAGCAACGCCTTACGGGATGAATTCATACCTTTACTCCTTTTATCTCTAGACGCCGGCATACAACGCCGGCCTTATTGAATCGAACGAGAGAGGCTTATAGTCCGTTGACCGGGTCCTCTTGTCTGTAGGACGTCACACTACAGAGAAATACCTTGTACGCGCCCTAATTTGTTGAATAATCTGATGAAAATGGTGTAATCGCCTCTGCCTTAATTGTTGGTAACGTACGGCACCCGGTCCAGCCGGTATGAGGATCAGCCAGCGCATGGTGCTGGTCATGCGCCGCACCTGCGCCGAACATGAACAGCATGAGTGCATAAGCCAAATCGACTCAACCGACCTCCAGCGCACTGGGAACCGCCGGGTGCGCGGACTCGCCGAGAAAGCCGCCGCTTTGATGTGCCCAGAGCCGCGCATACAAGCCGTTGCGCGCCAACAAAGCATGGTGACTACCCTCCTCGACCACTCGCCCCTGGTCGAGAACGATGAGACGATCCATGGCGGCGATGGTCGAGAGCCGGTGCGCGATCGCCATCACCGTCTTGCCCTCCATCAGGCGATACAGGCTTTGCTGAATCGCGGCCTCGACCTCGCTGTCCAATGCGCTGGTGGCTTCGTCCAGCAAAAGGATGGGCGCATCCTTCAGCATGACTCTGGCGATCGCGATTCGTTGGCGCTGGCCGCCGCTGAGTTTCACGCCGCGCTCCCCGACATGCGCATCGTAGCCGCGGCGGCCTTGCGCATCTTTCAGGCCGGCGATGAAGCCGACGGCTTCGGCGCGCTTCGCGGCCGCCAGCATGTCGGCCTCCAAGGCGCCAGGCCGGCCGTACAGAATATTGTCGCGCACTGAACGATGCAGCAGCGACGTGTCCTGGGTCACCATGCCGATTTGCGCACGCAGGCTGTCCTGCGTGAATTCGGCGATGTCCTGCCCGTCGATGAACACGCGCCCCTCGGCGATGTCGTAGAAACGCAGCAGCAAGTTCACGATGGTGCTCTTGCCGGCACCGGATCGCCCCACCAAGCCGATTTTCTCGCCGGGCCGTATGTGCAGATCGAGGTCATCGATGACTCGCGCCTCATGCTGTTTTGCGCCGTAGGAGAAGCTGACGTGCTCGAAGCGGATGTCGCCGCGCGTGATCAACAGCGGCCGCGCGTCGCCACGATCCACGACCGTCGGCTGACGCGCCAGTGTGTTGATGCCGTCTTGGACGGTGCCTACTTGCTCGAACAGCGAGGCCATCTCCCACATCACCCAGTGCGAGATGCCGGTCAGCCGCAGGCCCATCGCCGTGGCTGCGGCGACTGCGCCGATGCCCACTTGTCCCCGGGTCCAAAGCAGCAGCGTTGCGCCGCCGGTGCCCGCTATCAGCACCATGCTGAGCACGTGGTTCACTACCTCGAAGCCCGTCACCATTCGCATCTGTCGATAGACCGTGCTCAAGAACTCCGCCATGGCCGACCGCGCATATAGGGACTCGCGCTGTGTGTGCGAGAACAGCTTGACCGTGGTGATGTTCGTATAGGCGTCGGTGATCCGCCCGGTCATCATGGATCGCGCATCCGCCTGCGCCTGCGCGACTCGAGCCAACCGCGGAACGAAGTACCAGACCGCAGCCATGTACAGGCCCAACCAAACCGAGAACGGCGCCAGCAGCCATACGTCGAAGCTGCCCACGACCAGTGCGATCGTGATGAAGTAGATCGCCACGAACACCAGGATGTCCGCCAGAATCATCCATGTATCGCGCACTGCCAGCGCGGTCTGCATGACCTTGGCGGCGACCCTTCCCGCGAACTCGTCCTGGTAGAAGCTCAAGGATTGCGCCAGCATGTTGCGATGGAAGATCC
>Ga0116129_1001640_pt1 | contig 12107 bp, 6 predicted proteins | sample June2015DPH_17_2_FD_89732 | JGI IMG/M metagenome (GOLD analysis project Ga0116129, IMG submission 89732) | Peatland microbial communities from SPRUCE experiment site at the Marcell Experimental Forest, Minnesota, USA - June2015DPH_17_10 | ecosystem: Environmental > Terrestrial > Soil > Wetlands >...
GAATCGCCGCACGCCCGTTGTTGCCGCTATAGGCATTCGTGTCCGTGAAGGTGAAACGCCCAAACTGGTCCAGTCGCGCCACTGCGCGAAAGAAACTGGTCCCCACCGGGTTGGTCGGATCGACCGCCAAAGGGGTGTTCGAGTTCGAAGCATCGATCGTGTTCACGGGAGCGTTATAGCCCATGAAGGTCAGGAAATTCCCATCCAGGGAAAGGTTCAAAGCCAGCTCGGACTTCGAGCTGAAGCTGGTTACCATCTGGTTGCTCTCGCTCGTGATTCCCCGATCGAGGCTGTTCGGCACCTCGAGGGTGTTGAACCTCAGGCCGAACGGCGTCATCTCATCCAGAAAGATCCGCGACGTAATCCCGAAGCTGGCGTCCACCGGCGCATTATTGAACACGAAAGGATACGTTCCGTTGAACTTCGCCGTCACGCAACCACCGGTCGCAGTCACGCACTCCGGCGGCAGCACTTCGCCCACGGTCACATTGCTGGCCCGATTATCGTAAACGCTGCGGCTCACCACCAGATTGCCTGGAAAGAGCTGCGGAAATGGTAAAAATCCAAAATTGAGATCCTGTGCGGAGAGGCTGAGCGGAAGGGCAAGAGCTGCCACCGCGGCCAGCGCAATGGAACCCTTCTGCATGCGGCGCCCGCAGGCGCGGCCAGATGCTTGTACTGTCATGGATCGGAGTCTCCTCAAAGTCGTGCCGTTGTGAATGCCTCCCTGGGGACGGCTGGCACGCCGCCGTTCATTTTCGCAGATGAAAATGGAGGCAGTGTTAACGTTTGGTTACATTCCCATGAGTTTTACAGAGACCACTTCGGTGGTCGCGTCTTGGGAGCGGGGATTTGAAGGTTGGTCGTTCTTGGGGTGTGCCCGGGTGTCCATTCATCCATTCACCCTTCGATCTGATTGAACCGCTGTGCCGTTGATCCATTGATCGATTGATCCATGATCCATGATCCGTGATCCGTGATCCGTTGCCCCATGATCCGTTGCCCCCTTGACCGGCTGTCCTTCGAGTCCGTTCGCTGATCGGTTTCTGCCTCTGGTTCATCATCGATCGAAGATGAGCCGAGCCCACCTCAATATGCCGGAGTGTACCAGGGAACTCGATCATCATGAAGGAATCCACTCGACACTTTTCTCTAAAAATCTCCTCGTCTCGAATCCGTCCCGGACCAGGACCAACCGAATGGGTACGCTTTAGCGACGAAGGCGATGCTTATCGATTTTCTGCGCCTGCAAGCTTCTGAAAGTCGCTCCAATCGCAAGGAGCTCCGTCTTCTGCTTTACTACAACCCGGCAAAAAAACGACGGCTTTTGCCGGTGGCGCCTGGAGAGATAATGGGCTCGTGTCTCTCATCTGTTCGAGTGTCTGGACGGTGTAATAGACGCGCAACGCATCCGGCCTTCCCGGTCGTTGCCATAGCTCGAAGACCAGGGCGCCGCCCAGTGCAGCATCATCTCTCTGGTATCCGTCAACGAGCCAATGGGCGTCGAGCAAGGCGGCTATGTTGGAGATGTTCGTATCGTGCCCAACCAGAAACACGACCTTGTCCTTCACTGTTCCTATCGCCCTGGGAATCGGCTTCTGCTCCTCGGCTTGATCGAGTGTGGATCCGATCACGGATAGAAGATTCCCGGCCTGTGCGCGAGCGATCGCGGGCGTCCTTTGGACGATATCCGAAGAGAAGGCATGCAGGGCCATCAGCGATATCATCGACTGCCTATTGACGCTGCCCCATCCGAGCTGCGCGTCCGGCATTCCTTCCAGATATTCAAGCTGAAGATTCTCCGCAAAGGTTGCCGCAGTGCTCAGCGGTCCTTTCAGTTCCGCCAGGTGCTCACCCGTGGCTGGGGTGAGTGATGCCTGAACCCCGGCGAGGGTCTTCGCTGCGGCCGGGCAGGAGGCCTGCGCGCAGGATAGAAGCACTTTCTGCATCGCATCCAAAGGCATCTTGTATGCCGTCAAAAGAGCTTGAGGATTCATGCCGATTCGCCCCGAGAGCGCCGAATACGCCACCTGCGAATCGAGCTGCCTGCTCGTTGGTAGTCGATGAAACAGTTCGTCGTCGGCGCCAGCGCCGACCGAGTGTACCTCAGCCTTACAGCCGGGCAGCATGCCATCGGCCAGACCACGTGCAGTCTCAACTGTGCGCTCGTCTGTGTCGGCACGAATGTAGACATCCTGCGCATCGGCACATCCGGAATCAGACAGAAGTCCACGCCGGGCAAAGTCAGCGCGATAGTAACCGCCAAACAGCGTCATCAACTGTTTGCCGTGCGGCGTGAGCAGGCCGGGCCCTACTGGCCACTCAGGCCAAGGCTGGCTTGAGTACTCATTGAGCCGGGCGTTGGCCCATGTCGGAGACCGGACCCCATGCCGGGTCAAGATCAGAACAAACCTCAGATGCTCGTCGGAATCCTGCTTCTTGGCTTGCGCTCCCATTGCCCACCAGGGAATCGAGCAGACTGCCGCAGCAAGCACCGACCAATGACTCAACCTCTTCACGCATACCTCCCCGAACCTCCCGGACACCTCCCGGATCTCTAATTCTTCGTTTGATAGATACGAATCGCCGCGGACGCGGTGGTGCCGGGGATTCCGATATAAAGCAAACCGCTCTCCGGGTCGAGAAGCCCCGTCTTCGCTCCTGAGACCGTACGAGTGACTGTGAGGGGCTTCAGGATGCCGCCAGCGGTCAATTCGACCGAGTCGATCGCACCTTCGCCCGAGATCAGGTAGGCACGGTGAGTCGTTCGATCAAAGAAAAGGTCGTCGGCGCCGGACGAAGCGCTCAGTTTAGACAGCTCGCTTCCCTGCCTCGCGTCTAACGCTATGATCTTCGCGGGCTCCCGGCAACCAATAAGCACGACATCGTCTGCTTGGTCATAGGCCAATGGGGTATTGTCTTTCGCCGACTTGAGCGTCCATGTGGCGCTCACCGAATGCGTCTTTCCGTCGATGACCACGAGTTGCCCGGCGTCGGCGATGTTGACAAAGATTCTGTCGTTCCTGGCATCGATCTCAAGCGCCTCAGGGTGCGCCGTTACAGGCAGATCTGTGACCAGGGACTGCTTGTTCACATCGACGACGGCAATCTCAGCCGGATTCGCCAGGTTCGCTCCTCCATGGCCCACATATAACAGGCCGGTGGCCTGATCGTAGACCATGTCATCAGCATCTTCCGACAGCGACAAGGTCTTCACCCGCTTCAGCGGCGAGCCAGAGTAGACGGCCAGTTCGCCTTTTCCGCCATCGGAGACAAAGAGCGTATTTGTGCCGGCAATCCAGGCGAGCCCATGCGGCTTGCCCAAGCCTTTCAGGCTGTCGACCACCTTGCCAGCGGCGAGATCGATGACCTCGACCGACTGATTCCCGGTCGAGGCCGCAAAGAGCCTTTTGCCCTCCTCGTCCATTGCAAAATGGTCGAACTTGCCTTTCACGCCATTCAACGTGATGGTCTGCTGGATCTTAAGTCCCGAGGCCGCAGTCTGAGACAGGATGATCGGTGCCGAGAGGCACAGCAGGGCGGCTGCCTTGTTCAATATGCTCATAGGGTTGGTTTTCTTTCAGCTTAAAGCTTCGGATGAGTGACGTTGCTTTGGGGATTGGATTCGGCCCGGATCAACCCGGATTTGAGCTACTGCTCGTGATTCAACCTCCAACTCAGACCAAACGAGTAGGTGGGCTTATAGTATTCGCGCTGCTCCGGATAGATCGGGCTTCCATTGAAAAAGCCGAAGACCTCGTTATTCATGTTCTCGCCCGATGCGAGCAGGCTGAATCCCTTACCGAGCAGGTAGGTTGCCTGGGCGTCCACCTGAGTGTGCGAGTAGAAGTAGTTGTCGCCACACGGACTGCTCGGCGTGTTGTAGGCCGTACTGCCGCTGGCGATGTTTCCGACGCAGGACACGTTGGCGGGGTTGGCCTCAAAGACCGCGCCCGAGTTCTGGAACTGATAGGCGAAGATATTGGCCCCGTTGTGGGAGATGCCGGTGGTAATCAGAGCACGCTTGGTGGCATAGGAGGGGCCGATGTTCCAGGAGTATGGAGCCTGACCTACAAGGGGCGGCGTATCTGTGCGGCCGACCAGGTTGAAGTTCTTTGAGTTGGTATAGGTGAAGTTGGTGTTGATGCGCGCATTTCCAAGATAGCCTGGCAAAAACTTCAGCCGCTGCTGATAAGCCAGCTCTATTCCCTGCACATAGGCGTGATCTCCATTGACCTCCTGCTGCGCCTCATCGCCTGCATACAGCTGAGAGAGCGAGGAACCGCTGGAAGGAACGACGTATTGCTCGAGGTAAATTGGCTGGGTAATCTGCTTGTAGAAGTAACCGGCCTCGATCATGCCCACGTTCGGCAGGTATTTCTCATAGAGCAGGTCGTAATCATTGGCATGCTCGGCAACGATCGATGTATTCCCAATCGCCACCAGATTGTTGCCGTTTGTCGCTCCGCCCTGTGTGAAATCGACATAGGGGACCAGCTGGTAAGGATCAGGGCGCGAGATACCGCGCCCGTAAACAGCGCGGATATCGGAGTTGCCATCGATCATGTAGCGGAGCTGGACGCTCGGAAGCGGGTTCGCATAGGAACCGCTGCCATTCTCGGGTGTAGTTCCTCCATAGCTGCCATCCGCGTTGGTCGTCACCAGATAGCCGGTGTCGGAGGTCTGGGTCGCCTCGAAGCGCAATCCGGTCTGCAGATGAAACTTCTGTCCGAGCTGGATCGTGTTCATGATGTAACCGGCAGAGACCCGCTCCTGCAAGTTGTAGTTACTGGCATCCGACGCCTGATGGGTAGCAGCTACGTCCAGCGGAAGCATCGACGGATTGGCGGAGAGCCAACTGGTGAGCAAGGAAAAGTTCGTCACCGGCGGCAGATAGTAGCTGCCGCCATAGAAGCGGGGATTTCTGTAGCTACTGAGGAACTGACTCTCATCCGGCAGCGGGGACGGAGTCCCGGTGAGCTCGGCCTGGTCATAGGTCGGGGATAAGGCATCCTGCCCTTTGTGCTCGTTGCGGAACTGGCCACCGAACTCCAGGGTCGATGCATGTGTTCCAAAGTGATAGTTGATTCCCATCGAAGCGCCAGCCTGCAGATTCAGCTGCGTTGCCTGGCCGGTCGTGAGATTGATGTCGTCCAGCACAATCTGGGTCGGATCGGTAGCGGCGTCGTTTGGGTTATCGCAGGTGAACTGCGGACGGTAGATGCTCACCGTCGTCGACGGGCTATAGGCACAATCCGGGTTGGCTGCCGTCGTGCTGAAGTCCGCACCGGGGTTTCCGGCTGCACCTCCAAACCGCGAATGCGCAACCGCTATCTGATAGTGCAGAAAAGAGCGATTGAAGACGTGATTGCCACCGGTAGCAAGGTCAGCGATTTGCAGGTTTGGGCGACGCACACTCGTATGAAAGCTCGAGTTGCCGGAGTTCTCGAAGTCGAACTCGTACTTTTCGCCGTAGTCTCTAAAGTTCGAGAACAAGCCATGTATGTAGAGGGCGGCATTGTCTGAAAGCTTGTAGTCCAGGGCTCCTGCGAAACCATAGCGGGTGCGGTTGTAGAGATACTCACGCACGCTGAGCTCGTCATAAATAAGCCCCCCGGTTGGTCCGAGGTCTGGAGTGGGTTCAACATCGTCGATGCCGCGCCCATTGGAATCATAGCTATAGCCCATCTCCAAGCCGAACCGGTGGCTCCCGGTCCTGTCTCTGTGCCCGAAGCGCATGCCGGTCGACGAATTGATGGTGAACACCTGGCGAGTATTTTCTATCGGCGTAAAGCCGCCGGTACCTTCAATGAACAGGGATGGGCGCTCGGATGTCGCCTGCTTGATGCGCAGATCCACTGAGCCGCCGATCGCGTCGCCATCTTGATTGGCTGACAGTGTCTTGTTAATCGCGACCGATCCGACCAGGTCCGCCGGAATCGTGTCGAGATCCACCTGCCGCACATCGGGATCGGGGCCAGGAACGATGACGCCGTCGATCGTCGTATTGCTCAAACGGGGCTCAGTCCCGCGGATCTGAACGTACTGCCCTTCGCCCTCGTTCCTCTGCAGGGTAACCCCGGGCATGCGGCCGACAGCATCAGCGATATTGGCATTGGGAAGACTCTGAATCTCGACGTCGGTCTGCACGTTGAGGATATTCTCTGATACTCTCTGCTCGTTGATTGCTGCAGCATCACCCGTCAAGTTGTCTGTTACCGTCACCTGCTCGTTTTTGCCGCCGATGCTTAAGGTCACGTTGAGAGTAAAGGTCTGGCCACCGGTTAAGACCACCGTTGAAACCGATGGGCCAAAGCCCACGTAAGTAACCGTGGCGGTGTAGGTTCCCGGCTTGACGTTATGGATAGCAAAGGCTCCCTCGGCGTCGGTTGCCGCGCTGGTCCCTGTTGGAGCGAGAACGATCTGCGCGCCCGGCACCACGGCTCCGTTTGGATCCTTAATGGTGCCGCTGATCGCCGCGCCGTCACTGGAGGTGCTCTGACCTCCTGCCGAGAGACACGCTGCAAGGCTGAAGAGAAAAAAGAATGACAGTAAGCGCTTTAGCTGCTTGGACATAAAGGCCCCCTGCGGCAGAGACCCCGTAGAGCTGGGTTGTCTGGCGTTGGTTGGATTTGCTTTGCAGTCGTAGGTTCCACCAAACCGTTTAACCTCCGGTCACGAATGAGTCAATATTTTTTAAGGTGATAGCAATCCGGCCTTTTCAAACAAGGCAATATTAAAAAACGATAAATAAGCCTGCGGCCCCTTTTTCATCTGCTGATCGGCTTCTAAGCTCGATATCAAGCTAACGTTTCCAATAGCAGGCTCGAGGCCCGGATCGCGATCATGGCACAGTTAACCCAAGTAAACTCGATGAAGCAGCGTGTTCTTGTTGTGGAGGACGATCTTCGCATGCTCGAACTGATCTGCAAGGGCCTCCGGGATGTCGGTCATACGCCCATTCCGGCTCCGGATGGCGACGCAGGCCTCGAACTGGCAATGGGATTCGACTTTGACTCCATCATCCTGGATATCGGACTGCCCGGGCATGACGGCTACTCGATCGCCCATGCTTTGCGCGCGAACAAGCAGGTTCCCATCCTCATGCTGACTGCGCGGGATAGCGAGGAAGACATTCTTCGCGGCTTCGACTGCGGTGCCGATGACTATCTGACGAAACCATTTTCCTTCCGAGAGATGCTGGCTCGGCTCGACATCCTCGGGCGGATTTCGCCGCGATACCGCGACGCTCAGCTCCTGCTGGATTCAGCCCGTCTGATGGTTCATCGTGAAGGCGTGTCAATCCAACTCACCCGCAGTGAGTTTCTTCTGCTGAGGGCGCTGCATCAAAAGGCGGGCGGCATCATCGAGAGACAGGCACTGATGGAGGCTGTATGGGGCACTCATGCCGGCCCCGCAAATTCCCTGGACGTGCTGGTAAACTCGCTTCGCGGCAAGCTCGATGCGCATCGCTCCTTCAAGATGATTGTGACCGTGCGCGGTATCGGATACCGCCTCAACATGGGCTCATCTCAGGCCCAATTCGCTGGAGCCAGGTCCTGATGATGCGGCAACTTCCCATCCGTCTTCGCCTGACTCTGTGGTACTCGGTCATGTTTGCCACGGCCGCCCTGCTGCTCAGTTCGACAAGCTGGTGGATGCTTCGGCACACATTCGATGCCACCACGCGACAGGATCTGCAGGAAAGAATCGACGATATTCGCATGCAGCTTCAGCAGTTTGGGCGGCCGTCGGGCTCTCTGGAGACACAACAGCGGTTTGACACGATCTATCATTACCGCGATGACGGCAAATGGCTTCAGATCCAGGACCAGGATGGCCATTGGGTCTACCGCTCCTCGCGTATGGTCGCATTGGGGGATTCCCTGCCCCTATCGCGCCCCCTATCCAAGGGCAGCATCATCGATTTTACGCAGGGTACCCGCCACGTCCGTGCGCTCATATCTTTGGTCAACATCGGCCAACGGAACTATACAGTCGTGACGGGCGTCTCCATCAATAAGCAACAGGTTTTGCTCAGATACTTTGGATTGGGCCTTCTTCTTCTAACGCCCGCCGTACTGATTGCCGCGATTCTCGCCGGCCACATCATGAGCCGCAAAGCGCTCACACCGGTAGCCCTGATCGCAGCCGAAGCCCGGCGCATCAGCGACAAGAATCTTGACCAGCGACTGCCGGTTTCTGCCGCGAAAGACGAGCTTTCCGAACTCTCGCTCACGCTGAATAGCATGCTGGCTCGCATCGATGCCGGGTTTCGCAGCGTGCGAGACTTTACCGCCAACGCCTCGCACGAGTTGCGCACACCGCTCGCGCGCCTGCGCACAGAGATTGACATCGCTCTACTTCGTCCGCGTTCAGCCGATGAGCACACCGATACGCTTCAACACCTGCAAGAGACGACGATCGATATGACCACTCTTATCGACACTCTGCTGACACTTGCTCGTGCAGAATCCGGCTCAGACAGTCTGCGCCTTTCAGCTGTGAATCTTGAATCCATCATCCAAAGGACTCTGGAAGATTGGTATCCAATCACAACGCACCTGGGAATCGACCTGCGGCGGGAAGGCGATGATGTATTCCGATCCAGTGCTCTGATGGTGCTGGCAGATGGCCCTTCCTTGCAAAGGCTGCTGAACATCTGGTTGGACAACGCATGTAAGTTTACCGAGCGGGGCGGCAGAATTGCGGTGATTGCCGATTTGCTAGGCGATAAGGTCGTCCTCGCCGTACAAGACACAGGCATCGGGATACCGCTCGATCAGCAGCGACGGGTCTTTGAAAGGTTTTACAGGATTCAGGGAGACAGGGGTAAGCATCAACGTGGTTCGGGGCTCGGCCTCAGTCTTGCCGCATGGATTGCCGCAGAGCACAATACTGAGATCCATCTGCGTAGCAGCCCAGGAAAGGGGGCTCGCTTCCAGATCGCTCTTGCCCATGTTTATTCCGGGCCTGGTTCGCCCGCCGAGGTCGAGAGCGATACATCTCTGCGAACGTCAGGGGTGGCGCTACGCTCTGGGGCATAGCCGACGGTGCACACAGCGCGAGTATGCTTTCCTACCGCGCATTGCGTGCAGCGAATGCCCCTGGGTGCTCTGAAGCTGAACTTGGCTCCGATCTTAACCCGCGTTGCGATCGCATCCCGGCAAGTGCGATCGCCTGCCCTGTTTGGGAACAAAACTGATCGGCTTCGGCACTCGGTGGCCTTCATGATTGTCTTTCTGCTCCTTCGAACTGTCGCGTTCGCTCGTCTTGTTGAGATGAGTTAAGTGCACTTACTTCGGACGCAGACCGCACCTCAACGAGGGTGGCTGGAGAAGCCACCTGGATCCTAGAAGTAGGAAGCATTCAATGGCCGTCCACAGAGGAACTTCCGTGCTGAGCGCAGGCCGAGCATCAAACGTTTGCAATTCGACTTGTTCTAAGTTTTTTTTGGAAAGACAGGCTATGATTGGTCTTTTCTTCCAGCCCTAGTTCAAGCGAGGGAAGTTCAAGCGAGGGAAGTTCGAGCGACCGGAGTTCAAGCATTCTTCCCAGATGGCAGAGAACGCCCTGTCACGCTTTAACCCGCGAAGATTAACATGACTGTACTCCTGCATTAACCAAGCGTTGAGTTGAGGTGGGTATAGATAAGCCCAGCCCGGTAAAGCGTCCGCAATTGGGCTATCCGGAACCACATATAGGCATCGAAGGAGGACTCATGAGAAAGCTTCTCGTCGTGCTCGTTTGTATGGCGGCCATCGGCCAAGTTTTGTGTCAACCAACCCTGAGCCAGACCCCGGACTCGGATTCGAATCGTGATCGCCAGTCCCATGTCGTCCCCATCGGGGCGATCGGTGTTCCCGGAACTTCCAACGAAAATCCCTTCGTCAATTTCGACCAGGCTCGCGTCGATACCAAATTACAGATGCTCTTTGTGTCAAGCCGCTCGTCGAAGGCCGTCGCCATCATCGATGCACTCACGAACAGGAAGGTGGGCGAGACGCCGGCCGTCTTCGCCGGCGTGGGCATCGACAGTCCCCACTCGGGCCCGGACGGGAATGTGGTCGCCGGTCGTTACTTGTTTGCAGGAGATTACCCGAGTACAGTGAGGGTATTTGACCTTGGCGCAAGTCTTTCTTCGCCGCCGGAGGTCGCCGAAGTCCAGACAGGAGGCGAGTTTCGAGCCGACGAGATGGACTATGACCCGGTTGATCAAGTTATTGCCGTCTCAAATGGCGATTCAACTCCCGCTTTCGTCACTTTGATCAGTAGCACGACATTCAAGATCCTCAAGAAAGTGACCTTCGATGGGACCAACGGCACGCCCGACACCTCAGTGGGTGGCATCGGCAGTGTCTTGTATAACGCCTTGACGAACAGGTTTTTTATTAGCATTCCGGAGGTTGGATCGGACTTGGCCGCGGGCGCTGTCGCGGTGATGGATCCAGTCACGGGAAAGGTGACTGCGGTGTTTTCGGGATTGAACAACTGCATGCCGTCCGGGATGGCGCAGGGGCCTGGCGAGAATGTTCTGGTCACCTGCGACCCAGGCTTCCCTGCCCCCGATCCGGTTCAGTTCGCACCGCGCACCTATGTGATCAATGGAAGAACGGGAGCCATTCTGGCCAATCTCCCTCAAGTCGGCGGCGTAGACTATGGCGCCTATAACCCTGCCGATCATCACTATTACTTGGGAGCACGCGACTTCTTCACCAGCCCAACCGCAACCACAGCGTCTCCGGTACTGGGCGTCATTGACGCCGATACGAATCAGTGGATCGAAAACTTTCCTACCGGAACCGACGCCCATTCGGTAACGACCCACCCAGTCAATAACCAGATATTTGTGCCGATCGAAGATCCGAATCCTCTTTGCGGAACCCTTCCCGGATGTGTTTCGGTATTCACGGATGCCCAGCAACGAAACCGGTGGTAAGAAATTCAGAAGCGGCCTCGAACTGAAGCAGCGAAGGAGTATGGCTCCGCTCTGAAGGAGCGAAGAGTTGTCTAGGGCGAACTGATCCGGGTATCGACCACCGGATCAGTTCGCCCTGGCGATTTGCTCGCCCGGCATTGCCTTACGCGCCCGGGCTGCTGATCTGTTGTCGTTCCCCTCACTCCCAGCCCGAGACTCAGTCGATCGGAACTGCTCGGAAGCCGGGCATTGCTTCGCACCGTTCCGCTTCACCGCCTCCCAGCACAACCGTGTCTGAACGGAGAGATGGGAACTGAGCGAAGCGAATGCGGAAGGGCAAGCACCAATACCCCACCCGACCGCTATCTGGAGGCGCTGGCGATGAAAGCCTTCGCGTCCAATTTCGATCTCAGCCTTCCTCGGCTCATTCTGTATCTCAATCGCGGCCACACAGGTTAGAGAGTTTCCTATAAGCAAAATGGATCATTGCGGATGATCGTCTTCGCAAAAAAATGTCTGGACAGTTTGGACGATCCAGACTCCAGCACAAAGCTGATGAAAAGAATAGAGTTGAAGCCGATCCAGACTCCCGATATTTCGTATGAGCCACAACCGAGAAAGATCGCTTGATGTCCCCGTCGTGCGCATGCTCTTCTAGGGGCATCAGCGGGTTCCTCTCCCTTGCCAGGGCGAGGCGCCGATGTCGCTGCTGTGCAAGTTGAGGAAGCATGGACTGATCCACGAGTCAGTCATCGACCTGAACGATGCTGATGGAGCCATGACGGTCCGGTTTCTGGCTCTTCCTGATTTGGGTCCTTCCGATTCATCGCGCACAGGTGAGTTCGAGAGCTCGAATTGCGTCCTTCGATCTTCGCTCGTTTTGGGTTTCACTGGTTCTCTCGCATGTTTGTTTCCCCGGAGAAATGCGGTATGAACAACTGGGTTGAGTTTCGTCATTTTCGCTATTTACTTGCGGTTGTCGAGCACAAGGGATTTCGAGCCGCAGCGAGGCACCTTCAAACCCCCGAGTCGAACCTCAGCGTCCAGGCCCGGCAATTTCAGAAAACCCTTGCGATCCAGCTGTTCCGCAGAGACAAGTCTGGACGAACCCAACTAACCCGAACCGGCGCCGCATTCAAGCCGATTGCCCAGGGGCTGCTCGATGCGCGGGATGAAGCCATTGCCGCGC
>Ga0116129_1001641_pt1 | contig 12107 bp, 4 predicted proteins | sample June2015DPH_17_2_FD_89732 | JGI IMG/M metagenome (GOLD analysis project Ga0116129, IMG submission 89732) | Peatland microbial communities from SPRUCE experiment site at the Marcell Experimental Forest, Minnesota, USA - June2015DPH_17_10 | ecosystem: Environmental > Terrestrial > Soil > Wetlands >...
AATCTCTGCCTCGTGCGGGATGGAATACTCCGGGAGCCATTGGATCAACAGCGGCAGCAATCGGTAGGCGAGCACGACGCCCGCCGCGCATCCAGCCAAAGACAGCACCAGCGCTTCCGTCAAAAGCTGGCGCTGGATGTGCCAGCGGCTGGCGCCGATCGCGCTCCGCAAAGCGATCTCATGCTGGCGGCTGGTGCCGCGCGCCAGCAACAGAATGGACACGTTCGCGCAGCCGATCAGCAGCAGCAGAGCCACCGCGCCGCCCAGCAGGTACAGCGACGGCCCGACGCGCTTCAAAAAATCGTCGTTGAAGCCTTTTAAAGCCACACGGAACTTCTTCGGATACTGATCTGGAGCCTCCTTAGCCCATTGTTCGAGCAGAGGCTGAAGCTCGGCATTGGCGGCCTCACGCCTGACGCCCGGCTTCAGGCGGATCAGCGGCCCCAGCGTGATTTTCGGGTCGTTGGTGTTCGATTCCAAGGGCAAATAGACGTCGGCGTCGTCCCACGTGAAGCGATGCGGCAAAACGCCAATAATCGTGTAGTTTTTCCGCACCAACTGGAGCTTGCGCCCCACAACTTCAGGATCGGAATGGAAATGGCGCTCCCAGAACAGGTAACTGAGCACCACCACGGGCTGCGGGTCCTGACCCTCGGGCGCGTCCGCGGGCAGAATAGTCCGGCCCAGAAGCGCCGGTACGCCGAAGTGAACGAAGGCGTTCCCGGTCACTTGGTCCGAGGGCACGTCCTCCGGCAACTCCTCGTCGGTGGTGGTCAGGTTCCAGGTGCCCCAGGTTCCCGCTGCGCTATCAATCGATTGCAGTTTCCGCAGGTCAGCCAGATGGGCGCGGGAGATGCCGGCGTACCGATCCTCGCCCCGTTCGTCGATCATACGGAGGTGGACCATCCGGTCCGCCCCCGCGTAAGGGTACGGGTTCGCCAGGAAACTATAGATAACACTGAAGACAGCGGTGCTGGCGCCAATGCCAAGCGTCAGCGAAAGGATCGCCGTAAGGGCGATCCCCGGCCGTTTCAGAAACTCGCGCAGAGCATAACGGATATCGCGGAGCATATGAGTGTCCTACAGCTCTCCTGCCCATAAGTTACGTTTGTAGCATCCAAAAGTTTGCCGGCTAGTCAAAATAAATAACAGGTATTGAAATCCCGACCAATGGATACGCCGCGAGGGTGCCTATCCGCCCAAAGACGCTGATGGATCCCGATCTCGCTCGATCGCAACCAGATTTTTGGGGCAGATGTTTTCAGCCAAAACGAAATTGAGAGATCGCCCCAGCCCCTTGGCCCAGTTGCAGCTTCTCGATCGTTTTAAGGAATCCGAGACTTATGCTCGACGGGATTGCGGTATACCGCGACCGTGAATTCCGTCATCGGCCCCGGGACTCGATGGGCTGGCGTCATCTTCGCGCAGCTGAGCGACCGCAATAGCTACAGCTTCGTACAAGCTTTCGGCATCGACATCAATGCCATGCAGAACACCGTCTGAATCGGTCGCGGCGCACGTGGGTCGAGACCCAGCCACTCGTACAAAGCTCAGACTGATCCAGCAGTCCCCTGCGACCTCGCAATTGGCCCAAACGGCGTGCGGGGCGCGACGATAATGCTACATAACGGGGGTGGGGATCTCCGGAAAACTGCCATTGGCGAGGCACGCAGATTGAGGTGGTGAGGCCTCTGGGGGCGGGGGTAGCCTGCGCCGCCGGTTGCCCGATAAAGGATCGGCTAAACTCAGTTGTGAGTTTGAACAAAGTAGTTGCCACATTCGCCGCGCTGATGCTACAGTTCGCCATCGCGCAGACCGTTACCGAGTATCCCCTGCCGACGGCGAATGCTAAGCCGACCAGCATCGTCGCCGGTCCCGACGGCAACCTCTGGTTCACCGAATATTCAGCATCAAAAATCGGCAGGATTACCACGGCGGGCGTCGTCATGGAGTTTCCGATCCCGAATGGCGGTTTGCCTGTCGGCATCGCTGAAGGACCGGACGGCAATTTATGGTTCGCCGAGTATACCGGGGCTATCGGCAAGATCACCACTAGCGGTGTCATTACCGAATATCCGGTTCCGAGCGGCGGCGCTGCCTACGCGATTACCCAGGGCCCCGACGGGAACATGTGGTTCACCGAGTACCTGCTCGGAAATATCGGGAAGATCACGACCACCGGCGCGGTGACCGAATACACCTGCAGTGTGCAAAGCGTTGGTGCGCCATGCAGTTTTAATGTCAGCATCGTTTCAGGACCGGACGGCAACCTGTGGTTTGCGCCCACGCTGGCTGAAGGCTATTTGGGGGTGATCACGCCTAATGGAGTTGTTTCCTCGGTATTGATTCGAGCTGTCCAGAACGGGCTTGCCGTGGGACCCGATGGCAACATTTGGTTTACGGCGCAAGGGGAGATCGGGAAGGTTCCTACCGCAAGTCCAAACATCCCCAACGCCTTTTATCTCGATAACAATACCAAGGCGTTTGGAATCACTCCCGGGCCCGATGGCAATTTGTGGTTCACCGAGCAGGTTACGGTGAACGGGCCGAAGATCGCGAAGTCTACCACGGCGGGACTCGTCACAGAATACCCTCTTTCAAATGCCAACGCCCTTCCCGGTGGCATTACGACGGGACCCGATGGGAATATCTGGTTCACGGAGTTGTATGGAAACAACATCGGCGTGTTCACACTTTCGGGTGGCGCTGCGACCGGTATCAACGTGAGTCCGACCGCGCTCACTTTCAGCGCGCCGGCCGGAGGCGCGGTTCCGCCGTCGCAGACAATTCAAGTGACCGCCAACTCCTCAATGGCATTCACGGCGACTTCCTCAGTTAGTTCTCCCTTTAACGGAACGTGGCTGACGATCACTCCGTCCGGAAGTCTAAGCACAAATCAAAGCATCACCGTGAGCGTGAATCCTGCTGGATTTTCGGCCACCGGTTCCTATAGCGGATCGGTTTACATTACTTCGGGCTCGACGACACAAACGGTGCAGGTGGCATTGAATGTCACGGCACCGACCACGGGCAACGTGACGGCTAGTCCTTCCTCGCTCACCTTCGGATATACCGCGGGAAGCCCGGCGCCGCAATCCTCCCCGCTTTCGATCACTAGCGCATTCGGGCCTGGTTTTGCAATTCCCTATTCCCTTACGAAAACGGCGTCCGCGCCGGGCAACTGGCTGGTGGTGAATTCAGGCGGTTCAATGGTCGCGAATGGTACAACTCTCACGACACCCGAGGTTTTCGACGTGAGCGTTGCGCAGGGACTCGCCGCGGGCGTCTACACAGGGTCGATCACACTCAGTCCCACGGGTGGATCGCCCTTGACTGTGCCCGTGACTCTCACTGTGAGTGCAACGCCAACGTTTGTCGCCAGTCCCAATTTGGTGACGTTCACCTATCAGCCCGGAGGTCCGTCCCCGCAGTCACAAGGGGTTCAGATTTCGGAACAGAGCGGGCTGTTTGTAGGATTCACAGTCGTCACGCAATCGTCCCCCGCGGGTTGGATTACGGTTACTCCGTTGGCCGGCACAACGCCGAATTTGCTGATCGTCAACGTGGCGGGCATGGGGCTCGCCGCCGGCACTTACAGCGGGAAGATCGTGGTCACGCTGGGGGTAACCGGGAGTAGTCCTCTGAACATTCCTGTGACAATGACGGTGACGGCGCCGACGCTTACCGCGAGCCCTTCTGCATTGAGTTTCACTCTTCCTGCTTTCGGACCTGCGCCTCCGGCCCAGATGCTGCAAATCAGCGCACCGAGTGGCGCAGCTACAGCATTTCATGCGGCCGTTAACGGGTTTGTCGATGTCACTCCAACGAGCGCGACAACTCCCGCAACGCTCAGCGTCTCGATCGATCCGAATGCGCTCCAGTATGGACCGGGGACCTATGCCTCTCAGGTGGTTATCATTCCTACCGCAGGAGCCGCGCAAACCACGGTCCCAGTGACGATCACGGTCACCGAGCCGCCGCCGATCACGGCGACTCAGACATCGCTGGCCTTCGGGTATCAGACCGGAGGCTCTGTTCCAGCGGCGCAGTCGTTGCAGGTGACGGCAGGCACGAGTACGTTGGTCGCCCTCGCAGCTGTCTCATATGAAAATTGGCTTTCGGTAAACCCGGGAGACGTGAATACTCCCGCGACTTTCACGGTGTCCGTAAATCCGACGGGCCTTGCGCCGGGCACGTACGCAGGCTCGATCGGCGTTTTTGAGAGGCTTTCAGGCACTCAACCGACTTCGCCGCCGATCAGCGTCTCGGTTACGCTCACCGTGACGGCGGGCATAGCCATTTCGGCGAGTCCTGCCACGTTGACCTTCACCGGGCAATCCGGCGCCCAAGCGCGTCCATCGCAAACCGTTGAAGTGACCGCTTCAGGCAACGCGGCGCTTCCGTTTTCCGCGGCTCCGACGAGCGCCGGAAATTGGCTCACCATCGTACCCTACGAAGGAACAACTCCGGCCGGCATCGTGGTCACCGCGACTCCGACGTTTCTTGCGGCCGGCGTCTATCAGGGCTCAATCCTCATTAACGGCACTGCAATTGTGACTGTGACGTTTACGGTCTCTGCCGCGACCAATTCACCTATTCCGTCGATCACCAGAGTCGTGAATGGAGCGAGCTATTCGAGCGGCGCGATTTCGCCCGGCGAGATCATCACGATCATAGGCACCAACCTGGGTCCGGCGACGGCACAGGGACTTTTGTTGGATGCGAGCGGCAACGTCGCGACCTCGCTGAACGGCGTGAGCGCAGCCATCAACGGGTACGATGCACCCCTCCTCTATGTGAGCGCGTCCCAGATCAATTGCGTCGCGCCTTACGAAATTGCATCCGCGCAGACCTTCTACCTGACAGTGCAGAATGAAACCCAGACGTCGGCCCAATTTTTCGGAAGCGTCACCGCCGCAGCACCGGGGATCTTCACCTCGACCGCGATCGGATCAGGACAGGCGGCCGTGCTGAACGGCACCGGGTCAGTGAACAACGCGACCAATCCGGCTAGTGCGGGTAGCACAATTGTCATTTACATGACCGGTGAAGGGCAAACATCGCCCGGCGGCGTCACAGGCAAGGTTACAATCGTAAACACATCGTCTGGCCCGCTCACTCCGCAGCCAATCACGCCGCCGACGGTTACGCTCGGGGGCAGCCCGGCGCTGGTGACCTTTTACGGTGAAGCCCCGGGCCTAGTTTCGGGGGTTCTGCAGATCAACGCAATCGTACCATCGGGTTTGGCGGTCGGTAATGCGTCTCTCGCGGTTTCCTTCGGGACTGCCAATACCCAATCGGGCGTGACGGTCGCGATACGATAATTTTCGGACGCTATCCGTGGCCCTTAGTCGTTAGTAGTTGCTCAGCGGTTGGGACTGCTCAAATCCGATGTTTGGGCGGGTAAGATACATTGCGCTTCGCTGCGCTGCCACTCGGCTGCAGTTTTGAGGATACTCCCGCACATGATTGTTGGGCGGGTAGGCGGGGCCGCAGAGTAGCCCGTGCGCAACCGAAACGAACCTACCGATAATGTGCGATGACGGTTCTCGGACGGGACGCGATGTTGACGTTGACGTGCCGGTGATTACGGGACTAACCGTCCGCTCAATAAGCCCCACTCGAAGTCATCCCAACCGAGCCAGAAATTCTTACAGATATCGTCTCCGCCCACCGGTTGACTGCATACCCGCCGCATTAGCGGAACACCCGCCCCACTGGCGCAATTGCGCAACTTTCGACGTTCTCCGTAGCGTCGAAGTCGGCGGTGGACGGCTGGGCGGCCGCGGGCAAAGGCTGGTGCCCATCGCGCGATTACCAATTTTCGGACAGCGCGTGATCCGACGAACGGCACACGGTTAGCGGTTAAAAGCGACTCGCGGGGAGTGATCCGAAGGTGGTCACTTCGATGGGTTGCCGACAAATCGTCAAGGTGGATGGCATTCAGGAACGCCTGTATAGAATAAGGGTGCAGGTCACGATCAACGACGGGCGCTGGCGCGCTGGCGTCCCCATTTTCGGACATCCCGCTCCGGAAATGAGAACTGATTCGCCTGCAGTGTTGAACAGAATCAAATACTTAAGTCGGAAGTCCAATTGCCCTTAAAGACAGAAACCCTATGCGCGGCATCCTCGAAGACCTCCGTTACGCAGCCGGTGTCCTGCGCAGAACCCCGGCCTGGACAGCGGTCGCAGTGCTTACCTTGGCGCTCGGTATTGCCGCCACCACGACCGTCTTTGGCTGGATCGATGGGATGGTCCTGCACCCGTTTCGCGGTGCCACAAACGACGGACAGCTAGCCGTCCTGGAATCCGTCCGCGCTAGCGGCCTTCAGGCTCCTAGCGTTTCCTATGCTGACTCCCGGGACTTCCAGGACAGCCTCCGAAGTATCTCCGGATTGCTGCTGAACCAAAAAGGTCCCGCCTCAATCGGCGACGGAGAGAACGCCTATTCCGCGTGGTTCGAACTGGTTTCCGGAAACTACTTCGACGTCCTGGGCGTAAAGCCATCCCTGGGCCGCACGTTCACTCGCGAGGAATATGGCGACAGGGCCAGAGCGTTCACGGCGGTCATCAGCTACCGGCTGTGGAAGGAGTATTTCCGGGGCGACCCGTCCATTCTCGGCCGCGCCGTGCGCATTAACCGGCGCGAGGTCACCATCGTCGGCGTGGCGCCTCCGGAATTTCGCGGCGATTTTCCGGGAGTCGCGTTGGACGGCTGGATTCCAGCGCCACTGACCGGCGAAGGCGAGCGCGGTGCGCGGAACTTTATGGCCATCGTCAGGCTCAAACCCGGCGTCAGCGTCTCCGAGGCGAATGCCGAAGCGGCGACGGTTGCCGCGCGGCTTGCCCGCGCTTTTCCGAAGACCAACGAGGGGATCGGCGCCCGGATCGTACCGATTTGGAAGGCGCAGGAGGGGGCCTCAAGCATTTTGGCATCGCCCATGGCCATCCTCGGTGCGGCCTGCGGACTCGTGCTGCTTATTGCTTGCGCGAATGTAGCCAATCTCCTACTGGCTCGTTCCGCGGCCCGGCAGAATGAGTTCGCCATCCGCGCTGCCCTGGGCGCGAGTCCGTTCCGCTTGAGCCGCCAGTTGGTTCTCGAAAGCCTGCTTCTGGCGGCTCTGGCGACGCTTGCGGGGTTGCCACTCGCGCTGTGGTCTGAGGGCGTCCTCTTGTCTCTCGTGCCGCCTACTGGAGTGCCGGTGCAGCTCGACGCCCACCCGGGCGCCCGGGTGTTTCTGTTTGCCGCCCTGGTCTGCCTGGCTTCCGCCCTGATTTCCGGACTTCCCCCCGCGTTTCAGTCGGCGCGGCGCAGCGTAATGAATGTGCTGAGGCAAGGAGGAAGAGGCGGTACACAGAGCGGGCACTCGCGACGCATTTCCGGGCTACTGGTGGTAGCCGAAGTGGGCCTGGCGTTTGCGGCTCTGGTGACGCTCGGATTGTTTCTCCGAAGCCTTTACGGTTTGGAGAACACTCCGGCCGGTTTCGATCACCGCAACGTCACGGTGTCCCGTCTTTTTCTGGCCACGAACAACTATACAACCGCTGAGGAGCAGCAGTTCTCGCGGCGGCTCCGGGAGCGCCTGCTCGCCGCGCCAGGTGTGACGGGGGCCGCTTATTCCGACTCGATTCCCCTCGGTTTCGGGCTGGGGAAATGGAACAACATTGTAGTCGAAGGCTACGCTTCGAGGCCCGGCGAGAACCTGGCTGTGCATCATGCCTCAGTGTCGCCCGGCTACTTCGATGTGTTGAAGATGCCGCTTCTCACCGGACGGGATTTCAAAGCTGAAGACAATGAAAACGCGACCCGCGTCATGATCGTCAACGAATCCTTCGCGCGGCGCTTTTACGACGGACGCGACCCGGTGGGACGCCGCGTCGAGGTTCGCGGCAAGCCGTTCACGATTGTGGGAATGGTGAAGGATAGTAAGTACTACAGCCTATCTGAGGGGCCGCAACCATACTTTTACATGTCCTTTGACCAGGTACACGACGGAAGTGGCGAAAACGGGGTGGCTCTCTATGCCCGGACCGACGGCGACGCGCGCGGTTTCGTCCCCGTACTCCGTCGCGAGATGTTGGCCATCGATCCAAACTCGGCCGGCCTGACGGCGATGCCGCTGTCGGATTACATCTCGGCTGCCTGGTTCGGACCGCGGCTCGCTTCAGTGTTCCTCGGAGTGCTCGGCGTCATTTCCATGCTGCTCGCCGGAGTGGGTCTTTACGGAGTTATGGCTTACTCGGTGAGCCAGCGGACCCGGGAAATCGGTATCCGCATGGCGCTGGGTGCCAGACAGGAAGGCGTGCTCCGGATGGTCATGAGACAAGGCTTGTTGCTGGCTTTATTGGGGATCGCCGCAGGGCTCGCCATTTCCGTGGCAGCGACTAAGCAGCTCGCGCCTCTGCTGTACGGCATCAGTCCGACGGACCCTGTAAGCATCGCGGGAGCAACGTTGTTCCTGATTGCGGTTGCCGTGCTCGCGAGCCTGGTCCCAGCGCTGCGAGCAACCAGGGTTGACCCGATTCTCGCGCTCCGTCAGGAGTGACTGGCCAGTGGTCGTGGCAGGTGTCAGGTGTGTTCGCGGGTTGGTGAGACGGAGCGCTGGTGTGCACCAGGTCGTGTAACGCCCAACCCGTTGACTGGCTGGCGCCGGTCAAGCCTCCACCGGATTGGGAACGAGAAACGCGCTTGCATCAAGTCGCGTAAGATATCTTACGTAAATTATGCGTGAACTGGCAGAGATTCGGCCATTTTCGCCGAATCCGCAAAGCTGTATTATGTTAAATCACTGTGATCTCGTGATCGGTGGAGGTTTCACCGATGACTGCACTCAGACAGCGAATGCTGGAGGATCTTCGCATTTGCGACTACGCTCCGACGACAGTTTCGAGCTATATCCGTTCGATCGCCGAGTTTGCACAACACTTCAACAAATCACCCGATCAACTCGGCGCTGAAGAGATCCGGTCGTGGCAGCTATTCCTGCTGAATGAAAAGCGGGTCAAGCTCTCCACGTATATCCAGGCGATCTGCGCGCTCCGCTTCTTCTACCAGAACACACTGCACCGGAGAATCGAGATTGATCGAATCCCTTTACCCCGCTATAACCATTGCGAGGGGAAGTGCACCTAAAAAAACCTGGCAGACGATTGATGCCAGGACCGTGTTAACTAGCCGGTGGTCCCGTTCGTTTGGCTCCCCAGACGAAACGAATGGATCGGGTGCTCGATAGCCGGAACGGAAAGAGAAAAGGGTGTTTTTATTGGCGATTTGCATCTTCGAGCTGTTAACTGCGGCGAACCACATTCGTCTGGGGGCCCAAACGAAGCCGATTGGTTTCGACTTATGAACGATGAGCGTAGGGCAGCTTACCTTCGGCGTGTTGGGACTTTCGTGTGGTCGATTTGTTGACCGACCTTTCGGCGCCATCGGAAGCGGTGGCGCGTTCTCTAAGGAAGTCTATCCAGTACCACATGCACCTTTCTTTCAGCAGGCTTGCTTGGAGGCGGGCTCCGCGCGCCTGCGGAGACTTGCTAATGCCGGGGGGTGCAGGTGGTTCTGCCCGCTGGTGTTCGTGGCGCTTTGGTAGAAATTGATCTAATCGCAGTGCGTCCCAAGTAGCAGCCGGGCCCGCCACGCGAGTAGCTGACGGCGCCTCCCGGTCATATTCCGCGACGACGGAAGCACGTCATTCTTGTACCATGAGGCAACTGCTGCTCTGAGCGGATTGTCTGCCACACGGCATTGGCTCCAGACCTCGAAAAGCGTTTTAGGGTGTGAAGTGAGGATAGCCGCGGGGTGCGCAGGCCTAACGCGCCAAGCAGATGGAGGGCGAATTGTGACTGGCTCGGCACGTGATGAATGAATGTGTTCACCACAAGAGGTGGTGGGGAGCACATGCAGTTGGAAACGAAATTCCTTCGCCTTCGCGCGCCGGTGGAGTTCGGCTCGTGGTTTGGCGATTGGCAGGTTTGTTGGTTGGGCGGATGGGCCAGATTCCGGCTGTACTATCTGGTGATGCTGGTGAAGGCTCCGAACATTCACCTGGGCGGGCGTGAGCGAAAATAGCTTGCGCAGGATTCCTGGACGCCCCCACCTTGAACATCAGAACATCGCCTTCCTCCCGGCGCGTCACGTAAACTGATCCGTCCGGCCCGATGGCGAGAATGCGAGCATCGCCGACATTTTCCGCGAACCTCGCGATGCGGAAACCGGTCGGGACGTGCAGCTTTGCTAAATCCGGAGCAGCTACTCGGACCATGACCTTTTTAATGACGTGACCGGACCGCAAAACGCCCTAGCAAAGAAGTATGTCGGTTCGGTCGCTTAGCAGGCTGCGAATCAGCGTGGCGGGATGCAGCGCGGATACTCCGGCGAGGTCGCTGACCTGCCGCCGGCAGGAGGTGCCGGGAGCGATCAGGATCTCGCCCGGCCGGATCGCTTGGACCGCGGGAATCAGCCTCTGGTTGGCGATGGCGACCGACACATCGTAATGCGTGTATCCGAAGGATCCCGCCATCCCGCAGCATCCTGTATCGAGATTCACGACACTGGCGGACGGGATTCGCGAAAGCAGCGCACTGGTGGCGCCGAGCATGCCCATCGACTTCTGGTGGCAATGGCCATGTACAAAGATGCGCTGCGGTCCGGCGCGCAGCGGCAGGTTGAGATTGGCCGCGAACGCGTCAAATAGAATGCACGCATCTGAGACCACCTGGGCCTGGCGCGCGAGATCGTCGCGCAGCAGCGAGGGCGCGTCTTCTTTTACGGCCGAGAGGCAGCTGGGCTCCAGAAACAGAATCTTTTCGCCGCGCGCCGCGATGGGAAACAGTGCGTGGACCAGCTTCGCCGCGCTGGCTCGAGCGTCGCCCAGCAAGCCTTGCGAGATGAGAGGCCTGCCGCAGCAGCCGGGGCGGACGCTGTTCACCGCGCATTCTCCGCGCTCCAGGATTTCCACCGCGGCCGCGCCGATCTGCGGCTCGTAATGATTGGTGAAGGTGTCGTTAAACAGGGTCACAGGCGCGCCTGCCTGCGGACCGGGCGGACGTTTCGATGCCCAGCGTGCAAAGGTCTCGCGTTGCCAGGGAGGCAGTTTTCTACGCCGGTCGATGTACGGGGCCGGCGCGAGATTCGACGCCATGTTCGACCATGGGGCGAAGCGGCTGCCCCATTTCGACAGGCGTTCGATGTTGCCCAACAGGCGTGCCTGAAGTGGCGTGCCGTGGCGGGCGTAGTAGTCCGCCAAAAACTCACTCTTGTAGCGAGCCATGTCGACGCCCACGGGACACTCGGTTTTGCAGGCGCGGCACTCCAGGCACAGATCGAGCGCAGCCATTACGCCATCGTCGCCGAGGCCGGCTTCGTCGATACGGCCGGAAATCGCCAGGCGCAGCACGTTGGCGCGGCCGCGCGTGGAATCGGCTTCCTCACGCGTGGCCATATAGGAAGGACACATGGTGCCGGCGAGTTTCTTGCGGCACGCGCCTACGCCGCTGCACATTTCGATCGCGCCCGCGAGTCCGCCGTATTCCGCGAAATTGAAAAACGTGGTGGGATTGCGCGCGGCGTAGCTGGCTCCGAATCGCAAATTCGACGTGATGGGCGGGGCGTCCACGATCTTGCCCGGATTGAAGATTCCTTCGGGATCAAAGGTCCGCTTGATCTCGCCAAAGGCCTCGTAGATCGTATCGCCGAACATCTTCCGCAGGAACGGACTACGCACGAGACCGTCGCCATGCTCGCCCGAGAGCGCGCCTCCGTATTCGAGCACCAGGTCCGCGACTTGGTTGGCGATCGCTTCGAATTTGCCGACACCGGACGCGGTCTTCATGTTGATCACGGGGCGCACATGCAGGCATCCTACTGAGGCGTGGGCGTAGATTCCTGCCGTGGTTTCGTGCTCGCGCAGAATGCCCAGAAACTTTGCGATATACTCACTGAGCTGTTCCGGCGCGACGGCCGTGTCTTCGACGAAGGGAATCGATTTTGCGTCTTCCTTCATCGCCATCGAAAGTCCGAGCGCGGCTTCGCGCAGGCTCCACAAGCTGGCCTGCGCGGCTGGATCGGTCTCCGTGCGATAGCGGTAGCCGAGCTTGTTTGCGCG